>Ga0065165_1000297_pt1 | contig 83874 bp, 69 predicted proteins | sample AraplaMF_Cvi_mMF_FD_63813 | JGI IMG/M metagenome (GOLD analysis project Ga0065165, IMG submission 63813) | Arabidopsis root microbial communities from the University of North Carolina, USA - plate scrape MF_Cvi_mMF (version 2) (version 3) | ecosystem: Host-associated > Plants > Roots >... | reverse complement strand
GATCATGATCAAGGTGAAGATCAACGGCCAGGAACAGAGCTGGGACGGCGACCCGGATCTCCCGCTACTGTGGTTCCTGCGTGATGAGGCCGGGCTGACCGGCACCAAATTCGGCTGCGGCCAGGCCCTGTGCGGCGCCTGCACCGTCATCGTCGACAAGGAAGCCGTGCGCTCCTGCATCACGTCGATCAACGACGTCGCCGGGCGCGAGGTCACCACGATCGAAGGACTGCATCCGAACGGCGATCATCCGGTCCAGAAGGCCTGGCGCCAGGTCAACGTGCCCCAATGCGGTTTCTGCCAGGCCGGCCAGATCATGCAGGCCGCGGCACTGCTGATGGACAACCCGAAGCCCTCGCACGACCAGATCCGCGAGGCCATGTCCGGCAACATCTGCCGCTGCGGCTGCTATCAGCGCATCGAGAACGCAGTCCATCTCGCATCGACGGGAGTGTGACATGAATTTCATCGCAAATCCGACGAAGCTTCGCGGCTTCGAGAAGCACATCAAGGTCGAGAAGGTCTCGCGCCGCAGCATCCTGAAGGGGCTCGGCATCACCGGCGGCTTCGTGCTCGCCGCCCCCGTAATGTCGCGCCAGGCGTTGGCCTACGAGACCGGCGCCGGCAAGATGCCGCATGGCGTCGTGGTCGATCCGCGCGTCTTCGTTTCGGTCGCCCCCGACGGCATCGTGACGATCATCGGGCATCGCGCCGAGATGGGCACCGGCGTGCGCACCAGCCTGCCGCTGATCGTGGCCGAGGAAATGGAAGCCGACTGGTCCAAGGTGAAGGTGCAGCAGGCCCATGGCGACGAGGTCAAGTTCGGCAACCAGGACACCGACGGCTCGCGCAGCACGCGTCACTATCTGATCCCGATGCGCCAGATCGGCGCCTCCGCCCGCACCATGCTGGAACAGGCCGCAGCGAAGCGCTGGGGCGTGCCGGCGACCGAAGTGAAGGCGGTCAACCACGAGGTCGTCCATAGCGCGAGCGGACGCAAGCTCGGCTTCGGCGAACTCGCGGCCGATGCCGCCAAGGAATCGGTGCCTGCTATCGAAGGCCTCAAGCTGAAGGATCCCCGGGATTTCCGCTATCTCGGCAAGGGCCAGGTCAGCATCGTCGATCTCCACGACATCACCACCGGCAAGGCGCGTTATGGCGCCGATGTGCGTCTACCCGGCATGAAATATGCCGTGATCGCGCGGCCGCCGGTGACCGGCGGCAAGCTGGTCAAGTTCGATCCGGACGCGGCGCTGAAGATTCCCGGCGTCGAGAAGGTGATGCAGGTGCGCGGCTGGCCGTGGCCGTCGAAATTCCAGCCGCTCGGCGGCGTCGCCGTGATCGCGCGCAACACCGGCGCGGCGATCAAGGGCCGCGACGCGCTGAAGCTGACCTGGGACGACGGCGCCAACGGCAAATACGACTCGGTCGCCTACCGCAAGGAGCTCGAGGACGCCTCGCGCAAGCCGGGCCTCGTGGTGCGCCAGGAAGGCGACGCGGACGCCGCCCTGAAGGGCGCCGACAAGGTGATCGTCGGCGAGTACTACATCCCTCACCTCGCCCATGTCAGCATGGAGCCGCCGGTTGCGGTCGCCGACGTCAAGGGTGACAAGGCCGAAATCTGGGCGCCGGTGCAGAGCGCCGGCGGCACGCGCGAGGACGTCGCCAAGACGCTCGGCATTCCCGAAGAAAACGTCACCGTCAACGTCACGCTGCTCGGCGGCGGCTTTGGCCGCAAGTCGAAATGCGACTTCGCGCTCGAAGCCGCACTGCTGTCGAAGGAGCTCGGTGCACCCGTGAAGGTGCAATGGACGCGGGAAGACGACATCCACAACGGCTTCCTGCACACCGTCTCCGTCGAGCGGATCGAGGCCGGTCTCGACAAGAACGGCAAGGTGATCGCCTGGCGCCACCGCAGCGTGGCGCCCAGCATCGCCTCGACCTTTGCGGCCGGAACCGTGCACCAGGCGCCCTTCGAGATCGGGATGGGCCTTGTCGACATGCCGTTCGAGATCGCCAACATCAGTTGCGAGAACCCGGAAGCCGCCGCGCATACCCGCATCGGCTGGTTCCGCTCGGTCTCGAACATCCCGCGCGCCTTCGCAGTGCAATCGATGGTTGGCGAGATCGCACAGGCGACAGGCCGCGACCAGAAGGAGACACTGCTCCAGCTGATCGGAAGCCCGCGGATCGTCAAGCCCGCAGTGAAGGACCTCTGGAACTACGGCGAGCCCTATGACAGCTACCCGATCGACACCGCGCGCCTGCGCAAGGTAGTCGAGCTGGTCGCCGAGAAGGGCGAATGGGGCCGTCAGGTGCCGAAAGGCCACGGTCTCGGCATCGCCGTGCACCGCAGCTTCGTCAGCTACATCGCGACCGTCGTCGAGGTCGCGGTCGACGACAAGGGCAAGCTGACGGTGCCGCGGGTCGACACCGCCATCGACTGCGGCACCTATGTCAATCCCGAGCGCATCGCCTCGCAGATCGAGGGCGCCGCGATCATGGGCCTGAGCCTCGCCAAATACGGCGAGATCACCTTCAAGGACGGCAAGGTGGAGCAGAAGAACTTTGATGACTTCAAGGTCATCAGGATCGACGAATCTCCCGTGGTGACCAACGTCTACATCGTGCCACCCGCGCCGGACATGCCGCCGAGCGGCGTCGGCGAGCCCGGCGTTCCCCCGTTCGCGCCGGCGCTGATGAACGCGATCTTCGCGGCCACTGGAAAGCGCATCCGCTCGCTGCCGATCGGCAAGCAATTGGAGGCGTGATCGGGAACACAAGGCGCCTCGCGCCGTTTGCATCGATCTGACAGGAGCAGACCGATGATCAACATCTCAAAAGCGCTCGCAGTCTCGTTGCTGTCGAGCGCTTTTCTTTTGACCCCCGCTGGCGCGTTCGCCCAGAGCAGCACGACGCCACCGACCTCCGCGACGCGCCCCACCACGCCGGACCAGACCTCGCTGCCCAACGCCAATGCCCCGCCCGCCTCGACCACCCAAACTACGGGACAGACCAGCACCGATCCGAAGGTTCAGGAGATGAACCAGAAGGAGAAGGACAAGGTGGATCGACACGGCAAGTAGTGGTTTGGCGTCCGTGCATTGATGCCCCTCGCCCCTTGCATGAGAGGGCTGCGACGCCAGTCAACGCGCGTTCGCTCGGGTGAGGGGCGCCGCCTTCTCCCGCAACCGAGAAGGGAAGACAGTTCACGCAAGATGCGGCGGACGTTTCCGTCCGCCGCATTTGCCCCCTGACGCTCCGCACCTTTCGATCCGCCCGCGGAGCTTATTTCTTCAGCGCGAACACCCAGACCACACCGCCCTGCGGCACGTTGGCCTCGATGCCGATATTGTTGGTCACGAGCGCATCCTGGATACGCTGCGCATCCACACCCCAGCCTGACTGGATCGCGATGTACTGGGTGCCGTCAACCTCATAGGACACCGGCATGCCCATGATGCCGGAGTTGGTCTTCTGCTCCCACAGCAGCTCGCCGGTCTTGGCGTTGAAGGCACGGAAGTTGCGATCGTTGGTGCCGCCGGCGAAGATGAGGTCGCCCGCGGTCGCCGTCACCGAGCCGAACAACTGCGACTTCGGGAAGTTGTGCTGCCACACCTTCTTGCCTGTGGCGGGATCCCAGGCCTGGAGCTCGCCGAAATGATCGGCGCCGGACTTGGTCTTGAGCCCGATATCTTCGGGCTTCGTCCCGAGCCAGAGCTCGCCGGGCTTGAGCGGGACCTTTTCGCCGGTGAAGCCGCCGCAGAAATTCTCGTTGGCGGGGACGTAGACGAGGCCGGTCTTCTGGCTGTAGGCCGCCGACGGCCAGTCCTTGCCGCCCCACAGCGAGGGGCAGAACTCCACGCGCTTGCCGACCACCGGCTTGTGATCGGGATCGACGATCGGCTTGCCGGTCTCGGCATCGATGCCCTTCCACACGTCGGTGGCCACGAACGGCCAGCCGGCGACGTAGTTGATCTTGGTCGGCGTGCGCTCGAGCACCCAGAAGATCGCATCGCGCCCGGGATGGACCAGGCTCTTGATGCTACGGCCGTCGCGTTGCAGGTCGATCAGCATCGGCGCGTCGACCTCGTCCCAGTCCCAGGAATCGTTCTGGTGGTATTGGTGATGGGTCTTGATCTTGCCGTTGCTCGGATCGAGCGCGAGCACCGAGGAGGTGTAGAGATTGTCGCCGGGGTGCATTTCGCCGGGCCAGGGCGCGGCGTTGCCGACGCCCCAATAGATCGTCTTGGTGTCCTTGTCGTAATTGCCGGTCATCCAGGCCGAGCCGCCGCCGTTCTTCCAGTCGTCGCCCTGCCAGGTGTCGTGGCCGGGCTCGCCCTCGCCAGGGATGGTGAAAGTCCGCCACAGCTCCTTGCCGTCCTTGGCGTCGTAGGCGGCGACATAGCCGCGCACGCCGAACTCGCCGCCGGAGCCGCCGACGATGACCTTACCGTCGACGATCAGCGGCATCAGGGTCATGTACTGGCCCTTCTTGTAATCCTGCACCTTGGTGTCCCACACCACCTTGCCGGTCTTGGCGTCGAGCGCGACGACATGATCGTCTGTGGTGGCGAGATAGAGCTTGTCCTCCCAGAGGCCGACGCCGCGGCTGGTCGGATGCAGCTGGAACAGATCGTCGGGGAGCTGCCGCTTGTAGCGCCAGTATTCGTCGCCGGTTTTCGCATTGATCGCGATCACCTGCCCCATCGGGGTTGCCACGAACATCACGCCATTGTTGACGATCGGCGGCGCCTCATGGCCCTCGACGACACCGGTGGCAAAGGTCCAGACCGGCGTGAGATTCTTGACGTTGGCGGCGGTGATCTGGTCGAGCGGGCTGTAGCCCTGCCCGTCATAGGTGCGCCGGTAGAGCATCCAGTTGCCGGGTTCCGGATTCTCCAGACGCTGCTGGGTCACAGGTGCGTAGTTCTCGATCGGGCCGGCGCTCGCGGCGGTCGCGGCAAGACAGGTAAAGGCGACGAAGCCGGACAGCAGTAATTGCTTTCTGGTCATGGACGTTTTCATGGACGTTCCCCTTTTTCATCCGTGTGAATTCTTGTTCTGAATTCTTGTCGTTCGTCCCGAAATCCGCCCATCGGCGGATGCGGCCTCTCGTGACGCGGGCACACCCCGCACCGTCCATCATCCCGGCTGCGCGGCACCTACCTTTCCGATGAAGTTGCCGGCGACGCTGATCGAGGTGTCAGCGAGCGCCAATGGCAGCGCGGCGAGCCGCCGCGGCGCCGGCCCGAACACGACCTGCGCGCCCGCGCGGGGGTCGTATTCGGAGTTGTGGCACATGCACTTGAACACCTCCTTGTCGCCGACATCGCTCTTGACCCAGGCGGTGACGGGGCAGCCGGCATGCGCGCAGATCGCCGAATAGGCGATGATGCCGTCGACGGCGCGCTCGCGGGTTTTCTCGTCGAGCTCGGCGGGATCGAGCCGGATGATCAGGATCTCGTTGAGCCGCGAGGCGCTGCGCACCACCGATGTCTTGGGATCTTTGGGCCACGCATGCACCGGCGGACCGCCGAGCGGTACGTCGCCAGACGTGATGAGCTTTCCTTCCTGCTCGCCCTCCGAAAAAACCAGCAGATCGCCTTTCTGCGGCCGTTCGTCGGAGCCGGGCGGATCCTCGCCCGCGCGCGCCTGCGTGGAACAGCCGAGGCAAGCGGTGGTGACAAGCGCACCAAGCAGCAGCGTTCGTCGCGTCTGCTCCGTGCCCGCACTAGCTCCAGGTTCCGCGATGCTCTCGGACGATGAGGAAGTACTGTTGATTGATGCGCACGACATGCCCGTTAGCAGGCGCTGGAACTCTGCCAAAAACAAGGCGGAGAATTGGCGCCGCAATGCATCAATATGGCTTTGCTCGCTTTGATTGAACGGGAATGAACGCAATCAAACAGATTTTCGCGCATTCCACGTCGAACCGCGCGAGCGGCATGATGATTTTGCAGATCAGACCGATGATGCTGGAATTGGTGCAGCGCGCCAATCGGTCGACAGAGCTTACGCGTTTTCTCAGCGGGGTATTTTGCAAACAGGCATCTTGTATGTCACGACCTGAGCATGTGGCGCGGTGACGCGATGCGGCCTGCAACGGTCGCCGAAGCCATCTCAAAACTGTCGGCGATGCGACGGGCCTTGTCGATGAAGAGGCTCGCTGCCGGGGCCGGACAGACCTCGCGCGCAGTCTGCTCGAACAAATCGAGCCAGCGGTCGAAATGGTCACCGACGAGGCTCAGCGGCACATGGGCCCGCATCGGCGAGCCGTGATAGCGGCCGCTCATCAGCACGACCGACGACCAGAAATCCTTCAGCTTGGCGAGATGCTCGTCCCAATTCTGCACGACTGCGAATACGGGGCCGAGCAGCGCGTCCTCGCGCACGCTTCCATAGAAGCGGGTGACGAGTTCCCCGATCATCTCTTCGGTGATCCCGGTGCGCTCGATCGCATCCTGGGTCAGCAAATTCCGCCGCGCGGCCGCAGCTTCCCGCTCGGCCTTCAGTCGATCAGACATATCCCTTGTTATCCGTTTCGTTGTTCCCGCAGAGCCGCCCGTTCGACATTGTCGGGCCAATTGCGCATGGCGTCTTTGTCGCAGCGCAAATTGCGGAATAGGGCGGCGGGTGTTGAATGCCCGCCGCCGCGTCACGATCAGGCGCCGTAAGTATAAAAGCCCTGCCCGGTCTTGCGGCCGAGATGGCCGGCATCGACCATTTCCCTGAGCAAGGGGGCCGGACGGTATTTGGGGTCGTTGAAGCCTTTGTAAAAGACCTCCATCACCGAAAGCATGGTGTCGAGACCGACGAGGTCGGCGAGCGCCAGCGGTCCGATCGGATGGTTGCAGCCGAGCTTCATGCCGGCGTCGATCTCCTCGGCAGTCGCGATGCCTTCCTGAAGCGCGAAAATCGCCTCGTTGATCATCGGGCACAGGATGCGGTTGACGGCGAAGCCCGGGCTGTTCCTGGCGGTGATCGCCACCTTGCCGACACGCTGGGCGAAATCGAGCGCCTTGGCGTGGGTATCGTCCGAGGTCTGCAAGCCGCGGATCAGCTCGAGCAGCTGCATCACGGGCACCGGGTTGAAGAAGTGCATGCCGATGAAGCGGTCGGGACGATCAGTCGCCGCGGCAAGCTTGGTGATCGAGATCGACGAGGTGTTGGTCGCGAGCAGCGTGCGCGGCGACAGCGTGGCGCAGAGGTCCTTCAGGATCTTGACCTTCAGCTCCTCGTTCTCGGTCGCAGCCTCGATGACGAGATCGCAATCGGCAAGCTTCGCGCGGTCGGTGGTGCCGGTGATGCGTTTGAGCGTGGCGTCGCGATCGGCCTCCGACATCTTCTCCTTCTTGACCAGGCGTTCGAGGCTGCCGCCGACCGTCGAGATCCCGCGACTCACCGCCGCATCGGAAATGTCGACCATCACGACCGAAAGCCCGGCCGCCGCACAGACCTGCGCGATGCCGTTCCCCATGGTCCCTGCCCCGATGATGCCAACGGTCTGGATCATTGCGTCCTGTCCTTCATCCTTGCGGGCGCGCCCTGCCGGCTGGCCCCGTTGTTCCTGCATCAGGGTCTAGCACCGCCCAAGAGGCGGTGCGACCTGATCCTGCCCCTTCCTTAAAGCATCCAAGGCGGGAATAAAGCCGCCATTCGGTCGCGAAACGGGACGATTTGGCGGTTCGGCAGGCGGAATTCTCCTGAATTTGGGCCGTTGCCCACCGACGGGAGAGCGGCTGAAGCGGGCCGCCTTCAGGCCCCAGATCTCCGTCAAACGGACGACGCGGTACCTGCTGACGGTGTGCTGTAACAGGCGCGCCAATGGCCGATGCGAATGCTTCGCGACGCTATTGTGATTTGGACCACATCGGCTTCGTGCCCCAGCTATTAGCGTCGTGCAAATGACAAAACATATTGCGCTCCCCATCATCCTCGCCGCTCTGCTCGCCGCCACGCCAAGCCTGGCCGCCGAGACCAAAGGAGCCGGCTCAACCTTCGTTTCGCCCGTGATGGCGAAATGGATCGACGCATACAAGGCGAAGACCGGAAACCTCGTCAGCTATCAAGCCGTCGGCTCGAGCATCGGCGTCGGCCTGGTCAGGAAGGAATCCGTCGACTTCGGCGCCAGCGACATGCCGCTCGATCCCAGGGAGCTCGACAGGCTCGGCATGATGCAATTCCCGGTCGTGATCGGCGGTGTCGTGCCGGTCGTCAATATCGACGGCGTCAAGCCCGGCCAGATCCGCTTCACCGGCCAGATGCTCGCCGACATCTATCTCGGCAAAGTCAAATCCTGGAACGATCCGGCCATTCGCGCGATCAACCCCGACATCAAGCTGCCGAACGCGCCAATCACCGTGGTTCACCGCATCGACGGCTCCGGGACCACGTTCAACTGGTCGAACTATCTCTCCAAGGTCAGCCCGCAATGGAGGACGAGCGTCGGCGAAGGCACCTCGGTGGAGTGGCCGCTTGGGCTTGGCGGCAAGGGCAATGACGGCGTCGCCTCGCTCGTCAGCCTCGTTCCCGGCGCAATCGGCTATCTCGAATACACCTACGCGTTGCAACGGCTCGATCGAATCTCGTTCGGCGTGGTGCAGAACAGCGCGGGCAATTTCGTCGTTCCCGACGGCGCCTCGTTCCAGGCGGCGGCCTCGAGCGCGGACTGGAAGGCGGCGAAGGATTTCCATCTCGTGCTCACCAACGCGCCCGGCGAAGATGCCTACCCGATCACGGCCACGACCTTCGTGCTGATGCCGAAGGCGCCGAAATCTCCGGAGCGCTCCGCGGCCGCCATCGATTTCGTCCGCTGGTCGCTGGAGAACGGGAAGTCGCAGGCCGAAACGCTGAACTACGTTCCGCTACCCCCCGCCCTGATCGACCAGATCGAACGCTACTGGCAGCAGAGCATCGAGGCAGCGCCGACGGTCTCGGCGTCGGCGAGCGCCAAGCGCTGAGAAGCGAAGCGAGAGGTCGTCATGCCCGGGCTTGTCCCCGGGCGTCGGCGTTCTCCGTGCCGAAGGAAAGAGCACGGGAGGCCTCGCTCCTTCTGGAAATTCCGCCGTGAATCGTGGTCTAGTCGGCGGGAGGCCTATCCCAAGTTCGCAATGGCGAGACTGTGCGAAGGTCCATGCCGGCACGGGGACTTCCACCATGGACGCGTTCATCGACCACAATCCCGATTGCGGCACGTCGGGCAACGCACTGGCGATGATCGGGTGCGTCGGCATCGAGCCGCCCGTCGTGCTCGACCTGCTGCCGCCACAGCAGTGCCAGGCCGGATGAACGACTTCGCGCGATCCATCGGCGCTGCCTTCGCGCTGATCGGCGAGGCCGATTCCGAGCTGCTTGGCATCGTCGTCTTGTCGGTGCGTGTCAGCCTGACCGCCAGCATCGTCGCGCTCGTGATCGGTGCCCCGATCGGGGCCCTGCTTGCGATCACGCGCTTCCGCGGGCGGCAGGTCATCATCGTGCTGACCAATGCGCTGCTCGGCCTCCCGCCGGTGGTGGTCGGGCTCGCGCTTTATCTTCTGCTGTCGCGGTCCGGCCCGCTCGGGGCAGCCGGCCTGCTGTTCACGCCGGCGGCCATGGTGATCGCGCAGACGCTGCTCGCAACCCCGATCGTGGTCGCGCTGGTGCACCGGCCGGCCAGCCTGCTCTGGGCCGAGTATGGCGACCTCGCGCGAATTGACGGGCTATCGACGTTGCGCAGCATTGGCCTACTGTTCGCGCTCGGCCGGACCTCGCTGCTGACGGCCTTTCTCGCAGCGTTCGGGCGTGCCATCGCCGAGGTTGGCGCCATCATCATCGTCGGCGGCAATATCCGCGGTTTTACGCGCACGATGACGACGGCGATCGCGCTGGAAACCAGCAAGGGCGACCTGCCGCTGGCGCTCGGACTGGGGCTGATCCTGCTCGCGCTCAGCGTCGCGGTGTCGACCGTCGCCTTCCTGCTAGTGGGACGCGTTGGGGAAAAATAGCTGCTCGCCGCCGACCTTGTAGCCCGCGATCGCATCCTGCCCTTTGGGCGAGACCAGCCAGTCGATGAAGGCCTGCCCTTCCTTCGCCTTGACATTCGGATGCGTGGCCGGATTCACCAGCACGACGCCGTACTGATTGAACAGCCGCTTGTCGCCCTCGGTCAAAATGGCGAGTTCGCCGCGGTTCTTGAACGACAGCCAGGTGCCGCGATCCGACAGCAGATAGGCATTCGACGACGAAGCCATGTTCAGCGCCGGGCCCATGCCCTGGCCGATCTCGCGATACCAGCCGTCCTTGCCGGCCGTGATGTCGACGCCCGCTTCCTTCCACAATCTCAGCTCGGCCGCATGCGTGCCGGACTTGTCGCCGCGCGAGATGAACGGCGCCTTTGCCGCCGCGATCTTGCGCAGCGCATCAGTGACGTCCTTGCCGCCGGCGATGTGCGCCGGATCGCTCTTCGGGCCGACGATGACGAAGTCGTTGTACATGACGTCGAAGCGCTTCACGCCCTGCCCTTCGGCCATGAATTTTTCTTCGGCGGGGCGGTCGTGGACGAACACCACGTCGGCGTCACCGCGCCGTCCGATGTCGAGCGCCTGGCCGGTGCCGACGGCCACGACCTTCACCTCGATGCCTTCCGCCTTCGAGAACAGCGGCAGCAGATAGCCGAACAGGCCCGACTGTTCCGTCGATGTGGTGGAGGCCACGGTGATGGTGCGGCTTTGCGCGTATGCGCATGTCGACCAGAGCAGAGCCAGTGCGATGGCGGCGATCTTCTTCATACGTCGTCCTCATTCCCCGAAGTCTCAAACTACGCGGGGAGGGCGACGCTGGAAAGCCCGCGTCGCAAGTGCGGATGTTCTGCAATTGGTCCCAGCCAGATTGACATCAGTGTGACGGCCGGGGCAGTTTTTCACATTGCTGGCGAATCAGCGATTGCCTCACGCCGAGTACCTCTTGGACAACTCCCAGTGCTTTCGAGACTGATATCGTTGCTGCGCCGCATTCCCGTGGTGAAATGGGCGTTCACCCGGCTTCAGCCCTTGCCGCACAGCGGCAGCATCGACGATGCCGCGCGCGCCGCGGACGACTCTTCTGCAATCGTCGCCGACACCACAATCGCAGCTCCCCTCGCCGAGCACGGCACCACGATCTCTGTCATCGCGGAAAGCTCATCGGCCGCAACAACCGATATCGGCGTCAGCGGCGCGTCATGCCGGGAGACGCCGGTCGAGATCGAGCCGGTGGTCGTGGAAGAGGTCGCTGTCGTGCCGATCGAGGTCGAGAGCGAGCCTGCCGATACCGCGGAGCTCATCAGCAACGATCCGCCTGCGGAACTCTCACCCAGCGACGAGCCGGTCGTCGCGGAGGAGACGCCGGCCGGATCGGTCGATATCGAAATCGCTCCGGTTGATGCCCCCGCTATGGTCGTCGATGACGATCCCGCCTGCATCATCGTCCCGGATGTTGAACCAGCCGTCGTGGATGATTCCTGCGTCGGGCTTGCCGATCGCGAAGTCTCAGCCGAGGACGCCTCCGAAACCCCCATCGACAGCGCTCCGTCTCCCAGCGCTGCGATCGAAGTTGAACCGGTCTCCACCAACGATCCCGTCCCGGTCGCAGCGATCGCCGTAGGGGATTGTTCCGCCGACACACCGGGCGTCGTCACGGATATCGCGCCGGAGCCGGTCCTTGAAGCTCCCGCTCCGAAGGGCCCCGCCACGCCGAAGGCCCGTGCAAAGGTCGTGGAACCCGCCGACCGCGCCACGCTGATCCGGCAGCGCTGGGCGGAAACCGGCGTCAGAATGTGGAATCCGCGGCTTCACGGCACCGGCGACGCCACGCTGAACATCCAGGGGCGCATCGAGCTGCTGCCGCCCGCGCCCGGCGAGACGATGCCACGCTACGACAAGCTCGAATTCAAGATGCTCGGCGGACAGATCGTCTGCGAAGGCGTCATCGTCGAGGCGCCCGCGCATGCGAGCCAGCGCAGCTTCACCCGCCTCGCCGAACCCGTGAAGCCCACCCGAGAGCCGGTGCGGGAACGGCAGGCCGCCCTCGCCTGATCCTTTTGTCTGCGGCAACGCTCCCCATATGCTAGGCTGATGTCCTCGATGTGGGAGATTGCATGCGCGCAATATCGCTGCGATTGGTCGTGATCGTCGCCCTCTGCGTCCCGCAGGGCGCCCTTGCGGCGTCCAGCAAGCGGCCGCGCCATACGCCCGCGACAACGCCCGCCACCGATCCAGCCGCGTCCTACAAGGCTGACCGGCTCTCATCCTCGCCCGGCGAGACGATCCTCAACACACCAGGCCAGACCACCGTGCTGACGCGGCAGGTCCTCGACGACATGAACGCGACCAGCCTGCGGAACGCCATGCGCTCAACTGCCGGCGTGACGATCGGGCGCTAACTGTCCTCTTTCACCTGCGCGCTCACGGAATCGGATACCCCTTCCACACCCACTCCAGCGCCGACGGCAGCGTCTGCGCGATCGTCGGACGGTCGACATGCCTGGCGTTGCGCACGAACAGGAACTGGTAGTGATAACCCTTCTCCGCCAGCACCTTCGCCGTCAGCGCATTCGACAGGGTCCAGTCATGCATGCCGTCGGGAATGGTGGGGTTCGGATAGAACAGATCCTGGTCGCCGCCGAAGAACCAGAAGCGGATCGGCTTCGTCGGCGCGGCGACGATCAGCGGCACTCCCGGGGGATCGGCCGGCGTCAGCACGCCCGCCTTCGAAATGAGATTGGGCGTAGCCGGCCCCGTCCAGGCACTGTGATATTCCCAGGCGCCGCCGCGCAGTGATGGATCGTGCGGCCATTGCTGGTTGACCATGGTCGGCGAGAATGCCAGCACGCGGTGATAGAGATCGGGATAGAACCACGCCATGGTGAAGGCTGCCACGCCGCTCGAGCTCAGCCCCATGGTCGCGCGCCCGTCGGGATCTTTGGTGAGCTTGACGTCGGCGTTTGTCTCGACCAGCGGCAGCACCTCACGCTCGACGAACTGCGCATAGTCACCTGACACGGCATCGTATTCGCGGCCACGCTGGCTGCCCTGCGCGTCCTGCCCGCCATTGCCGATCTGGATCGCGATCATCGGCGGCACGCGGCGCTGTGCGATGAGATTGTCGAGCGTGGTTGGCAGGTCCTTGTAGGCGTTGGAGCCGCCGTCCCCGACCACGATGAACGGCGCCTCGGTGCCGCGGACATATTGCGCCGGCACGTAGACGTCGATCGTGCGCGACCAGATTCCCGGATGGCTGGTGGTGACGATCATGTGCGACTTGTCGTCGGGCGCAGTCACTGTCGTCATGATCGAGGAGTTGGTGCAGCCGGCGACATCGTCGCGGATCAGGCCGGGATTGTAGATCGTGCTCTCCTTCGACGACAGCGTGAAGGATTTCGTCGTGCCGTGCGGCACGCCCTCTTTCGGGATGGTCTCCGGGGCGGGATTGTGGGTCGGACCGATGATGAAATTACCCTCGGCACCGGGCGGCGGCAGAGTTCCATCAGGCACTTCAGTCGCGCGCGGATAATTGGGATTGGAGGGATCCCGCGTCGGCGGCGCCGTCTTGAAGTCGAGGCCCGTCGTGTCGATGAAGAACGGCGCCGTCTTGTCGGTGGTGTTGGCGCCGGGCGGAACCGCCATGTTCTGGGTCACGCAGGCAGGCTGCGACAGCGCAACTGAAGTGAGGGAGACGATGGAAATCAGCGCCCCCGCAAGGACGGACAATGGATTGGACATTTCGGCTCCCGGTGCTGGCGAGTCTTTCCGGCCCGCCTTGACGCAAAGTATGGCGGGCCGCCCACGCGCGGTCAAACGTCCGCCGGCTGCTTTGCTGCAATAGCCGCCATGCTCAAACCGGACAGCGCCCGTTATTCCGCGCATGCCGCGAAATTTTGCGCGAATCCGGCCGTTGCTGCCGAACCTTGCACGACGTAGCTTGCACGCCGGCCGCGCCGCGCGAAAGTCGCGCCCGGTCAACGACAAGAACAACCGGGAGGCAAACAATGAGAAACGTCACGGCCGCGTTGTGTGCGTTGATGCTGTTCGGAACGGCTGCGCAGGCGCAGACCATCAAGGATTTCCTGGCGACGGTCATGCAGAAATGGACGGCGCCGTTCGAGCCGTTCCAGCTCATCGGCAACATCTATTATGTCGGCACCGACGGCATTGCCGTCTATGTCATCAAGACGTCGCAAGGTTTGATCCTGATGGATACGGCGATGCCGCAATCGACCGGCATGATCAAGGACAACATCGCCAAGCTCGGCCTCAAGGTCGCCGACATCAAGATCATCCTCAACACGCACGCGCATCTCGACCACACCGGCGGCTTTGCCGAGATCAAGAAGGAAACCGGTGCGCAACTGGTCGCCGGCGAGCGCGACAAACCGCTGCTCGAAGGCGGCTACTATCCGGGCGACGAGAAGAACGAGGACCTCACCTTCCCGGCAGTGAAGGTCGATCGCACGGTCAAGGAAGGCGACAAGGTCACGCTCGGCGACACCACGCTGACCGCGCATGCAACGCCCGGTCACTCGCCGGGCTGCACGAGCTGGGAGATGACCGTCAAGGACGGCGGCCAGGACCGCGAGGTGCTGTTCTTCTGTAGCGGCACGGTGGCGCTGAACCGGCTGGTCGGACAACCAACCCATCCCGGCATCGTCGAAGACTACCGTGCGACCTACGCCAAGGTGAAGCCGATGAAGATCGACGTGCTGCTCGGGCCGCATCCGGAGGTCTATGGCATGCAGGCCAAGCGGGCGCAGATGAAGGACGGCGCACCGAACCCGTTCGTCCGGCCGGATGAGCTCGCCATCTACATAACGAGCCTGTCCGAGGATTTCGACAAGCAACTCGCCAAGCAGACCGCGGCGCTGGAGAAGAAATAGCGGCGGTCGGATGCTGCGCATCACCGCTCCCCGCAGGGAGAGGTGGTGCGGCAATCGGCTCCGCCAACGGTATGGTTAGCAGATCGTAGCTGCGGTGATTACGGGCCATTCGTGCCTGAGATGCCCGCCGCTGCGGCGCGATATCCTTAACGGGACCCCACCAGTGCACGCGGCTGAAAATTCCACGGTCATATGCAACCGGCACCGCCCATTCCGTAGGGGGCGCGTCTAACGCGCCCTTTACTCCCGCTGTGCAAGATCGCCTCCGTTTCAAAGGGATCCGGGGCGCGTATTGCAATGCCTGTCGCCAATTTGAAGTCTCATGTCGCCGCTGCGATGCGGCTGTTTCGCGTGCCGGATGATCCGGACCTGATGCGAGCACAGTTCGACGCCTTCTCCAAGCAGGTCCCGCTGCTCTACTTCATCCTGATGAGCAACACGATCGCGGTCGCCTACACCTATGTGAACGTGGCCCCGGACTGGCTGACGATGATCGTGCCGAGTGTGCTGACCGTGCTAGCTGCGCTCCGCACCTTCTGGTGGCTGCGCCAGCGTCATCTCGTGCGTAGCGACGCCGACATCCTGCGCAATCTGCGCGCCACCAACTGGATGACATTGCCGATCGGCGCCGGCTTCACCGCCTGGTCCTTCGCGCTCTACCCCTATGGCGATCCCTTCGCCAAGAGCCAGGTCGCGTTCTACATGGCGGTAACCGTGATCGGCTGCATCTTCTCGCTGATGCATTTGCGTTCCGCGGCGCTGATCGTGACGCTGGTCGTCGACGTGCCTTATGTGCTGTTCTTCTGGGCCACCGGCGAGCCGACGCTGAAGGCGATCGCGGTCAACAATCTGCTGGTCTCCGGCGCGATGGTGACGGTGCTGTTCATCTACTATCGCGACTTCGCCGATCTCGTTGCCAGCCGAAAATCGCTGCTGGCGCAGCAGGCGGCGACCCAGGCGCTCTCGGACGAGAACTTCCGCCTCGCCAATCTCGATTCCCTCACCGAGCTGCCGAACCGCCGCCGCTTCTTCGCCGAGCTGTCGAGCGCCTTCACCGATGCCGAGCGCCGGAACGTCCGCGTCGCGGTCGGCATCATCGACCTCGACGGCTTCAAGCCGATCAACGACAATTACGGCCATTCCGTCGGCGATCGCGTCCTGATCGAGGCGGGGCGCCGCGTTCGCGAGGTCTGCGAGGGCTTTGGGCCGCAGCGGGTGGAGTTCGCCCGGCTCGGCGGCGACGAGTTCGGTCTCGTCGTATGTGGCGATCCCGACGACACCGACCTGGCACGGCTCGGCGAACGCATCGGCGACCAGGTCAGGCTGCCCTACCAGCTCGACACCGCCCATACCGGTCTGTCCTGCTCGATCGGCTTTGCATCATTCCCGCAATCGGCAACGACGGCCGAAGCGCTCTATGAATGCGCGGACTACTCGCTCTATCACGCCAAGCGTCATCTGCGCGGCCGTACCGTGATCTTCTCGAGCGAACTCGAGGCCGAGATCCGCAGCCGCGGCGTCATCGAGAACCTCCTGCGCACCTCCGATTTCGGCGCCGAAATGGAGCTAATGTTCCAGCCGATCGTGGACGCCATGAGCGAGCATACCGCGGGCTTCGAGACGCTGGCGCGCTGGAATAGCCCCCGCCTCGGCTGGGTCTCTCCGGCCGACTTCATTCCGGCCGCCGAGCGCATCGGCCTGATCCGGCCGCTGACCCAGGCGCTGCTCGCGCGCGCGCTCGCCACAGCCAGGACCTGGCCCGATCACATCCGCCTGTCGTTCAACCTCTCCGCCCACGACGTCTGCGCGGCCGAGGGTATCTTGCCGCTGATCTCGATCATCGAGAAGAGCGGACTGCCGCCGCACCGGATCGATTTCGAGATCACCGAGACTGCCGTCACCTTCGACTTCGCACGTGCGCAGCAGTCGATCGCGACGCTGAAGGCGATGGGCTGCGGCATCTCGCTGGACGATTTCGGTACCGGTTATTCCTCGCTGAGCCACGTGCACCGGTTGCCGCTCGACAAGATCAAGGTCGACCGCAGCTTCGTCGCCGACATCAACGAGAATCCGGTGAGTCACAAGATCATCAAGTCTCTCGCCGGCCTGTGCGACGACATGGAGATCGCCTGCGTCGCAGAGGGCGTCGAAACCCGCGCCCAGCTCGACAGCCTGCGCCGCCTGGGATGCGACTTCATCCAGGGTTACTACTTCGCAAAGCCGATGCCGGCCGATGCGATCGGCGATTATCTGGCGGCGGAACAGCAACGCCTCGAGGGCAGTGCGGCCAGGGTCGTGGCCTGAAGTCAGACCGCGCAATAGCGCTCCTGGATGTCCTTGTCCGCGAGCAGCGCCGCCGCGCTGCTTTGATGCACGACCTCACCCTGGTCGATGATCACGGCCCGGTCGGCCAGCCGCAACGCCCATTCGACGTTCTGCTCGACCAGCAGCAGCGTCTTGCCGTCGTCACGCAGGCGGCGGAACAGCACGCCCATTTCCTCGACCAGAACCGGCATGATGCCCTCCGACGGCTCGTCGAGCAGGATCATCCTCGGCTTGCCGATCAGCGCGCGGGCGATTGCCAGCATCTGCTGTTCGCCGCCGGACAACGTCACGCCCTCCTGATCGAGGCGCTCCTTCAGACGCGGGAAGGTCTCGGCAATCTCATCGATTGCGCGGCGCTCATCGATATCGCTGCCGGCCGCCACGAGCCCGAGCCGCAGGTTCTCGCGCACGGAGAGGCCCGGAACGATGCGGCGCTCCTCGGGCACGTAAGCCAACCCGAGATGAAAGCGCTGATGGGCGCGCAACGGCAACAGCTCCCTGCCCGCAAAGCGCATGCGGCCGGTCGCCTTCGGCATCAGCCCCATCATCGCCCGGAGCGTGCTGGTCTTGCCGGCCCCGTTGCGGCCGACGAGGGCGACCACCTCGCCCCGATCCACGTGCAGGGAGATGCCGTGGAGGACATGGCTCGCGCCATACCAGGCATGAAGGTCCTCGATTTCGAGCAGCGCGGTCTCAGCCATAGCCTTCACTCTGTCCCAGGTAGACCCGGCGTACCTCCGGGTTGCTCCTGATCTCGTCGGGCGCGCCGTCCGCGAGCAAGCGGCCGTGGTGCAACACCACGACGCGCTTGGACAGGCCCAGTACCATCTTCATCTTGTGCTCCACCAGCAGCACGGTGCGCTTGTCGGCGAGACGTTCCAGCAGCGCGACCATGTCCCTGGTCTCCTCCGGACCCATGCCCGCGGTCGGCTCGTCCAGCAGCAGCAATTCCGGCTCCGAGACCAGCGCGATCGCGATCTCCAGCGCGCGCTGCTGGCCATGCGACAGGAATTTTGCCAGCTCGCCGCGCTTGCCGAGCAGTCCCACCGCATCGAGTGCCGCATCGGCACGCGCATGAAGCTCGGTCAACCGCGCGCGGTTGCGCCAGATGTCGTAGCTCACCGTCAGCGCCTGCGCCGCCACGCGGACGTTCTCGTGCACGGTCAGGTCCGGAAAGATGTTGGTGATCTGGTAGGAGCGGGAGATGCCCTGATGCACGAAGCGGTGCTGCGGCAGGCCGCTCAGCTCGCGTCCCCTGAAATGCAGCTTGCCCGAGGTCGGCGTCAGCGCGCCGGAGAGGATATTGAAGAACGTGCTCTTGCCGGCGCCATTCGGCCCGATGATCGAGGTCAGCTGTCCCGCGGCAAAGGACATCGTGATGCCTTCGAGCGCGACGAAGCCGCCAAAGCGCTTGCCGATCCCCTCGGCGCGAAGCAGTTCGCCGGTCATGGCCGCGCCTTTCCGATTCCAAGCGTATCGAGCAGCGTGCCCCAGATGCCCTTGGGCAGGAACAGAACAAACAGGACGAAGATCGTGCCGACGAAGATCTGCCAGTGCGGCGTCCAGAGCGAAATGACGTCCTCCAGGATCAGGAAGCTCGCCGCGCCGACGAAGGGCCCGAAGAAGCTGCGCGCGCCTCCCAGCAGCACCATCATCACGATCATACCCGAGGTCTGATAGTGCAGAAGGTCCAGCGGCACGATCGACAGATGCAGCGCCAGCATGCAGCCGCCGAGCGAGGAGATCGCGCCTGACAGCATGAACACGATCAGCTTGCTGCGCTCCACGTCATAGCCGCAGGCCCGTGCCCGCTGCTCGTTCTCGCGGATGGCTTCGATCACGGCGCCGAACGGCGAGTTCAGGATCCGTGACTGGAACCACATCGCCAGCGCCGCGAAGGCCATCAGCACGTAATATTTGTTGACCGGGTCGAGGAAATTGACGGTGAATCCGAACAGGTTGATCCGGTCGACGGTGAAGCCGCGCAGGCCGTTCTCACCGCCGGTGAAAGACGAGGCCTGGAGCGCCACGTAGTAGACGAGCTGGGCCAGCGCGAGCGTCACCATGGAGAAATAGATGCCGCGGGTGCGCGTCGAGACGATGCCGATCAAGGCCGCGAGGCAGGTGCTGAGCAGGACGGCGATCGGCACCGCGGCAAACCACGGCACACCGTAGCGGCCGATCGCAATGCCGGTGAAATAGGCGCCTGCACCGAAGAAGGCGGCCTGGCCGAACGACAACAGCCCGGTATAGCCGAACAGCAGATTGTAGCCCATCACCACGACGCCGTAGATCAGGACGTTGACGGCCAGCGCCTGCGACGGCAGCAGCCATGGCAGCAGGGCAAGCACCGCGATGGACAGCAGCACGCGCTGGTCGAGAAGCCGGCCGAGACCGCTGGGCGCGGTTTTGGCGAGCGCTTCGCCGCTCGATGGTGATGTCACGCGGTCCTCCCTCTCACGCCGAACAGGCCTTGGGGGCGGATCAGCAGCACCACTGCCATCAGCGCGAACATCACGATGGTCGCCATTTCAGGGGCGAACAGCGCCACCAGGCTGATGGAAATACCGACCATAAGGCCGGCGACGACCGCGCCGACGATCGAGCCGAGGCCGCCGATCACGGTGACGACGAAAGCCTCCGCCAGCACCAGCGATCCCATCTCCGGATTGACGCTGCGCATGGGCCCCGCGAGCACGCCCCCCAGCGCGGCCAGTCCGACGCCGAGCCCGAAGATCGCGAGCCAGACGCGACCGATGTCGACGCCAAGCACCTGCATGATGGTGGGATCGCGGGCGCCGGCGCGCACGATCAGGCCGATCCGCGTCTTCTCCAGCGTCAGCCAGAGCACCAGCAGCACCACCGCCACCAGCGCGATGACGAACAGGCGGTAGCGCGGGAAGAAGCCGATGCCGACATCGAGCACGCCGACCAGCTGCGGCGGGGTCGGAAACGGAATGCCGTCGCTGCCGAAGACGATCCGCACGCCCTCGACCAGGATATAGCTGAGGCCGAAGGTGAGCAGCAGCGGATCGTCGATCGAACGTCCGTAGAGCCTGCGGATCAGCACGAATTCGATCAGCATGCCGAAGGCGCCGATCAGGATGGGCGCGAGCAGCAGTCCCCACCAGAAGCTTCCGGTGAGCGACGCCAGATACAGCCCCGCATAGGCCCCGATCATGAACAGCGCGCCATGGGCGAAATTGACCACCCCGAGCATGCCGAACACGATCGTCAATCCAAGCGCAGTGATCACCAGGACCGCCCCAAGGGCGATCCCGGAGAGAAGCTGCATGATGATCAGCGACAGGTCCATCGTTTCAAGACTTAGGTCGCGTGGCCGAGCTCGCTGCAGGTTCGCAGCATATCGTCGGATCCCGTATCGCTGGCGAGAATGGCGAACAGGTCATTCTCGTTCGCCATGGCCGCTTTTTTCTTGGATTCCAGCACCAGCACCGACTGCACGGACTGATGATCGCATTTGCGATAATGCTGCGGCCCCTTGGTCAGATCGTATTGCAGCTTCTCGAGGGCATCGACGACCTTGTCGGTGTCGGTGCCGCCGGCGGCCTGCATCGCTTCGAGCAGCGAGCCGACGCCGGAATAGCCGTAGGCGCCGTAGTCGGTCGGGATGGCGCCGCCATTAGCCGCCTTGAACGCCGCGTTGAAGGCTGCTGCCGTCTTGCTCTGCGTCTCCAGACCCCAATAATAATTGGCGCCGCCGACGACGCCCTCGAACACGTCGGGGCCGACCGCCAGCCGCTGGTTGTGCAGGATGACGGGCACGACGATCTTCATCTGCTGCTTGACGCCGAAATCCACGGCCTGCTTGATCGCATTGGCCTGGTCGCGGCCGAAATTGGAGATGCAGAGCACGTCCGGCCGCATCGACATCAGGCGCGGCATGAAGGTGGAATAGTCGGCCGCGCCGAATGGATGCAGGATCTCGCCGACATTGTCCGCGCCGATCGCCGCCTGCGCGCGCTTGAAACCGCGCAGCATCTCATGGCCGTAGGCATAGTCCGCGACGAGATGGGCGACCTTCATGCCCTTCTTCAGGGTCTGCCGCGCCACGGCGGCGGTCGTCATATGCGGATTCAGCGCCTCGTGGAAAGTATATTTGCTGAAATCCTTGGCCTCGTTGATCGTATCGGACTGGCTGATGGAGACATAGATCACACCGCGTGCGCGGGTGACCTCGTTGACGGCGAGCTGCACGGCGCTGGAGAGCGCGCCCACCACGGCGTGAACCTTATCCTTCTCGATCAGCTCCAGCGTGCGAGTCGCGGCTTCACCGGCGTTGAGCTTGTCGTCACGCACCAGCAGCTCAACCTTGCGGCCACCAATGCCGCCCTTGTCGTTGACGAGTTTTACCGCCAGCTCGGCGCATTTAACCTGATCGCGCGCCTCAGCGGCGAACGGACCGGTGAGCGGCGTCGGGAAGCCGATGCGGATCGTCTCGTCGGCGGCACGGCCGAGCCGGGGCATGGCGAGCAGGGCCGCGCTGGCCGAGAGGCCGGCGAGCGCGGTGCGGCGGGTTATCTTCGGGGTCGAACCGGATTTGCGCATGATTTCCTCCAGGGATCTTTTTCAGGTGTCTTTTTCTAGAACCGCTTCAGGGCTTTCAGGACGTTGGTGGGCGTGATCGGGATCGAATTGATCGTCGCATCGAATGGCGCGAGCGCATCGTTGACGGCGTTGAGGACACAAGCCGAGGCTGCCGCTGTGCCGGCCTCGCCGACCCCCTTGGCGCCGAGCACGGTATCGGCCGTCGGCGTCTCGACATGGCCGATGACGATGTCGGGCATCTCCATCGACATCGGGACGAGGTAGTCAGCGAGCGAACCGTTCATGAGCTGGCCGGTCTCGCTGTAGCGGCATTCTTCGAACAGCGCCGCACCGAGCCCCTGCACGATGCCGCCGCGAAGCTGCTCGTCCACCAGCATCGGATTGATGACGCGGCCGCAATCCTCGACGATGAAGTGTTTCAGCACCTTGATGAAGCCGGTCTCGACGTCGATCTCAAGCGAGCAACCCTGGATGCCGTTGGTAAAGGCGAACGGGTATCCCTGCGGCGCGAAGTGATGGCTGACGGTGAGCTGCGCCTGCGTGCCGGGCGGCAGCGTGTCGGAACGGAAATAGGCGATGCGCGCGATCTCGGAGATCGGCATGCGCTGGTTCCGCGTGCCGGAATCGACGACCTCGCCATCGACGATGTCGAGCGCCGAGGGCTGCTCCTGGAGGATCAGCGCGGCAATCTCCAGAATATTGCGCTTGAGTGCGCGCGAGGCCTGGAGCGCGGTCTCGCCACCAATGCCGGCGCCGCGGCAGGCCCAGGTGGCGCCACCATGCGGCGTCACCTCTGTATCGCCGGTGATGACCTTGACGTGGTCCTGGGCGAGGCCAAGCTGATCGGCCACGATCTGGCTGATGATGGCCTCGGTGCCCTGCCCCTGCTCGGTGACCGAGATCAGGCAACGCACCTCGCCCGACGGCGTCAGGCTGAGAATGGCGCCGTCCTGCGAGGAGATGCGCGCGCCGCCGACGCCATAAAAGGCCGGGCTTGGATTGGTGATCTCGACGAAGGTCGCGATGCCGATGCCGCGATGGATGCCGCGCTTGCGCAAGTCGACCTGCTCGGCGCGCAGGCCGTCATAGTCCATCATCTCGTGCAGGCGCTTCAGGCAGGCCTGATGCGACAGCGCCTCGAAGCGATAGCCCGTTGGCGAAGTTTGCGGGTAGGCATCGTCGGCGATCACGTTCAGCGCGCGCATCGCAAAGGGATCGAGGCCGACCTTCGCGGCTGCCATATCGACCAGCCGCTCGGTGACGGCGCAGGCGATGGGATGGCCGACGGCGCGGTACTGGCTGGTCTGCACCTTGTTCTGGAAGATCACCTCCAGCGTGGCGCGGTAGTTCTTGAAACGATAGGGCGCGCCCATCAGGCGGATCACCTGATTGCCCTCGACCACGCTGGTGCGCGGATAGGTCGAGAACGCCCCAATCGCAGTCAGGTCAAGGACGTCCATCGCAATAATCTCGCCCTTGGTATCCAGCGCCATGCGGGCGCGGACGCGATGGTCGCGGGCATGGATGTCGGAGACGAAGGACTCGATACGGTCGGCGACGTATTTGACGGGACGTCCGAGCAGGATCGAGAGGCCGACCACCGCCATGTCCTCGTGATAGACATGCAGCTTCATGCCGAAGGAGCCGCCGATATCGGTCGCGACGACGCGGACGCGGGCCTCCGGAATGTTGTAGTGCCGCGAATAGAGGTCCTGGAACTGATAGGGCGTCTGCGTTGCGTGATGCACGGTGAGCATGCCCGCGGACGGATCATAATCGGCGACGATCGCGCGCGGCTCCAGCGTCACCGCGGTATGGCGGCCGAACGAAAACTCCTCTTCGACCACGTGGGCGGCATGAGCGAAGGCATCGTCGACGGCGCCGTTGTCGAGCCGGCTGCGGAAGCAGGTGTTATTGGCGCAGCCCGGATTGATCAGCGGACCACCGGCCTCTCGTGCGCTGTCGATGTCAACGACGAGCGGAAGGTCCTCGTAATCGACTTCGATCAGCTCCAGCGCATCCTCGGCAATCGCCCGGCTCTCGGCGACGACGGCGACGACCGCCTGCCCGGCCCAGACCACACGATCCAGCGGCAACGGCAGTTGCGGCGACGAGGTCATTCCCTTGAAATGGTCGAGCGTGCCGGTCCAGGGCGTGCAGATCTTTGCAAGATCAGCCCCGGTGGCGACGAGATGCACGCCTTCGAGCGCGCGCGCCTGCTCGGTGTCGATCGACATGATCTGCGCGTGCGCGTGCGGGCTACGCAGGAAGGCGGCATAGAGCATGCGCGGCAGCTTGAGATCGCTGACATAGCGCCCGCGCCCGGCCAGCAGCCGCTTGGCGTTCGGACGCGGCACGGAACGTCCGATATAGGAATTGGGCCGGTCGAGCGACGTCAACGGCGCGGTCATGTCGCACCTCCGCCTTCGCTGCGCGCTTTCGCGACCGCATCGATCGCGTCGACGATCGCCTCGTAGCCGGTGCAGCGGCAGTAATTGCCCGACAGCGCGTCACGGATTTCTTCGCGGCTCGGCTGCGCGACCTGCGAGAGCAACTCATGGGCATTGACCAGCATGCCCGGCGTGCAGAACCCGCATTGCAGCGCATTGCGACGATGGAATTCGGCCTGGAGATCGGCGATCACGCCACTTTCGGTAAGTCCTTCGATGGTGTTGATCTTCGCGCCCTCTGCCTGCACCGCGAACATCAGGCAGGAATGCACGGCGCGGCCGTCGAGCTGCACCAGGCAGGCGCCACAAGCCCCCATCTCGCAACCGGCATGCGTGCCCGTCAGCTCGAGCCTCTCGCGCAGACAATCGACCAGCGTCTCGCGCGGTGCGACTTCGCAAGCAACCTTGCGGCCGTTGACGAGGAAGCGGACCCGCACCGTCTCGTCGGCATCATTCAGGAGGGTTTCGTCAAGTCCGCTCATGCGCCCTCACCGAGACGTCCGAGCAGGCGGCCCAGCAGCACGCGGGCGAGATGCAGCCGCATCGCTGGCGGCACCTCGTCGCTGTCCGGCGGCGCGAGATCGCCTTCGATCGCAGCTTGGGCCGCGGCGATACGCTCGCCATCGAGGCGCGAGCCGATCAGGGCTGCCTCGGCGCCCTTCACGCGTGTCGGCGTATTGCCAACCGAGAAGAAGGAGATGCGGATCTCATCGATGCGCTTACCGGCGAAGGTCGCAAGCATGCCGCAGCCGACCAGAGCATAGTCGCCGCGCCGCCGCGCCAATTCGTCGAACGCAAAGCGCTGATCGGCCTTGAACAGCGGGACATGGACCGCGGTGATCAGCTCGCCGGGCTGCAAGGCAGTCTCGAACAGGTCGAGGAAGAAATCGTCAGCCTTGACGCGCCGATTGCCGGAAGGGCCGGCGATCTCGATCTCGGCATCGAGTGCCAGCGTCATCGCCGGGAATTCGGACGCGGGGTCAGCGAGGGAGACGCTGCCGCCAAGGGTGCCGCGGTTGCGGATGGCGGGATGGGCGACGAAGGGCGCGGCCGCATGCAGCAGCGGCGCGAATTCGGCGATCAGCGGCTCGCTCAGCATCTCGCAATGGCGCGTCAGCGCGCCGATCCGCAAATAGCCGCCCTCGCGCCTGACGCCGCGCAGCTCGTCAATGTGGGTAATGTCGATCAACAGCCGCGGCGCCTGCAACCGCAGCGACAGCGCCGGCACGAGGCTCTGGCCGCCGGCAATGAAGCGCGCGTCATCGCCGGCGCGCGCGTGAGCATCAAGCGCCTGGTCGATCGTCGCAGCACGAAAATAGCTGAAAGCCCTCGCCTTCACCGCTGTTTCCCCGAGATCCATCGGCTCATCAGCCGGGACGCCAGATTTGTAACCATCTGGTCTCAAAATCCTGACACGCCGCCGGAAGCCGGTCAACAGGAAATGACCATTTGGTCACAAATGTGCCTTTAGGCTAAGAAGGCGGTCTGGGATTACGATTCAGCGACGAAATGGCCCGAAAAACGCAGAAGTCAGCCAAGCGAGCGGTCCACAAGCGGACCGAGACGGACAAAGCCGCGCCAAAGCGCCGCAACATGCGTGCCGCCGACCGCGAGCGTGCGATCGTCGACGAGGCGATCCGCTTCTTCGCCGAGCATGGCTTCGAAGGCCAGACCCGCGAGCTCGCCAAGCGGATGGGCATCACGCATTCGGCGATCTATCGCCACTTCCCGAGCAAGGAGGCGCTGATCGAGCGCGTGTATCAGGAGGTCTATCTCAGCCGCTGGTCACCCGACTGGGGACCGATGATCCGCGACCGAACCGTGCCGCTCGAGGCGCGGCTGACGCGCTTCTATCTCGACTATGTCGAGCGCGTGTTCGAGTACAATTGGGTGCGGATCTTCGTCTTCTCCGGCATGAAGTCGTTCGGCATCACCGGCCGCTATCTCGACATCGTCCGCCGCGAGATCATCGAGCCGGCCGCCGCCGAGCTGCGCCACGATCTGAAGCTGCCCGACGCAAAGGCCTATCCGCTCAGCGAGCGCGAAACGGAGCTGTTCTGGGGCCTGCACGGCCGCATCTTCTATCTCGCCATCCGCAAATTCATCTACGAGACGCCGATCCCTCCCGATCTCGACGCCATCGTCCGCGACGCCGTCCAGACCTTTATGGACGGCGCGAAGACGACGATGCCGAGGCTGCTGGTGCGCGGCTAGCTATCTCGCAAGGCTCGGCAGATCGAGCCCCTTCTCTCGCGCGCAGTCGATCGCGATGTCGTAGCCCGCATCTGCATGGCGCATGACGCCGCTGGCGGGATCGTTCCAGAGCACGCGCTCGATCCGCTTGGCAGCTTCCGGCGTGCCGTCGGCGACGATCACCATGCCGGCGTGCTGCGAATAGCCGATGCCGACGCCGCCGCCATGGTGCAGCGAGACCCAGGTCGCGCCGCTGGCGCAGTTGAGCAGCGCGTTGAGCAGCGGCCAGTCGGACACCGCATCCGATCCGTCCTTCATCGCCTCGGTCTCGCGGTTCGGGCTTGCCACCGAACCGCTGTCGAGGTGATCGCGGCCGATCACGATCGGCGCTTTCAATTCGCCGCGCGCCACCATCTCGTTGAAGGCGAGGCCGAGGCGATGGCGATCGCCAAGCCCGACCCAGCAGATCCGCGCCGGCAGCCCCTGAAACTTGATGCGCTCCCTGGCCATGTCGAGCCAGTTGTGCAGGTGCTTGTCGTCGGGCATCAGCTCCTTGACCTTGGCGTCGGTCTTGAAGATGTCCTCGGGATCGCCCGACAGCGCGGCCCAGCGGAACGGCCCGACGCCGCGGCAGAACAGCGGACGGATATAGGCGGGCACGAAGCCCGGAAAATCGAAGGCGTTCTTCAGGCCCATGTCCTGCGCCATCTGGCGGATATTGTTACCGTAGTCGAGCGTCGGAATTCCTTGCGCGTGGAAGTCCAGCATGGCCTGGACGTGCTCGACCATCGACGTCTTCGACGCGCGCTCGACCGCCTTCGGGTCGGCAGCGCGCTTGGCTTCCCAATCGGCCAGCGTCCAGCCCTTCGGCAAATAGCCGTTGATCGGATCGTGCGCGCTGGTCTGATCGGTGACGATATCGGGCTTGACGCCGCGGCGCACCAGTTCGGGGAAAATCTCCGCGGCATTGCCGAGCAGGCCGACCGAGACCGCCTTCTTCGTCTGTGCTGCTTCGGCCATGATCGCGAGCGCCTCGTCGAGCGTTGCGGCCTGCCTGTCGAGATAGCCGGTACGCAACCGCATCTCGATGCGGCTCGGCTGGCATTCGACCGCGAGCATCGAAGCACCGGCCATGGTCGCGGCCAGTGGCTGTGCGCCGCCCATGCCGCCGAGACCGGCGGTGAGAATCCATTTGCCGGCGAGGCTGCCGCCGTAGTGGCGCCGGCCGACCTCCACGAAGGTCTCGTAGGTGCCCTGCACGATGCCCTGGCTGCCGATATAGATCCAGGAGCCCGCGGTCATCTGGCCGTACATCATCAAGCCCCGGCGATCGAGCTCGTTGAAGTGATCGAGCGTCGCCCAGTGCGGCACGATGTTGGAGTTCGCGATCAGCACGCGCGGCGCATCCGCATGGGTGCGGAACACGCCGACCGGCTTGCCGGACTGGACCAGCAGGGTCTGGTCGGCTTCCAGCTTGCGCAAGGCGTCGGTGATCCGGTCAAAACTCTCCCAGTCGCGCGCGGCACGGCCGATGCCGCCATAGACCACGAGCTCGCTCGGGCGTTCTGCGACATCGGGATCGAGATTGTTCATCAGCATGCGCAAGGGCGCTTCCGTCAGCCAGCTCTTGGCGCTGATCTCGCTGCCACGGGGCGCACGGATGGTGCGATCGTTGTCCAGTCGGCGATTCATGCGGAACACCCCTTAGTCAAGTCTTGGAAACGGATCGGATGGAAGCGCGGTGAGCGCTGCGGACGGCAACGCATCAGCCTCGATCAACGCGGCGGCCCTGGCGAGATCGCCGGCCATGTAGCGATCAGCCCCAAGCGCCGGCACCTGCTCGCGCAACGCGGCTATGACGGCCACGAGTGGAGCGCTCGTCGCGTGCGGCGCGCGCAGCGTGATGCCTTGCGCGGCGACCAACAGCTCGATTCCCAAAATGGCGGCGAGATTGTCGGCCATGTCGGAGAGGCGCCGCGCGGCATGCGCGGCCATCGAGACGTGGTCTTCCTGGTTGGCGCTGGTCGGCGTCGAATCGATCGAGCAGGCAGCAGCGCGCTGCTTGTTCTCGGCATAGAGCGCTGCCGCCGTGACCTCGGCGATCATGAAGCCGGAATTGATGCCGGGATCGGGCGTCAGGAACGGCGGCAGACCGAAATTGAGCGCAGGATCGACCAGCGTCGCGATGCGCCGCTCGCTGATCGCGCCGATCTCAGACAGTGCCAGCGCGATCGCGTCGGCGGCAAAGGCCACCGGCTCGGCGTGGAAATTGCCGCCGGAGACGATCTCGCCGGTGTCGACCAGAACCAGCGGATTGTCGGTAACGGCGTTGGCCTCAACGATCAGCGTGCGCGCGGCCTGCGTGATCAGGTCGAGTGCGGCGCCCGTGACCTGCGGCTGGCAGCGCAGGCAATAGGGATCCTGCACCCGCTCGTCGCCTTCTAGATGTGACAACCTGATATCGCTGCCGTCGAGCAGCGCGGTCAGCGTCGCGGCCGCCGCGATCTGCCCGGGATGGCCGCGCAGCGCCTGGATCTCGAGACGGAAAGGCGCCGTCGAAGCCATCGCCGCATCGACCGAGAGCGCACCTGTCACGAGCGCGGCGCGTACGAGGCGAAATGCACGCAGCACGCCCGCGATAGCGTAGGCAGTAGAGAACTGCGTGCCGTTGATCAGCGCGAGCCCTTCCTTGGGGCCCAGCGTCAGCGGCGCGAGGCCGGCGGCGGCGAGCGCCTCGCTGCCGGACACGGTCTTGCCCTCGACGATCGCCTGCCCTTCGCCGATCATCACCGCGGTCATATGCGCGAGCGGTGCGAGATCACCGGAAGCGCCGACCGAGCCCTGCTGCGGCACCAGCGGATAGACGCCTCTCTCCAGCATGGCCTGCAACTGCTCGATCACCGCGCGGCGCACGCCGGAGGCGCCACGCCCGAGCGAGACGATCTTCAGCGCCATCATCAGACGGACGATCGGCCCCGGCGTCGCCGGGCCGACGCCGCAGCAATGCGAGACGATGAGGTTGCGCTGGAGCAGCGCGGTCTGGTCCGGCGGAATCCGCTTCGAGGCCAGTTTTCCGAAGCCGGTGTTGATGCCGTAGACAGGCGCCGCGGCCTGAGCCGCCTTTGCGACGATCTCCGCCGCCGTCTCGACGCGCGGCCAGAACGAAGGATAGAGTTCGACGGATGCGCCTTCCAGCACGCGCGCGAGATCGTCGAGGCTGACCGTTCCCGGCTTGACGATGATCGCGGCGCCCTGCTCCGTCACTGGCCCCTCCACACCCGGCGATGCAGCGGATTGAAGCCGATCCGATAGACGAGCTCGGCCGGCCTCTCGATGTCCCAGATCGCGAGATCGCACCATTTACCGGCCTCCAGCGTGCCGGTTTCATCCAGCACACCGAGCGCACGTGCGCCCTCGCGGGTGACGCCGGCGAGGCATTCGACGACATTCATCCGGAACAGCGTCGCGCCCATGTTCATCGCAAGCAGAAGTGACGTCAGCGGCGAGCTGCCGGGATTGCAGTCGGTCGCGAGCGCCATGGGAACGCCATGCTTGCGGAACGCCTCGACCGGCGGCTTCTGCGTCTCGCGGATGAAATAGAACGCGCCCGGCAGCAGCACGGCGACGGTTCCGGACTTCGCCATCGCGGCGGCGCCGGCCTCATCGGTATGCTCGAGGTGATCGGCGGAGAGCGCGGAGAATTTCGCGGCGAGCGCCGCGCCGCCAAGATTCGACAGCTGATCGGCATGGAGCTTGACGGGCAATCCGAGTGCCCTCGCCGTCTCGAACACATGCGCCGTCTGCTCAGCCGAGAACGCGATGCCCTCCATGAAGGCATCGACGGCATCGGCAAGCCCCGCCTTTGCGACGGCTGGCAGCATCTCCTTGCAGACGAGATCGATGTAGCGGTCCTTGTCGCCATCGGCTTCGACCGGCAGCGCATGCGCGCCGAGGAAGGATGTCCGGATCGTAACCGGCCGCTGCCTGCCCAGGCTGCGCGCGGCGGCGAGCTGGCGCAGCTCGGTCTCGGTATCGAGGCCATAGCCGGACTTGATCTCGACCGTGGTGGCGCCCTCGCCGATCAGCGCATCGAGCCGCGGCAGTGCGCTGGCGACGAGCTCCGCCTCGCTCGCCTTGCGTGTCGCGGCGACGGTCGAGACGATGCCGCCGCCGGCCCGCGCAATCTCCTCGTAGCTTGCGCCCTTCAGGCGCAGCTCGAATTCGTGCGCGCGATTGCCGCCATAGACGAGATGGGTGTGACAGTCGACGAGGCCCGGCGTGATCCAGCGCTCTTCGCAATCGATCCGCTTGATGGCGTCCGCATCGACAGGAAAATCCGCCGCCGCGCCCGCATAGATGATGTGGCCGCCGCGGATGGCGATCACGCCATGCTCGATCTCGCCGAGATCGGGACGGTCGGCTCGCATCGTCGCGAGCCGGGCATTGTGCCAGATCCGGTCGAAGCGCTCTGCCATGCAACGGCCCCTTCGCGAAGTCCCTGCGCCCTGGGATGCTTGACTTATATGTCTAGACATATAATCGTAAGGTGGTTCTGTCCAGCCGGCGTCTCATCATGTCCCGACTGCATTTTGCTTCCGCGCTCCTGCCCTCGGGCTGGGCGAATGACGTGCAGGTGGTGATCACCGCCGGCGCGATCGCGGCGGTGACGCCGGATGTGCTGCCTGCCGCGGGTGACGAGCGCCACGAAATCGCGCTTCCGGGATTGGCAAGCCTGCACAGCCACGCGTTCCAGCGCGGCATGGCGGGACTTGCCGAGCTGCGCGGCGACTCGACCGACACGTTCTGGACCTGGCGCGAGACGATGTATCGCTTCGCACTGGCGATGACGCCGGATGACGTGACCGCCGTCGCCACGCTTCTTTACGTCGAAATGCTGGAGCAGGGTTTTACCCGTGTCGGCGAATTTCACTATCTGCACCACGATCGCGACGGCGCGCATTACGCAGATCCCGCCGAAATGGCCGGGCGTATTGCCCAGGCTGCCGAAGCCTCAGGCATCGGCCTGACGCTGCTGCCGAGTTTTTATGCGCACGGCGCCTTCGGCGGCGCGGCGCCGCATGACGGCCAACGCCGCTTTATCTGCTCGGTCGATCAGTTCGCCCAGCTGATGGCCGCCTCGCGCAAGGCCATCGCAAGATTGCCGGGCGCCAACATCGGCATCGCGCCGCACAGTTTGCGCGCGGTCGCGCCGGACGAGCTCGCAGCGATCATTCCGCTCGCCGAGGGCGGGCCGGTGCACATTCACGCCGCCGAGCAGGTGAAGGAGGTCGAGGATTGCGTGGCCTGGTCGGGCCAACGGCCGGTGCAATGGCTGCTGGAGCACGCGCCGCTCGATCAGCGCTGGTGCCTCATTCACGCGACCCACATGACGGATGACGAAGTCAGCGCATTCGCCAGGACCAGCGCAGTGGCAGGCCTCTGTCCTGTCACCGAAGCCAGCCTCGGCGACGGCATTTTTCCGGCGCGCGAATTCTTCGATGCCGGCGGCGCGTTCGGTGTGGGCACCGATTCCAACGTGCTGATCGGCGTCGCCGACGAATTGCGCCAGCTCGAATATGGCCAACGTCTCAAGCATCGCCAGCGCAACATCCTCTCCGGCGGCGCCGGTCGCTCGACGGGACGCACGCTGTTCGACCACGCGGTCGCAGGTGGCGCGCAGGCGCTGGCGCAAGCGACCGTCGGTCTCGTGCCCGGCGCGCGCGCCGACATCGTCACGCTCGACACCGCTCATCCATCGCTGGCGGGACGCACAGGCGATGCGGTCGTCGATGGCTGGATCTTTGCCGCGGGCAGCGGCGCGATCGATTGCGTCTGGGCCGGCGGGAGCAAAGTCGTCGCAAGCGGCCGCCACAGACTGCGCGAGGCCGCCCGCCGGCGTTTCAACGCGGCGGTACAGAGGCTCGTCGCATGAGCCTCGTCACCGACGCCGCCGACGGGCTCACGCTCTACAAGCGCATCCGCGCCGACATCGAGAAGCACATCCTGACCGGTGAATGGCCCCCCGGACATCGCATTCCGTTCGAGCACGAGCTGGTCGCGCGCTACGGCTGCTCGCGCATGACCGTGAACAAGGCGCTCTCGGAACTGGCGCAAGCCGATCTGATCGAGCGGCGGCGGCGTGCCGGCTCCTTCGTGCGCCGGCCGCAGCACCAATTGGCGGTGCTCAAGATCGCGGACATCCGCGCCGAGATCATCGCGCTCGGCCGCAGCTACGGCTACGAGCTGATCGGGCGCAAGCTGCGCGCGGCGACCGCCGCCGATCGAGATCGTCTCGGCGTGAAGAAGGCCGGCAAGGTCATCGCGATCAGTTGCCGGCACAGCGCCGACAACGTACCGTTTGCCGTCGAGGACAGGCTGATCGATCTTGCCTCCGTTCCGGATGCGGCGACCGCGGATTTCTCGCGTGAGCCGCCCGGCTCGTGGCTGCTTCATCATGTGCCGTGGACAGAGGCCGAGCACACGATCAGCGCCATCGTCGCGGACGATCGCACGGCGGAAGCACTCGACATCAGCGTCGGCGCCCCCTGCCTCGTGATCGACCGCTATACCTGGCGCAGCGCGCGCACGATCACCGCGGTGCGCCTGCTTTATCCCGGTGACTCTCACCGCCTTGTCGCCCGATTCAAGGGAGGCTGAGAGAACGATGTCGGCACAAATTGTGCAGCGCTTCGGGCAACGGTCCGCATGGACCGACAGGGATCAACAGGACGTCAATCCATCGATCGGCAGGAGGACGACAATCATGCGTAGTTCGACAATTTTTGCGACAATCATTGCCCTCGCGGCTTCCACTCCCGTGTCCGCCGACGACGTCAAGGTCGGCGTCGGCATTTCCGGCTGGACCGGTTTTGCCCCGCTGACGCTGGCGAAGGAGGCCGGCATCTTCAAGAAGAACGGCCTCGACGTCACCATCAAGAAGATCCCGCAGAAGGACCGCCATCTCGCCATCGCCTCCGGCGACGTCCAGTGCGCGGCGACGACCGTCGAGACCTGGATCTCCTGGAACGCCAACGGCGTCGCCACCAAGCAGATCTTCCAGCTCGACAAGAGCTATGGCGCCGACGGCATGGCCGTGCGCAACGACGTCACGTCGATCAAGGAGTTGAAGGGCAAGACCGTTGCGGCCTCCGCGCCCGGCACTTCGCCCTATTTCGCGCTGGCCTGGATGCTCAAGAAGAACGGCCTCACGGTGAAGGACGTCACCGTCGTGAACCTGGAGCCGGCGGCGGCCGCGCAAGCTTTCGTCTCCGGCCAGAACGACGCCGCCATGACCTATGAACCGTATCTGTCGACCGTGCGCGCTGCGCCGGACAAGGGCAAGATCATCGCGACCACGCTCGACTATCCGATCGTGATGGACACCTTCGGCTGCACGCCGAAATTCCTGAGCGAGAATCCGAAGGCGGCGCAGGCGCTGGCCAACAGCTATTTCGAGGCGCTCGACATGATCGCCAAGGACCAGGCCAAGGCCTATGAGATCATGGGCGCGGACGTGAAGCAGACCGGCGAGCAGTTCGGCAACTCGGCAAAGTATCTGCGCTGGCAGGACAAGGCCGCGAACCAGAAGTTCTTCGCCGGCGATTTCCTTTCCTTCAACAAGGAGGCCGCCGAGCTGCTGCTCGAGGTCGGCATCATCAAGGCCGCGCCGAAGGTCGAGGACCTCTACGATGCGAGCTTCATCAAGTAAGCCAACGAGCTGCCGGTCCTGCCGCAAGGCGGGGCCGGCAACCTGATCGACCACCCCGGATAGACAGTTGATGCGTCCCCTTGATCCCGTGACATCGAGGCAGCGCGTGGCCTATGGCCTTGCGTTCTTCGTGCTGTTCGTTGCCCTCTGGTCCTGGGCGACGTTCGGCGGCCATGTGTCGAAGACCTTCCTCGCCAACCCGCTGACCATGGTGCAGGAAGGCTATGACCTGCTGGCCAAGCAGGGTTTTGTGTTCGACATCGGCATGACGATCTGGCGCGTCGTCGGCGGCTTTACGCTGGCCGCGATCATCGCAGTCCCGCTCGGCGTGCTGATGGGCGCCTACAAGCCGGTCGAGGCCTTCCTCGAACCGTTCGTCTCCTTTGCCCGCTATCTGCCCGCCTCCGCCTTCATTCCGCTGCTGATCCTGTGGGCCGGCATCGGCGAAATGCAGAAGCTGCTCGTCATCTTCATCGGCTCGGTATTCCAGGTCATCCTGATGGTCGCCGTCACCGTCGGCGCGACGCGGCGCGACCTGGTCGAGGCGGCCTATACGCTTGGCGCCGGCGACCGCGGCGTGATCCGCCGCGTGCTGCTGCCCTCCTCCGCGCCCGAGATCGCGGAGATCCTGCGGCTGGTGCTCGGCTGGGCCTGGACCTACGTCATCGTCGCCGAGTTGATCGGCTCCTCCTCCGGCATCGGCCACATGATCACCGACAGCCAGGCGCTGCTCAATACAGGCCAGATCATCTTCGGCATCATCGTGATCGGGCTGATCGGCCTGCTGTCGGACTTCATGTTCAAGACGTTCAACGCCTGGCTGTTTCCGTGGAGGCTCGCATGACCACGCTCAGGATCGAGCAGGTCTCGCGCACCTTCCCCGCGCGCCACGGCAATGCGCCGACGAGAGCGCTGGAGCCGACCGATCTCACCATTGGCAACAACGATTTCGTCACCATTTTGGGCCCCTCGGGCTGCGGCAAGTCCACGCTGCTGCGCATCGTCGCCGGCCTCGATCGCCCGACCAGCGGCCGCGTCACGCTCGACGGCCGCGAGGTCAACGGCCCCGGCGCCGATCGCGGCATGGTGTTCCAGTCCTACACGCTGTTTCCCTGGCTGACCGTGCGCGAGAACATCGCCTTCGGCCTGCGCGAGCGTGGCGTATCCGAGGCGGAGCGCCACAAGGTCGCGGACGCCTTCATCCGCCAGGTCGGCCTCGCCGGCTTCGAGAACCACTGGCCGAAGCAGCTCTCCGGCGGCATGCAGCAGCGCACCGCGATTGCGCGTGCGCTCGCCAATGACCCAAAAATCCTGCTGCTCGACGAGCCCTTCGGCGCGCTCGACAATCAGACTCGCGCGCTCATGCAGGAGATGCTGCTGGGAATCTGGGAGCGCGACCAGAAGACCGTGCTGTTCGTGACCCACGACATCGAGGAAGCCATCTTCCTCGGCAGCCGCGTCATCGTCATGAGTGCGCGCCCCGGCCGGATCAAGGCTAAGATCAATGTGGACCTGCCGCATCCGCGCTCCTACAAGATCAAGACGACGCCCGAATTCGTCCAGCTGAAGGAGCGGCTGGTCGAGGAGATCCGCACCGAGGCGCTGAAGGTTGCCGAACATGCCTGACAATCGTCCATCCGCCAACGGCGAGCGCGTGCTTGCCGATCTCAATGCCCTGCGGGCAATCGGCGCCTACAGGACCGGCGTACACAAGCCGACCTTCTCCGAGCCGCACAGACAGTCGCTGGACTGGCTGATGCAGAAGCTGCCCGACGCCGGCCTTACGGCTGCGATCGACGGCATCGGCAATGTATTCGGGACGAGCACGAAGGCAGGACCGAAGCTGCTGGCCGGCTCACATCTGGAGAGCCAGAATTACGCCGGCTGGCTCGATGGCCCGCTCGGCGTCGTCTACGCGCTCGAAGCCGCGCGCGTGCTCAATACCGATCCGTCCATGAAGGGCGCGGTCGAGGTCGCCGCCTGGGTTGACGAGGAAGGCCATTTCGGCAGTTTCCTCGGCTCACGGTCCTATGTGGGGCAAGTGACGGAGGCCGAAATCGACGCCGCGCGCGACCGAACCGACGGCCGCACCATGCGCAACGCGCTCGCCGAGATGGGTCTCGCCGGGCGTGCGCGCGTTGCCGTCGAGCCTGGGCGGCACGTCGGATATCTGGAGGCGCATATCGAGCAGGGCGACACGCTCGAAAGCGGCAAGCTCGCAATCGGCGTCGTGACCTCTATCGTCGGCATCTGGCAGTATCGCATCAATTTCACCGGCGAGCAGAACCACGCGGGCACCACGCGCATGGCCGTTCGCAAGGACGCTGGCCTCGCGCTCGCCAAGTTCTGCGTGGCGATCGACGAGCGCTTTCCCGGCGCCTGCGGGCCACGCACCGTCTGGACCACAGGCCGCATCACGCTCGACCCCGGTGCGCCGAGCATCATCCCGGGCGGCGCCGAAATGCTGTTCCAGATCCGCGACGACAATCCGGCCGTGATCGCGCGACTGGAGGAACTGCTGCACGCGATGGCGGACGAGGCCAGCGCGAAGGGGCCCTGCACCGTCGCCGTGACGAAGCTGCGCACCGGCGCACCCGCGATGATGAACGCGGGCTTCCAGGATGCGATCGAGGCCGCGAGCAAGGCGCTCGCTGATGGACGCTCCATCCGCATGCCCAGCGGGGCCGGCCACGATGCACAGATGCTCGCAACCGTGATGCCGGCGGCAATGCTGTTCGTGCCGTCGATCGGCGGGATCAGCCATCACTGGACCGAGAACACGGCCGACGCCGACATCGTCACCGGCGCGCAGGTCTTCGTCGATGCCTGCCGGCGGATCCTCGGCGGCTGATGCCGGTATCATGACCGCGAGCGATACCTATACCGAGGCAACGACCGGCTATTGGCAGGAATTGACGCCGGACATCCCTGCACGCTTCTCGGCAACGCCACCCTATCGCTTCGGCTATCCCGTCACCCTGCCCTGCGGCCGCATCCTCGTCCTGCCCCTGCGCCAATTGCCGGATAGCGATCGCGCCGTCGCTTCGCTCATCGCCAACCAGGCTTCAAACCTCGTCGTCGCGGCGCTCGCGGACCACATGGCGACGCAGGCGCGCGCACTGGATGCCGAGATCATCGTCGGATTGCCGACCCTCGGCCTAGCCTTCGCATCGCAAGTTGCCGAGCGGCTCGGACAGCCGCGCTATGTCCCGCTCGGCTATTCGCGCAAATTCTGGTACGAGGACGCGCTGTCCGAGCCCGTCAGCTCGATCACCAGCCCCGAGGCCGGCAGGAGGCTGCGGCTGGATCCGAACCTGCTGCCCCTGATCGAGGGCCGCCGGGTGGTGCTGGTCGATGATGCGATCTCGACCGGCGCGACCGCGATCGCCGCGGTGCGGCTGTTGCAGACGATCGGCGTCAACATTGCCGGCATGGTCGTCTCGATGAAGCAGACCAATCGCTGGCGGGCGGCAACAGGGCCGCTTCCGGTTCGCGCAGTCTACGGATGTCCGCTGTTCCAGCTTGGCGAGGGCGGCTGGGTGCCGCTGATGGAGACGCATCCCGATATTCCCTGATGGGTGAGGCGATCGTGAGCATCGGGCAGCGCGAGGCAGATGTCTTGCGCAGGATCGTGCAAGGCACGATCGGTTTGGGAAAGACACTAACTTCGCGCAACGTCTAGCCTGCGGCGCCTCCCACAAGAAGGCTCGTCGTGTCCCAGACTCCCGCCGCAACGCCCGCCTCCATCGTTGACGCCCTGAAAGCCGTCGCCGGCAATCCGCCGAAGGTTCGCGCGAGCTTCGCCAAGGGCTGGTGCGTTCGCGGCACCTACACCCCGGCGGACCGCGCGGGCGACGTCACGCGATCGCAGAGCTTCACAAGACCATCGCGCGTGCTGGCGCGCTTCTCGGTCGGCGGCGGCAATCCTCACGTCGCCGACACCAACAATCTGGTGCTGCGCGGCTTCAGCTTCAAGCTCGGCGATGAGGATCATCGCTCCGATATTCTCGTGGAGAGCGCGCCCGTGCATTTTGCCCGAACGCTCGACCAGATGCAGGCCTTCCTCGAGGCTCGCATCCCCGGGCCGGATGGCAAGCCTGACATGGCGAAGGTCAAGGCCTTCTCGGCAGCCAATCCTGAGACGCTCAATCAGGCGAACTATATCGCCGCGCGGCCGCTGCCCGGAAGCTTCGCCGGCACGACCTATTGGGGCGTGCACGCCTTTCCGGCCACGAATGAGCAGGGCGAAACGCGCTTCATCAAGTTCAAGGTCGCTCCGGCCGGCGGCGAGATCACGCTGAGCGAGGCCGACGCGAGGACGAGGCCCGCCGACTTCCTGCACGATGATCTCGGCAAGCGGATCGCTGCGGGCACTGTCCGTTTCAACGTGATGGCGCTGCTCGACCGCCCCGGCGATCCCACCATTGACGTCACCCTGCGCTGGCCGGATGAGGACAGTCGCGAGGAGGTGCGCCTCGGCACCATCGTGATCACTGCCTTCGAGCCGGACGCGGCTTGCGACGCATCCATCTTCAATCCGGCCAATCTCGCCGATGGCATCGCCCACCCGCCGGACGAGATTTTTACAGCCCGGCGCGCCGCCTACACCATCTCGCTCGCCAGGCGCCGCTGAAGACGACGCCTCACGCCACGCCGCCCGAAGCGCCGAGCGCCTCGCGGCGCCACAGGGCCGGGCTGACACCGGCGATCGAGGAAAACACGCGCGTGAAGTGACTCTGGTTGGCGAAGCCTGCCGACATCGCGATCTCCGACAGCGGCAGGTCGCGGACGCTCATCAGCTGCTTGGCAGCCTTCACGCGCTGATGCAGCAGCCATTGATGCGGCGGCAGGCCGATGGAGATCCGGAACGCGCGCGAGAAGTGGCTGACCGAGAGATCGAGCTCGGCCGCCACCTTCTGCAACGAGAGCTTGCCGCCGAGATCCGATTCGAGCCGCTCGCAGGCGCGCTTCGCCTGCCAGGGCGCAAGCCCCCCACGCGCGGGCGCCGACGTGCGCTGGAGCCCGCCATAGGTCCGGGCGACATGGGCGGTGAGCCCGAGCATCATGTGGTCGATGAAGAGCTGGTTGGCCTCGTCCGGCCTGCGCAGCCCCTCCTGCAACGACGCGCCGATGTGACGGATGATTCCATCGTCATGCCCTGCGCCGGCCCGACAGTCGAGCTCGTCGATCCGCGGCGCGCTGCTCTGCTCGGCGATGCTGTCGAGCGCCGCGCGTGGAATGTAGAAGAACAGCGAATGAAACGGCTTGTCGATCACGTAGCGCGGATCGCGCTTGAGGTCGTAGAGATAGGTCGTGCCGGCGCGAACGTCCGCCTTCATGATGGATTTGCCGCGCTCCCAGATCTCGCAATCCGGGTAATCCTGCAGCTTCAGGCTGACGAGGAAGGCGTCCTCCGCGGCCAGCGAGCCCGACAGGCCGCGCACTGGATGGTCGTTCCGGGTCTCGGTGACCGCGAGCTCGGCGCTGCGCAGCGAGCGCGCGACCAGAGCGGGCGGCGCATCCTTCAAACGCAGGAACTGGCCGAGCCGCTGCCCGTAGGCGCCTGCCTGTGGCATCCGGATCAATCCTTCTGTGGAAGCTCAAGTGCAGGCCACAGTGTCCTGCAAATTCGCAAGCCGCATTATCGGACATTCGCCAATGGCTGTCCACGCTCGCGCACGGCGGGCTCATCACGGATTTTCACAAATGCACGACGAATGCCGCGGCGTTCCGCGGCTGCGCCGCGTGCTAGAACGAGGTGCCACCTCCGAACCTGAATTCCTGCACGATGTCGTATTTGCCCTTCGTGAGCGGCACGGCGTAGTCGAAGCGGAGCGGGCCGAACGGCGAGGCCCAGATCAGGCCGACGCCCACGGACGAGCGCACCACGTTGCCATCGTCATATTGCAGCCCGCAGGTCGGACAGGCCTTGGTGTTGACCTCGCCGGTGGCCGTCCACGACGTCGGCCCCTGGTAACCCCAGAGCGAGCCGGCATCGGCATAGACCGCGCCCTTGAGGCCGACTTCCTTCGGCAGGAACCAGAACGGCATCTGAAGCTCCATCGAGGCGCCCCAGTATTTGGTGCCGCCGAGCGCATCGCCGTTGGAGCCGTAATTGTAGTAGGTGATGTCGCGCGGGCCGATGCCGTTGGAGGCGAAGCCGCGCACGAGGTTCGGGCCCATCTGGAAGTGATCCAGCATGCGCAGGTCGTTGTTGCCGATCTTGTTGAGGATGCCGCCCTGGAGGTGGATCACGTTGACGATCTCGGACACCAGCGCCGTGTAGTATTTGGTGTCCAGCACAGTCTTCAGATAGGTGACGTCGCCGCCGACGCCAGCGAAATCCTGCTTGAAGTCGACCAGCAAGCCGTCGGTGGGGTTCTTGTTGTTGTCGAGCGTGTTGTAGTTCAGCGTGTAGCCGATCGCCGAGGTCCAGGTTGCGCCGTTCGCCAGCTCTTTCCGGACCGGCAGGCTGGATTCGCCGTCGCCATAGCAGCCATAGCCGTAGACGCCGGAATCCGTGGAATTGGTCGGATCCACGCCGCCCAGCACATTCTTGACGTAGGCCGGCGTCGGATTGAAGGCGAGCGAGGTGTTCGACGCGTTGTTGTTGCAGTTGTTGTACGCGCTCGCGAGCGAGATGCTCTGCTGATAGAGCGAATAGCGCAGCTGGAGCGAGGTGTCCTCGCGCAATGCGAGCCCGATGCGCGGCGAGAAGCCCAGCGTCGTCACGCCGTAGCTGGTGTAGCTGTTCGACTTCTGCTGCTTCCAATAAGTGTCGAACCCGAGCGCCATCCGATAGTCGAGCAGGTAAGGCTCGACGAAGGACAACGATATGCCGCGCGAATACTGCCCGTAGCTGACGGACGCCTTGGCGTAGAGCCCCCTGCCCAGCAAATTCCGCTCGGAGACCGAGACCTCGGCCAGTGCGCCATCGGACGTGGAATAGCCGCCCGAGATCGAGAAATCGCCGGTCGACTTTTCTTCCATGTCGACGATCAGGATGACGCGGTCGCTGGATGAGCCCGGCTCCGTGACGATCTTGACGCTCTTGAAGTAGTCGAGGTTCTTCAATCGCCGCTCGGCCCTGTCGACCAGCGCACGGTTGTAGGCATCGCCTTCCGAGATGTCGAACTCGCGGCGGATCACGTAGTCGCGCGTCCGGGTGTTGCCGCGCAGCGTGATGCGCTCGATATAGGTCCGCGGTCCTTCGTCGACGTTGAACACCACGGACACGGTGTGCGCTTCGAAGTTGCGATCGCCGCCGGGACGGACCAAGGCGAAGGCATAGCCGCGGCGCGAGGCCTCGATCTGCATCTCCTCGACCGACTTCTCGACCGCCTCGACGTTGTAGAGCGCCCCCACTCCGATGCGCGAATAGGAGCGCATCGAGCCCGCATCGAAATTGGGGATGCTGGAGCGGAAGTCGACCGAGCCGACGCGGTACTGCTGGCCTTCCTCGATCTTGAAGGTGACGAGGAAGCCCTTCTTGTCCGGATCGTATTCGGTGAGGGCCGCGACGACCTGGACGTCGGCGAAGCCGTTCTTGAGATAGAAGCGGCGAATCAGGTCGCGATCGGCCTCGACACGATCGGGATCGTAGATGTCGTTGTTGCCGAGGAAGCTGAGCAAATTGCTTTCATGCGTCTTGATCACGTCGCGCAGGCGCGCGGCCGAATAGGCGCTGTTGCCGACGAACTCGACCGATTTGACCGCGGTCTTGACGCCCTCCTGGATCGTGAAGACGAGATCGACGCGGTTGTTCGGCTGCTCGATGATTTCAGGGGTGACGCGCACGTCATAGCGGCCCGAGCGCCGGTAGATCTCGGCGATGCGCAACGTGTCGGATTGCACCAGCGCCCGCGAGAAGGTCCCGCGCGCCTTGGACTGGATTTCCGCCGTGAGCTGCTCGTCCTTGATCTTCTTGTTGCCCTCGAAGGCGATGCGGCCGATCACGGCGTTCTCGACCACGGACACCACGACATGGCCACCGGCCCGGTTGATCTTGACGTCCTGGAACAGGCCGGTCTCGATCAATGCCTTGAGGCCGTCGTCGATCGCGGCCTGGTCGAGACGTCCGCCGGGACCGGGCTTGAAATAGGAGCGGACCGTCTCGGCCTCGACGCGGCGATTGCCCTCGACGACGATCGTCTCCACGGCTTGGGCAGCGGCCGGTTGCGGTGATAGCGCAAAGGGAAACGAGCTTGCAATCGATACGCCACTCAGCACCACCACGACCAGCCAGGCTCGCAACAACGACATTCCACACCTCGAAAGTACCCAGTCCGTCCTCAAACGAGACGGCTGTGGCCGCGATGTGGCTTTGAGGTTGCCGCATGTTTCTGCGCGTTGAATTTCGTTCGGGCGCCCGGTCCGATCGCGGACCACGGGCGCGGTCGTTCCGGCGATCACACGCCGGAATCGGCGGCGAGTAGAGCCACGCGCGCAGCCAGTGCGACGAACGTTCAGCAACATTACGCAACGCGCGGATTCTTTACAGGCGCTCAAGCCGGTGCGAGACGCCACGGCATCAGGAGCTCGCATGGGGATTTTTCGATGAACGCGCTTACCATGACAAGGACGGTGCTGATCGCCCTCCTCGCCTCGACCGTCACCGCTCACGCCGCAACCACCGGCAAGCGCAATCAACCGCAGACGACGCAAACCGCCGTCTATGAGTACGGCCCGCACGGCCCCAACCGGTCCTACCCGTCCGGTCCGCATACGCGCCTTTATGTCAGCAAGCGATCCTGGCTGGACGGCGGCGCCGAAGTGCTTCCCGGCGAGCGCAAGTTCACCGACTACGCCCTGCCGCCCGGCATCTCGTTTGCGCGCGGCAACAACAACCGGCCGCTCGATCGCCAGCCCCTGAGTCCCGACTCGGACCTCGGCGGATTTGCACAGAGAATCCCGATCTCGTGGTGACCGGCTTGCGGCAACTCTGATGGCCGTCCCGACGCGTGGGACGACGATCGACGTCCTGCCGCGTTCGGCGACGCTCGGCCGACGGAAGGGCTGCGATCTCGCGCGACGCGCGATGACATCCACGTGCGCGCATCTGCCGCACGCAAGCGCGAATCTTCCAATCGCATCTTGAATCATTCCAGGATCGCTCACCGCACGTTCAAGCAATTCTATTTTGCGCGTGTGGAATTCCGGCTGCTTCACCAATAGAAGTCCGCATCGCTCGACGCGCGCCGGCACGCTGCTGCGCGCGTTCGCGCGAGTGAGTTCGGCAAGATTGGGAATCATCATCGGTGCGCGTTGCATTGTCGGAGAGGAAACATCGTTGGCTTGGAACCGCTGTTGCGATCAACGCGACGATGTTTGGTTCGGTCGCATTCGTATCTGTCGGCGCCCTGTCGTCCCGGGCGCAGGCCCAGGGCAGCAGCCTGCCGCCGGTCACCGTCGAAGCGCCTGACGCACCGAGGGCCCGCAGCACCGCCGCCGCGTCCAGTCAGCGCACACGGTCTTCGCGCGCGGCCTCGACGAACCGGCGTGCCAACGTCGCAACCGACCAGAATCGCGCCGCGCAGGCGGCTCGCGGCGCAACCGGCGCGACAACAGGTTATGTCGCGACCAGCAGTTCCGCCGGCACCAAGACCAACACGCCCTTGATCGAAACACCGCAGTCGATCTCGGTGGTGACGAAGAAGGAGCTCGAGGATCGCAACGTCCAGACGCTCAAGGACGCCGTCAACTACACCCTCGGCGTCACCACCTCGGCGTTCGGATACGATCCCCGCTTCGACAGCTTCTACATCCGCGGCTTCGACGTGACCTACACCGGCATCTACCGCGATGGCCTGCGCCAGGGCGGTGGCAATTTCGTCATTCCCAGGATCGAGCCCTATGGGCTCGAGAGCGTGTCTATCCTCCGGGGGCCGGCCTCCGGTCTGTACGGCCTCGGCTCGCCGGGCGGCATCGTCGACGTCACGACGAAGCGGCCGACGCAGACGCCGTTCGGCGAGGTGCAATTGCAGGCCGGCAACTACGATCGCTACCAGGGCAGTTTCGACGTCGGCGGACCGGTGCCCGGCAGCGATCAGCTGTATTACCGGCTGACGGGCCTGCTGCGGGACGCAAAAACCTGGTTTCCCGGCAATGACGACGACCGCGCCTATATCGCGCCCGCCCTGACCTGGAAGCCGAACCTCGATACGACGTTCACGGTCCTCGGCGAATATCAGACCAGCCGCACCGCCGCGAGCATCGGCAACGCGCGCACCGCGGATGGGAAGCTGACCAACATCTACTCGAACGATCCGGCGTTCAGCGCCATGGACCAGAAACAGTTCCGCATCGGTTATGCGTTCGAGCACAATGTCGACGACACCTGGACCGTGCGGCAGAATTTCCGCTACTATCAGGTCGGGGTGGACGCGAAATACACTCAGATCGATAGCATCGACGACGCGACCCAGACCGCCTCGCGTTCCGCCTGGCGTATCGTGGACAATCTCAAGACCGCGACCCTCGACAACCAGGCCGAAGCCAAGTTTACGCTCGGCGCGATCAGGAACACCGTGCTGTTCGGCGTCGACTACAGTCATTCCCATTACGACGACAAGATCGGCTACGGGCCGGCGCCCGATCTCAATCTTGCGACCATGAACTACGGCGCCCAGGCGATATCGTCGCCGGCCTTCTCCATCTTCACCAAGCAATCGACCGACGAGGTGGGCGTCTACGCGCAGGAGCAGGCCAGGCTCGGCGGCTTCATCCTGACGCTCAATGGCCGCCAGAGCTGGGTCTCGCAGAGCACGACGACGACGCTTGACGGAGCGCCGCAGACCTCGAAGCCTTCGGCTTTCACCGGGCGCGCGGGCCTGAGCTATCTTTTCGAGAGCGGCCTTGCGCCTTACGTCAGCTACGCCACGTCGTTCAGCCCGCAAACCGGCGTCGACGCCACAGGGGCGACGTTCAAGCCGACCACCGGCGAGCAGACCGAGGCCGGCATCAAATACCAGATGCCGGGTGTTCCGCTGCTGCTCACCGCCGCCGTGTTCGACATCAAGCAGGACAATGTCCTGCGCACCAATCCCGACGACATCGCGTTCCAGGCGGCGACCGGACAGGTCGAATCCAAGGGCGTCGAACTCGAGGCCAAGCTGGCGCTCAAGCCGGGCTTCGATCTCACCGCGGCCTATACCCACCTCAACGTCGTGATCACGCGCGGCAATTCCGACACGACCGGCAACGAATATTCCGGTATCCCGAGGGACTCGTTCGCCGCGTTCGGCAAATACACGTTCCAGTCCGGCACGCCGGTGGAAGGATTGGGACTGGGCCTCGGCGTGCGCTACATCGGCGCCAATTTCGGCGACGACCAGAATACGTTCGAGAATGCCGCGAAGACCTTGTTCGACGCCGTGATCGACTATGATCTCGGCAAGCTCGACCGCAGCTTCCGCGGTGCCTACATGCGGGTGAACGCCACCAATCTGTTCGACACGCAGTACGCGACCTGTCAGTCCGGCTATTGCTACGCCGGCGAGCGGCGCCAGGTGATCGGCACGTTGAGCTATCGGTGGTAACGATCGGCGCCCCTTCGCTGCACGCAGTGCGGCCGTGCTCCCGCCGTTGCCTCCGTCATCCCGAGGCGTGAGCAGCGCAGTGCACGTGCACTGCGCTGCGAGCCTCGAAGGATGAACAACCCAGATGCAGCCAAGCCGTCGCCGTTCGAGGGCCGCTGAAGAAGCGGCGACCGCAGGGTGACGGTGATGGATAAGTGCGCGCTGTTTCCGCACCGTCATTGCGAGCAAAGCGACTTGTCCGCCGAAGCCTTTGGCGAAGGCGGAAGCAATCCAGAGTCCTTCCGCGGAAGGATTCTGGATTGCTTCGTCGCAAGGGCTCCTCGCAATGACGGAGTATGAAGCGCCGGCTGGATCTCTGATCACCGCTGTCATTCCCTGCGAAGGCGGGGAATCCAGTACGCCGCGGCCTATCGATTCAATCACGACTGCCTCGGAGTACTGGATCGCCCGCCTTCGCGGGCGATGACACCGAGTGTGTGGTTGCAGACATGCCTTATCATCCTCGCGGCTGATTTCGCCCGAGCTTTGCTTCATCTCCTCACCCTCTTAAGCCAAGAGGGCGCAGGGAAGGCCGGGTGCCGACCTCGCACCCGCGGTCCGCTGCGCGAAGATGTAGCGCAAGAGAACCGCACAGCAGCATACAGGTGGTGCCAATCACTCGGCCTTCCCTGCGCAGTGGCTTTACGGCTTATGCCGTGCTCTCCCGGGAGCCGAGTTCGTTCTGGCCTCCCTCGTCCCGCGAATTGGATGATGCAGTCCGCCCGGTCGGGCTCGCTCGCACCTTCGCGACAACTTGGCCGTAGCAACGACGGCCAGGACCACACGGTTTTGCCGTACGCACGGCCCGCCATGTCGCCGCAGTTTTCCCGGCCCTGTCGACGGAGCCGGAAACTTACAGGCGAGACGAAGCCTGGCAGCGCCGCTCGTCCGCACGCGGCCGCGAGCTCACAGGGACTACCCGCCCTGCCCGCACCATTTCGTGCCGACGCTGCCGCGTCCACCGCAAGCCCGGCTCGCGTATCGTGACGACGTACGATCGCCCCTCAAGGATGAGCCGGGATGGGCAACACATACGACATTTCCGAATTTCGGTAAAGTGGAATATTTTTGCGGGAAAGGGGTTGACCCGGCGGCGAAACAGGCCGGCGGGGCGGGGCGGCGCGGCAAGCGAACCCCGAGATCGCCCGCAACATCTGTTTACATCCAGCAACATTCGGGCTGCCGAAAGGCCACGATCCCTAGGCTAGTGGTTCCTGCCTCGTGCTGCCCCTCCCGAGGGCCGGGGTGCCCGCTCCGTCCGGAGCCGGGCCAATGGATTTCAACCGATTTGATGCCGTTCCACTCGTCCGTCCCAGCTCCCGTGCCATCCGCAAACGAGGCTTCCCATCCGACGCCCGGCCTGTTGCGCCCGGGTCTTTCGCGCGCCGGATCGGCTTGTCTCGCCTTGCTGCTGGCCGGCTGCGCGGTCGGCCCGGACTATGCCGGCCCCCCCAGGCTGGACCTGCCCTCGCACTGGAGCGTCAAGACCACCTCGCGGCGACAGGCCGGCACGCTCGATCGCTGGTGGCTGCGCCTGCGCGATCCCCTCCTCAACCGGCTGATCGAACAGGCCGTCGAAGCCAACCCCGATGTCGCCAAGGCAAAGGCCGTCGTGCGCGAAGCGCGCGCGACGGTCCAGCAGACCGGCGCGGGCCTGTTTCCCTCCGTCAGCGGCACGGCCTCGGTCACCGACAACAAGACGACCTCGGGCTCCGCCTCGACCGTGACCGATACCGCGCCCTACACGCTGCATCAGGGGAGCTTCGATTCGAGCTGGGAGCTCGACCTGTTCGGCGGCACGCAGCGAAACATCGAGGCCGCGTTGCGCGGCGCGCAATCCGCCGACGAAGATCTGCGCGACAGCCTGGTCACGCTAATCGGCGACGTCGCCGCCTATTACGTCGAGGCGCGCGGCTACCAGGCGCGGATCGCCCTGGCGCAGCGGACATCGGTCTCGCAGCGCGACACCGAAAAGCTCACCCGCAGCAAATACGAGGCCGGCAGCGGCAACGCCGTCGATCTCGCCAAGGCCACCGCGCAAGCCGCGAGCACCGAGGCGAACGTTCCGACCTATCAGGCTGCGCTCGCGGCCGACATCCACCGGCTCGGCATCCTGCTCGGGCGGCCGCCCGACGGCGTCGCCGGGCTGATGGCGCGGACTGCGGCCGTGCCGGCGCCGCGCATGCCGTTGCCGACGGGACTGCCCGCCGATCTGCTTCTGAACCGTCCGGACGTTGCCAGCACCGAACGCAAGCTGGCGCAGGCGACCGCCAAGATCGGCGCGGCCGAGGCCGACCGCTATCCGGCGGTATCGCTGACCGGCTCGGTCGGCACCTCGGCGCTGCGCGCCGGCGATCTCGCCAAATATTCCAGCGTCAGCTGGTCGGTCGGGCCGTCGATCACGGTGCCGGTGTTCGATGCGGGCAAGCGGCAGGCCACGGTCAGGATCGCAGAGGCGCAACGCGACCAGGCGTTCGCGACGTTTCATTCGACCCTGCTCACCGCACTCGAGGACGTCGAGAACGCGCTGGTGTCGCTGTCGCAGGAGCGCATCCGCGCCGCCAAGCTGACGGAGGCGGCGAAGAACTATCGCGAGGCCGCAAAACTGTCGCGATCGCTGTTCGAGACCGGCAGTGCCAGCTTCATCGACGTGCTGGACGCCGAACGCTCGCTCTATTCGGCCGAGGATTCGCTGATCCAGAGCAAGGTGTCGGCCGCCAAGGATTACATTTCCCTCGCCAAGGCGCTCGGCGGCGGCTGGTCGGATCCGGTCGACGCGTCGACGCCTGTCATCGTGGATGGCAATACGGGACCGCACATGCGGGAGGCGTTGAAGTGACCGGGATCATCACCGGCAAGCGCGTGAAGATCGTCGCCGCAATCGTCGCGGCGATCGCGGCCGGCGTGGTCGCGGCCTCGCGCTTCCCGGGGACATCGGGCAAGGCGCAATCCTACATCACGGCGCCCGTCACCATCAGCGATCTGCGCGAGGAGGTGCTCGCCAGCGGCACGCTGAAACCGGCGCGGCTGACCGCGGTCGGCGCACAGGTGTCGGGCCGCATCACCGCGCTCAACGTCCACGTCGGCGACACGGTCAAGGCCGGCGACGTCATCGCGCAGATCGACCCCGTCACCAAGCAGAACGACTTGCGCAGCTCGGAAGCCTCGCTGAAGAACTACCGGGCGCAGAAGGACGAGAAGGAAGCCGCGCTGGTGCTGGCCGAGGCCAATTTGGCGCGCCAGCAGGCGACCCTGGCCCAGCGCGCGACCTCGCGCAGCGATTTCGACAGCGCGGATTCGACGGTGCGCCAGACCCGCGCCCAGATCGCAGCTCTCGAAGCGCTGATCGTCGGCGCCGAGGCCAGCGTCGAGACGGCGCGGGTCAACCTCGCATACACCCGCATCACCGCACCGATCGACGGCACGGTGCTCGCCACCGTGGTGCAGGAGGGGCAGACGGTCAACGCGGTACAGTCCGCGCCGACCATCGTCGTGCTCGGCCAGCTCGAGACGATGACGGTGCGGGCGGAGATCTCCGAGGCCGACATCGTCAAGGTCAGGCCGGGGCAATCGCTCTACTTCACCATTCTCGGCGACCAGGACCATCGCTATGAGGCCAGGCTGGAGCAGATCGAGCCCGCGCCCGAATCGATCAAGAATGACGCCAGCTTCTCCTCGACCACGACGTCGAGCTCGAGCTCCAGCACGAGCTCGTCGAGCTCGACCAGCACGGCGATCTACTACATCGGCGTCTTCAACGTCCCCAACAAGGGGCTCTCGCTGCGGACCTACATGACCGCCGAGGTGCACATCATCACGGGCGAGGCCAAGCGCGTGAAGGTGATCCCGGCGCTGGCGGTGATGCGCAAATCCGACGGCCGCAGCACGGTGCGCACCCTCAGCCCGTCGGGTGACGTCAGCGAGCGCGAGGTCAAGACCGGCCTCAACGATCGTACCACCGTCGAGATCAGATCCGGTCTCGACGAGGGCGAGCGGGTCGTCACCGGCGAGGCCAACGAGCAGACCGCATCACGCGGCATGTCGGGCGGCCCGCCGGGAGGGGGAGGTCCCTGACATGACCGATCCGATCATCGCGCTCGAAAATGTCCGGCGGGAGTTCACGGCCGGCGATACGCAGGTGGTCGCCCTCGACGATCTGTCGCTCGGCATCCTGCCGGGCGAGATGGTCGCGATCATCGGTCAGTCCGGATCGGGCAAGTCGACGCTGCTCAACATCCTCGGCTGTCTCGACCGCCCGACGTCGGGCACCTATCGCGTCGCCGGCAAGAACGTCTCCGAGCTGGATGCGGACGCGTTGGCGGCGCTGCGCCGCGAGCATTTCGGCTTCATCTTCCAGCGTTACAATCTGCTCGGCGACCTCTCCGCCGCCGCGAATGTCGAGATCCCCGCCGTCTATGCCGGCATCAATGCGCGCGAACGGCGCGCGCGTGCGAACGGGCTGCTCGACCGGCTCGGCGTCGGTGACAGAAGCGGCCATCGCCCCAACCAGCTCTCCGGTGGCCAGCAGCAGCGCGTCTCGATCGCCCGCGCCCTGATCAACGGCGCCGAGGTCATCCTGGCGGACGAGCCGACCGGCGCGCTGGACCGGCGCAGCGGCGAGGAGGTTCTGAAGATCCTGAAGGAGCTGCATCGCGAGGGGCGGACCATCATCATCGTCACCCATGATGCCGACGTCGCCGGACGCGCCGAACGGATCATCGAGTTGCAGGACGGCCGGATCGTCGCCGACCGCCGCACGGAGGCGGCGGGGGTGTCAGGGCTGGCGGCTCCGGCCGGGCGAGCCGCATCGGACAGCAGTGCCGGCTGGTGCGGCGCTTTGGGGCATTTGCGAGAGGCATCGCGGATGGCGCTGGTGGCGATGGCCGCGCACCGGCTGCGCGCCTTCCTGACCATGCTCGGCATCATCATCGGCATCGCCGCGGTGTCGTCGGTGGTCGCGCTCGGCAACGCCTCGCAGCGCAAGGTGCTGTCCGACATATCGAGCCTCGGCACCAACACCATCGAGGTGTTTCCGGGCAAGGACTTTGGCGATGCGCGCGCCGGCAAGATCAAGACGCTGGTGCTCGACGACGCCCGCGCGCTCGCCCACCAGGGCTTTATCGCCGGCGTCACGCCGACGGTGTCGACCAGCACGACGGTGCGCTATCGCGGCAGCGAGTCCAACGTGCTGGTGAACGGCGTCGGCGAGAGCTATTTCCAGGTCAAGGGGGCCAGGCTCGCGAAAGGGCGCCTGTTCGACGACGACGCCGTCCGCAACATCGAGCGCCACGTCGTCATCGACGACAACACCCGCAAGACCTTCTTCGCCGACGACCAGACATCGGGCATCGGCCGCGTCATCTGGCTCGGCAAGGTGCCGTGCCGCATCGTCGGAATCATCGCGCAGCAGCAGGGCGGGTTCGGCTCGAACCAGAACCTGTCGGTCTACCTGCCCTACACCACCGTGCAGGCCCAATTCACGGGCGACCGGTCCTTGCGCAGCATCCTGTTGCGGATCAGCGACGAGGTCTCGACCAATCTGGCGCAGGACGCGGTGACGACGCTGCTGACGCAGCGGCATAACACCAGGGATTTCGTCATCCTCAACACCGACGATATCCGCCGCACCATCACCAGCACGACGCAGACGCTCGCCTTCCTGGTGGCGGCGATCGCGGTGATCTCGCTGGTCGTCGGCGGCATCGGCGTGATGAACATCATGCTGGTGTCCGTGTCGGAACGGATCAGCGAGATCGGCGTGCGCATGGCGGTCGGCGCCCGGCGCAGCGACATCCTCCAGCAGTTCCTGGTGGAGGCCACCCTGATCTCGTCCATCGGCGGCATCGCGGGCATCCTGATCGCGATCCTGCTGGGCGTCGCCATCAATCTCGTGGCGCCGGGATTCCAGGTGACCTATTCGATGTTCTCGATCGGCGCGGCGTTCCTGACCTCGACCGGCATCGGGGTCGCCTTCGGCTTCTTCCCCGCCCGCCGCGCCGCCTTCCTCGACCCCGTAGTGGCGCTGAGCCGTGACTGACCGTAGGATTGCACCATGACCGTAGTTGTTCGGACGCGACAATCGCCCGCAAATGGATCAACGATCGGCAGCCCCGATGCGATATCAATCATGACCAACGACACGCCAAGCATCCTGATCGTCGAGGACGACCGGCAGACCCGCGACCTCATCGCGCGTTACCTCGGCGAGCATTCGTTCTCGGTCAGCGCGGTCACGAACGGCAAGGAGATGGACCGCCATCTGTCGCAGAACCGGGTCGATCTGATCGTGCTCGACCTGATGCTGCCGGGCGAGGACGGCCTCAGCCTGTGCCGCCGGCTGCGGATGGAGAGCACGACGCCGATCATCATCCTCACCGCGAAGGGCGAGGATCTCGACCGGATCCTCGGCCTCGAGATGGGCGCCGACGACTATCTGCCGAAACCGTTCAATCCGCGCGAGCTGCTCGCCCGGATCAACGCGGTGCTGCGCCGGCAATCGAGCGGCCTCACTGCGGCCAGCGCAACGCGGCTGAAATTCCAGGGCTGGACCATCGACCTGCGCCTGCGGGAATTGCGCGACCCCGAAGGCGCGCAGGTGCCGCTGACCAGCGCCGAGTTCGACCTGCTTCAGGCCTTCTGCGAGCGCGCCGGCCGCGTTCTCACCCGCGACAGCCTGCTGAGCATGACGCGCGGCCGTCCCGGCGGAAGTTTCGGCCGCAGCATCGACGTGCTGGTCAGCCGGCTGCGCCGCAAGCTCGACCGCACCGAAGGCACGTCCGTGATCAAGACCATCCGCACCGGCGGCTACATCTTCACGCCGAGGGTGGAGGAAGCATGAAGCGCGCTGCGGACATCGTGGCGCTGTTCAGCTTCAGGCGGATCAGCGGCCAAATCGCGGCCCTGGTCCTGGTCTCGCTGATCCTGATCCATGTGCTGATCGCCGGATATTTTCTGCTGAGCCGGCCGAAGCTGCTGGCGGACAGGCCGCTGGAGCAGTTTGCGCTGATCGTTCGGATCATCGCCAATACGCCGCAGCCCGAGCGGGCGACCGTCCTGGAAAGCGTCAGTCGAACCTTCCCTGCCCTGAAGCTCCGATTGCTGGAAGGCGTTTCCGCTTCCACCGTACCGTTGCCGGAGCGGACGCTGAACGTGCTGTCGCCGCTCGACGGAGAGGTCGACCTCATCCGCGGCGGCACGTCGGAAGACGATCGTGTCTGGTTCCACCTGTCGAAGGACGATGTGCTCGAAGCCACGATCGGATCGCCAAAGATGCCGGCTTTCGTCAGCGGCCTGTGGACTTCCACGCTGCTGTTCCTGGTGGCGAGCGTCACGCTGCTCGGTGTCTGGGCCGGCCGCGCGCTGTCCTCGCCGCTGTCGGCCTTCGCGCGCGCGGCGGAGAATTTCAGCCTGAACCGGTCGTCGCCGCCGCTGCCCGAGAACGGGCCGGAGGAAATCAAATCCGCGGCGAGAGCGCTCAACCGGATGCGCGAACGCATCACCGCGCTGATGAACGACCGGACGCGCATGCTCGCGGCCATCAGCCACGATCTGCGTACGCCGATCACGCGATTGCGGCTGCGCTCGGAGTATATCGAAGATCAGGCCCAGCGCGCGCAGACCGTGCGCGATCTCGACCAGATGCAGTCGATGCTCGAATCGGTGTTGTCGCTGCTGCGCAGTGAGAGCGCGGTCAAGCCGACGCTGGTGGACGTCGCAGCGCTGCTCCAGATGGTCTGCGAGCAGTTTTCCGATTGCGGACACGCCGTGAGCTATTCCGGCCCCGACCGGGCCGCGTTCGTCCTGCGGCCGGACGAAATCATCCGCGCGGTCACCAACCTCGTCCAGAACGCGACGCGCTTCGGAGCCCGGATCGACGTCGCGCTGTTGGTGTCGGAGGATCAGCTCGTCATCGACGTCTCCGACGATGGACCCGGCATTCCCGACGAAAGGAAAACGGCGATGCTGGAGCCTTTCGTGCGGGGCGAGGATGCCCGCACCATGGACGAGACGTCCGGATTTGGCCTCGGCCTCTCGATCGCGCAGGCGATCGTGACCGCGCATGATGGAACCCTGGAGCTGCTCGACAACACGCCCAAGGGCCTGCGTGTCCGCTTGCGGCTTGCCAAGCACAGCGATGGCCCGGGCGCGCCGCGGACATAAAGTCGCGGCAATCATCGGGCTTGTCGGTGGGCCCCTCCTTGCGCTTCCCCGGAGCTGTCATGCCTTCTGCCGACCGGCCGGCGACTCGCCTAGCGACGCGGCTTGCCTTCCTCGTTGCGGGCTTCGGCATGGCGTGCTGGGCGCCGCTGGTGCCGTTCGCGAAGATGCGTCTCGGCGTCGACGACGGCGTGCTCGGATTGCTGCTGCTCAGCCTCGGCATCGGCTCGGTCGCCGCGATGCTGCTGACGGGAATCATGAGCGCACGCTACGGCAGCAGGCCGATCATCCTCGCGGGCGGGCTCGGCCTCGCGCTGGTGCTGCCGCTGCTGACCTTCGCGAGCTCGCCTGCGACATTGGCGCTGGCGCTGCTCGCATTCGGCGCCGCGCTCGGCTCGATCGACGTCGCCATGAACATTCACGCGGTCGAGGTCGAGCGTGCCGCGCCAGTTCCGCTGATGTCGGGCTTCCACGCCCTGTTCAGCATCGGCGGCTTCGCCGGATCGGCCTTGATGACCGCGTTGCTGTCGCTGCAATTCGGCGCGCTCACCTGCACGCTGATCTGCTCCGTCCTGATGCTGATCGCGATGCTGGTGACGTGGCCGCGCCTGCTTCGCGCCGTGGGGGTCGCGGAAGGGCCGCTGTTCGTGCTGCCGCACGGCTCGGTGCTGCTGCTGGCCCTGCTCGGCGCCATCACCTTCCTCGTCGAGGGCGCAATGCTCGATTGGGGTGCGCTGCTCGTCATCGGCGCCGGCCTCGTGCCGGAGACGCAGGGCGGGACCGGCTATATCGTGTTCTCGATCGCGATGACGATGGGGCGGCTCAGCGGCGATGCCGTCGTTGCGCGCATCGGTGACCGCACGACATTGGTCGGGGGCAGCCTCATCGCCATCGCGGGGTTCGTCGTGCTGCTCACGGCGCCGGTTGCGGCGGTTGCGATCGGCGGCTTCCTTCTGATCGGCCTCGGCGCCTCGAACCTCGTGCCGGTGCTGTTCCGCCGGGCGGCGCGGCAAACGGTGATGCCGACGGGGCTCGCGGTCGCGGCGATCACGACCGCGGGCTATGCGGGCGTTCTCGTCGGTCCCGCCGGCGTCGGCTTCGTCGCGCGTTTTGGCGGATTGCCGATGGCGTTCTGGCTGCTCGCCGCGCTGATGGGTCTCGTCACGCTGTCGGCCCGCATCGTCACCCGCGAGGGCGCCTGAGCGGCCTCACAGATTGCTCAGTCCGATCGACTTGATCACGGGCGCAAGGCTCGCCGTCGTCGCATCGATGATGCGCTGGAATTTGTCGGGGCTCGAATCGGCGTCCGGCTCGATGCCCTGGGCGCGGTAGTTCGCCTGCATCGCCGGATCGGCCATGGCAAGGCGCGTCGCCTGCGCGATCCGGTCGATGATCGCATCGTCGGTGTGCCGGGGCGCAAAGATGCCGAACCACCCCTCGTAACGGAGATCCAGCAAGCCGGATTCCATGGCAGTCGGAATCTCCGGCGCGCCGCCCAGCCGCCGCTCGGAGGTGACCGCCAGCAGCCTGATTTTTCCGGCCTCACCCAGTTGCTTCAACTGGTCGGACATCACGCCGATGACGAGCGATATCTGGCCGCTGGCGAGGTCGTTGGTCGCCTGCGAAATACCCCGATACGGAACGTGGACCAAGTCCAGTGCGCCGGCCTGCTGCTTGAAGGATTCGCCAACCAGATGATTGCCGGTGCCGATGCCGGGCGTCCCGTAGGACAGCTTTCCCGGATTGGCCTTCGCATAGGCGATCAGCTCACGCAGATCCCTGGCGGGCACCGACGGATGCACCGCGAAAACCAGCGCAGTGCTGATCAGGCGATAGATGGCGCGAAAATCATCAACAGCATAGCCGGGATTTTTCGAGGTCAGCGGAATGATGACCTGCGTGCTGCCGTTGCCGAGCAGCAGCGAATAACCGTCGGGCTCCTCACGCGCGACCGCCGCCGCCCCGATCGCACCGCCCGCTCCGCCGATATATTCCACGAAGGTCGGCCCGAGCAGCGACGACATCTTGTCGACCCAGGGACGTCCGATCTGGTCACCCGCGCCGCCGGCTCCATATGGAAGCACGAGGCGAATGGGACGGGACGGATAGTCGGCAGCTTGCCCGCTGCGCGACACGGCGGCCAGCGCCGCTGCGCCCGATAACGCATGGACAAATCGTCGCCGCGAGAAGGAAGGCATGTCACAATTCCGGAAGTCGGTGTCACAGTCGAGGCGGGACCGGCTCCCGGACCGTCCCATCACAGCAATTCCCGACCGCCGTCAATGCTCCATCCGGGTAGGAGCCCGGCCACCACCGCTCCGGGGCACAACGTAAGTCATTGCGTTTAATTCGTTATTTCAAACAATCAACCGACCCAAGCCATCCACGCAGGTCTGCCAGACCTGCTCACTGCTTTCGGCCAGTTTACTGTACGCATCGTTCTGATAGACCAGAAAGAAATACCTTTTGACTCCCGTCGCGGGGGCAACGGCGCGTGCCAGCTCATAGGAACGAAGACTCGGCCATTTCATTTGGGCCATTTCGGCTATCTCCAAAGTCGCGGCTCCTGGAGAAGGACGGCGCGCCGCTTCACGTCGGGGGCCGCGCGCTCGACATTCTCATCTTCCTGGCCGAGCGCCCTGGCGAAGTCGTCGACAAGCGAGAGCTGGTCAAGCGCATCTGGGCCGACGTCAATGTCGACGAGGGCAGCCTGCGCTTCCACGTCGCGGTGCTGCGCAAGGCGCTCGGCGATACCGGCAAGTCGGCCCGCTATGTCGTCAACGTGCCCGGCCGCGGCTATTGCTTCGTCGCCCCGCTCGCGCAAGCCGTCCCGCCGGTCGCGCAGCCCGCGCCTGTCACCGTCGACGTCGACGTCGCTCCCCTTCGCTCCCTGCCCATCCAGCTTGCCAAGATGGTCGGGCGCGAGGAGGTCATCGAGAAGATCGCGAACGGGCTGTCGCTCTATCGCTTCATGACCGTGGTCGGCCCGGGCGGCATCGGCAAGACCGCGGTCGCCGTCACCGTCGGCCATCGCCGCTCCCAGGATTTCGGCGGGCGCGTCTTCTTTGTCGACTTCGGCCCGTTGCGGGATTCCAGCCATATCGCGACGACCATCGCCTCCGCGCTCGGGCTGACCATCAGCGCGGAGGATCCGACGCCGGCGCTGCTGACGTTTCTGAAGAGCGGCCCTGCCCTGCTGATCTTCGACAGTTGCGAGCATGTGCTGGATGCGCTCGCCCCCCTCGTTGAGCGCATCGTTCGCGATGCGCCGCAGCTGCGCGTTCTCGCAACCAGCCGCGAATCGTTCCGGAGCGAAGGCGAGCGCATCTTCCGGCTCTTCCCGCTGGATTGTCCGCCGGAGCGCGAGGGTCTGAGCGTCGACGAGGTCCTCGGCTACCCCGCGGCCCAACTCTTCATGGAGCGCATCGCGCAGAGCTCGGGCCCGTTCCAGCTCAGCGCGGAAGAGGCCCCGCTGGTCGCGAGCATCTGCCGGCGGCTCGACGGCATCGCGCTCGCGATCGAGCTCGCGGCCGGCCGCGTCAATGCCTATGGCATTGCCGGTACGGCCTCCCTGCTCGACAGCCGCTTCTCGCTACAATGGCGCGGCCGCCGCACCGCCGTGCCGCGGCACCAGACGCTCGCCGCCGCGCTCGACTGGAGCTATGACCTGCTGCCTGCGGCCGAGAGCGCCACCTTGCGCCGGTTGTCGGTGTTCGCCGGCCCGTTCGCGCCGGAGGCCGCGGCCACGGTCGCCGCCGGCGACGGCCTCAGCGCATCGGAGACGCTGGAGGCGATCGACAGCCTGGTCACCAAATCGCTGATCGCACCGTCAGGCTCGCGGACGCTGCGCTACCGGCTGCTCGACACCACGCGCACCTATGCGCATGGCAAGCTCAACGAGCTCGGCGAAACCCGACAGGTCGCGCGGCGCCACGCCGAGCATTTCCGCGACTTCTTCGCGCGCGCCGAGACCGACACGTCGACGCCGCAGCCGGAATGGCTGAGCATCTATGGCGCGGAGCTGGACAATGTACGCACGGCATTGAACTGGGCGTTCGGTCCCGACGGCGACACCGCGCTCGGGATCGCGCTGACGGCAGCGGCGGTGACGTTGTGGATCCGCCTGTCGCTGTTCGCCGAATGCCGCGAGCGGACCAAGACGGCCCTCGCCGCGCTCGGCGATACCGGCGACGACCGTATCCGCATGCAGCTGCTGTCGGCGCTCGGCTGGTCGCTGATGTATGGCGAGGGCCGCGCGCGCGAAGCGCGCCCGATCCTCGAGACCACGCTCGAGCTCGCCGACAGGCTCGACGACAAGGATTTCCGCCTGCGCGCGCTCTGGGGCCTGTGCATCGACCAGTTCAACAACGGCCAGTTCGGCAAGGCGCGCGCGCTGGCCGACCGGTTTGCGAACGCCACGGCGAACTCGCCCGACAAGACCGATCCCATGCTGAGCGACCGGCTGATGGCCGTCGCGCTGCACTATCTCGGCGACCAGAACGGTGCGCGCGTTCGCATCGACCGCGTCAACGCCTCGCTGCACGTGCTGGCGGAGAAGCCGAAGATCTTCCCGCTCGACCTCCGGATATCCACGCAATATTTCCGCGCCCGCATCCTGTGGCTGCAAGGTCTCGCCGATCAGGCCCGGGCGCTCGCCGCAAGAAACATCGACGAAGGCCGCGCCAACGACCACGCATTGACCTTCTGTAGCGTGCTGGGACAGGCCGCCTGCCCGATCGCATTCTGGGCCGGCGATTTCGACGCCGCGGAACGTCACGGCACCGAGCTGCTCGAACACACCGAGCGCCACGCGATCCGGCTGTGGGGCCTGTGGGCCCGCGCCTTCAATGCGGCGGTCGCGGCGAAGCGCGGCAGTGCGGCGGCCGGCTTGCCGCTGCTGCGCGAAGAGCTCAACCGCGCCGGCGATGCCCGCTTCCTGCCGCGCTTCCTGCCCCTGCTCGGCGAACTCGCCGCATGTTTCGGGGCGGCCGACCAGGTCGACCGCGGCCTCGAGATGATCGAGGACGTCCTCGCCCGCTGCAACGACCGGCAGGAGCTCTGGTATCTACCAGAGCTGCTCCGCATCAAGGGCGAGCTGATGCTCCGCAGCGCGCGGCATGCAGCCGACGCCGAGGCCCGCTTTCGCGAGGCCATGGAGATGGCCGCCCGGCAAGGCGCCCGCTTCTGGGAGCTGCGCTGCGCGACCAGTCTCGTCCGCTCGATCATCGGCACGGGCCGGAGCGCGGATGCTCTCGCCATCCTCGATCACGCGTGCGGGTCGTTCACCGAAGGCTCCGACATCGCCGACATGCGCATCGCGCGCGAGCTGATCGCGCAATTGCGAACCTGACCGTACGCCGGCATGATTGTGTCGGCACAAATCAGCCAGCCCGGGGAATGAATCCGGGTACGCCGGTCTTCACCACCGTATTGAACCGGACGTTCGTCGTGATCTTCTCCCGCATTTCCCGCATGGACTCCTCGGGCAGCGCCGAGATGTCGAAATTCTCCTGGATGCGTCGAGGATTGGTCGATGTGGTCAGGAAGGCTGTGCCGCGCTGGACCGCCCAGGCCAGGGCAATCTGAGCCGGTGTCTTGTGCAGGCGTTGCGCGATGGCGGTGATCACCGGGTCCGCAAGGAGATTCGGCTCCATGGCGTGTCCCAACGCTGCAAACGCCTGCAAGACGATTCCGTGCTCCCGACAGAAATCGAGCAGCTCCCATTCGGGAAGATACGGATGCGACTCGACCTGCACCATGGCAGGCCTGATCCGCGCTACCGCCACGATCTCGCGCAGCTTCTCCAGGGTGATGTCCGACAGGCCGATCGACTTGCAGTGCCCCTCGTCGACGAGGCGCTCCATCGCCTGCCACGTCTCCACCAACGTAACTCCTGAATCATAGATCACCTGACCGTGCTCGTCCCTCGGGTCCTGATCATCGCCGGGTTGAAAGGCGAAGGGTGTATGGATGATATAGCAGTCGATATCGTCGAGTTGCAGTCGCCGGCGACTGGCGTCGAAGGCAGGCTTGACCCGCTCCGGCCGATGATTGGTGTTCCACAGCTTCGTTGTCGCGAACAGATCCTCGCGCCGAAGCGTCCCCGCCTTGAACGCCTCTTGCAGAGCCTCGCCGACCGCCGCTTCGTTGCGATAACGCTCCGCACAATCGAGATGCCGAAATCCCGCCTCCAATGCGGCCTTGGTTGCCTGCCTGGTCACGAGTGGATCCGGAATGAGCGTGCCGAATCCCACTGCGGGAATCGTCCCGGACCCATGCGTGGGAATCCTCGTATAGCGAAGTGAATCGGAGGTTCTCATAGTGATACTCCTTGTTGACTTCCAACCGCGCAATGCGGACGAAGCGATTGAGGTTGCGGATCCAGTGTCTCGTCACGACTCCCAGGCATCAGCCGGAGGGACGCGGTTTACGAAGAAAGAACACGAGCGGGATCACGACGAGCATGGCGAACATCAGGATCTCGAACTGATCGATGACGGCGACCGTGGCGGCCTGGTGCGTGATCATGCCATTGAGCGCGACAAGGGCTGGCTTCCCGATCGGCCCCGTGGCGTTCGCCGCGACACGGAAAGGCGTGAGATGCTTGGCGAGCGCGATGTGCACGGCCTGAGTGTTGGCATAAAAGAAGAGCTGCACCACCGCGATGCCGATGGTGCTGCCATAGAGGCGCGACAGGTTGATCAGCGCGCTGCCTTCCGCGCGAAGCTTCGGATCGAGCGTGCCGAACGCGGCCCTGGCGAGCGCGGGCAACAACATGCCGAGACCTGCGCCCTGGAGGAAGCCGGCTTCGACCACCGGCCGCCAATCCATCGCCGGCGAATAGCCGAGCATCAGCCAATTGGCATAGACCACCAGCGCCATTCCGCCTATCAGGAACGGCCGGTTGTCGACCTGCGCCGGCACCAGGCTCGTCAGCACCAGCGCTCCCACCAGCGCCACACCGCGCGGAATGGTCATGTAGCCCGTGGTGTCGACGGGATAGTTGAGCAACTCCTCCAGCATCGGCGAGGTCAACGCCAGGGTCGGCAGCAGGACGAAGCCGAGTGCAAAGGAGATGACAGTCGATAGGACGAGATTACGATCCCGGAATAGCGCTGTACGGAGAAAATGCTCTCTTGTGGTCATGACGTGCACGATGAAGAGATAGAAGCCCAGGACCGAAGCACCCGCTTCGATCCAGATCTCCGTCGAGGCGAACCATTCGAGACGCTCGCCGCGATCAAGCAGCATCTGTAGTCCGATCATGCCGACCGAGAAGGTCGTCAGGCCGAAGACGTCGAAGGACTTGCTTCGTTCCGCCCGCTTCTCGCTCAACAGCACAGCCATCGTCAGGAAGACGAATGCCGTCATCGGCAGGCTGACATGGAAGATCGACGGCCAGCCGTAATATTCGCTGAGCCAGCCGCCAATGGCGGGGCCGCTGCTGATGCCGAGCAGGGAGCAGACGGTCCACGCCAGGCTCATCCGCGCATGCCGCGCAGGCGGCGTCACCTCGAGCAGGATCGCCAACGAGAGCGGCGCGAGCGGTCCGCTCGCCGCGCCCTGGAGAATCCGCGCCAGCACGAACTGGATCGAATTCGTCGCCAGCGTGTCGAGGACGAGACCGAGCGCGAAGATGGCGAGGGCCGCCTGATAGACCGCCTTCCGGCCATAGCGACCCGAGAGCCATTGCGTGACGGACATGGTCACGGCGCTCGCCGCGATATAGGAGGAGAACACCCAGCCGACCTCGTCATTGGCCATCGAGAGCGTCGCCTGGATGTGCGGCAGCGCGGCGTTCGGTATCGAAATGTTGACGGCCTGCATGTAGGTCGCCGTGAGAGCGGCCGCCGGGATTGCCTGATAACCGCCGACCCCGGCGGTCGATGGGAAGGGCGTACTCATTTGACCTCCGCCGCAACAGCTGGTTGGAGCAGATGCAGCCAACTGCGCCGGTGGCCGGTGTCCACCCGCGCCGTCACGCTGATGCCGGAGAACAGCGGGCGACCCGGATCGGGATCGTCGAGCTCAAGCCGCACCGGCAGCCGCTGCACGACCTTGACCCAATTTCCGGTCGCGTTCTCGGGCGGCAGGACCGAGAAGTCCGACCCGGTGCCGGGACTCATGCTGACGATATGCGCCCTGAACTTGCGATCCGGATAGGCGTCGACGTCGATCGTCGCCTGCTGGCCCGCGCGCATGTGGGTCAGGCCGGTCTCGCGAAAGTTCGCTTCGATCCAGACGTCCCGGCTCGACATCAGCGAGAACGTGGGCGCGCCCGCGTTGACGAAACCGCCGATTTGCAGATCGTCGACCTTGGTCACGATACCGTCGTCGGGTGCCCGCACCGTGGCATAGGAGAGATCGAGCCGTGCACGGTCGAGCTGTGCCCTGGCCGCGCGAACTGTCGGGTGGCGATCGGCATCGATATCGGGATCGCCATTGAGCGCGACGATCGTGTTGGCGATCTGCTGCTCGATCGACGCCGCGCGATGGCGGGCGACCTTCATATCCGTCTCGGCGCGCTCATAGACTGCCCGCGGCGTGAAGTCGGAAGCGACCAGCATCTTCTTGCGGTCAAACTCGCGCTCGTCGAATGAGGCCGAGTCCTTCGCCGACTGCAGTTCCGCCTGCTGTTGGCGGTAGGTCGCCTTGAGGGAGTCGATCTGCAACCGCGCGGTCCCGAGCCGGGCCTCGGCCTGCTCGACGGCGATCTGGTAGGGCTCCGGGTCGATTCGAAACAGCACCTGGCCCTGCCGAACGCGCTCGTTGTCGTGCACGGCGATCTCGATCGCCTGGCCCGACACCCGCGCGTTGATGGTCACTTTCGCGGCACGCACGAATGCGTCGTCGGTCGAGACATATTGTTCCTGCGCCAGATACATGAAGGCGCCGACCACGGCAGCCGCGGCCGGGACCAGGACCATCAAGGGCCGGCGCAACCGCCTGGCAAAATCCGCTCCGAACAGCGGTGCAGCAGTCTCGCTGCCGCGAAAGCTGCGATCGCCCAACCAGCCGGCGATTGGCGCAAGGTTCAAACCCATCGTCCGCGTCCTTATTTTTATTTACTAACGATCGTTACAAATATTGTACTCCGTTGCGGCAATCAAGACGCCGGCCCATTGATTTTTATAACGGTCCATACAAATATATGTGCGGAACTCGACGACGAGGAATCTGGTGAAATGGCACGGAAAAAGAGCGAAACGGGCCCGGCGCGCCGCGGACGGCCGCCCGCCTACGATGCGGAGACGGCCCTCAAGCGGGCCACGGAGACGTTCTGGCGGACCGGCTATTCCGGCACATCGCTGGACAAGGTTGCCGCCGCGACCGGCATGAGCCCACCGAGCCTTTACGCGGTGTTCGGCAACAAGCACGCGCTCTATCTCGAAGCGCTCGCGCGCTATTGGGAGACAAGCCTTGCCGCAAACCGCGAAGCCCTTGAGGGAGACCGCCCCCTGGACGAAGCCCTGATGCTGGCCTATGAGGCCGCGTTGTCGATCTATTTCTCCGGCAAGGGACATGCGCGCGGCTGCTTTGTGGTCGGGACCGCAGTGACCGAGGTCGCGGAAGATGCAGCGATCCGGAAAAGCGTTGCAACGGGACTTCGGGCGATCGACGCCGATTTCGAGGCGCGCTTCCGCCGCGCTCAAGAGAAGGGCGAGCTGAAGCCCGATGCCGATCCCGCGACACTTGCGATCCTCGCCTCGGCCACGATGCACACCATCGCGATCCGCGCCCGCGCCGGCGCATCCCGTGCCGACCTCAGCGCGCTTGCCCGGAAAGCGGTCAAGGTGATCTGCGGGTGACGGTGAGAGCCATGATCTCGCAGGGTTTCGATCATGGCTCTCCCTGCCACCGCGTCGTGCGGGTCTAGCCTCCCACAGCCGTCGCGCGCCGCGGCAGCTTCCAGTCGGGCCGGATGAAGTGGCACGTGTAACCGTCCGGATAGCGTTCGAGATAATCCTGATGCTCCGGCTCAGCCTCCCAGAACTCGGCTGCGGGCGCCACCTCGGTCACCACCTTGCCGGGCCACAGGCCGGAGGCCTCGACGTCGGCGATGGTGTCCTCGGCGACCCGCTTCTGCTCATCGCTGGTATAGAAGATCGCGGAGCGATAGCTGGTGCCGCGGTCATTGCCCTGCCGGTTGAGCGTGGTCGGATCGTGGATCTGGAAGAAGAACTCCAGCATAGTCCGGAAGCTCGTCTTGTCAGGGTTGAAGACGATCTCGATTGCCTCGGCGTGGCCTTCATGGTTGCGGTAGGTTGCGTTCTTCACCGCGCCGCCGGTGTAACCGACGCGGGTGGAGATCACGCCCGGCTGCTTGCGGATCAGATCCTGCATGCCCCAGAAGCAGCCTCCGGCCAACACTGCGCGTTCCGTCGTCATGTGATGTGCTCCATGTGATCAGTCGAGATGCCCGCCGCCCTGCGGCGCGGCTGCATTGAGGCGCGGGTCATCATGGTCGTCGTGATATTCTAGGCCAAGAGGCCCGATCGCGGAAACCTGTGTGACGTATTCGCCTGATTTCGCCCAGTGAAAATGCCAGGTCTCGCCGGGCAGCACGATGACGCTGCCTGGCGGATAGGCCCTGACCTCGTCGCCATCAAAGCTGGCGCCGAGCCCGATATAGAACACGCCCGACATCACCGTGTAGATGCGGTCCTCGGGATGCTTGTGCGGCATCAGCCTGGTGCCGCCGGGCACCTTCACCCGGACCACGTAAGGTCCGGGCTCATTGGGATGACCGACCATCACGGCGAGCCGCGCGCCCGGCGGGAAAGCGGGGAACGGCTGCCACGCGATGTCCTCGGGCAAGATCGCCCGGAACCTGTCTTCATCGGGCTGATGTTGGCGAGGCATGGTGCCGCTCCCTGCGTTCGATCAAGTCAGCTTGGCGTCGAGCGTGATCGCGGCGTTGAGCACCTTCGACACCGGGCAGTTCTTCTCGGCCTCGCCGGCGATCTTGGCAAAACCCGCGTCGTCGAGATTCGGCACCTTGGCGCGCAGAGTGAGCGCCGACTTGCTGATCTTGAAACCCTTGCCTTCGGGCTCGAGCGTGACGGCGGCTTCGGTCGAGAGCTCGTCAGGCGTGAAACCAGCCATCTGAAGACCGAAAGCGAGCGCCATGGTGAAGCAGCCGGCGTGGGCGGCTGCGATCAATTCCTCGGGATTGGTGCCCTTCTCGTTCTCGAAGCGGGTCTTGAACGAATAGGGCGTGTCAGCGAGCACGCCGGATTCGCTGGAGATATGGCCGGTGCCGTCGCGGCCCGTGCCTTTCCATACTGCTGTTGCCTTGCGGATCATCCTGGTTCTCCTTGTTTGTTTTCGAGCATCGGTGCTCCGTAGCGGTGAAAGGCGACTTCGGCGTGACCGCCTGTCGCCGTTCCAACCGGTCGAGCGCCGCAGCGGTTCCGTCAGCTGCCAATTTGTCCGACGTGGAAGCCGAGCCGGTTCTCGACATCGCCGGCACGGTGGAAGCCGCGCGCCATCAGCGCCTTGATGCGGGTCTGGCTGGCGGGGCGGCCGAGCGCGGCAAGGAACGCGTCCCATTCCGGCTTGATCTCGGCATCCGGAGGCAGGCTTGCGATGTCGACGAGACGCTTGGTCTCGGCGATCGCCTCCTTGTCGAACGACGCGATGCGCATCGCGAGCGCCTCGACGAAACCGTCGAGCTCGGCGTCCGGCATCGATCGGTTCACATAGCCGTAACGCTCGGCGAGATCGCCGTGAATGTCATCGGCGCCGAGCAGCACTTCGAGCGCGCGGCCGCGACCCATCAGGCGCGGCAACCGCGCCATCGGCCCGCCACCTGGCACAAGGCCCGCGCCGACTTCCCATTGCGACAGGATCGCCTTCTCGCGGCTGGCAAAGCGCATGTCGCTTGCGAGCGCGAGCTCGCTGCCGACACCCGTGGCACGGCCCCGGATCGAAGCGATGGAGACAACCGGCGCGCGGCTGAGGCGGACCAGCGTGTCGGGCAACGACTGGAGGCCGGTCGACCCGGGCGGGACGCTCAGCGAATCCTCCAGCGGCGCGAGGAAATCGTAATGCGTGATGAAGAAACCTTCGACGGCGCTGTCGAACACCACGACCTTCACGTCCGGATCGGTCTCGATCTGGGTGACGATGTCATCAAGCTGCGGGAGATGCTTCGGGCCGAAGATGTTGACCGGGGGCATGTCGAAGGAGACACGCCAATAGGACGGCAGACGACGCTCCAGGCGGATGTCTCCGGTCGTGAGGGTACGTTCGGGGCGGTTCATGGTTTTGCTCCTGATGTGTCCCGGCTTCAGATCGACTGGCGCAACGGGCGAAATGCGGTGCGCATTTCCGCGGAGAACAGCGCGGGCTGTTCCCAGGCGGCGAAATGGCCGCCCTTGTCGAGGCGGTTGTAGTGCATCAGCTTCGGATAGGCCTTCTCGGCCCAGCTGCGCGGCGCGGCGTAAATCTCGTCGGGGAAGACGCTGACGGCGACCGGGATCTGGATGTGCTTCGGCTCGAAGAACACCAGCTTGTTCTCCCAGTACAGCCGTGCCGACGAGACCGCCGTGTTGGTGAGCCAATAGAGCGTGATGTTGTCGATCACGTCGTCGCGCGACAGGCCTTCCGTCTTGCCGTCGAACACCCGCGCGATCATCGCAGCGCTACGCGCGTCGTGATCGAGCATCCAGGACGCAAGGCCGGCCGGCGAGTCGACGAGGCCATAGAGCGTCTGCGGCCGGTTCGACATCTCGATCGCATAGCCGAGACCGTGCTTGTAGAAATCGTCGAGCTGGTCATAGGCGATGCGCTCGTCAGCCGACAGGTTTCCAGGACGTACCCCACCGGGCTGAAGCGCCTTGGCGATGTCGTCGGGAACGGTCGCGGGCATGTTGGTGTGGATGCCGAGCAGCTCCGGCGGCGCGATCACCGCCATCTGTTCCGTGACAGCATTGCCCCAGTCGCCGCCTTGCGCGACATAACGGCTGTAGCCGAGCCGCGCCATCAGCACGATCCAGGCGCGCGCGATGCGCTGGGGATCCCAGCCGAGCGACGTCGGCTTGCCGGAGAAGCCGTGGCCGGGAAGCGAGGGAATCACGAGATCGAACGCGTCGGCCGCGCTCGCGCCGTGTGCGGTCGGGTCGGTGAGCGGGCCGACGATCTTCATCTGCTCGATGATGGAGCCGGGCCAGCCATGCGTGACGATCATCGGCAGTGCGTTCCCGTGGCGGGAGCGCACATGGATGAAGTGGATGTCGATCCCGTCGATCTCGGTGACGAATTGCGGCAAGCTGTTCAGCCGCGCCTCCATCTTGCGCCAGTCGTAGTCGTTCTGCCAGTAGCGCACGAGTTGCTGGATCGTCGTCAGTTGCACGCCCTGCGACTGGTCGACGACGATCTCGCGATCCGGCCAGCGCGTCGCAGCGAGGCGACGGCGCAAGTCGCGCAGATCCTCCTCGGGCACGTTGACATGGAACGGGCGGATCGCATCGCTCGCGGTCGCCTTCGCCTGATGCAGCGGCAACAGGCTCGAGACGCTGGCGGCAACCGCGGTCATCGCGGCCTGGCTCAACAATTGACGCCGGTCGGGGTTGAGAATGTCGGTGCGTGATTGCGTGGTCATGGTTGATCTCCCTTGCTCTGGTCGGTGTTACTCACCGGGTTCGACATCGAGACGTCGGTTCGTGCCGGGAGATTGACGCAGGCACCTACGATTTGCCCGTTATGGCTTGTTAGGGCGCGTTAGGCGTTGCGAGTCCGCGCGATGCGGACACGCGATCGACGATGATGCGATGCGCCCGATCCAACGCAGAACGGCGCGCGAGGATTTGGTCATCGCGCGCCGTGATCGGAGACTGCCGCAAGCTCACGACGGCAGCGGCTGGCCGGCCTGCTCGCGCACGATGTAGTCGGCGTACCAGTCGGCCCAATTCTCGTCGCGGCCGCCGGTCCGTGTCTCGTGCTCGCCATGCGCCACCGCCGCGCGGCGCAGCGCCGCGGCCAGATCGGTTGTCGACGCGAAATTGGTGCCGTCGGCCTCGATGCGCCCGGGCAATCGCGTGGTGACCTCCTGGAACAGCCAGCCATTGCCATCGGGATCGCTGAACGAGGCGAATGAGCCGTAGCTGCCGCGCTTGGGATCGGCACCGCTGAGGCGAACGCTGCCGAACAGATACGGCTCGTCCGGCCCGGCGTGAACATCGCCGGCGCCGTGAAAGGGTTCGCTCACCTCGATGCCGCGGCCGAGCAGGTCCTGCCGCGCGGCGTCCAGATCGGAGACGATCAGGTACAGACCGCGCACCGATCCGGGCGCTGCGGCCGTGACGTTCCGGCCGAAGATCACGGAGCAGGCCGAGCCCGGCGGCGTGAACTGGATCACGCGCCAGTCGTTGCCGGGCGCAAAATCGGCATCCAGCCGCCAGCCCAACCGCGCATAGAACGCCTTGGCGCGATCGACGTCGGACACCGGGATGACGACGACCTCGAGCTTGAGATCAACGCCATGCGATGTCGAAGGCTTCAAGGACTTGGCGGCGGCGCGGTCGATTTCGACTGTGGCCATGGCGAACTCCCGGATTTGAGCTGGGACGATTTCAGGCAGCGGCCGGCATCACGATGGTCACGCGCGTGCCGCCCTGCCCCGCCTCGCCTTGCAGCCGTGCGTGGATGCTGCGTGCGAGCCCTTCGAGGATGCGGCTGCCGGTCCCCTGGAGCGGAGCGGTCGCGCCGATGCCGTTGTCGGCGACCGTGCAGACCCAGGCGCCGTCGACGTTCGCGAGCTCGATGCGGATCAGCGCGCCGCTCTTGTTCGGAAAGGCGTGCTTTGCCGCGTTCGTGACCAGCTCCGTCAGCATCAGCGCGAGCCGATGGCATTGCGACGCCGGCAGCGCGCCGCTCTCGATCGCGGCTTCGCAGCGGATTCCCGCCGGCTCCAGCACGGCGCCGGAGATCGCGCCGCAGAGATTTTCGAAGAAGGCCTCGACGGACACCGGCGATTGGTCGTCGTTATCGGACAGGAGCTGATAGAGCCGGCCGAAGGCCACGATGCGCTGCTCGAACCGGTCGACCACCAGCGAGACATCCCTGGTGCCGGCCCGCGAAAAATCGCGTCGAACCGACGCGCCGAGCAGCGTCAGCGTGTTCTTCATGCGATGATGGGACTCCCGCAGCACCAGCTCCCAATCGCGCGACTGATCGTCAGGGCTGACGACGAATTGAGATCGAGCGGCGCCGCCGCTCGGCATCGAGCCGATGCCGGACATGATAGCCTCCCCGTGGGAATAGGACCAAACTCGAAGGCCATTGTGGCTGCGTCGCGCGCATTTTGCTCGTTAGACGTTGCAAGATTCTGTTATGATCCGCGGCCTCACACTTTTGCAGCCGGCCCTCTCGCGGCGACGGTCAAGCCCACTGACGGATTGTCGCAGTCGCGTCGTAAACTGTTCGCGTTTAAGCAAAATTTGCCGCGACTATTGCTCTCGCGTTCGGCGATCACCACGCGATTTCGCCACTTTCAGCCGGTTTACTGACGACCTCTGATAGACCAAATTGCAGGCGTCAGCCCTTTCACCGGAACCATTGACCCGTGCCGGACACCAACGACCAGGATTCGGCGATCTCGTTCGGACCCTTCCGGCTGTTTGCAAGGTCGCGGCTCCTGGAGAAGGACGGAGTCCCGCTTCATCTCGGCGGCCGTGCGCTCGACATCCTGATCTATCTCGCCGAACGCGCCGGCGAGGTCGTGGACAAGCGCGAGCTGATCAAACAGGTCTGGTCCGGCGTGACCGTCGACGAAGGCAGCCTGCGCTTCCACATCACGACGCTGCGCAAGGCCTTGAGCGACAACGCCTTGAACGATAAGGCCTTGGGCGATGCCGGCGGGAGCTCTCGCTACGTCGTCAACGTCCCCGGGCGGGGCTATTGTTTCACGGCACCGCTGCTCCGCCCCGCAGCTCTGGAGAACCGGGCCAGCCTGCCTGTTGCTTCGCCCCATGCGCTGCCCTCCCCGCTGGCGAGGATGATCGGGCGGGACGAGGCTGTCGAGAAGATCTGCGCCGAGCTTGCCCTGCATCGCTTCGTCACCATCGTCGGCCCCGGCGGGATCGGCAAGACCTCGGTCGCACTTGCCGTCGCGCACCGCGAGTTCGAGGCCTTCGGCGGCCAGGTGTGCTTCGTCGATTTCGGCGCGCTGACCGATGCCCGGCTCGTTCCCGGCACGATTGCGGCCGCGCTCGGCCTGACCGTGAATTCCGACGACCCGATGCCCGGCCTGCTGACCTTCCTGCGCAGCCGGCGGTCGCTGCTGGTGTTCGACAGTTGCGAGCACATCCTCGACGAGCTGGCGCCGCTGGCCGAACGCATCGTCCACGAGGCGGGCGAGCTGCATATCCTCGCCACCAGCCGCGAATCCTTTCGCACCGAAGGCGAACGCGTCCACCGGCTGTTTCCGCTGGATTGCCCGCCGGAGCGCGACGGGCTCGGCATCGCGGACATCCTCGCATATCCTGCAAGCCAGCTCTTCGTGGAACGCATTGCCGAGAGCCTGAGCGAGTTCGAGCTGAGCGAGGAGGATGCGCCGCTCGTCGCCGAGATCTGCCGGCGGCTGGACGGCATCGCGCTCGCCATCGAACTGGCGGCCGGACGTGTCAACGCCTACGGCATTGCCGGGACCGCCTCGCTGCTCGACAGCCGCTTCTCACTGCTGTGGCGGGGGCGGCGCACCGCGATCCCGCGGCATCAGACCTTAAGCGCCGCGCTCGCCTGGAGCTATGATTTGCTGCCGGCCGCCGAAAGCGCGACGCTGCGCGGATTGTCGGTGTTCGTCGGGCCGTTCACGCTTGAGGCTGCGCTTGCCGTCGCAGCCTGCCAAGGCATCAGCGAGCCCGAGGCGGTCGAGGCGATCTCGAACCTGCTTTCCAAATCGCTGATCGCGACCTCGCCCGCAGAGCGGCGGCTGCGCTATCGGCTGCTCGACACCACCCGCGCCTTCGTCGGCGACAAGCTGGTCGAGAACGGGGAAGCGACCCGCGTCGCGCGCGCGCACGCCGAATATTTCCGCGATTTCCTCCGCGACGTCGCGCTCAAATCCTCGGGGCTGCAAAACGCAGGCGGTTTCCTTGCCCATGCCGACCATTTGCCCAATGTCCGGGCTGCCCTGACCTTCAGCTTTTCGGACAGCGGCGACCGGACCATCGGCGTCGACCTGGCCGCGTCAGCCGCCCAGTTCTTCCTCGAGCTGACATTGCTGACGGAGTGTTTTCGCTGGACGCAGCAGGCGCTGGCCGCTTCCGATGCGAACACGTTGGACAGCCGCCAGGAGATGATTCTCCAGGCCGCGCTCGGCGTCTCCGTGATGTTCACGCAAGGCAATACGGAAGCGGTGCGGTCGGCCTTCACGCGCAGTCTCCGGCTTGCGCAGGAGCTCGAGGACTCGCACTGGCAGCTGTGGCTCCTGCGCGGCCTGCATATCTACCTGACCAGGGTCGGCGATTTCCACGGCGCGCTCAAGACCGGCGAGCAGGGCGAGAGCGTCGCGCGCAGGCTGAATGATCCGGCCGCCACGCTGAACGTCGAATGGATGCTCGGCGTCGCGCATCATCTGATCGGCAACCAGGACAAGGCCGTGCAGTTCTGCGGAAGCGCGATGGTGCACAATCCCGGCTCGCAGCGGCTGAACATCGGGCATCTCGGCTATGACGACCGCATCGTCGCGCTGGTGGCGCTGGCGCGCGGGCTCTGGCTCACCGGCCGGCCCGATCGCGCCGTTGAAGCGGCGAGATACACCGTGCGCGAGGCCGAGCTGCTCGAACAGCCGCTCACGCTCGGCATCGCCCTGATCTGGACCATCTATGTGTTCCTCTGGATCGGCGACTGGGCCAGCGCCGAAACCCTGATCGAGCGGCTGATCGATCATTCGGCGCGGCACTTCCTCGGTCCCTATCACGCGGTCGGCATCGGCCAGAAGGGCGAGCTGCTGCTCCGCCGCGGCGACGTCACCGGCGGGATCGAGCAGCTTCGCCGCAGCCAGGCGACGTTGTACGCGACGCGGCACCGGATCATGACGACGGTGTTCGCCACCGCGCTGGCGGAAGGCCTCGCCTCCCAGAACCAGCCGGACGAGGCCTTGCAGACGATCGACGAGGCCATCGCAGAGATCCCCGATCACGGCGAATCCTTCGACATGCCGGAGATGCTCCGGGTCAAAGGCGACATCCTGGCACAGTCGGGCAACGCTGAAGAGGCCGAGCAGTGCTTGCGGACATCGCTGGATCTGGCGCGGCGGCAATGCGCGCTCGGCTGGGAGCTGCGGGGGGCGATCAGCCTCGGCCAGCTGTGGCGTCAGGCCGGAAAAACGGGCGACGCACGCGACCTGCTCGCCCCGCTCGTCGCGCGCTACCAGGAAGGCCTCCAGACCCGCGATCTGGCGGCCGCCAGGAAGCTGCTCGGCGCGCTGAATTAGCAGCATCTTCAACGGGATACCGATTGAAATACGGCTCGCAACTCCTAACAACTTCTAACACGCCAATCCGCCTTCGCCCCGCCATGGTGGTCACGCTTCACGGCGGATATGGCGGGACATGGCTCTTCTTGACGACGTAATCGATGCCAGCGGCGGTTTGGCCCGCTGGAACAGCTTGAGCCGGTTTACGCTCCATTTGTCCGTCGGCGGAACGCTGTTTTCCAGCGCAGGGCATGCCCTGGAATTCAAGGATGTGACCGCCGAAGGCTCGACCCGGACGCAATCCGTCCGCTTCACCGGCATCACCGGGGGAGGATATTCGGGCTCGTTTCAGCCGGACGCGATCACGATCGAAAGCCTGGATGGCGCGGTGCTGCGGACCTGGCGCAATCCGAGCCTTGCATTCCCCGAGGCCAGTGCCGCCGCGATCGCGGACGAACTGCATCTCGTCTTCTTCTGCGGCGTCGCGATCTGGAATTATCTGACGATCCCGTTCCTGCTCGCGCATCCGGACGTGGTGGTCGAGGAGCTGGCGCCGTGGCACGAAGGCACTGAGTCCTGGCGGCGATTGCGGGCGCAATTCCCCGCGCATTTGATCACGCTCGCGCCCGAGCAGATCTTCTATTTCGACGAGAACGCGCTGCAACGGCGGACGGATCACGATCTCTTCGGGATGAAGGTTACGCATCACTCCTGGGCTCATGACAGTTTCGGCGGCATCGTGGTGCCGACGCTGCGGCGTGTGCAGACGCTGCAACCCGACGGAACGGTGATCGCCAAGCCCGTGCTGATGGACGTCGAGATCTTCGACGCCGTGTTCGAGTAGCGCCGGTTGACGCAACGAGTTGAAAGATTTCCTAAAATGGAATCAGCTGCGGCGAGCTGTCGCACAAAGCGCTCACACAACAACTAACAACTCCTAATCATCACTAACGAGCGTCCTGGCGCGCACGCGCTTACTCTTCCACCATACCGAACGCCCGACTTGCGCGTTCGCCGGCCGCCACAAGCGGTCACTGGGACGGGAGAGGACGAACGATGTTCACCGACTTGCAGCCACACACCAGTATCGATCTTCGAGCCACCAGCCGCAATTGCGAGGCCCCGCAGGATACGCAGGCGATCGCATGGGAGAGCAAATGGCGCCAGATCGACGAGGGGTCCGCGGGCGAGACCATCTCGATCTCGCGATGGGAAGATTCGCGGGACACTTCATCGCACCAGGCGACGACGCCGGAGGATCGCTATTTCGTCGGCATCGCCCTGAAGACGACGCGCGCGAAGCTGACCCGGGACCGCCAGATCATTTTCGACGGCACCATGCCGGCGGGCACCCTGTATGTCAGTGCGCCGTCGAAGCCTCTCGGCGCGCAATTCCACGCGCCTAGCGACTTCCTGCACTTCCACATCTCCACCGACCACTTTCCGGTGGAATTGCCCACCACCGATGGGCTGAACGACCTCGTGCTGTTGCGCGATCCGCTCGCGGCCCAGCTCGCGCAGGCGCTCATCGCACGTGGCGACGCGGCGGACCACCGGTTCACGCGCTGCATCGGCCAGACCCTCGCGGTGCATCTCACCCGGCTGGAGCCGCCGCGCGCCAAGGTCAATGCCTTGCCGAAATGGCGGCTGCGGCGCGTCGAGCAGCATATCGCCGATCATTTCGACCGCTGCCTCAGCCTGTCCGAACTCGCCAACGTCGCAGGCCTGTCGCGCATGCACTTCGCTGCGCAATTCCGCGCCGCGACCGGCTATCGCCCGCGTGAATATCTGCTCAATCACCGGATCGAGCATGCCAAGACGCTGCTCACGACGACCGGGCGCCCGCTGGCCGAGATCGCGCTTGCCGTCGGCTTCAGCACGCAGGCGCATTTTTCGACCGTGTTCAAGCGCATGAGCGGCCAATCGCCGGCGCGCTGGCGCGTCGCCAGCAGGGGCGAACGCGGTGAGGTCGAAGCACTGCCGCGGAGCCGGCCTGCCGTGGAACGTGACTGGATCGCGAGCGCGGCCGCCTGATCTGCCTTTGACGCAAGTACCCGCCACTTGCGTCGGCTCGCGCCCTTGTCCTCCCCGGGCCTGCGAGCCACTCGGGGCCTGCCCTGCGCCCACACAGGGCGGGCCCTTTCTTCAATATGCGCTGCGCCTGCAACGACAACATCGCGAGCTCCAGCGGCACGACAATTGTAAATTGCCGCATCCCGGTATAACTATCAGGTTGCCGGACGTGGCCTGACCGCACATAGGCGGACAAGATCAGGCGGAAGATCGATTGTTCAAAAGCAATTGGAGCCCGTCATGGCGATACCGGATCATTCATCCACCGGACTATCCCTCTTCGAGATTCCAAAATGGCTCGTCGAGCCGGCGGTGCGTTCGTGCCGGCTGTTTAACACCGCGCTGGACTTCATATTCTACGACGTTCCGACCCTTCGCGCCGGATTGGCGGGAAAGGACGCGCAGATGGCGGCGCAGGATGAGAAGCGGCCGTCCCGCATCGTCGACTTCGACGCGCTCAGCGATCCCGAAGGATCGCTGCTCCTCATTGACGCCGCGACCCCGCCCTATGTCCACACCCACAAAAGCGTCGACGCCTTCCTCACTTCGCCCTACCAGGAAACGCGAGACGTCGACATTGTCACGATCACCGGCGTCGGCAGCTCTGCCCTGGGAAGTGCGGCCCTGGCCTGGGACGTCTCGGTCGCGCTTCAAAAGCCCGTGCTGGCGCTCGTGCCGGGTTACGGTGTCGCCGACGTCCTTCTCCAGTCGCTCGGCGGCTGGCTCGCATTCGGACTGCACGATTACCTCGGCAGCAAGTCGATGATCCAGACCGGGCTCGCGGCGGCAGCCCCAGAGGTCGCGCGCATCGGGCGTGAGCTTGCGGCATCGGCGCCCCGTGAACCGACCGTGCGGGGCGCACCGGTGTTTCGATGCGGCTCCGGTTCATCGGATGTGCTTCATTCGCTGCTCATGAATCGCGAACAACCGTTCCGTCTGCTGGTCGGGCACAGCAAGGGCGCGCTCCAGATCAGCAACGCGATCCGGTCGGTCCCGAAGGAGCGGCTCGAAGGCATATGCGTGGTGACGCTGGGATGTCCGATCGGCGAGGAGCGGCCGAACGTCGTCTATCACCAATATCTCGGCCTGTTCGATGCGCTCGGGCAGCTCAATGCCTGGGGCCATCGGCCCGAGCATTGGCCGCCGACCTGGCACAGCACCAATCCGGTCTTGCCGCCGGCGATGGCCGCCGGAAAATTTGCATCGGAGTCCGTCAACGCGCGCACCGTGAGCCCGGATGGGTCGAGCGAAGCAAGCGCGTAGCCCGGATTTCGCTACGCTCCATCCGGGCTGCGTCCGCAGCTTGCTACACCGGATCGAACGCCCGGATCGGCGGCAAATTGCCTGAAAACTTCTCGACCTCGACCGTGGTCAATTGCCCGGTGCAGCCCTGCGCGAAGGACGAGGTGCCGAGGTCGCGGGTCAGGACGTTCGGATTGCCGTGGACGCAGAGCGGCGCGTCGTCCTCCGGGTCCATCGGGTCGTACCAGGCGCCGGTCGGAAGCTGCACGACACCGGCTGCGATGTCGCGGGTGACGTGGACTGCGGCCAGGCAGGCACCGCGCTGGTTGAACAGGCGGATGATGTCGCCGTCCTTGATGCCGCGCGCGTCGGCGTCGACCGGGTTCATGCGCGCGACCTCGCGGCCGCGATGCTTTGCGCCAAGCGAATGGCCGCCGAAATCGAGCTGGCTGTGCAGGCGCGTCACCGGCTGGTTGGCGACGAGGAAGCAGGGCGCGCCCGGCTTCGGCATGTCGGTCTTCTCCAGCCAGACGGGATGTCCCGGGCAATCCGCATCGCCATGGCCCGCGATCTTCTGCGAAAAGATCTCGATGCGTCCGCTCGGCGTCGGCAGCGGATGCGCGACCGGATCCTCGCGAAAACTGCGCAGCCTGCCGCCGTCGTCAGGCTGCTGCGGCACGACCAGGCTGCCGCGCTGCCAGAACTCGTCGAAGCTCGGCGCCTCGAGGCCGCGCCTGGCGAGCGACGCGCGGGTCGGCTCATAGAGATGTTGCAGCCACTCCCGTGACGTGCGGCCTTCCGTAAATGGCTCGCGGGCGCCGAGGCGTTCGGCGAGATCGGCAAAGATATCGTAGTCGTCGCGCGCAAGGCCGAACGGCTCGGCGATCCGGTGCATCGCGACCATCAGCGGATCGTTGCTGGAATAGCCGATGTCCTCGCGCTCCAGCGTCATGGTCGCGGGCAGCACGATGTCGGCATGGCGCGCGGTGGCGGTCCAGCCGAGATCATGCACGACGAACGTATCGACTTTCGCGAACGCCTTGCGCAGGCGGTTGATGTCCTGGTGGTGATGGAAGGGATTGCCGCCGGCCCAGTAGACGAGGCGGATGTCGGGATAGGTGCGCGTCTCGCCATTGTAGCGATAGGTGGTGCCGGGGTTGAGCAGCATGTCGGCGATGCGCGCGACCGGAATGAAATCGCGCACGCCGTTGCGGCCCTGCCCCAGCGTCGGCCCCGGCACGTCGTTGACACGCCGGCCGTAATAGCCGATCGCTCCAAGTGAATAGCCGTAGCCGCCGCCGGCTAGACCGATCTGGCCGAGGGCTGCCGCCAACACCATGCCCATCCACACCGGCTGCTCGCCATGCTCGGCACGCTGAAGCGAATGCGAGACGGTGATCAGCGCGCGCTTGCCGGCCAGACGACGCGCGAGCTTGCGGATGGTGTCCGCATCGACACCGCAGATCGCGGCGGCCCACTCGGCATGCTTGGCCTGCCCATCGCTCTCGCCGGTGAGATAGCGCAGAAACACGGGCCAGCCCTCGGTGTAGCGATCGAGGAAGGCCTGGTCGTGCAAATTCTCGCTGACCAGCGTGTGCACGATGCCGAGCATCAGTGCGGTGTCGGTGCCGGGCACGCAGGTCATCCATTCGGCGCCGGCCTCGACCGGCAGGTCCTCACGCAGCGGGCTGACCAGAATGAACTCGCAGCCGCGCCGGCGCGCCGCTGCCATGGCGCCGCGCTCGACATGCTTGCTGATCGAGCCGCCGGCCACCATGGAGTTCTTCAGCGCCATGCCGCCGAACGCCAGCACGATGTCGCTCTTGTCAGCGATCTGCTCCCAGGTGACGTTGCGCTTGGTGATGTCCTCGTAACCGCAGAGAATCTGCGGCAGCAGCACGGAGGATGCGCCCGACGAATAGGAATTCACCGAACGCACATAGCCGCCCAGGGCGATGTTGAGGAAGCGGTGCACCTGGCTCTGGGCGTGGTGGAAACGGCCCGCGCTCGACCAGCCATAGGAGCCGCCGAACACGGCGCCGGGGCCGCGCGTGTCGCGGATCCGGCCGAGCTCGTCGCCGAGAAGATCGAGCGCCTTCTCCCAGCTGACGGAGACGAACTCGTCGCGGCCGCGGCGGTCGTCCGGGCCGGGCCCGCGCTCGAGCCAGCCGCGGCGGATCGCCGGCTGCGCGATGCGCGCCTGATGGCGCAGCGCACCGGGGAAATTGTCGATGATGCCGTTCGGGTCGGGATCGCCCGCATAGGCCCTGACCTCCAGCCCCGCTTTGCCCTGGCGCGCGGAAAACACGCCCCAATGCGAGGTATGCGGCTTGAAGCCGTCCGAGAGGTCGAGGCCGGGATCGGGGAAACCAATCGTATCGTCCATCATCTGATCCTTGTTGCGGTCCGGCTCGGGCCGGCCGCTGCCGTGTCAATTCGGGTGCCAGTATACCGATCCGCTCCTTGATGTCGTCGGGCCCAGGCCGGCGGAAATGCCGGGGCCGCGTGCAAGCACAGCTTGGCGAACTCCCGCCGAATCGACCGGCGGCGAATCTCGAAATTGTTTATTCTTGTGTCTTCAATACTTTAACGGGGCATGACCGGAGTGACACCGTCCCTCCTCGGCGCCGGCTCGTGCGCGATCTCTTCCAACGACACTGACATTGAAATGTGCCATATGCCGCCCATCCCCACAGCAACACCGGTCTCATCATGATCCAGCGCGTCCTGCCCTACGAAGGTCTGCTCCACGAAGTGGTCGAGCATAACGGCGTGCTTTATATCGGCGGCATCGTTCCCGAAGACACCGGCCTCGACATGTCGGGTCAGGCAAACGATGTCCTCAAGCAGCTGGCACAGTTGCTGAAGACCCTCGGATCCGACTTCAGCAACGTCCTCCAGGTGACGATCTACATGACAGACCTGAAGGAGAAGGCAGCGTTCAACGCGGCCTGGAAGGCGCACTTCGCGGAAGCCCATCTGCCGGCCCGCGCCGCAATCGGCGTCGCCGATCTCGGGCCGGGCGTCAAGCTCGAGATGACCGCGATCGCTGCACGGCCGGCGCAGGCTTGAGACCGGATACACGCCACCGGCGCATCCAACACCCGGCGAGGCACGATGAAGGATGGGCTCTACGCGACGCCCGCCGCCTCAACGTGGAACGACGGCCGTCGCTTCGATCTCGACCCGCGCGGCCGGCTCGACAAGACGCACGACCTGGACCAGCGCCATGCTGGGATAGTGCACGCCGATGACGTCGCGATAGGCCTTGCCGAGCGCCTTGAGATTGGAAACGTATTCGTCCATGTCGACGACATACCAGGTCAGGCGCACGAGATGCTCGGGTGCCGCACCGCCCTCGGCCAGGATCGCCACGATGTTCTCAAGCGCCTGCCGGACCTGCGCGACGAAGCCGTCGGCAAATTGGCCCGCCACGTCCCAGCCGACGACGCCGCCCGTCACGACAAGGCGTCCCTCCGCCATGATGCCGTTCGAATATCCCTTCGGCTGCGGCCAGCCGCCGGGCTGAAGCACCCGCAGACCATTGGTCGCCGCAGGCAGTGTCTCTTGTTTCATTCTGCCAAGTCTTTCTGCAATCAGCGCGGCTTCAGCAGCTCACGCGCGACGATCAGCTTCTGGACCTCGGTCGCGCCCTCATAGATGCGAAGCGCGCGGATCTCGCGGTAGAGGCTTTCGACGATCTCGCCTTTGCGGACGCCGCGACCGCCGAACATCTGCACGGCACGGTCGATGACGCGCTGTGCGGTCTCGGTCGCGGTCAGCTTCGCCATGGCAGCTTCACGCGTGGGCGGAAGCTTCTGGACATCGCGGCGCCAGGCGGCGCGGTACGTCAGGAGTGCGGCCGCATCGGTCTCTGTCGCCATGTCGCCGAGTGCGGCCTGGGTCAGTTGGAGATCGCCCAAGGTCGCTCCGAACATGTGCCGGCTCTTCGCATGCCACAACGCCTCGTCGAGCGCGCGCCGTGCGAAGCCGAGGGCGGCCGCGGCGACCGACGCCCGGAAGATGTCCAGCGTCTGCATCGCGAGCTTGAACCCGCCGCCGGGCGCGCCGAGACGGCGGCTCGCCGGAATCCGGCAGCCCGTGAAGCGCAGCGTCGCCAGCGGATGCGGGGCCACGACGTCGATACGCTCGGCAATGCTGAAGCCGGGATCATCGGGAAAGACCACGAAGGCCGAGATGCCGCGCGCGCCCGGCGCCTCGCCGGTTCGCGCAAACAGCGTGTAGACGTCGGCAATGCCGCCGTTGGAGATCCAGGTCTTCTCACCGTCGATGATGTAGTCGTCGCCGTCGGCCCGCGCCGCGCAGGACATCGCCGCGACGTCCGATCCCGCTTCCTTCTCGGACAGTGCGAAGGCCGCGAGCCATTCGCCGGAGCGAACCTTCGGCAGCACCGTCTTGCGCAGCTCCGCCGAGCCGCAGAGCGCGATCGCGCCGGAGCCGAGCCCCTGCATGGCGAAGGCGAAATCGGCGAGGCCGTCGGCATAGGCCAGCGACTCCCGTGACAGGCAGATCGAGCGGGAATCGATCGTCGTCGCATCACCGCCGGGCGCTGCGACCGCGCAGTCGAGCACCCCCGCCTCGCCCATCGCGCGCACCAGCTTGCGACAGGCGTCGTCGACATTGTTGTGGTCGACCTTGTCGAGCACGCCCGATTGCACGAAGCGGTCGAGCGCCGCACCGATCGTATGATGACGCGGCTCGAAGAACGGCCAGTCGAGCCATTCGCGCCGGATGATTTTTGCAACGGAGTTCATCTGTTGTCTCCTCCGCTCACTGCGCGCCAGCGGCCGCGGCGCGCGCCAGATTGGCTTCGTATTGCCCCTTGGCGGACAGATATTGCTTCGGCCAGCTCACCGCGGTGATGCCGATGCGCGCGGCTTCGTGCAGCGTCCAGGCGGGATCGGCAAGATGCGGCCGCGCGATCGCGCAGAGGTCGGCGCGGCCTGCGGCGAGGATCGAGTTGGCGTGATCGGCCTCGGAGATCGCACCGACTGCGATGGTCTCGATACCGACCTCGTTGCGGATGCGATCGGCGAACGGCGTCTGGAACAGGCGGCCGTAGATCGGCCGCTCCTCCTTCCAGACCTGCCCCGACGAGCAGTCGATCACGTCGGCACCGGCCTGCTTGAACATCGCAGCGAAGATCGCCGCATCGGCGGGCGTGTTGCCGCCCTCGGTCCAGTCGTGGCACGACAGCCGCACCGACATCGGCCGATCTGACGGCCACGCGGCGCGGACCGCCTTGAATACTTCCAGCGGATAACGTGCACGATTTTCGTGGCTGCCGCCGTAGTCGTCATCCCGCCGGTTGGTCAGCGGCGACAGGAAGCTCGACAGCAGATAGCCGTGGGCACAATGGAGTTCGAGCCACTCGACGCCAGCCTCGGCCGCGCGGCACGTGGCGGCGACGAAATCGTCCCGCACGCGGTCCATGTCGCTGCGGTCCATCGCCCGCGGCACCTGGCTGTGCGGCAGATAGGGCAATGCCGAGGCCGAGATCAGTGGCCAATTGCCTGTCTCGAGCGGTTGATCGATGCCTTCCCATGCAAGCCTGGTCGATCCCTTCCGCCCGGCATGGCCGAGCTGGATGCCGACCTTGGCGTGTCCGAGACTGTGGATCAGCTCGACCAGCCGGCGCCATTGCGCCGCTTGCGCATCGTTCCAGAGCCCGAGGCAGCCCGGCGTGATCCGTGCGTCCGGCGAGACGCAGGTCATCTCGGCGAAAACAAGCGCGGCGCCACCCATGGCGCGCGCACCGAGATGGGCGATATGGAAGTCGTCGATCAGCCCATCCTGCGCCGAATACATCGCCATCGGCGAGACCATGATGCGGTTCGCGAGCGAAAGGCCGCGCACGCGATGCGGCGTTAGCATCGGCGGCGGCACGCGCTCGCCATCCTTCACGGCAACTCCCGAACGCGCGGCGAACCAGCGCTCAAAACCTTCCAGCCAGGCGCGATCGCGCAGGCGCAAATTCTCGTGGCTGATACGCTGCGAGCGCGTCAGCATCGAATAGAAGAACTGCGGCGGCTCCAGCGTGTCGGCATAGCGATGGCCGACCACCTCGAACCATTCCATGGCGTTGCGCGCGGCGTTCTGGATGCGAGCGACATCGACGCGACGCACGTCCTCATAGGCTTCCAGCACCGTCCCGATGTTGTCGCCACCGTGACCGTGACGGTCGAACTGGTTGGCGAGCTCGATGGCGTCGTCGAGCGCGAGCTTGGTGCCCGAGCCGATGGCGAAATGCGCGGTGTGCGCGGCGTCGCCCATCAGCACGACGTGGGAGCGGCCGTTGAACACGCTCCATTTGCCGCAGATCAGCCGGCTGAAATTGAGCCAGGCCGAGCCGCGCAGATGGCGGGCATTGGTCAGCAACTTTGCGCCGTCGAGCGTCTCGGCGAAGATTTTTTCGCAGAACGCGATCGATCCCTGCTGATCGAGCTCGCCGAGGCCGTGGGCGTTATAGGCTTCTTCGGTGGTCTCGACGATGAAGGTCGAGGTCTCCTGGTCGAACTTGTAGATATGCGCCTGGAACCAGCCATGCTCGGTCTTCTGGAAGTCGAACGTGAAGGCGTCGAACGCCTTCTTGGTGCCAAGCCAGATGAAGCGATTCGGCCGGATCACCATGTCGGGCTGGAACTGCTCGGCATAGCGGCTACGGATCCTGGAATTGACACCGTCGCAGGCAACGATCAAATCGGCGTCCGGAAATTCGAGATCGGACTCGACCTCGCGCTCGAACACGAGCTCGACCCCCAGCGCCTCGCAGCGCCGTTGCAGGATGTTGAGCAGATGCTTGCGGCCGATGCCGATGAAGCCGTGGCCGGTCGTGCGCTGGCGCGTTCCCTTGAAGACGAGCTCGATATCGTCCCAGTGATTGAACGCGTCCTCGATCTCGGTCGCACTTTCGGGATCGGCAATGCGCATCGCCTGCATCATCGCGTCCGAGAACACGACGCCCCAGCCGAACGTATCGTAGGGCTTGTTGCGCTCGACGACCGTGATGCTGTGCTCCGGGTGACGGCGCTTCATCAGCAGGCCCAGATAAAGACCGGCCGGGCCGCCGCCGATACAGACTATGCGCATGATCCCTCGCTTTCGCGTGCCGCGCTATTTGCCGTCTGTCCCTTCTCGGGAAGGCCGACCTGCAAATTATTTTAAGTATAAAATATTTCGTCGGCGGATGGATTGTCAAGGCGCTTGTCGGAGGCTTTCGAGGACGCCCCTGCTTATCGCTCCAATCTTGTGACTGGCCGCAGATTTCCCGCAAGGCCGGACCGGCTCGGCGCCGGGCCGGCCGAGCCTTGAATTTACTTTTGGCACGAACTATCTTGCGAGATGTTCACGACGCCGTCCGTTTTCGACAGGCAACCGCTCCCAGGAGATTCGATTTGGCACTCGCGAAGGAGTCCGCGCCTGTTTCGCCCAGGAATGGGGCCGACCAGGAGGCCGAGTACAGGGCTCAAACACGGCTTTGGCTCCGTCTGCTGGCCTGCACGACCCTGATCGAGGGCGAGCTGCGCCGCCGGTTTCGCGAGGAATTCGATTTCACCATGCCCCGCTTCGACGTTCTGGCCCAGCTCGACCGCGAGCCGAGCGGGCTGGTGCTGGGAGAGCTGCCGAAGCGCCTGATGGTCTCGGCCGGGAACCTGACGCCGATCGTGGACCGCCTGGTCGAGGATGGCTACATCACCCGCACGCCGTCGACGCTGGATCGCCGCGTGCAGATCGTCTGCATGACGGTCGAGGGCCGAAAAGCGTTCAGGCGCATGGCGAAGAGCCACGGTTCCTGGCTCGCCGAACTGCTGGCGGAATTCCCGGCTGACAAGCTCGACGGACTGATCGGCGAGCTGGACGAGCTCAAGAGCGCCGTCAGGGATTCGCTGGAGAAGCCGTGAAGGCTCGCGGCGCTAGCGCGGAATGGTTTTAGGTTGAATCGATTGCCGCGGCGGCGTTCACCTCTCCCGCTTGCGGGAGAGGTCGGCGCGAAGCGCCGGGAGAGGGCTTTCTCCTCTTGGAGACTATCCCATTGAGGATACACCCTCTCCCCAGCCCTCTCCCGCAAGCGGGAGAGGGAGTGCACCTCCGTCGTTGCGGCAATCAAGCCTAATCCCATCATGCTTTAGAGCGTTTCACATTTTGATTGAAGCGTAACCGGCGTTGGCAAAGTAGTTTGCGCATTCGGTTGGCTGGATGTCCTGGACGAGGTGACCGATGTGGCGCCAAGTCTCCTCGATGGTGCG
>Ga0065165_1000295_pt1 | contig 84323 bp, 76 predicted proteins | sample AraplaMF_Cvi_mMF_FD_63813 | JGI IMG/M metagenome (GOLD analysis project Ga0065165, IMG submission 63813) | Arabidopsis root microbial communities from the University of North Carolina, USA - plate scrape MF_Cvi_mMF (version 2) (version 3) | ecosystem: Host-associated > Plants > Roots >... | reverse complement strand
GGCCTGCAGAACTGCCTGTACCTGGGCAACATGGACGCGCTGCGCGACTGGGGTCACGCCAAGGACTACGTTGAAGCGCAGTGGCTGATGCTGCAGCAGGACAAGCCCGAGGACTATGTGATTGCCACCGGCCTGCAATACAGCGTGCGCGACTTCGTGAATGCGGCGGCCAAGGAACTGGAGATGCCCCTGCGCTGGGAAGGCAGCGGCGTGGACGAAAAGGCCTACCTCGTTGACGCCACGGGGCAGGGCGCTGATCGCGTGGTGGTGGCCGTGGACCCGCGCTACTTCCGCCCCGCGGAAGTCGAAACCCTGCTCGGCGACGCGACCAAGGCCCGCAAGCAGCTCAATTGGGCGCCGAAGATCAGCTTCGAGGAACTGGTGCGGGAAATGACGCGTGAGGACCTGATCAGCGCCCAGCGCGACGAGCTGGTCAAGGGTCATGGCTACAAGGCGCTGAACAACCACGAGTAAGCGGTCCGCCGGCGCCAGGGCCCCGCGGCTGCGGGTTGTCCTGGCCTGGCTGCCGATGCCCCATGGACACCCGCCGCCTGCTCTCCTCCAGCGCGCTGTATGGCCTGGCCGACGTCATCGTCCTGGCGGTCGGCGGCTTTCTGCTGCTGCCGCTGTACACCCGCACGCTGAGCCAGACCGAATTTGGCCATTACGTGGCGGTGCGCGCCAATATCGACCTGCTGACCTATGCGCTGCACCTGGGCATCCCGTCGGCCGTTGCACGGCTGTATTTCGATCACCGCAAGGCCGGTACCGAGCATGCCTACCTGAGTTCGGTGGTCTGGCTGTTCCTGGGTGTGCTGGCCGTGCTCTCCCTCGGCGCGGCTGCATGGGGCGAGTCCGTGTGGCGGACACTCTCGCCCGCGGTGCCGCTGTGGCCGGCACTTCCCCTGTGCCTGGCCATCTCCGCCACGGGTTTCCTGTCCGCACTGTCCGTGGTGTGGCTTCGGTCCGAGGGGAAGGTCCTGCGCGTGGTCGGGCTGCAACTCAGCGCCGCGGTCGTGCTCGCCGCCACGGCGGCAGTGGCGCTGCTGGTGCTGCGCATGCAGCTCGAAGGCGTGCTGCTGGCCCTGTTGCTCAGCGCCGTCGTTCCCGCCGTTGCCTTCCCGTTGATGCTGGGCCGCCGCTTCCATTGGCGGCCACAGCGCGCGCATGTGGTGCAGACCCTGCATTTCGCCCTGCCCGTGCTGGTCGGCTACCTCGCCTACTTCATGCTGAATCGCTTCAGCACGGTGCTGCTGCAGCGCCATGTGCAGGCTGCCGAACTGGGGGTGTTCGGCCTGGCGCAGCAACTGTCGATGATCGTCTCGATGGCCTGCACCTCTTTCGGCGCCGCGCTGCAGCCGATGATCTTTGGCGCGGCCACCGACCATGTCAACGAATCCCTGCGCAAGGCCGGCCAGGTGCTGATGCTGCTGATGATGGCGGTGTCGACGGCCTTGCTGCTGTTTGCCGCCGACCTGCTCCGCCTGGTGGCGCCGCATGGGTATGCCCACGGGCAGGCCGCCCTGACGGTGATGGCGGTCAGCAATTTCACGCTGGCCTTCACGCTGATCTCCGAGACTGCCCTGCTCTACCACCACAAGGCCAAGACCTCGGTGGCCATCTCGGTGGCCAGCGCGGTGGTGTCCAGCGGCCTGGCCCTGTGGCTCATTCCTGAGCACCATGCGCTGGGCGCGGCCGCGTCGGTCGCGGGCGGCTTCGGCTTTCGCATGCTGTTCAGCCAATGGGCGGCCTGGCGCCTGACCGGACAGTCCCGCTTCGGCTGGGCCCTCGGCGGCGTGGCGGCCGTCGCGCTGCTTGGCCTGGCGGCCCTTGAACTCCAGGCGCTGGATGTCGCCGCGACCACCCTCTTTGGCATCAAGGCGCTGGTGCTGCTGGCGGTGCTGGCCCTCCTCTTCTTTTTCCAACGCAAGTTTTAGCTGTTCATGAAGGCCCTGCTCAAGACCATCAAACGCCGGCTCTGGGATGAGCCGCCACTGGCCCTGTGGGCCCGTGACACCTGGCGCATGCGTCGATTTGTCAGCGCCGCCGCCGGAGTTCGCGCCGGCGGGTCCGCCAGCGCCGCCGCGGACGTCCGGCGCGCGGCCACCGTCATCACGCCCTGGTTTGGCTCGCCCGTGCCATGGTTCTCGATGGCCGTCGGGCTGACGATGGCCGCGCGTGGCCATGCCGTGACCTTCATCCTGGACGACCTGCCGTTCGGGCCTGTCAGCCGTATCTGGCGTCTGCAGCTGATGGCCATCCGTTCGGTGCTGTCGGTCGTGGCCCGGCGCCACACCGTACTGCAGGTCAGCCAGTACGCCACCGCCGCAACGCTCGATGAGGACAGCCGCCTGGCCATCGAGCGGCTCGCCTACCTCAATGCCGTCTGGGCCCGCAAGGGTGAAACCGGCATCGACCCCGCGGACATCCAGCTGGCCGCCACGCAGCTGGCACATTCGCATCACGCCATTTCCGCACTGCTGGACCGGCACCCGCTGGAGCTCCTGTTCGTGCCCGGCGGCATCTGCGCCAACTCCGGACTCTGGACCCGGTGCGGCCGGCAACGAGGCATCCGCGTTTCGACCTACGACTCCGGGGGCTACGGCGTGCTGCTGCTGGCGGCCAACGGCATTGCGTGCCAGTTGCATGACATTCCTCGCGCCTACGGCCTGCTGAACGCGCACGTGCACGCCCCCGCCGAGCGCACGCTCGTGATCCGGTTCGCGGAAGAAGAGATCGCCAAGCGCCGGGCCGGAACCGATCAGTTCTCCTCGCAGGTCAAGGGTGCCTCCGGCAAGCGGCCCGAGTATGAAGGCGGCGTGCTGATCGCCCTGAATTCGCCGTGGGACTCGGCGGCGCTGGGTCTGCACTGCGTGTACCCCACGACCCAGGAGTGGATCGTCGGCACCGTGCGTCATTTGCTGGAGAACAGCGAGGTGCCGGTGCTGGTGCGCCAGCATCCGGTCGAGCGCCTGCCGATCGCCCGAAGCGTGGACGACACCCGGCAGCTGCTGCGGCAGCATTTCGGCGATCATCCGCGCCTGCATTTCATTGGCGCGGAGGACCCGGTCAACAGCTACGACTTGATGGAACAGGTCAAGGCGGTGGTGGTGTACACCTCCACCGTCGGTGTCGAGGCGGCCGCGCACGCCAAGCTGGTCATCACCGAGTCCAACTCCTACTACGCCGACCTCGGCTTCGTCTTCAAGGCGACCACCGAGGCGCAGTACCACTCGCTGCTGGACGACGCCGTCGCGCAGCGCCGCGTGGTCTCGGATGCCATGCGGCAGGACGCGCTGTTCTGCTACTACATCACGCAGTGCTGCAACTGGGTGCGCACGCCCTTCACCGTCCCCGACTTCCCCACCTGGAGCCGCGGCAGCCTGCAGGCGCTGGTGGCGGACGCCAGCGTCCAGCGGGTGATGCGCGCCATCGAGAGCGACATTCCGGTCTCCTACCTCAACCACCTGGAACGCTGGGCCAGCCTGGGCCGCCAGGAGCCTCAGCATGCGTGACGGCGCACCGGTTGCAACGCCCGCGCAGCGCCGGGTGGAAGGCTGGTTCGAGCGCCTGCGCGGCGCCGGTACGCTGCTGTACTCCAAGCTCATGGCGCGACGCTTTGCCACCTGGGGAGGAAAGTCGCGCCTGGAGTTCCCCGCCAAGCTGTTCGAGCCCTACCTCGTGGAGGTGGGTGACCACGTTCATATCTGCAGCCAGGTGTGGATCAATGCCAAGGACGACCGCGGTGACGGCCGCCCGACGCTGCGCATCGGAGACCGCACCTACATGGGGCGGATGGTCCAGATCAACGCCTGGCGGGACGTGCAGATCGGCCAGGACGTGCTGATCGGCGACCGTGTCATCATCCTGGACGCTGATCATCACTTTGATGATCCCGCCCAGCCCATTCGCTGGCAGGGCGACAGTTTCATGGGTCCGGTACGGCTGCTCGACGGCTGCTGGATCGCCGCCGGGGCAGTCATCATGCCGGGCGTCACGATAGGAAGGAATGCTGTGGTCGCGGCCAACGCCGTGGTCACCCGGGACGTGCCCGATCGCACGGTGGTCGGCGGCGTGCCGGCCAAGGTCATCAGAAGGCTCGACAACTAACCGAAGGGGAAGAGGCATGCTGAAGAGGATCGCAAGGACGTATCAACGTTTCAACACCCTGGCCGAGCGCCTGACGCGCGTCCAGGAAGCGCTCGGCCGCATCGAGATGCGGCAGGTGGCCGCGATGGCCCGCGATCCTTCAGAAGCCGAATTCCGTGTGTTCTCGCAGTGGGGAGAGGACGGCATCCTTCAGCATCTCATTCATCGCGTACCGATCCAGCGCCCCATCTTTGTGGAGTTCGGCGTTGAAAACTACGTGGAGTCCAATACCCGCTTCTTGCTGACCAACAACCAGTGGTCGGGATTGGTGATGGACGGCTCGCCGGAGAACATCGACTACATCAAGCGAGATGTCATCTACTGGGCCACCAACCTGAAGGCGGAATGTGCCTTCATCACCAAGGACAACATCAACGAGCTGCTGACCCGCAATGGCATCTCCGGCGACATTGGCCTGTTGTCGGTGGACATCGACGGGAATGACTACTGGGTGTGGAAGGCCATCGATGTGGTGTCCCCGCGCATCGTCGTGTGTGAGTACAGCAGCCAGTTCGGCCCCACGGCCCAGGTGAGCACCCCTTACGACCCGTCATTCGTCCGCGGACAGGCGCACTACTCGAAGGTGTATTACGGCGCCTCCATCAGCGCCCTGACTGCGCTGGCCGCCAGCAAAGGCTATTCGCTCGTGGCCGGCAATCAGGCGGGCAACAACGTGTTCTTTGTCCGGAACGATGTGCTGGGTGACCTGCGGGTGCTGTCTCCGCAGGAAGCCTACCGCCGCGCCCAGTTCCGCGAGTTCCATGACGAGCAGGGGCGGCTCACCTTCGACGACTTCGACACCCGGCTGGCCAAGATCGCTGACCTGCCCCTGTTCGACCTCACCACCAACCGGCTCGCCTCGATCCGTGAGCTGATTCCGGTCCACACCCACTGACGTTCACGCTTGCATGTCTTCCACGCTCCTCATCACAGGCGGGTCCGGCTTTCTCGGCCAGGCCTGCGCACGCCAGTTCCGCGCCGCGGGCTGGCGCGTCCTTGGCCTGGGCCATGGCCAGTGGAGCGACGCACAAGCCCGCTCCGCGGGCTTTGACCGCTGGATCACAGGCAGCGTCAGCGCGGCAACCCTCGATCAATTGGACGAGCCGCTGGATGTCGTGGCCCATTGCGCGAGCAATGGCTCGGTCCCCTACTCCCTGGAGCAACCGCTGGACGCGTACGAGCGCACGGTGAGCAGCACGGCCGTGCTGCTTGACCACCTGCGCCGGCACGCCCCGCAGGCGCTGGTGCTCTACCCTTCGAGTGCCGCCGTCTATGGTGCAGCCCCTGATCTGCCGCTGAAGGAATCGGCATCGCCCAATCCGGTGTCGCCCTATGGCTTTCACAAGCAGATGGTCGAGCTGCTGCTGGCCGCCCATGCGCACACGTTCGGGCAGCGGGCGATTGCGATCCGGTTCTTTTCGATCTATGGCCCGGGCCTGCGCAAACAGCTGCTGTGGGACGCGTCGGCACGCCTGCTGTCCGGCCTGCCATCCCAGACGTTCTGGGGCACCGGCGATGAAACCCGCGACTGGCTGCATGTGGACGATGCGGCCCGGCTGATGCTGCATCTGGCCGGGCGCCCGGCGCAGGAGGCCCTGCCGTTCGACATCCTCAATGGTGCCGGGGGCGAGCGCATCACCGTCCGGGATGTGCTCTCGCGACTGGCCGTCGCCCTCGGCTGCGAGGTGGACATCGGCTTCAACGGCGCCATCCGGGCCGGAGACCCGCGCTTCTATCACGCTGACATCACGCGCCTGCGCGCCACCGGTTGGGCCCCGACCGTCCGCCTGGACGACGGCCTGGCTGCCTACGGCCGCTGGGTTCGCGATGCCGTGCCACGCGCGAGCTGATCTTTCTTCATTCTTCCTGTTCCTTGGCACTGCCCATGACTCACGTCGGCTTCTGGTTTGATTTCGGACTCAAATACGCGGGAGGCCTGAACTATTTCAGGAACCTGCTGTTTGCGGTGCACCAGGCCCGCGATGCCGGCGTGCGAACGACCCTGTTCATTGGCAAGGACCTCCCCCCCGCGCTGGAGGCGGAGTTTCAGCGGGTGTCCGAGGTCGTCAAGCTGGACATCCTGACCCGCGGCACCGTGCCCTGGTTCTTTCACCGCCTCGCTTATCGCGGCTTTGGCTCGCAGTTCTTCGTGGAGCGCATCTTGCGCCGGCATCGGGTGGACGTGCTCTCGCACGCGTCGATGGTGGAACGCCTGAGCCCGCGGTTCCGGCTCATCTCCTGGATCCCGGATTTCCAGTATCTGCACCTGCCGCACCTGTTTCCAGGCCTGGACGTGGCCGCCCGCAGTGCGCAGCTGCGCCAGTTGCACAAGCACAGCGATGCCATCGTTGTCAGCAGCCAGGATGCCTACAAGGACTTTGCACAGGTGATGGGCACCCCCGAGCCAGCCCGCACCTTTGTGTTGCCCTTTGTGTCTCAGCTTCACCTGGGCGCCACCTCGGAGGAAGCGCTGGCGGCGCTCCTGGCCAAGTACCAGTTGCCGCAGCGCTACCTGTTCCTGCCCAACCAGTTCTGGGCCCACAAGAACCACCGCACGGCTTTCGAGGCCGTGGGCCGCCTCAAGCGCGAGGGCCTGGCGGTCACGCTGGTCTGTACGGGCTGGATCAAGGATCCCAATGGCAATTCGCTGGCGGATCAAGCCTTGCAGGTCATCGAGAAGGAAGGCCTGCAGCAGGAGGTCAGACTTTTGGGCAGCATCGACTATCAAGATGTCCAGAACCTCATGCGCGCCAGTGTGGCCGTGGTGAACCCGTCCTTCTTCGAGGGCTGGAGCAGCAGCGTGGAGGAATCCAAATCCATGGGCAAGGCGCTGATCGCCTCCGATCTGGCGGTGCATCGCGAACAGGCGCATCCGGACGCCAGCTACTTCGAGCCCAGTGACGTGGCGGCGCTGGCTGAGCTGATGCGCCAGGCCTGGCTGAGCCGCCCCGGGGGGGTCTCCTTGGAGGCCGAGGGCGCCGCTAGAATGGAGCTCGAACGCCGGACCGTCGAATTCGGTCAGCGGTATCTGCAGATTCTGCGGGCCGTCACCACTCCCGCCGCCACCACGAACGCCCTCCCCGTCCATCATGTCTGATTCTCTTGGCTTCGTGGTCCTGAATTACGTCAATCACGACGAAACCGTTCGCTGCGTGGAGAGCATCCTCGCGCTGGCGCAGAAGTGCCCGATCATCGTCGTGGACAACCAGTCGCCCAACGATTCGTTCGAGGTGCTGCAGGCCCGCTTTGCCGGCGAACGCCAGGTGGCGGTGCTTCAAAGTGGTCGCAACGGGGGCTATTCCGCCGGCAACAATGTCGGCATCCGGGCGCTGCGCCAGATGGGCGTGACGAACGTGGTGATCGCCACCAGCGACACGCGCGTGGAGTCACCCGATCTGGTGGGCCGGTGCCTGGCGGCCCGGGATGCCGGCGTCGCCGTCCTCGGCCCCTACGTTCGCGGCGACGAACCCGGCTCGGCCAACCCCATGCTGCCCCGGCTGACGATGCAATACATCGCAGCCATTCATCTGGCGGGCCTGTGGACCCTGCTCAAGCAGGTCGCCTTCCGGCTGTCCTCGCGCAGGCCTGCCCAGCCGGGCCATGCGGCGCCAGAGGCCGCCCCCACGCGGGCCGGCCTGCGCGACGTCTACATGGTGCACGGCTGCTTCCTCCTGCTGTCCGAGCACTACCTGCGCGAGTTTCCGGAACTGGACGAAGACCTGTTCATGTATGGCGAGGAAGACCTCATCGCCTTCAACTGCGCCCGCCGGCGCCTGCGTGTGGCGTACGACCCCTTGATGACCATCTACCACGGGGACGCAAAGAGCACGAGCCCCGGCGAGTTCCGCCAGCGTGCCGTGGTGAAGTCCATGGCCACCTTGCGCCGCAAGTTGCGCCTCGGGACCCTGCTTCATGCCTACCTCCGTGCTCATTGACGGCCCGCCACGGGCCGAGGGCAGCGCCTCACGCATGAAGGCGTTGCTCTTGCACGTCTTTTGCGGGGCTCTGGCGCTCTATCCCTTGCTTGAGCAGTTCATCGCCCCGGTGCTGGCGGGCGCCTTCCTGCTGGTGGCCGCGGATGCCGGCTTTGGGCTCATCGCCCGTCGCCTGGCGGTCCGGCGAAGCTTTGTCTGGACGGTCTGGGCCCTGCTCACGACCGTCTATGTGACCTGGAGCTGTATCGCCCTTGTGCGCGGCAATGTCAGCCAGTACATCGTGCAGGATTCATTCGGCTTCCTGCTGTATCTGGGCGTGCTGCCCGTGCTGTACCTGTACATCGTGCAGAACCGCCTGGAGGCCGCATTCATCCGCTTCGTCGATCTGTGTGCCATGGCCATCTCGGTGGCCAGCGTCGCGCTGCTGGCAGGCTTCCTGATCCTGTTCGGCAGCGTGGATTCGGATTCGCTGCTCTTCATCAATGCCTTTCTCGCCGGTCTTGGCCTGTCGTGGAAGGTGGACCACAACGCCGGCCTCATTGGCCTGTACACCAACACAGGCCATTTGCTGCTGCTGGGCAGCGCGCTCGCCATGTATCGCTTCGCGCAGACTGGCAAGCGCGTCCATGCCTGGCTGCTGGTGCTCTATGTCATCGCCATCGTGCTGGATGGACACCGCGCGCTGGTGATTGCCATCTTGCTGCAGCTCCTGATGGTGGCGCCGCGCCTGCTGGCCCGGCTGACCGCGCGGCAACGCCTGCAGTTGCTGGGGACCTCCGTGGTGGCGCTCGCCCTGGTGGTGGGGACCAACCTGGAGTGGATCCAGCAGCGATTCGAGTTTTCCGACAACGACGTCTCCTCGGCCGAACGGTACGCGCAGGTGCCCGCCCTGATCGACAAGATCGAGGAGAACCCGGTGCTGGGCGGTGGATTCGGCACCGTCGCTGCCTACATCCGTAGCGTGGACCGCCCCTTCAGCTACGAGGTGGATTTCCTGGCGACGATGATGAAGCTTGGTGTTGTGGGCAGCTTGATCTACTTCGGGGCCTACCTCTATGGCATCTCGCGCGCGCTGAAGACGCCGGGTGGCCAAGGCATCTTTTTGCTGTCGGCAGGGCTGTCGTTCTTCTTCTACATGGGGACCAACGGCAACCAGGCCATGTCGACCGACAGCGCCGTGTTCCACATCCTCCTGTTTCTTCTCATCGTGTCAGCCAGCGCCGGGAGCGGTGTGCAGACCCCTCGGCAGGCGCTGGTTGAATCTCCATGAAGACCGTCCTTATTTTCGTCCCCAACTACTTCCCGGGCTACATGTCGGGGGGGATTGCGCGTACGGTGCTCAACACCGTGGAATGGCTGGGTGACGAGTTCACCTTCCTCATCGTCACGCGGGACCGCGACCTGGGTTCGGACCGTCCCTACGAGGGCGTTCCCCGGGGACAATGGCTGCCCATGGGCAGGTCCAAGGTGCGCTACCTGGCGCCAGACGAACTCGGCATGTCTGCCCTGGTCGATCTGGTCAATGGCACGCCCCACGACATCCTCCACCTCAACAGCTTCTTCGACTCGGTATTCACCATCAAGCTGCTGCTGGCGCGGCGTCTGGGCCGGCTGAACTCGCCGCAAGTGGTGATGTCGCCTCGCGGCGAGTTTGTCGAGGGGCCGCTGCGCATCAAGTACCCCAAGAAGAAGCTCTACATCGAGCTGTCGCGAATGGCTGGGTTCTACCGGGGCCTGCAGTGGCATGCCTCCAGCCCGCATGAGGCCGAGGGCATCGCCAAGGCGCTGCGGCTTGGGCAGGAGACCGTGCGCTCGGCGCTTGACCTGCCGATTCGCGACACTGCGCCGACGCTCGCCCCGCCCTCGGGGGATGGCCAGCTGAAGGTGGTCTTCCTGTCTCGTCTGACCCGGGAGAAGAACCTTGACGGTGCGTTGCGCATCCTTCAGCAGGTGGCGCAGCCCATGTCGTTCGACATCATCGGCCCCAAGGAAGACCCGACCTACTGGCGCGAGTGCGAGGCCTTGCTGCAGCAGCTGCCCGCCCATGTGCAGGCACGTTATCTCGGCCCGGTGGCCCCCGAGGAAGTGTTCGACCGCCTCGCTGGCTACGACGTCTTTCTCTTCCCCTCGCATGGGGAGAACTATGGCCACGTCATCGCCGAATCCATCTCGGTGGGCACACGCGTGCTCCTCAGCCAGACCACGCCGTGGCGCAACCTCGATGCTGACGGCGTCGGCTGGGACCTGGACCTTGCGGATCTGGCCGCCTTCGCGCGGGTGCTGGACGATCTGGCCACCCAGCCGCCCGAGGCGCGTGCAGCCGCACGCCCACGCGTGAAACAGGCCGCCGTCGCGCGTCTTTTCGACCCTGTGGTGCTCAACCACAACCGTCTCCTCTATTCGACCATCTGATATTTCAGGGATTGCCGTGTCTCAGACCAACTACCGCATCTGCTCGAACTGCATCATGGACACCAGCGATGCCGGCATCACCTTTGATGCCCGCGGCTGGTGCGACTACTGCAATAACTATCACGACAACATCCTGCCGCACTGGCACACCGACGAGCGCGGACAGGCCGAAATCGACACCATGGTCGCCAAGATCCGCAAGGACGGCGAGGGGCGCGAATATGACTGCCTGCTCGGCATCAGCGGCGGGGTGGACAGCTCCTACCTGGCTTACCTCGCCAAGGAGAAATTCGGGCTGCGTCCCCTGATCTTCCATGTGGACGCCGGATGGAACTCCCAGCAGGCCGTGCACAACATCGAACGCATCGTTGAAGGGCTTGGCCTGCACCTGCATACCGAAGTGATCAATTGGCAGGAAATGAAGGACCTGCAACTGGCCTACTTCAAGGCCCAGGTGCCTCACCTGGACACGCCGCAGGACCATGCCTTCTTCGCCTCGCTCTACAACTTCGCGGCCAAATACAAGATCAAGTACATCCTCAACGGGGGCAACTACTCCACCGAATGCGTGCGCGAGCCCCTGGAATGGGCCTATCACGCGTCGGACCTGCGCCAGCTCAAGGACATCCACTCGCGCTTCGGCAAGCGTCCGCTCAAGACCTTCCCGCTCTCGGACATCTTCACCTACAAGCTGTACTACCGCTATGTGAAGGGCGTGCAGGTGTGGCGTCCGCTGAACTGCGTGCCGTACATCAAGGATGAAGCGATGCAGCTGCTGATCGACAAGTTCGGTTGGCAAAAGTACGCGCACAAGCACTACGAATCGCGCTTCACCCGCTTCTACGAGGGCTACTGGCAGCCGACCAAGTTCGGCTATGACAAGCGTCGCGCCCATTTCTCCAGCCTCATCCTCACCAACCAGATGACGCGTGACGAAGCGCTGGAGAAAATTGCCAAGCCGGCCTATGACGAGGCCACCATTGCGCAGGACTTCGAGTACATCGCCACCAAGCTCGACATCTCGGTGGAAGAACTGCGCGCACTGCACGACGGCCCGAACAAGAGCTGGCGCGACTACAAGTCCCGCCAGGGCCTGATCGACCTGGGCACCAAGGTGATGCGTGCCGTCGGCGTTCAACGAGCCATCATCCGATGATCAAGATCATTGATTACGGGCTGGGCAACATCCTGGCCTTCCAGAACATGTACAAGAGGCTCAACGTCGCGGTGGGCCTCGCCAGGACGGTGGACGACCTGCAGGGCGCCACCAAGCTGATCCTGCCCGGCGTGGGCGCCTTCGACCACGCCATGGAGCAGTTGGACCGCTCCGGCATGCGCCAGCGCCTGGACGAGCTGGTGCTGGGCGAGAAGCTGCCGGTCATCGGCATCTGCGTGGGCATGCAGATGCTGGCCGACCGTAGCGATGAAGGTCAGCTGGCCGGCCTGGGCTGGATCCCCGGCGAGGTGCGCGGCTTCAAGAGCCTGGGCCAACCCGACCTGCTGCTGCCGCACATGGGCTGGAACGACGTCAGTCCCCAGCCCGGCCACCGGCTGTTCAACGAGCTGCAATCCGACGCCCGCTTCTACTTCCTGCACTCCTTCTACTTCGAGTGCAAGGAGGCCAGCCACGTCGCGGCCGTGTCGCATTACGGCAAGGAGTTCAGCTGCGCCGTCAGTGCCGGCAACATCCATGGCGTCCAGTTCCACCCGGAGAAGAGCCACCATTTCGGTGCTCAACTCCTGAAAAACTTTGCGGAGCTCTGACATGCTGCGCCCCCGCATCATTCCCTGCCTGCTGGTCCACGACGACGGCCTGGTCAAGACGGTCAAGTTCAAGGACCCGAAGTACGTCGGTGACCCCATCAATGCGGTCAAGATCTTCAATGAGAAGGAAGCGGACGAACTCATCGTCCTGGACATCGACGCCACGGTGCAGGGCCGCGAGCCCAACTTCCGCCTGATTGCGCAATTTGCCGCCGAATGCCGCATGCCCCTGTGCTATGGCGGAGGCGTGCGCACGGTCGAGCAGGCCAAGCGCATCATTGGCCTGGGCGTTGAAAAGGTTGCGCTGAGCGCGGCTGCCGTCCAAGATCCGACGCTGATCTCCCGCATTGCCGAGGAGGTGGGCAGCCAGAGCGTCGTGGTCGTGCTGGATGTGAAGTCCAGCCTGTTCGGCAAGCAGGAAGTCTGGACGCACAACGGGCGCAAGAACACCGGCAAATCGCCCATCGAAATGGCCAAGGAGGCCGAGCGGCTGGGCGCCGGTGAGATCGTCATCAACTCGATCGACCGGGATGGCCAGATGAAGGGCTATGACCTGGCGCTGGCTCGCAAGATCCGCGACGCCACCCGGCTCCCGATGTCGGTGTTGGGCGGTGCCGGCTCGCTGCAGGACATCGGCGACCTGATCGAGCAGTGCGGCGTCGTCGGTGCATCGGCCGGCAGCTTCTTCGTGTTCAAGGGCCAGTACCGCGCCGTGCTGATCAGCTACCCCACGCCGGAGCAGAAGGACGCGTTGCTGCGTGCTCACCTGCCGGACGCGCGCAAGGCTACGGCCTGACACCGATGCGTATGCTGATCCTCAGCCAGCATTTCTGGCCGGAGACCTTTCGCATCAACGAGGTCGCGGAGTCCTTGCGCGAGGCCGGCTGTGAAGTGACGGTGCTCACGGGGCAGCCCAACTATCCCGAAGGCAGCATCTTCGAGGGTTATCGCGCGGGCGCCATGACGGTGCAGACGCACCCGGCGGGCTATCGCATCCATCGGGTGCCGCTCGTGCCGCGCGGCAAGGGCGGCGCCAAGCGCCTCGTCGCCAATTACCTGTCCTTCCTGACGGCGGCGTCGGTGCTGGGCCCCTGGTCGCTGCGCGGCCAACCCTTCGATGTGATCTTCGTCTATGGCACCTCACCGATCCTGCAGGCCATCGCGGGCATCCCGCTGAAGTGGCTCAAGCGCGCGGCGCTGGTCACCTGGGTGCAGGACCTGTGGCCGCAGAGCCTTGAAGTGACCGGTTTTGTCCGCAGCCCGCGGCTGCTGGCCGCCGTGGCCACGGTGGTGCGCTGGATCTACCGCCGCAATGACCTGCTGCTGGTGCAGTCGCACTCCTTTGCCACCTCCGTGAGGTCGATGGCCGGGCGCACCCCGGTGGAGTACCACCCCAATCCCGGGGAACTGGCCTTCAGCCAGCCCGCGAGCGCCAGCCCGCCGGCCCTGACGCTGCAGGCCGGCTTCAACGTCGTGTTTGCCGGCAACTTCGGCACGGTGCAGGCGCTGGAGACGGTGGTCGAGGCCGCCGCTCGCCTGGTCTCGCAACCGGACATCCGGATCGTGATGGTGGGCAGCGGCGGGCGTGGCGCCTGGCTGGAAGCGGAGATCTCACGCCGCGGGCTGCCCAACATCGTGCTTGCCGGTCGGTTCCCGCCCCAGGCCATGCCCGGCATCCTGGACCAGGCAAGCGCGGTGATGGTGACCCTGAACCGCGGCGAGATCCTGAGCCAGACCATCCCGAGCAAGGTACAGGCCTACCTGGCCGCCGGGCGCCCCATCATTGCGGCGCTCGACGGAGAGGGCGCGCGGGTGGTGAAGGAGGCGCAGGCCGGCGTGGCCGTTGCGGCCGAAGATGCCGCTGCATTGGCGGCGGGCATCTTGCAACTGCACGCCATGTCGCCTGCCGAGCGGGGCGCCATGGGGGACGCCGGCCGCAGATACTATGAACACCATTTCTCGCCGGATGCGCTGGCCACCAAGCTGGTGGCCCGCTTGCGGCAGCTGGTTGCGGACAAACGCCGTGGCCGGCCGTTCTCAGACGCTGAAAACAACAAGTCAACATGAACCAAGCTCTCAATGTGCTGGTGATCGGCGCATCCGGCATGCTGGGCAATGCCGTGCTGCGGCTGTTCGCCGGCAGCCCTGGCTACAAGGTCTTTGGATCTGCCCGCTCGGCGGCACTGCTGCGCCAACTGCCCGCGGAACTTCACGCGAGCATCGTTACCGGCATTGACGTGGACAACGCCGACAGCCTGGCCCGGCTTTTCGCGGTGACGCGCCCGCAGGTCGTGGTCAACTGCGTCGGGCTGGTCAAGCAACTGGCTGAGGCGGACGACCCGCTGGCGGCCCTGCCCATCAACGCCTTGCTGCCCCACCGCCTGGCGCGCATGTGCGACGTGGCCGGTGCCCGCCTGGTGCACGTCAGCACGGACTGCGTGTTTTCCGGCAAGACTGGCGGCTATCGCGAAGCGGACCTGCCCGATGCCACCGACCTTTATGGCCGCAGCAAGCTGCTGGGAGAGGTGGACTACCCGCATGCCATCACGCTGCGCACTTCCATCATTGGCCACGAGCTTGCCAGCGCCCATGGGCTGGTGGGCTGGTTCCTCTCGCAGACGGGCGGCGTGAAGGGCTTCACCAAGGCCATCTTCTCGGGCCTGCCCACCGTGGAGCTGGCCCGCGTCATCCGCGACCACGTGCTGCCCCATCCGCAATTGCACGGCCTGTACCACGTGTCAGCGGCGCCCATCGACAAGCATGCCCTGCTGAGTCTGGTGGGCCAGGTCTATGGCCGTGACACGCTGATCACACCGGACGATCGCCTGGTGATCGACCGCTCTCTTGATTCCACCCGCTTCCGGGATGCCACCGGCTACCAGCCGCCCAGTTGGCCCGAACTCGTGCAGCGAATGCACGACTTCGGCTGACGCGACCCCCAATTCCATCCGGTCAAGACCATGTTCAAAGACAAGACCCTTCTTATCACCGGCGGCACCGGCAGCTTCGGCAATGCCGTTCTCCAGCGCTTTCTTCATTCCGACTTCGCCGAGATCCGGATCTTCAGTCGCGACGAGAAGAAGCAGGAGGACATGCGAATCGCCCTGAAGAACGACAAGGTGAAGTTCTACATTGGCGATGTGCGCGACTACGACGCCGTCCATGACGCGCTGCGCGGCGTGGACTACGTCTTCCATGCAGCGGCACTCAAGCAGGTGCCCTCGTGTGAGTTCTATCCCATGGAAGCGGTGCGCACCAACATCATTGGTGCGGAGAACGTCATTCGTGCCGCCATCGCCAATGAGGTGAGCCGCTGTGTGGTGCTGAGCACCGACAAGGCCGTCTATCCCATCAATGCCATGGGCATGTCCAAGGCGATGATGGAGAAGGTGATGATTGCCAAGTCGCGGCTCTGCGACCCTGGCAAGACCGTCCTGAGTGCCACGCGCTACGGCAACGTCATGGCGTCACGTGGATCGGTCATTCCGCTGTTCCTGGACCAGCTCGCCGCCGGCAAGGCGCTGACGGTCACGGATCCGAACATGACGCGCTTCTTGATGTCGCTGGAGGAGTCGGTTGACCTCGTGCTGTATGCCTTTGAGCATGCCCGCCCGGGGGATATCTTTGTGCAGAAGGCACCCGCCTCCACGGTCGGCGACCTGGCTCAGGCCATGCGGGAGCTGCTGAAATCGCAGAGCGAGATCAAGATCATCGGCACGCGGCACGGCGAGAAGCTGTATGAGTCGCTGGTGTCGCGCGAAGAGATGGCCCGGGCTGAAGACCTGGGCGGCTACTACCGCATCCCGGCCGACTCGCGTGACCTCAACTACGACAAGTACTTTGTCGAAGGCGAGACCGAAATCTCTCGCATCGAGGATTACACCTCCCACAACACCCACCGACTGGATGTGGCGCAGGTCAAGGAAGTGCTGCTGAAGCTGGACCTCGTGCGGGAGGCTCTTCGTGCTTAAAGTGATGACGGTGGTCGGCACACGGCCTGAAATCATTCGGCTGTCCCGCACGATCGACAAGCTTGATCGCTACTGCGAGCATGTGCTGGTGCACACCGGCCAAAACTACGACTTTGAGCTCAACGAAGTGTTCTTCAATGAGCTCGGCATCCGCAAACCGGATCACTTCCTGAATGCCGCTGGCGGCACCGCCGCCGAGACCATTGCCCAGGTGATCATGAATGTGGACCGGGTGATCGACGAGGTCCGCCCGGACGCGCTGCTGATCCTTGGCGATACCAACAGCTGCCTGGCCGCCATCGCTGCGAAGCGTCGCAAGGTGCCGATCTTCCACATGGAAGCAGGCAACCGGTGCTTTGATTTCCGGGTGCCGGAGGAGATCAATCGCCGCATCGTGGACCACACGTCGGACATCAATCTGACCTACAGCCAGATTGCCCGGGAATACCTGCTGCGCGAGAACCTGCCGCCTGACCAGGTGATCTGCACCGGCAGCCCGATGCGCGAGGTCATCGAGCATTACCGCCAAGGCATTGAAGCGTCGGACGTATTGGAGCGCCAGGGCCTGACGGCCGGCCAGTACTTCGTGGTGAGTTCACACCGTGAGGAAAACGTCGATTCGCCGGAGAACCTGCAGCGCCTGCTGAAGGTACTGAACACGCTCGCGGAGCGCTATGACGAGCCGGTGATCGTCTCCACGCACCCGCGCACCCGCAAGCGGCTTGAGCAACTGGACGCGGCCGCGCATATGCATGCGAAGGTGCAGTTCATGAAGCCGTTTGGTTTCCTGGACTACATCCACCTGCAGTCGCGCGCACGTGCGGTGCTCTCGGACAGCGGCACCATCACGGAAGAGTCCTCCATCCTGAACTTCCCTGCACTGAATCTGCGGGAGGTGCATGAACGGCCGGAAGGAGTGGAGGAAGCCGCGGTGATGATGGTCGGCCTCGATGTGGCGCGTGTCCTGGACGGGCTTCGCATCCTTGAAGACCAGCCCAGAGGCGATGACCGTCTGCTGCGCCTGGTGAACGACTATGCGCCGGCCAATGTCTCGGACAAGGTGCTGCGCATCATCATGAGCTATACCGATTTTGTGAATCGGAAGGTCTGGAAGAAGTAGAGGACTGCACGCCTGACGCTTGCTGGAATGCCGCTGCGTTGTAAGACATAACGACAGTCCCCACTAGCGTCCCGCCCCATCCCCAGCCCGCACATACTCCGGCACAAACCGCTTGAGCCCGTCCACCACCGTCTCCCGCGCCCATTCCTCGCGCCCAGCGGCCTGCCGGACCCACTCCACCACCGCGCCATCCGCCGCCAGGTCCCCCAGCCGCGCGATGCGCACGCGTGAGACCTTGGTCGGCAAGGTCGTATCCGCATCCGCGATCAGCTCTTCATACAGCTTCTCACCGGGCCGGAGCCCGGTGAACCGAATCCCGATCTCCTGCTCGCTGCGCCCCGCCAGCCGGATCATGTCCCGCGCCAGGTCCACGATCTTCACCGGGTCGCCCATGTCCAGCACCATCACCTGCCCGGTCTCGCCAATCGCCGCCGCCTGCAACACCAGCCGCGCCGCCTCCGGGATCGTCATGAAGTAGCGGATGATGTCCGGGTGGGTCACCGTCACCGGCCCGCCCTTGGCAATCTGTTCCTTGAACTTCGGAATCACGCTGCCGCTGGACCCCAGCACATTGCCAAAGCGCACCGCCATGAACTTCGTGCCATGGCCTTGCATGGCCATGTGGCTGATCACCAGCTCAGCCGCGCGTTTGGTCGCCCCCATCACATTGGTCGGGTTCACGGCCTTGTCCGTGCTGATCAGCACAAACCGTTCAGCCCCTGCAGCCGCCGCCGCCACGCACGCGTGATACGTGCCTAGCGTGTTGTTGCGCAGCGCCGCCCAGGCGTTCTCCTCCTCCATCAGCGGCACATGCTTGTAGGCCGCCGCATGGAACACCACCTGCGGACGGTGTTTCACAAACACATGCTTCAGATGCGGCAGGTCCTTCACGTCGCCAATCAGGCGCACGAGCGGCAGATGCGGAAACTTCTCGCTGAGCTCCTGCTCGATGCAGTACAGGGCGAACTCGCTCAACTCCAGCAGCACCAGCCGCGACGGGCCATACCGCGCCACCTGCCGGCAAAGCTCTGAGCCGATCGAGCCACCAGCGCCCGTGATCAGCACCGTCTTGCCGCTGATGCATTCACTGATGCCGCTCTCGTCCAATTGCACAGGTTCGCGCCCCAGCAGGTCCTCAGGCTCGATGTCCCGCACCTGGTTCACCGCGCGTCCCGCCAGCAGTTCCTCGCTGCTGGGCACCGTCAGCACCGGCAAGGCAGTCTGGCCCGCCAGCGCCAGCGCACGCCGCCGCTGCACGGCCGTGGCGGCCGGCATGGCCACGATGACATGGGTGATGCCATGCAGGCTGGCGAACCGCGGCGCCTCTTGCAGGCTTCCGAGCACCGGCACGCCGCCCACACGGGCGCCGCGTTTTTCCGGTGCGTCGTCCAGGTAGCCCACCACCACCCATCCCTGCTGATGCTGGATGCCGGCCACCAGCAAACGCCCGGCATCACCGGCCCCCATCACCAGGGCACGCCGCTGCTCTAGCGCACTGCCGCTGATACGGCTGCGCATGTGCTCGTAGAGCATGCGATAGCCCATGCGCATGGTCGCCAGGCCCATCAGGGTGAAGACCGGATGCAGCGCCAGCACCGCGCGCGGTACGGCTGTGAGCTGGGCCATCAGCACCACCACGGCGCTGATCAAGCCGGCGGTGACGCACACCGCCGCCAGCCGCTTGACCTCCCCAAAACCGGAGAAGCGCCACATGCCCTTGGGCACCCGAAACAGCGCCAGCAACACCCCATACACCAGCACCACGCCCAGCATCACCCAGCCGTCATAGCCGGGCCGCGCGCTGAACCAGCGCTCGAACCCCAGCCGGAACAGATAGGTGGCCTGCCACGCCAGCGCTACCGCCAGCATGTCCAGGCCCAAGGCCAGCATCTCGCGATACGGACGGATGCGCGTCAGGAAGGCATCCAGGGACAACCAGTTCATCGTCGTTGTTCTCGGTTCAGCGCACGCCGCTCAATGGCGCAGTGCACCCAGCGTCGCCCAGATCAGCCGGAGGTCACCGGCCAGGCTGGCCTGGCGCACATAGTCGGCGGCCAGCTTGAGCTTGGCGGGCATCACCACCTCCACATACTCGCGCTCCGGGTCGGCCGCCCGCGCCAGGACTTCGCTCTCATGGCGATAGGTCAGCGAGGCCGGATCGGTAATGCCGGGCCGCACAGACAGCACCAGCTCGCGCAGCTCAGCCGGATACATCGCCACATAGCGCGGCACCTCCGGGCGCGGCCCCACCAGGCTCATCGCCCCGCGAAACACATCCCACAGCTGCGGCAGTTCATCGAGCTTGCTGGCCCGCAGAAACTGCCCGCTGCGCGTGATGCGGGGGTCCGCGCCAATGGTGATCTGCGGCCCCAGCGCGGGCGCATCCACCCGCATCGTGCGGAACTTGTGGATACGGAACGGCCGGCCGTGGCGCCCCACCCGCTCCTGGCGGAACATCACCGGGCCCGGGGAGTCCAGCTTGATCCACACCGCCACCACCACCAGCACGGGGCTCAGCAGCAGCAGCCCAATGCCGGAGCACACCAGGTCGAACAGTCGTTTGCCCATGTCACCTGCCCCGACGCTTCACGCCGCGCCCAGGCTCTGCCGCACGGCATTGATCACGCGCTCGACATCGGCATCAGTCATGGCCGTGTACAGCGGAATCGTCACGGTGCGCTCGTAGGCCTTTTGCGAGTGCGGGAACATCTCGGCCGTCAGGCCATAACGCTCACGCCAATACGGATGCTGATGCAGCGGCACATAGTGCACGCTGCAGCCGATGCCCAGCGCAAACATGCGCTCGATGAATTCGTCGCGGCTCACGTCGGCCTCATCGGAGAGCCGCAGCACGAACAGGTGCCAGCTGTGGGTATCGCCCTCGATGGGCTGCGGCGGCAGGATCAGCGGCAGGTCGGCCAGCGCCTCGAAGTAGCGCTGCGCAATCTGCTCGCGGCGCTTCTGGAAGGCCGGCAAGCGCTTGAGCTGATGCAGCCCCAGCGCCGCCGCGATGTCCGTCATGTTGTACTTGAAGCCGGGCGCAACAATCTCGTAATACCAGCTGGGCACCTTGGCGGTGAAGCGGTCAAAGGCGTCGCGGTTGATGCCGTGCAGGCGCATCACCCGGGCCCGCTTGGCCAGCTCGGCATCCCGCGTCACCAGCATGCCGCCCTCGCCGGTCGTCATCGTCTTGTTGGCATAGAAGCTGAACACGGTGGCATTGCTGCCCATGGTGCCAATCAGCTCTTTCTCCAGCGTGGTGGGCAGCGCATGGGCCGCATCCTCCACCACCTTCAGCCCGTGCTTGCGCGCCAGGTCCAGCAGCGCCAGCATGTCAACAGCCAGGCCGCCGTAGTGCACCGGGATGATGGCCCGGGTGCGCGGCGTGATGGCGGCTTCGATCTGGTCAATCGCGATGTTCAGCGTGGCGGGGTCGATGTCCACCAGCACAACGTCCGCGCCCAGGTAACGCACCACCTCTGCCGTGGCGGTGAAGGTGTGCGTGGTCGTGATGACTTCGTCGCCGGGCCCGATGCCCAGCGCCTCCAGCGCCAGATGCAGCCCGGCGGTGGCGGAGTTCACGGCCACGCATTCGATCTGCGGCTCTCCCAGGAATTCGGCAAATGCCTGCTCGAAGCGCTTGGCCTTGGGGCCGGTGGTCACCCAGCCGCTGCGCAGCGTGTCCACGACCTCGGCAATCTCCTCCTCGCCGATCTCGGGCAGCGCAAAGGGCAGGAAGGGCAACTTGTCAGTCATGGTCGCAAGGGTCCGTGAGAACGTAAGGGGTCGGAACGGCGGGTGACGCTTACAGCGACGGGCCCGCAGGTTTTTGGATGAGCGCCAGCACATGCGTGCGCAGCAGCGGCACGGCATTGAGCACGCCGTAGCCGCGCGGATGCAGCCGGCACACCGCGCGCGCCAGCGGCGGCGCGAGCGTGATGCGGCGCACCGTCGCGCGGCCCTCGGGAAACAGCGCACGCATGCGCTTGACGGGCACGCCCCGCACATCCGGGTTGCGTGGATTGTCGACGATGAAGTCGTACCAGAGCACCGCGCCCCCGGGCCGCACCCAGCGCCACATGGCCGCGGCCAGGCGCTGCTGCAGGTCGTCGTCCAGGATGGACGAGAACACGGTGGATTGCAGCACCAGGTGCTGGCTGCCGTGCGGCACGTCGGCCTGCGAGGCATCACCCGGCAGCAGCTGCACCGCCGCGGGCAGCGCCGCGCGAGCAGACTGCAGGCGCTCGGGCAACAACTCGATGCCGGTCAGGTGCTCCGGCTGCAGGCCGATACGCAGCATGTCCATCAGGTTGCCGCCGGCCCCGCAACCGACTTCGGTCAGCCGCCAGTCCGCCACCGGCCCCCACGCCGCGGCTCGCGTGGCCAGCAGCCGCAGCGTCATGGCCTGACGCTCGTGCAGCATCTGCCAGACCTCCGGCCTCAGCAGGCTGTAGCGCCCCAGCCCGCCCAGGCGTTCCTGCCGGCGGGCATATCGGTCCGCAATGGCCTGGAGTTCGTGGTCCTGGGTCATGGGAAGGTGGTGGTTGGCCTGTGGCGCGAGTGTCTGCTCAGCCCGAGACGGCGTCGATGAACTTTTGCGCCAGCACCGGGTAGGTGTGGTGCTTCAGCACAAACTCGCGCCCGTTGCGGCCCATCGTCTCGCGCTGCGCCGGCGTGGTGCCCAGCAGCTGGCGCAGGCCGCTCGCCACGGCTTGCGGGTCCTGCGGCGCCACGGTCAGTCCGGCGCCGGCTTCGGCCACCGGGTCATTGCCCGCCTCGACCGAATGCAATACCGGCCGCTGCGCCATCATGTAGTCCATCAACTTGTTCGGGGCGATGCCAAAGCGGTAGATGGGCGTGCGCTGCCAGCCGATGTAGGCCACGTCGAAGCCCTGCAGCAAGCTCGGAATCTGGGCCTTCGGGATCGGCGGGAACATGGCCACGTTGGTCAGCGCCTCGTCGCGCACCCGCGCCTGCAGCCGCTCCTGCTCATGCCCACCGCCCACCAGGACGAATGCCAAGGGTTCGTCCTTGAGCAGCCTGGCGGCATCCAGCAGTACATCCAGCGCATTGGGCTGGCCCATGGAGCCCGCGTACCCCACCACCGTGCGTCCGGCGGCGCGCTGGGTGGCCAGGTGGGCCTGCACCGCGGCGTCCAGCGGCTCGCCCGCTCCCTGCCATTCGTCCAGCGTGATGCCGTTGGGCACGATGTGCAGCTTCTTGAGGTCCAGGCCATGCGCGGCCATGTGCTGGTGCACCTTGGGCAGCATGGAGACCACCACGTCCGCGTCCCGGTAGGCGTCGTTCTCCGCCTTCTGGCACAGCAGGGCAAAGGGATGACGCGGCGACATGCCGGAGAGCTCGATCGGCGACAGCGGCCACAGGTCATGCACCTCATACACCAGCTTGGCCTTAGCCAGCCGCGCCACGCGGCGGGCCACCCACACGTCCATCGGGTAGGTGCTGGAGGCAATCACCACATCCGGCTCGAACTCGCGCGCCAGGATGTCCGCGTCCTTCCAGACCTGCCGGCAGAAGGACCAGATGTTCTTGACCCGGCCCATGCCGTTGCCCTCGTAGGGCGGCGTTTCATAGAAGTGGTAGGACACCCCGCTGAGCTGCGCGCTGCCGGGGTCGGGCTGGGTGCTGCGCACGTGGGAATAGGAGGCACCGAGGATCAGCACCTGGTGTCCCGCCCTCACCCATTCCCGGGCGAGGTAGAAAGGACGGAATTCCATGCCGTGCTTCGGTGAGCCGGCGTAATGATTGATGAGCAGCAGCTTCATAGGGCGTTCAGTCTTGCCACGAAGCGCTTCACCGCCGGGCCAAAGAGGGCGTTTTGCGCCACCCAGGCCCGGTTGGCCGCGCCCATCGCGTCGATGTGGGCATCGTCCACCAGCGCGGCCAGCCGCGCCGGCAGGCGCGTCAGCTCGTCCTGGTCGGACAGGATCAGGCCGTGCCGCCCCGGCCCCAGCAACTCATGGTTGGCGGGCAGGTCGGACAGCACGGGCAGGCATTCATAGGCCATGGCTTCGATGACGGACACCGACACCGAGTCACTCTCCGGCAGGCTCAGGAACCAGCGCGCATGCGCGTACTGTCGGCCCTGGGAGACGGCATCCAGGCGGCCCAGGAATTCCACGCGTTCGGCCAGGCCCAGGCTGCGCACCTGGTCCTGCAGCGCGTCGCGCAGGGAGCCGTCGTTGGCCACTTTCAGGCGCGCCTCGGGCTGCTGCGCCGCCACGGCGGCGAAGGCCTCGATGACCCGGTGCGGCCGGTAGATCGGCTCCAGGCCCCGATTGGCATAGAACAGCCAGGGCTGCTTGCGGACGTTCTGCTTGGGCAGCGCTTCCAGTCCGAAGGGAAAGGTCATCACTTCGCCAGCCCCCAGCTCGCGCATGCGGGCCGCCATGTGCTCGGAATCAGAGGTGGTCAGGGCGCAGGCTTGCAGCACCTGGGTGGTGAGCCAGCGGTAGCCCCACCCCTGGTTCGGCGTCACCAGGATGTCGCTGCCCCACGCCGAGCCGACGATGCGGGCGCGCAGCCGCCATCCCTTGCGGGCGGCCCAGGCCAGGGTGCCATGTGAGGTGAGGTAGTGGGCATGCAGCCAGTCGGCGTCCACCCTGGCCAGCCACTGCCCCAGCTTGGGCAACTGCTTGATCACGGCCAGGTTGCCGCCGCCATGGGCCGGGTTGGTGTTCAGTGCCAGGAGGCGGTCTTCCGGGATCAGGAAGCTGAACTCCGGCGCGAAGCCGCGCGTGGAAGCAGCCCACAGTTCGACCTGGTCCACCAGCGCCCGCGCCCACTTGAGCAGATGCGGGCTTTCTCCATCACCGATCAGGACCAGTCTCATGAGCCCTCCGGCAGGGCGCCGGCCCAGTCGAGGTAGAACGGCGCCAGTTCGGGATGCTCCCGGAGCAGCCGCGCATCCATGCGCCGCGTGTCGCCGACCACCTTGGCCGGCTGGCCAGCCAGGATGGCGAACTCGGGATGCTCGCCGCTGACGAGGCTGTAGGCCGACACGATGGAGCCGCGGCCCAGTGTCGTGCCGGGCAGCAGCGTCGCGTGCGCGCCGATGAAGCAGAAGTCGCCGATCTCCACCGGCGCGGTGAAGTAGGCCTTCTTTTCGGGCGTGTGGACGTACTGACGCCCGTAGAGCCGGATGGCCGCGTGGCTGGAGTGGGTGAAGATGCCGGTGAAGAAACCGATCTGGCACCCTTCGCCGATGCGCAGGCCGAAGGTCGCATCCAGCACGCTGAAATGCCCGATGAAAACATGGTCGCCCACATCCAGCTTCTCACGCGCGAAGACGTCGCTGGTGTTGCTGATGCGGGTATGGGGCAGGTAGATACCGTCGCCACGCACGAAGCCGTTCACCATGCGGGACCCCCACAGGCGAGACAACAGCATCTTGATCGGCTGCCAGAGCCTTCGCGGCAGGCTTGCTTTCATGTGGCGAACAGTCCGTCCTTGTGTTTCCAGTGCGCCAGCGCCCAGAAGTAATAACCGAAATACAGGGCCATCGTTGCAGACACGCCCCAGGCGGCCCCGATCAGGCCGCCCTGCTGCAGGCCCAGGCCAATGCCCAGCACGAAAGCCAGCTGGCCCACCAGCGCCAGGCGCAGCGCCCAGCCCTGCGCCTGCCAGGCCATGGTGGTCACGGCCAGCGGCGAGGCGATGAAATGCACCGCCACATAGGGCGCCAGCGCCCGTGCCAGGGCGCCGGCATCCTGCCAGCGCTCACCGAAGGCCCAGGTGAACAGCGCCGGGCCCCAGACGGTCAGCACCGCGGCCAGCGGGATGGCGAAGGCCGCCAGCGCCGCCATGGCCTGGCGCACCAGCCGCAGCGCCTCCTCGGGCGTGCGGGCCGACACCAGCCGCGGATAGAGCGTCTGTGACAAGGCGCCTCCCACCAGCCCGGCGGGCGCTTTGAGGTAGCGCATGGCCAGCGCCCAGTAGCCGGCCGCGGCGTCGCCGGCGAAGGAGGCCAGCAACAACAGCGCCAGGCTGTCCTGCAAGGCGCCGGCGAAGGCGTGCGGCGTGTTGAGCAGCGGGAAGTCCTTGTGGCGCCTGGCCATGGCCGCGAGCTGTTGCCCATCCTGATGCCACAGCGAACGCCAGCCCTGCGCAGGCCGGGCCACGGTCGCCAGCCACAGCGCGGCCGCCAGACTGGCAATGACCGGCCCCAGCAGCAGACCTACGGCACCGAAGGTGGCCAAGCCCAGCACCACCTGCAGCACTGCCGCGCCGCCATACTGCACCAAGCGCGCGGCAGCCAGCGCACCGAAGGCGCTGGCGCGGGTGGCCCACAGCGTCATCGCCTGGGCCAGCGCGCCGGCCAACACGGCCAGGCCCAGCCACAGCGCCAGATCCAGTTCCTGCCAAAGGGCCCATGCCCAGCCGATCAAGGCGCTTGCCAGCGTCACCGCCACCAGCACCCGCAGGCACAGACCCATCAGGCGGGCGGCGCTGATGCTGTCCTTCTCCAGCGGCAACGCGAATTCATAACGCGCGCAGCCCACCACGGCCACATTGGTGGCCACCGTCCAGACCAAACTGAAATGCCCGAATTCGATGGGGGAATACAGACGGGTGATCCACGGCCCCAGCAGCAGCGGCAGCAGCTGCGCCAGGGCGCCGCCAGCCAGCAGGGTCAGCGTGGCTCGCAGCATGCGCTCAGGCAGTCCGGGCGGCCGGTGCCGTGGCCTGCCCATCTGCCGCCGCCAGCGCCTGGCGCAAGGCCGCAACGACCTGGTCCTGCTGGGCGTCGGTCAGGTCCGGGCTCATGGGCAGGCTCAGCACGCGCATGGCTGCGAATTCAGCATGCGGCAGGGCAGCGGGCACCCGGCAGCGGCCCTCATAGGCCGGCTGGCGGTGCAGCGGCCTGGGATAGTGGATGGCGGTGGGTACACCGGCTGCCTTGAGCGCCGCCACGACGGCATCGCGCTGGTCGACCTGCACGGTGAACTGCGCCCAGACGCTGTCGCGGTCATCCCGCACCACCAGGCGCTGCAGTGGCAGCCCGGCCAGCAACTGCTGATAGCGATCCCCCAGGCGCAGGCGCTGCTGCACCTCCCAGTCAAAGCGCTCCAGCTTGCCCAGCACGATGGCGCACTGCAGCGTGTCCATGCGGCCACCGACCCCCAGGCGCGTGTGGGTGTAGCGCTGGCTCTGGCCATGCACGCGGATCTCACGGGCGGCCTGGGCCAGGGCGTCGTCATTGGTGAACAAGGCGCCGCCGTCGCCATAACAGCCCAGCGGCTTGCTAGGGAAGAAGCTGGTGGCTCCCCAGGTGGAGAGGCCGCAGGAGCGGCGCCGTGCCGACCCCTGGCCATAGCTGGCTCCAAAACTCTGTGCCGCGTCCTCGATCACCGGGATGTCGCCATGGCGGGCGGCGATCGCGTTGATGGCGTCCATGTCGGCCACCTGGCCGTACAGGCTCACCGGCATGATGGCGCGGGTGCGGGGGGTGATGGCCGCCTCGATCAAGCGCGCATCGATGTTGCAGGTGTCCGGCTCGATGTCCACGAACACCGGCACGCCGCCCAGCAGCACGATCACTTCGGCCGTGGCGGCAAAGGTGAAGGGCGTGGTGATCACTTCGTCACCGGGCTGCAGGTCCAGCGCCATGAGCGCGATCAGCAGCGCTTCGGTGCCACTGGCCACCGTGATGCAGTGCTTGACGCCCACATAGCTGGCCAGCCGCTGCTCCAGTTCCTGCACCTCGGGGCCCATGATGTACTGGCCATGGTCCAGCACCGCCTGGATACGGGCATCGATGCTGGTCTTCAGCGCAGCGTACTGCGACTTGAGATCAATGAAGGGTAGGCTCATGCCTGGGGCTCCGAGGGGTCCACCAGACGAAGTGCCTGGCCGTTGAGTTCATACACCTCGCCGCTGCCCGGGCAGGTGGCTCGGCCCTGGCCAGAGACGGGCAAGTCGAGTTTCTCGCCATGGCGGCTCATCCAGCCAATCTGGCGGGCCGGCACGCCGACCATCAAGGCATGCGGCGGCACATCGCCCTTGACCACCGCACCAGCGCCAACGAATGCATATTCGCCCAGCGTGGCGCCGCAGACCACGGTGCAATTGGCGCCCAGCGTGACACCGCGCCTGACCAGCGTGCGGCGGTACTCCGCCTTGCGCGGCACCGCCGATCGCGGGTTGTAGACGTTGGTGAACACCATGGAGGGGCCGCAGAACACGTCGTCTTCCAGGGTCACCGCGTCATACACCGACACATTGTTCTGGATCTTCACATTGCGGCCGATGCTGACGTCGTTGCCCACGAAGACGCCCTGCCCCAGCGAGCAGTCGGCCCCGATCCGGGCGCCGGCACACACGTGGCTGAAATGCCAGACCTTGGTGTTCTCGCCGATCTGAGCGCCCTCGTCCACCTCGGCGGACGCATGTTTCCAGAACCCCATGGCTCAGAACACCAGCGGCAGGCCGACGCGCTGGCCGTCGCGCGCGCTGCGGTAGCAGGCAATCAAGAGCTCCAGCGAGCGCAGGCCTTCGTAGCCGTCCACCTGGGCATGCGCCTCGCCGCGCAGCGTCTGGATGACGTTGTCGTAATAGGCGGCGTGGCCGAAGCCGTAGACGCTCGTGGTGTCGTAGCTGGCGCTCTTGACCAGCTCATCGTCCGGATGCGGTGTGTCGAAGGCCCAGTGCTCGATCTTGTTCACGGCGGTCCCGCCGATCTTGACCGTCCCCTTCTCGCCGAGGATGGTGATGGAGCCTTCCAGGTTCTGCGGATAGGTCAGCATGGTGACGTTGATGCTGGCCAGGCCGCCATGGCGAAGACGCAGGCTCAGCACGCCCGTGTCCTCGGCTTCAATGTCGCGCGCCAGCGTGGCGGTGTAGGCATGCACGTTGTCCACGGGGCCGACCAGCCAGTCCAGCAGGTCCACATAGTGGCTGGCCTGGTTCATGAAGGCGCCGCCGTCCATGTCCCAGCGGCCGCGCCAGGGGGCGGCGTCGTAGTAGCTTTGCGGACGGGTCCAGAACACGTTGACCGTGCTCATGAAGATGCGGCCGAAACGGCCCTGCTCCAGGGCCTTCTTCACCAGCTGCACCGTGGCATTGAGCCGGTTCTGCTTGACCACGAAAAGCTTCACGTCCGCGTCCCGGCAGGCGCGCACCATGGCCTGGCCCTCTTCGAACTTGGTGGCCATCGGCTTTTCGCTGAGCACGTGGCGGCCGGCGCGGGCGGCCACGATGGCCTGCTGTGCGTGCAGCCCGCTGGGCGTGGCCAGCACGATCAGGTCGGCATCCGAGCCGGCCAGCAGCGCCTCCAGCGACTCAAAGCCCGGCACGCCGGTCTGCGCCGTGGCGGCGGCCAGCGCCTCCGGCCGGTTGTCGCAGACCGCCACCAGCTCGGCGCGCGCCTGATGGCGACCCAGCGCTTCCAGGTGGTTCTTGGAAATGCGGCCACAGCCGACCAGGGCGACACGGACCTTGCGGTCCAGAAGGGGGAACTGAGGCATAGCGGGCGGATTTGCCACCAAATGGCACCTGACGGGCGAAGCCGCAAATTTTAAGGGCGTATGACCACTTAAAATGCCGCCAGCTTCAACGAGTTCATATGAGCCAGCCCCACGCCCCCTCCCCGGCCGCCGCGCCCGACGCGCAGGCCGCAGTGCCTGCCCAAGACGAGAACCAACTGATCGCGGAGCGCCGCGAGAAACTGGCCGCCATTCGTGCCAAGGCCAAGGCCCAGGGCAAAGCCGCCTTCCCGAACGACTTCAAGCCGCAGCACCGCGCGCTGGCGCTGCAGGCCGAATTCGGCGAGGAACCGAACGAGACGCTGGAGCCCAAGGCGGTGCAGGTGACCGTGGCCGGCCGGATGATGCTCAAGCGCATCATGGGCAAGGCGAGCTTTGCCACGCTGCAGGACGCCACCGGCCGCATCCAGCTGTTCCTCTCCAAGGACGCCCTGGGCGATGAGGCCTACACCGAATTCAAGCACCTGGACCTGGGCGACATCCTGGGCGCCGAAGGCACGCTGTTTCGCACCCGCACCGGCGAGCTGTCGGTGAAGGTCACGACGCTGCGCCTGCTGACCAAGAGCCTGCGTCCGCTGCCGGACAAGTTCCACGGCATGCAGGACCAGGAGCAGAAGTACCGCCAGCGCTATGTGGACCTGATCACCGACGACTCGGCCCGCGAGCGTTTCGTGGCCCGTTCCAAGGCGGTGTCGTCCATTCGCAGCTTCATGGTGCAAAACGGCTTCCTGGAAGTCGAGACGCCCATGCTGCATCCGATCCCGGGCGGCGCCAACGCCAAGCCCTTCATCACCCACCACAACGCGCTGGACCAGGAAATGTTCCTGCGCATCGCGCCGGAGCTCTATCTGAAGCGCCTGGTGGTGGGCGGGTTCGAGCGGGTGTTCGAGATCAACCGCAACTTCCGCAACGAAGGCATCAGCGTCCGGCACAACCCCGAATTCACGATGATGGAGTTCTATGCGGCCTTCTGGACGCATCACGAGCTCATGGACTTCACCGAGGAAGTGCTGCGCCATGCGGCGCGCGCCGCCACCGGCAGCGCCACCATCAGCTACGCCGGCAAGCCGGTCGATCTGGAAAAGCCGTTCGCCCGCCTGTCGGTGCGTGACTCCCTGATCGTGCATGGGGGCCTCACGGCCGCCGAGGCGGACGACGCTGCGGTGCTGCGTGACAAGCTCAAGCAGCACGGCGAGGAAGCGCCCAAGCACTGGAGCCTGCCGGAACTGCAGTTCGGCATGTTCGAGGCCGTCGTCGAAGAGAAGCTGTGGGAGCCCACCTTCATCATCGACTACCCGGTCGAGGTGTCTCCGCTGGCCCGCGCCGCTGACAGCAACCCCGCCATCACCGAGCGCTTCGAGCTCTTCATCACCGGCCGCGAGTACGCCAACGGCTTCTCGGAGCTCAACGACGCCGAAGACCAGGCTGCCCGTTTCCACGCCCAGGTGGCCAACAAGGACGCCGGTGACGAGGAAGCGATGTTCTTCGACGCGGACTTCATCCGCGCGCTTGAATACGGCATGCCCCCCACCGGCGGGTGCGGCATTGGCATCGACCGGCTGATGATGCTCATCACCGACAGCCCGTCGATCCGGGACATCATCCTCTTCCCCGCGCTCAAGCGCGTGTAAGCAAAAAAATGAGGCCCTCGGGCCTCATTTCTTTTTGTGCCGGCGCAGCCCTCAAGCCGCGGCGGCTGCCCTTTGGCAGGCGCTCACTTGCTGGCCACGCCTTCCGAGGCGGCACCCTTGCGGGCGGCGGCGGTCTTCTCGGCGGCCTTCTTGGCGGCGATCTGCGTGGCGGTCGGGCCGTTCACGCCATTGGTCAGTGCGCCCACGCCGGCCTGTTCAGCGCTCAGCGCGGCGACTTCACCGGAATCCCGGGCGGCTTGCAGTTCAGCCAGCACTTCGGCACGGCTCTTGGCAGCCGGCTCGGCGGCGAAGGCATTGGCGCTCAGCAGGGCGGCGGCGATCAGGGCGGCGGCGGAAAACTTGTTCATGGCGGTTCCTCTCAGGTGTTTAGACCGGACTCCGCACTCCACGCGTTGTCCATGAGCTGAACTGTAGGCAACACACCCTAGGGGAAACACTAGCCAATCTGCAAAGATCTGTTCACGGTTCGTCAACAATCGCCCGGCTCTGCGACAACCGCCCTAACAAGGGCGTCAACGATCCCCGCCGATCCGCCAACCGCCCGGCCGGCGCGAGGGCCGGCCGGTGCCGCGGCGTGGCGCCGCTCAGCGATGCTTGAACGCGGCGGGGCGCTTGGCCAGGAAGGCGTCCATGCCTTCGCGCTGGTCGTCGCTGCCGAACAGCGCGTGGAAATACCGGCGCTCGACCGCCACGCCATCCGTCAGCGGGCCCTGGTAGGCCAGGTTGACCAGTTCCTTGATCAGCATCGTGGACGGCCCGCTGAATGCGTTGATGGTCTCGGCCGCCGTCAGCGCCTCGCTCATCAGCTGGTCCGCCGGCACCACGCGGGACACCAGCCCCGCACGCTCCGCCTCGGCGGCGTCCATCATGCGTGCCGTCAGCAGCATGTCCATCGCCTTGCTCTTGCTCACCGCGCGCGGCAGGCGCTGCGTGCCGCCGGCGCCGGGGATGATGCCCAGCTTGATCTCCGGTTGGCCAAAGCGGGCGGTATCGGCGGCGATGATGAAGTCGCACATCATGGCCAGCTCGCAGCCGCCGCCCAGGGCAAAGCCGGCAACCGCGCCGATCACGGGCTTGCGCACCTGCAGGATGGTTTCCCAGTTCTTGGAGATGAGCCCGCTCTTGAACGCACTCATGAAGGTGTGGGGCGCCATGGTGGGAATGTCCGCCCCCGCGGCGAAGGCCCGCTCGTTGCCGGTCAGCACGATGCAGCCGATGCTGTCATCCGCATCAAAGGCGAGCAGCGCGCGTCCCAGTTCGTCCATCAACGGATCGCTCAAGGCGTTGAGCTGCTTGGGGCGATTGAGCCGGATCAGGCCGGTCTTGCGTTCGCCGGTGCCGACGATTTCCACCAGGATGTTCTCGAAGGCCACCTCGGTGAGGGACGGGGTTGTCATGGCAAGTCTCCAGAATCGGCGGCGGTGCCGCCCTTTGTGGTCAATGGCGGCAACTATAGGCGGGGCCAGGCGTCTCGGGTGTGTCGCAGCCCTGGAGGCACTGCCCTGTGGCATGAGCCGCTGCCCGGCCTTCGATCGTCAGGCTAGCGGCTGATGTCGCCAGCGCTGGCCGGCACCGAGGAGGCCGGCGCGCTGGCGGCGGCAGGCATGGCTTGCAGCGGAGCTTCCTTCAGCGCCAGGTCGATGTAGGTGTTGTTGCCCTTGGCGCGGTTCTGCCAGATGCGGATGCGCACCGGGAGGTACTGCAGCGACGGGGCCAGCCACATTTCCGTTTCCATGTCGCCGTAGGTGTCCTGCATGTCGGAATCCACATGCCAGGCCTCGATGCTGCCCATCGGTGTCGTGATCTCCTCCAGCTCCCTGACCCGGTAGCGCCACAGATGGACATGGCGGGGCAATACCAGCGGCAGCTGCACCAGCCAGTCGCCCTGGGCCTTCTCGCGGCCGGTGAGGAACATCCAGGTCATCTGCACGAACTGGCTGGCGGCATCCTGCGCCACCTCGTCGCTCGGCTCCCGCCGTCCATCCGCGAGGAACACGCCGCCGTTGTCAAAGCGCAGGGTCGCATGCCGGTTGCCGCCGGCCAGGCCGCCCGTCACTTCGTCAAAGCGCTGGGGCCTCAAGCCGCGCGACGTGATCAGCCCGTCGCTGCTCAGGCGGCGTGACATCAGCGGCGCGATGGACGGTCCGATCGTGGCCTCCAGGTGCACCTGGTAGTGCGCGCCATCACGCAGCCACTGCACCTTGGCCTGGCCGTAGACCGGGCCGCGGTAATTGCCGGTGAGCTGAAAGCGCATCTCGGTGGACAGCGGCCACTCCAGCCCCGGCACAAACGGGCCAGGAGTCTCAGGCAGTTGCAGTGATTGCGGCGCGTCCAGCGCCTCGATCTCCGGCGGGCTCTGCGGCGCCAGACGGTCAGCCGGGCCCAGGCGGTCCAGCCCGGGCGCGCGCGGCGCGGCGAGCCGGGGCTTGGACTTGAGCACGTCCTCGCCCGGCGCGCCGGCGCTTCCCTGAGGGGTTGTCTGCAAGGCCGGGGGTGGTGCCGCCGGCTTCAGCGCGCGTACAAACACGGCATTGATGCGCTCGGGCTCGGGCGAGGCGGGCTGCCACCCTTGCAGCATCTGCCGGGCGCTGCCCAGCAGGCCCAGATGCAAGGCAAGCACCAGCAGCGTGAGGGCCGCCAGTGCACCGGGGCCACGAAGCGTCAGCCGCCCAGCCATGCACGCCGCAGGCTTTGCGCGCGGGCGGGGGCCTTTTCCAGCGGCCCCAGGCAGACCGGGCGTGCCGGGCTGTCCTGCAGCGGCAGGGTCAAGGTCAGCGTCAGCATGCGCTGGTCCCGCGCCACCAGCAGTTGCAGATGCTGCGGGTCCTGCTGGTCCAGCGTCAGCAGCAGGTCGTCCAGCTTGCGCACACGCCAGCCGTTGCAGGCCACGATCTCATCCCCTGGGCTGAGGCCTGCTGCAAGGCCGGCGCCTTCCAGCAGGACCTGCTTGACGCTCAGCGTGGCGTCGGTCTCCTGCACCCGCAGGCCGAGGCGCTGGGCCAGGGTGGGCTTGTCGGTGCTCCACCGCACGCCCAGGCGTTCCAGCAGCGGTGGCAGCGGCAGGTCGTCGCAGCCATGCACCCACTGCTGCAGCGCCTGGGCAGCGGAGTCACCGCCCAGTTCGGCCACGCGGCTGAAGATGGTGTCTTCACTGACCGGGCCGCCCCCGCTATCGCGCCACAGCGCGCGCATCAACTCATCCAGGGAACTGGCGCGCTCGGCGCTGCGCAGTGTGAGGTCCAGCGCAAGCGCCACCATCGAGCCTTTGGCGTAGTAGCTCACCAGGGCGTTCGGGGCATTCTCATCCTGCCGGTAGTACTTGGTCCACGCTTCAAAACTGGATTGCGCAACGCTTTGGTGCTTTCGGCCCGGCGCACCGAGCACCTGTGTGAAGGTGTGGCCAATGAGCTTGAGATAACGGGCTTCGTCGATCAAGCCGCAGCGCACCAGGAACAGGTCGTCGTAATACGAGGTGAAGCCCTCGAAGAACCACAGCAGGCGGGTGTAGTTCTCCTGCTCATAGTCATAGTGGGCAAAAGCGTCAGGCCGCAGGCGCTTGACGTTCCACGTGTGGAAGTACTCGTGGCTGATCAGGCCCAGCAGCTTCACATAGCCTTCCGTCAGCTCCGGCTGGCCCAGGCGCGGCAGGTCGCGCCGCGCCGCGATCAGTGCCGTGCTGCCGCGGTGCTCCAGGCCGCCATAGCCGTCATCCACGCAGTTGAGCAGGAAGACATAGCGCTGCATCGGCGGCTTGGACTTGTGGCAGTGCCAGAACGCCATCTGCGCATCGCAGATGCGCTGGGCATCGCGCAGCAGGCGCTCGCCATCGAACACCGGCAAGGCACCTGCAACCACGAATTCATGCGGCACGCCACCGGCCAGGAATTCGCCGCGCCAGAAGGTGCCCAGCTCAAAAGGATGGTCCACCAGTTCGTCGTAATCGGCGGCCTGCCAGACGCCAGGCTCTTGCTGCGGCATGGCGGTGGCTACGTCCCAGCCGGCAGGCAGGCCAGCCAGCTCGACCCGGTGGGCGAGCGATTCCTTGCCATGGGCGCGCAGGCACAGGCTGGTCGGATTGAAGAAGCCTCGCTGCGCATCCAGGAAGGCCGCCCGCACGGAGGTGTCAAAGGCATAGACCGGATAGGTCACCACCAGGGCGCCGCGGCCGCTGCAATCAAATTCCCAGCGGTTCTTGGCCGTCTGATGCACGGCCACTTCGCGGCTGCCCTGCCGCGCGGTGACCTGGCCCAGATGCCGGGAGAACTCCCGCACCAGATAGCTGCCCGGAATCCAGACCGGCAGGCTCAACGCCTGGCGGGCGGCGGGCGCCGGCACGGTCATGCTCACCTCGAAGCGGTGGGCATGCAGGTCTGCGATGGCAATGCGGTACTGGATCATTAGGCAAGCCTACCAAGGCTTGGCGCAGCGCGACACGTCTGTGGGCGCTTGTCGCTCCAAATGAGGGTAGCCCCCCAGGTGGGGTGACGCCGCCGCGACACAGGATCAGGCAAGCAGCGAAGCGGCGGCGCTGCCGAGGGGCCCAGCCGCCAGGAAACGCCGAGCGGCAGTGTCAGGTGGCCTGGGCCGCCAGGAAGCAGCACAGGGCCGCCACGGCACTGAGCCTGAAGCGCAGCGTCAGCCACGCGCTGGCACCGAGGGCCGGGTAGAGGCGACGGTCCACCAGGTAACAGACGATGAGCATGACGCCGTGCACCACCAGGCCGGCGTTGGGCGGCATCATCGAGGCCACCCAGGCCATGAGCGGCGGCACCACGCCCCAGACAAACGGGCTGGGCGATGGAATCGACTGCCTGAACGCCAGCCCCCAATGGATCGCACCCAGGAAGGAGACCACCACGGTGGCGTAGTTGGTCAGCCCGAGGATCGTGTAGAAGTGAGCCTCGTCGCGGACCAGCCAGGCGAGCACCGCCCCAAGAATGAACGGGAACAGCCCGGCATAGCCCAGCCTGAGGGCGACGGGATTGGGAGGAAGGGCGATGCGTTCAGTCATGGACAAAAGAGCAAAAAAGCAAAAGAGCAGGAGTGCACAGGGCAGCCGGATCAGGGCCGGCGGATCAGGGGCAGTGAATCAGGACTTGGCGCTGGGCTGGGCCTGGAGTCGCTGCTCCAGCTGTTCGGCACTCAGGGCGCCCGGGGCGCGGGTACCGTCCTCAAACACGATCGCTGGCGTGCCGTTGACCTTGATCTTGCGGCTCAGCTCCAGGTTGCGGTCGATGGCGCCGGCGTCGCACTTGGCATCCGGGCGGGGCAGCGTCGTGCCGCTGAGCATCCAGTCGCGCCAGGCGGTGGTGTTGTCCTTGGCGCACCAGGCGGCGCGGGCCTTGTCCGGCGAGTCGCCCCCCAGGATGGGGATGACGAAGGTATAGACCGTCAGGTTGTTGACGCCCTGGAGCGACTGCTCGAAGCGCTTGCAGTACCCACAGTTCGGGTCGGCAAACACGGCGATACGGCGCTTGCCGTCGCCCTTCTTCCAGACGATGGCGTCCTTCAGCGGCAGGCTGGAGAAGTCCACCATGGTGATCTTGGTGATCCGGTCCTGCGTCAGATTGCGGCGGTTCTTGAGGTCGAGCATCTCGCCCTCGATCAGATACTGGCCGGTGGCATCCGTATAGCGGATCTCGGTGCCGATGCGCACCTCCCAGAGGCCGGGGATCGGCGTGGGGCGCACTTCATCGAGCTTGATGTCCTTGGGCAGCGCCGTGCCCAGGTTCTTGCGGATGGTGTCCTCATTGGCCTGCGCCGTGCAGCCGACCAGGGCCAGCGCGGTCGCCAGCAGGGAAACGGAGAATTTCATGGAACTGCTTCCTTCTGGCCGCGGCAACCGTGCCGCGGCGTGTGAGTTACTGGCCGAGGGCCCGGGCGGTGAGCCACTTCTTGATCGGGCCCGCGCGATCCACCAGGCGCAGGCCTTCGTTGCGCAGTCGCGCCAGCACAGGCGCCTGGCTGGCAAAGCCGCGCAGCAGGCTGTCCGTCAGTTCCCCCATGGCCCAGGTGGGCATGAGGCGGGCGCGGGCATAGCGGCGCAGCAGCTTTTCGTCGTCCAGGCCCCGCCAGGATTCGCGGGCGGCAATGACATCCACCAGCGTCTCCACGTCTGCCAGGCCCAGGTTCAGGCCCTGGCCGGCCAGCGGGTGGACCAGGTGGGCGGCGTCCCCCAGCAGCACCCAGCCGGGGCCGCAGAGGCGGTCGGCGCGGGCCAGTTGCAGCGGCCAGGCCTGGCGCTCGCCTGCCAGGGTCAGGGCGCCGGCCATTCCGCCGGTCGCTTCCATCAGGGCAGACTCGAATTCAGCGTTACCGGCCGCCAGCATGGCCTGTGCGCGCTCGCGAGGCAGCGACCAGACGATGCCGTAGCTGCGGCCAGCCTCGGGGCGGTCGAAGGGCAGCAGCCCCAGGATGTCCGGCGAGCGGAACCATTGCAATGCCAGGCCGTGATGGGGCTGGCTGGAGACGACGCGGGCCGCCACACCCAGGTGGCCGTAATCGTGGCGCTCGAAGCGCACGCCGTGCACGGACTGGGCGGTGGAGGATTCACGGCCTTCGCACAGGGCCTCCAGCGTGGCGGGCACCGGGGCGCTGACGCGCTGCACGTGCGGCGCGAAACGCAGGGCCACGTCGAGCTGCTCCTCCAGGGCTGCGGCATCGACGATATGCGCCAGTTCGCCCACGCCCTGGTCCCAGGCGCTGAACTGCAGCGAGGCGCCGGCGCGGTCCCCCATGACGCGCATGTCATGCACGGGGGTGCGGGCGTCTTCGGGCAGCGACTCCCAGACGCGCAGCCGGGTCAGCAGCCGCACGGCCTGGGCGTTCAGGGCGTAAGCCCGCACGTCGCTCCCGGGCGTGCGAGCGCGGCCCGCGGCCATGCCGGCCTCGGCGGTGGCACCGGCGAGGGCGCCGGAGGCGGGGGGGCGGCCCATCAGCGCCACGCGGAAGCCTCTGGCCCCCAGTGCAAGGGCGAGGCTGCGGCCGACGCAGCCGCTGCCGCGCACCAGGACGTCGAACTTTTCCATGGCCGGGATTGTAGGCAGGGGCTTGAGGGGTGCTGGCGCGGGCCGATTAAAATGTTGATCTGAAGGTATCCGGCGCGCACAGCTGCGTCCGGATGCCTGCTCGCCTGCTGCCCGTTGGCGCCGGCCCACCCGCCATTCCGAAAGTCCCCCATGAGCCTCAAATGCGGCATCGTGGGCCTGCCCAACGTGGGCAAGTCCACTCTGTTCAACGCGCTGACCAAGGCCGGCATTGCCGCCGAGAACTATCCTTTCTGCACCATCGAGCCCAATGTGGGCGTGGTGGAACTGCCGGACCCGCGCCTGCAGAAGCTGGCGGAGATCGTCAAGCCCGAGCGCATTGTTCCGGCCATCGTGGAGTTCGTGGATATCGCGGGCCTGGTGGCTGGCGCCTCCAAGGGCGAGGGCCTGGGCAACCAGTTCCTGAGCCACATCCGCGAAACGGACGCCATCGTCAACGTTGTGCGCTGCTTCGACGACCCGAACGTGATCCACGTCAACGGCAAGGTGGACCCGATCTCGGACATCGAAGTCATCCAGACCGAACTCTGCCTGGCGGACCTGGGCACCGTGGAAAAGAGCCTGCACCGCTACACCAAGGCGGCGCGCTCGGGCAACGACAAGGAAGCGGCGGCGCTGGTGAAGGTGCTGGAGAAGTGCCAGGCGGCGCTGAACGAAGCCAAGCCGGTGCGCGGTGTTGACTTCACCAAGGAAGAACTGGTGATCCTCAAGCCGCTGTGCCTGATCACGGCCAAGCCGGCGATGTTCGTTGGCAACGTGGCGGAGGACGGTTTCGAGAACAACCCGTTCCTGGATCGTCTGCAGGAATATGCCGCTTCGCAGAAGGCACCGGTGGTGGCCATCTGTGCCAAGACCGAAGCTGAGCTGTCGGAAATGGAAGACGAAGACCGCGCTTTGTTCCTGGCCGAGATGGGCCAGGACGAGCCCGGCCTGAACCGCCTGATCCGCGCCGGCTTCAAGCTGCTGGGCCTGCAGACCTACTTCACCGCGGGCGTGAAGGAAGTCCGCGCCTGGACCATCCACATTGGTGACACCGCTCCGCAGGCAGCGGGCGTGATCCACACCGACTTCGAGCGCGGCTTCATCCGCGCCCAGACCATCGCCTTTGACGACTTCATCCAGTTCAAGGGTGAGGCGGGTGCCAAGGACGCCGGCAAGATGCGGGCGGAAGGCAAGGAATACGTGGTCAAGGACGGCGACGTGCTGAACTTCTTGTTCAACGTCTAAGACCCCTGCCGATGGCGCAATAGCGCTTGACCACACACGAAGCCCGGCGCACGCCGGGCTTTTTTGTGGGTGTGACTTCTCTGACACCCTCTAAAGGACGCATCCCAGAGGTGTGCGTTCCAGGAATCGCCGGACTCTGACATCCTGAAAGCACAACGCCACCCGGGGGGTGGCGCAGGCTCTGGTACGGCAGCGGCATCACCAGTTTGGGCTGCGAGCAGCTTGGCTGTACCTGACGCTTGATCAGGTCTGGGAGCGGCTTTGCTGCCGTGTATGCGCCCAGTGTACCAGTCCACCGGTTTGAAGCAGATGCCGTATCCGACGTTTCTCGACACACTGTCTTCCCCTCGTAGCGGGGTCTACAAAAGAGTGTTCCGGACCCAGACGGCCATGGAAACCGCCGGTGCCGTTCTGTGGGCTCAGTACATGACGACTGCCATGCAGGCGCTGATCCACAGTTTCGAAGTCGTGCTGCGCAATCGCGTGCACGTTTCCTTGTCCCGCCAGGCTTCAGAGGTACACGGACCCGTGGTTGACTCCTTCCCCTGGTACGACCATCGCCAAGTGCCACGGCGACTCGAAGGGGAGACTTACTCAAGAATCGAAGCTCTGCTTTGCGACAGGAATGGCATTCGTCTCTCCACCTTGCCGTCTCCGGATCGAGTCATCGCGAGCCTACCGTTCGGCGTTTGGCCCAACATCCTCGATGCGCAGTTGCCGACGCCCAAAACGGAGGTTCGAACCTTCTCTGACGTATTTCCGAACCATCCCGCGGCCAAAGCCCATTGGCGTCATCGTGCCAACCACAAGTCTGTGGTGGCCGTATTGAAGGACTTGAGGGCCTGGCGCAACCGCCTGTCGCACTGCAAACCGCTGTGGACGCAAGGGTGGTTCCGCCGAAGCCCGCATCAGCACTGGACAGACATGCTGAGCCAGCTGAAAAGCCGACGTGCGGACGCGCTGAACGTCCTTGGCTGGATGTGCCCCAGCACGGCAACCGTGTACCAAGGAGGCTTCGCCGGTCGACTTTTTGACGCGCTCGCGACTGATGACGCCGTTTTTGCCCATATCCAGCAGCCACTGGAAGCCGGAAATGGGCCGAGCTACGTCGTGAGTGACGCTGAGGCGCTTGCAGCCTATAAGCGCCGGTAATGCCCTCCCGGCTGGCCCCCGCTTGATCGACTGAACAGGCTCAACGCTGCCAAAGACCTTGGCTTGCTCAACACCCGGTGCGGTTCACAAGAGGAGTCGCGCAAGACACAAAGCCCTGCAGTTGACGGGCTTTCATGGCCTTCAATCGAACCGATACCCCGCGCTCAGGAACCAGCGAGGGTTACGATCCTGCGGCTCAGCCTCAGGCCGGCCGCCGTGAAGGCGCCATCCCAGCGTGGATTCAGCCACCCATCGGCCCAGGGTCCAGCGCCCGCCAATGCCGGCACCAGCCAGGCTTCGGCGAGCATCAGAGCCCGCATCCCATGGGTCCGCATTGAGCTTCACCTGGCCGCCGTCCGCCCAGATGAAGGCGGTCGCACCGGCCGCCACGTTCGCGCGCAATTCGGTCTGCGCCATCCAGCCGCGGTCTCCGCTGCCCTCCCCCATGGGGTAGGCACGCACACCCAGGAAACCGCCGAGCCCCAACTTCTCTGACGGATCCAGATTGCCGCTGGACCATTGCGCGGAAATGCGGCCATAGGCACTGAAGGTGTCCGTCAGCCGCTGGATGCGCGCGAGGTCGACGTTGAAGCGCTGGAAAGCACCCTCGGTACGGGCGGTGACCTCATCCAGCGCGCGCGAGGCGTCGTCCAGATGCAGCCGGCCCACAGTGACGGAGACCTGCCCGTAGGTCACGCCGCCCCCCAAGGCGTCGTCCCGCAGGTCAAACTGCAATCCCGGCGACAGCACGTCGCTGCTGCGCTTGCGCGTGATCGCCAGCGCGTCGTAGTCCTGCTGCAGCCTTTTGTGGGCAAGGTTCAACGACGCCAGCAGGTTGGACTGCTGCGAACGCACGAGCGCCCGGCTGAGCCTCGCGCCCACCGAGTCGGCCAGCCCCTTGGCCCCCAGCGCCGCAAAGGCGCCATCCAGTTGATAACTGCTGCGACTGACCGAGATGGCACCCCGGGTGCCGGTGGCATCCAAAGGCGTCTCATACTCCGCCGAACCCAGCCACAGCTTCTCGTCGGTCACCATGGCCGTCAACGCAACACGGTCTCCAAAACGGAACGGGCTGTTGATGTTGAGCGCTCCCCGCAGGCGGTAGCGCCCGGTGCTGTCGTTGCCGGTGTTGTCCAGGCCCACCTCACCGGAGACCCGGTTGCGCCTCACCACATCGACCTGCAATTCCGTCTCGCCAAACTCGGCACCGGGCCGCAGCACAGGCCTCACGCCGAAACCGGGCTGGTCGTCCAGCAGCAGCATCGTGCGCTCCAGGCTGTGGCTGCGCAGCGGCGATCCGAGCGGAATGCCGGCATCGAGGAAGGGCTGTGAACCGCCGACCTTGGGGTCGTCGCCCCGCGCGGTCACCTTGCCGATGACGCCCTCCACCACTTGCACGACGACTTCGCCGTCCGTCACTTTTTGCGCAGGCAGATAGGCGCGGGCCAATGCGAAGCCGCGCACGCGGTAAGCCGCGGTGATGCGGTCCGCCAGGCTCTGGAGGTCAGCCAGGCTCATCTTCCTGCCGGCCACCGGGCCGGCAGCCGCCAGCAGGACGTCGCTGGACAGCGCGGCATTGCCCTCGATCCGGACGCCGCGCAGTTCCACCGTCGGGCCGCCAGCGTCAGCTGCAGGCTTGAGCGCGGGGGGCAGCGCCGGAATGGCGCCACTGGCGGCCCGGCTCGGCGCCGTGGGCACATTGCCCTGCAATTCCATGCCGGCGGTTTGTGCCCAGCTGGCGGTGGCCACCAGCAACGGTAGGGCTGCAGCGATCCGGCGTACGCAAACGCGTTGCAGCTGGGCGGGTCTGGCGCTCACGGGACGCTTCCTCATGGCGCTGCCTTGGCTGCGGTTTCCTGGCGATTCTTCTGCGTCGGGCGATTCACGTTCAGTCCTCCATCGACCACAAAGACATCCAGCGGCCCGTTGGCGCTGCGCACGGAGACGGCGGCACTGCCTGGCACCGCTTCCTTGGTGCCAGCAGTACCAGACGAGCCATTCGACGAAGTGGTGCGACTGCCCACTGGCGACGCCGCCCCTGCCGCCACCGGCTCGGGAATCTCGAAAGCGCCGCCCGAAGGTGCTGTGGCTGGAGCGGAGCCGTTCACGGACACGGTGGATGTAGGCGGCAAGTTCTGTGCCTCGGACGAAGATCTCGGCATCTGCGGCGTGCTGAGCGCCACGTAATTCAGGTTGCCCAGGGCGACGGTGCCGGACTGGTTGGACAGGCCCTGGCGTGCGTTGTCCGGGAAGTTCGGCACGGCTGCGGGCGCCTTCACCAGGGCGTCGACATTGCTCGGAAGCTCTGCGGCTGGCGCTGGCGTTGGTGCGGGCGCAGGTGCCGGTGCCGGTGCCGGTGCCGGTGCCGGTGCCGGTGCCGGTGCCGGTGCCGGTGCCGGTGCCGGTGCAGGTGCAGGTGCAGGTGCAGGTGCAGGTGCAGGTGCAGGTGCAGGTGCAGGTGCAGGTGCAGGTGCAGGTGCAGGTGCAGGTGCAGGTGCAGGCGCAGGCGCAGGCGCAGGCGCAGGCGCAGGTGCAGGCGCCGGTGCCGGTGCAGGCGTAGGTGCAGGCGTAGGTGCCGGTGCAGGTGCAGGCGTAGATGCCGGCGCAGGCGCAGGCGTGGGTGCCGGCGCAGGCGCAGGCGTGGGTGCCGGCGCAGGTGCAGGCGTGGGTGCCGGTGCAGGTGCAGGCGTGGGTGCCGGCGCAGGTGCAGGCGTGGGTGCCGGCGCAGGCGCAGGCGTGGGTGCAGGCGCAGGTGCAGGCGTGGGTGCAGGTGCAGGTGCAGGCGTGGGTGCAGGTGCAGGTGCAGGTGCAGGTGCAGGTGCAGGCGTGGGTGCCGGCGCTGGCGCTGGCGCAGCAGCGTTAATGACACCACCGCTATTGGAAGCCACGGTCACCACATAGTTGTTGCCGCCATTGCCGTCATTGACTGTCCAGCCGGACTGCACGACCACTGTCTTGCCGGTACCAACGCTGGCATCGGTATAGGCCTGGCTCAGGCCCGTCACGGCATCATTGCCGACCAGCCCCTGGATGGTCGGCGTGCCGCCGGCGCTCAGCGTGCCGTCGTAGGTCTTGGAGGCCGCGGTGGCCGTCAACACCAGGCTCGCCGGCGTCACGGTCAATACACCAGGCACAAAGCTGACCGTGTAATTGGCGTTCGACAGACCCTGCGGCAACAGGCTGTAGCTGCCTGCGTTCACCGCGCCTTGCGAGGTGCCGCCATAGCTCAGGCTCCCCGACAGCACCGCACTGGTCTCGCCATTGACAAAGCCGCTGTAGACCACGCCATTGCCACCCGAGAACGCCTGCCCGTCATAGGTGCGGGCAAGGTCGCTCGCCGTGACAGTCAACGCCGCAGGCGTGACCGACAGGGCGTTGGCATTGGACGGTGCCTGGACCAGTACATAGTTCCCATGATTGGCCGTCAGGCCGGTGCCGGTGACAGCGTAGGTGCCGACACTCGACCCAGCGCTTGCGGCGCTGCTGAAGGTCAGGGAGCCAGTCGTTGCCGACGCCAGCGTGTCTCCGCCGACAAACCCGCTGACCGTGCCGGTCATGGCCGGGTTGTTCGATCCATACTGACGCGAGGCGGCGCCCGCCGTCACCGTCAGCGTCGCGGGCGCAACGGTCAGCGTGCCCGGCACATAGCTGATCGCGTAGTTGGAGGCGCTCAGCCCTTGCGGCGTGATGCGGTAGCTGCCCGCGTTGACGGCGCCTTGCGCCGTGCCGCCATAGCTCAGGGCACCGCCGAGACCGCTGGCCGTCTCGCCATTGACGAAACCGCTGTAGGTCACACCGGCCCCGCCGGTGAAGGCCTGCGCGTCATAGGTCTTGCTGGAGGACCCCGCGGTCACGGTCAGCGGCGCCGGCGTGATGTTGGCGGTGGTGTTGATGCCACTGAAGCCGCTGATGCTGTAGTTGCCCGCATCTGCGCCACTCAGGCTGACCGAGGACACGTTGACCGAGACACCGTTGCCCACATTGGCCTGGGCGAAATTGCCAGTCGCCACCAGCGACACGGCGTCGCCGGCCACCAGGCCGGACGAGGTGACTGCGGCCGCAGTCGTGCCGTCGTAGACCTTGCTGGCGGCGGAGAAGCTGTTCAGCACCTTCGGCGTGACGGTATAGGTGCCTTGATTGAAGTAGGCCACCGCATACGTCCCGCTCTGATAGGACGAGGGGTTGGACGCCGCGCTGGTCAGCGATGTATAGCTGCCCGCGTTCTTGCTGGGCGTGCTGAAGGTGAGCGGCCCGAGGTTGGCAACGGTGAAGCCGTTCGGCCCGCCGAGCGTGGTCGGCGTCGCCAGCCCGGTGGTGCTGGTGCTGCCGTCATAGCTGCGGGTACCGCCGCCGGTGAAGACATAGATCGGATACATGGCCATGTTGACCACGTTGTAGCCGGCCGAGGTGTAGCTGCCGTTGCCACCAGGGATGACCATCGTTCCGCAGTTCGGATAGCCAGGATTGCACGGCGGGTTCTGGGTGAACTGGGCCGCCTGGTTGTTGCCGTTCAGGCGGAACAGCATGTGCGCCACGCTGGGAGCCCAGAACTGGATGCGCGCCTGGTTGCCGTTGTTGACCAGCCCCAGGGAACCCAGCTGGTTGGCCGTGTTGTTGACGTCCACATAGATGACGCCACGCGTGGACGAGGTCTTGAACGTCGTGACCGTGCCGGAATTCCCCTCCACACCGAAGGCGAATTCCTTGGCATCACCGGCGCTGGTGGCCGTCATCAGGAGGTTGCCGCCGCCCGTGTCCACCGTGGCGCCGGACAGCACATAGATGCCGGCCTTGGTGCCGTCATAGGAAGGCGTGGACGCGGTGGTGTAGCCGTTGATGACGATGTCGCCACCGCCGGAGGCGACGCTCACGCCGGTGCCGATCTTCACGGCCGGCGCACTCGAGCTGCTGTTCAGCGCGAAACCGATGCCATTGGCCTGCGTCGACGTGGTGCTGCCACCAGCGCCACCAATGAGAATCCGGCCGCCGTTCGATGCGAGGTTGGCATTGACTTCCACGCCGCCCACCGCCGACGACAGGTTGTTGGCCGCACTCAGCGTGATGCCCAGCGCCCCGGACGTGGAGCTGATCGCGCTGTTGACGAAGATGCTGCGGTCCGCCCGCAGCGTGAGCGTTGCGGCACCGCCGGACGACTTCGTGATGGTGCTGGCCACCGTGATGTCACCGCCGCCCGCGCCGGTCGCGCCATAGGCCGGCGCATTGCTTTGCGTGGTCACCGTGACGCTGGTACCCGAACTCAGTGCCGTCGAGATGGTGCTCGCCGCGCTGGCACCAATCGTGTAGTCATAGGGGTCGATCAGCCACTGGCCACCGGCGCCGTGCGCGGCACCGGCATCGACCTTCAAGGCACCGTTGTTGACATGCGCCGCGGAGGTCTCGATGAAGCCGCCGTCGCCGCCCAGGGGCGCGCTGGCGTCCAGCAAGCCGGCGGCGTTGAGCGTGCCGCCCGCCATATCGCCCAGCAGGATGATTTCGCCCTTCTGGCCGTTGGCGAGTGTCCGCGCCTGCACAAGACCGGTGTTGTTCACCACGGCCGTGGTGAGCTGATCCAGCGCGCGGGCAGTGAGGAACACCCGTCCGCCGTCAGCCCGGATGGCGCCGCCGTTGGCCACCACGGCGTCAAGCGCCCCCTGTTCAATATGAAGCTGCGCCGGGCCGCCGACATCCAGGGTGACGGTACGCGCGGCAGCCAGGTTGACCTGACCGCTGGGCGCGTCGATCGAGCCGTCATTGACCACCTTGGCGGCGATGAGCGAAATGGCGCCGCCCTTCGCGGCAACGATGGCGCCCTGGTTGACGACCGCGGCCGCGCTGGCGCCGTCCAGGCGGTAACGGCCCGCCATGAAATCGGCATCGCTCATGGCCAGTGTGGAGGCGACCAGGCCGCCAACATCCACGCGCGCCGTAGAGGAGAACAGCACGCCGTTGGGATTGAGCAAGAACACCTGGCCGTTGGACTTCAGCGCGCCCTGGATCACCGACACATCGCCGCCGGTGACGCGGTTCAGTGCCACCGACGACGCCGACGGCTGCACGAACTGGACGGTCGAGCCGGGCGCGATGCTGAAACTCTGCCAGTTCGTGACCAGCTTCTGCGTGGACTGCTGGATCAGCAGCGTGGTGCCGCTTTGGCTGATGGTGGCGTTGCCCTGGGTGACCTGCGCGCCCGTGGGCAGCGGCGCCCCGGCGACGGCGACGCCGGCGCCCGCTATTGCACAGGAGGCTGCGGCCAACTGCAGGGCGGCCCTGGCGACGGCGGAGCGCTTGCCCCGCGCACGGCCAAATTCGGGTACCGGCACATAGCTGCCTGCGTGGTCCGACCACACCAGTCGGAAAACGTGGTTCAACGCCCCTGCATTCATGTCCTGTCCTTGTTCGCTAGCCCGCCTTTGCGGTGTCGGGAAGACTCTAGGGAGCGACCTGGGGCAGCCATAGAGGCGGAGCGAGGAAGGCGATGTAGGGCAATGCATTACAAGCCTGCCTGGCGTGGCGAAATGCCGGGCACAGTTCCGGGGACGAACGGGAAAAAGCCCCTACGCTTACGGTGTCCACTAGGGAAAGCCCGTTCGTTCTCCCACGGTTCGAGCATTTCGCTTTATCAGTTCCAGCGTTAGGCTGGCTCCATGCGCGATGCCTCCTCCCGAGCGGCTTCGACCCCCACGCCCCCTGCACCGGACCGGCGCTGGCTGGTCACGCTCGGGCTGAACATCGTGCTGGCCGCCGCCTACGCGGCCTTGGGCGCTGGCGCGCTTCAAATGATCATGGCGCCGGACTTCGCAGCGCCTGTCTTCCCGTCCGCCGGCCTGGCGGTGGCCGCCGTCTTGAGGTGGGGGCCCCGTGCGCTGCCAGGGGTGCTGGTCGGTTCCGCCATCGTCAACCTGTTGCTGTCGGACTCCCGCGGCCAGATGTGGCTGCTGGCCCATGCGATGGTGGGTGTGGGCGCGACCGCACAGGCCTACATCGGCGCGGCACTGGCCAAACGCTGGGTCGGGCCAGTGCCGCGCCTGACCGAGCCCCGGGAGCTGCTGCGCTTTTATGCGGCAGTGGCCGGCGTGGCCTGCCTGGTCAGTCCCACGATCGGGATCACGGCATTGTCCTGGGCGGGTGCCCTGCCGCCGGGCCGATGGCCGGCGCAGTGGTTTGCATGGTGGGTGGGTGATGCCATCGGCGTGATGCTCGCCACGCCCGTCGCGCTGAGCCTCTTCGGACTGCCACGCAGCCACTGGGCGCCTCGGCGCCTGAGTGTGGCCGTGCCGATGCTGCTCGCCTGCGTGCTGCTGAGCGCCGCCAGCTATTACGTGGCACTCAATGAGGAAGGCCGGCGGCATCACGCCTTCGAGCTGGAGGCCGAGGCCACGCTGGACGTGCTGGGCGAGGCATTGCAACGTCCGTTGTCCGCCCTGGAGGCCAACCACAGCCTGCTGATGGTGGCGCCTTACCTGTCGCGGCAGGACTTCGAACGCGCTCATGCCGAGCGCACGCCAGGCAGCGAGAGCGTGTATGCCCTGGGCTGGGCGGCACGCGTGGCGCCGCAGGAAGCGCAGGCCTTTGAACGGGCAGCTCGGGCGGATGGGTACGCGGACTTTCATCTGCGTGAACGGCTGCGGCCCGGAGACCTCCCGCCCGAGCCTGGCGCGGATCTCCTGGTCATCCGGCTGATCGTCCCCTTCAATCGCAACCAGAATGCCCTGGGCATCAACATCCGGAACGTGCCGCAGGGCCGCGCCGCCCAGGAACTGGCCATCGCCACCGGCCTGCCATACGCCACCGAGGGGTTCGCGCTGTCGCAGGATGTGGGCGCGAAGATCGTCGGGGTGGTGGTCTACCGCGCGGTGTACCTGCCGGGGGACCGGGAGCAGGAAAGCTCACCGCGCATCCGTGGGCTGGCCTTCGCTTCACTGCGGCCGGAAGGCCTGCTGCACGATTCCATGCCCGCACAGGCGGCCGACCTGGACTTCTGCCTGCTGGACCGCACCCCCGGGACGCAGCGCACACTGCTGGCCGGTGATGAGCGCTGCGCCGGCTTGCCGGCGGCCATGCCGTCCCGGCAGCGCGATGTCGTCTTTGCGGGGCGCCAATGGCAGCTGGCGGTGTACGCACCTGCGGGCTTGCCGGTGCTCCCAGGGCACATCGGCCTGCCGTTCGCCCTGTCGGGCCTGGTCTGCACCGGCCTGCTGGGCCTGCTCCTGCTGGTAGTCACCGGGCGCGCTGCCCGGGTGGCCGAGCTGGTGGAAGAACGCACCCAGCGATTGCGCGAAAGCGAGGAGCGCTTTCGCAGCATCGTGGAACACGCCCCGGTAGGGGTGGTCTTCACCGACCTCAACGGCCGGCCGCAAACGCTCAACCCCTACTTTGCGCAGCTGCTGGGCTATAGCGAGGAGGAGCTCAAGCACCGCTCCATCATGAAGATCACCCACCCGGAGGACCGCGCGGAAGACGGGCGGCTGGGCAATGCGCTGATCCGCGGCGAGTTGGAACGTTACAGCCGCATCAAGCGCTACATCAGCGCACAGGGCCGGCTGATCACCGTGCGGGTGTGGGTTTCCCTGCTGCGCGACGCACAAGGCCTCCCGTATCGCCTGGTCGGGGTGGTGGAAGACATCGGCGAGCAACTCAGGCTGGAGGAACTGGAGCGCCTGCATGAGACGGCCCATGCGGCCCACCGGGCGAAGAACGAGTTCCTGTCCCGCATGAGCCACGAACTTCGTACGCCGCTGAATGCCATGCTGGGCTTCTCGCAGTTGCTGGAGGCGGACCGCGAACCGCCCATCAGCCCTCGCCAGCGGAGCTGGGTGCAGCACATCCAACAGTCGGGCTGGCACTTGCTGGAGATGATCAATGATGCGCTGGACATGTCCCGGCTTGAGGCGGATGACATTCGGGTCGAGTTGTCGCCGCAGCCCCTGCCCCCAATCCTGGCCGACTGCCTGGCCATGGTGGAGACCCAGCGCCAGCGCCGTCAGGTGCAGATCCACCAGGAGCTGGAGGACGCATTGCCCGCCGTGATGACCGACGCCACCCGGCTCCGCCAGATCGTCACCAACCTGCTGAGCAACGCGATCAAATACAACCGCGAGGGCGGCGAGGTGTGGTTGCGAGCGCAGCGCACGGCAAGCGGTGCTGTGCAGCTCAGCGTCACGGATACCGGCGCCGGCCTCACCGATGCCCAGCTCTCGCAACTGTTCCAGCCCTTCAACCGGCTGGGCCGGGAATCGGGCGTCATCGAGGGAACCGGGCTGGGGCTGGTCATCACGAAGCGGCTGGTGGAAAGGCTGGGCAGCCAGTTGAAAGTCACCAGTGAGCCCGGCAGGGGGTCAAGTTTCGGTTTCGAACTGCTTGCGGCTCCCATCGTTCCTGAGGAGCCGCCGGTTCATGGGTCCGCGCGGGCGTCGGGGTAGGCGTGTGTCCAGACGGCTGACCGAAGACCAGGACCGATTACGCACAATGCTTCAACACTGTGTGCAAGCCGGTGCAACAGTGGCGGGCCGTGTTTGTACGAAGATGATGGCTCGTCAAAAAACCGCCCATCCAGCAATGTGATCAATTTGATATAAATGCTAGAGGCGCGGCTTTTTGGGTTCGCTGCGGCGCTCAAGCGTGCTTGTACACAAGCTCACAATGGCCATCGCGGCGGGCCTTAGCACTCCCGATTCATGAGTGCTAATATTTAGTCAACGCCAGTACTTTTGAACTGGTACAGGAGATTCCAAGACATGTCCAACAGCCTTGCATTGAAGACCAGCAACCCGTGGTCCCTGGTGCCTTCGCTGGGCAACCTGGATGCATACATCTCCGCGGTCAACCGCCTGCCGATGCTGACCGCAGAGGAAGAGCAGGACTATGCCCGCCGCCTGAAGACACAGGGCGATGTGGAAGCCGCAGGCCGCCTGGTGCTTTCCCACCTGCGCCTGGTGGTGTCCATCTCCCGCCAGTACCTGGGCTACGGCCTGCCGCAGGGCGACCTGATCCAGGAGGGCAACGTCGGTCTGATGAAGGCAGTCAAGCGCTTCGATCCGGACCAGGGCGTGCGCCTGGTCAGCTACGCCATGCACTGGATCAAGGCCGAGATCCACGAATACATCCTCAAGAACTGGCGGCTGGTGAAGGTGGCCACCACCAAGGCGCAGCGCAAGCTGTTCTTCAACCTGCGCTCGATGAAGCACAGCCTGAAGGAACACGCTGAAGATCAGCAGCGTTCGTCGCTGACCGAGCGCGAGATCGACCTCGTGGCACAGGAGCTGAACGTCAAGCGCGAGGAAGTGCTGGAGATGGAAACCCGTCTCTCCGGCGGCGACATCGCGCTCGAACCGCAGGGCGACGATGACGGCGAGAGTTTCGCCCCCATCGCCTATCTGGCTGACGAGTCGCAGGAACCGACGCGTGTGCTCGAAGCCCGTTCGCGAGATACGCTGGCCAGCGATGGCCTGCAAAAAGCGCTGGAGGTGCTGGACCCTCGCAGCCGTCGCATCGTGGAAGAGCGCTGGCTGAAGGTCAACGACGACAGCTCCGGCGGCATGACGCTGCACGAGCTGGCGGCGGAGTACAACGTGTCGGCTGAACGCATCCGGCAGATCGAGGTCGCGGCCATGAAGAAGATGCGCAAGGCCATGGCCGGTGACGCGGCCCCGGTGGCCAAGGCGCCGGCCAGGAAGCTGGCCAAGGCGGAGCTTGCCGAAGTGGCGTGATCCTGCGCGTCCGCCGGCCGGCTGATGCCGGCATCAGCCGCACAAAGGCCCCTGTTGGGGCCTTTTGTTTTTGCGGACGCGCCCATCCCGGTTGATGCCCGGCGGCTGCGCATCTGGCGCGAGTATCATCCGGCCGCCTTGCCAGCGGCAGTGCCGCCGTGCGCAGGGCCACGCCAGCCGATGCCACCTGCCCACCTCTCTTCCCCCCCGTTCCCGAGCGTCAAGTCGGCGCCCTGGTCGCTGCGGCTCAGAGTGGCGCTTGGTCATGCAGCGGCTTGCTGGCTGCTCCTCACCAGCACCGCAGCGACCAGCGCGGCCCCGGCGAGCCCGTCGCCGCAGGCGTCCGTGCCTGCGCTTGCCGCGCTCGTGGAGTTCAAGCATGACGCCTGGTCCATCGAACGGGGCGCCCCCAGCCGTATCAACTCCATCACGCAAACCCGCGACGGCTTTCTGTGGATCGGCAGCGTGGAGGGCCTGTTCCGCTTCGACGGCGTCACCTTCGACCCCATCCGGCTCGAAGGTGACGATGCGCAGCGTCTGGTCGTCTCCAGCCTGCTGGCCACGAAGTCCGGGGACCTGTGGGTGGGCCTGGGGCGCAGCCGTGGGCTGGCGCTCTATCGGGACGGTCGTTTGATCGATGCCCGGATGCCCCACCCCTCGCGCGAAGTGAATGACATCCAGGAGGATGCGCAGGGCAACATCTGGGTGGCTCGCGGCGGCCGAAGCACCGGTCAGTTGGCGCGGTTCCAGCAAGGAGCCTGGCAGGAAATCGGTCAGGAGAGCGGGCTCCCCGCGCAGCCCATCTGGCATTTGCACTTCGCTCGTAATGGAACGATGTGGGTGGTGCTGTCCGACACGCTGGCCTACCGCCCCCCCGGCGAGCAGCGCTTTCAGCTTATCGAAACGGGAATTTCGCCGCGCGCCAGCCTGTCGGAGGACAGCCAGGGACGCATGTGGGTATCTGACGCTCACGGCACGCGGCTGCTGGGCCATGCCGCCGGAGCGGACAGCGCTTTTGCCTACCCCAACCCGATTGGCGGCTCCCGCCTGCTGTTCGACACCCACGGCGACCTCTGGACCACCACCTGGAACGGCGGCGTGCTGCGCATCCGTGCGCCAGGCCGGCCCCAATCGCCGGAGGAAGCCGGCATGCCTCGCGTTGCTGCGCTCAATGCCACGGCGGGTCTGACCTCCGACCAGACCCGGGCGCTGTTCCAGGACCGAGAAGGCAATATCTGGGTCGGCACCGAACTGGGCCTGGACCTGCTGCGCCCGGCCAGCGTGGTGGTGGATCCCGACCTGCCGGCCAATTCGCCCACGAGCTACCGCCTGGCTGTCACGCGCCACGGCGTCGTCTATGTGGCCGACGCCAGCGGGCTGTATGCCATCGAGCCGGGGCACCGTCCCCGCCGCGTGCTGTCCAACGACACACCCGCGGAAGCGCTTTGCGCGGCGGGAGAGCATGGGGTGTGGCTGTTCCTGGCGAACCAGGTCGTGCGCGTCGAGGGCGCGACGGTCACACGCCGTCCCAAGCCACCCGGCGCCACGGCCTATGGCTGCACCGAGGACAGTGCGGGCCGGCTCTGGATGCCAGGGCTTGACCGTGGGCTGTTCTGGCTGCAGGACGGCCGCTGGCAGCGCTGGCCTGAGCCCGTGCCGTCGCCATCGCTTCCCGCCAATGCCGCCCAGGACAGGGACGGCCGGGCCGTGCTGCTGTTTCGTGGCCAGTCTCCCACGGGTGAACTGCCCTTCATGGCGCTGGACGCGTCCCGGCCCACGGCGGGGGGCATCGAAGGCGTGCTGCCGACGGCAGACGGCATCGCCATCAGTGGAAGCCGCGGCATGGCCCTGGCACACGACACGGCGGGTGTGTTGCTGTCGCAGGAGTCTCATCCCTGGGCCGCCTCGGTCAACGGCCTGACCCAGACGCCTGATGGCGACACCTGGGCCATCGGGGACGCCGGCATCGTGCAGCTGCGGTCCGCCGACCTGGCCGCCGCGCTCGCGCATCCTGACCTGCCGGTGGCACACCGGATCTACGGCTTTCCGGATGGTCTGAACAGCTTCGTCCAGAAATCCCCGGGCGCGCAGACGGTGGTGGGTGGGGACGGTCGCGTCTGGTTCCTGACACGCCGCAATGTCGTGCGGGTAGACCCGTCTGCCCTGACACCAAACCGCCTGCAGCCGCCGGTGCTGGTGCGATCCGTGCAGGCGGGCGAGCAATCGTTCGAGCCGGCGGCACGGATCACACTGCCTGCGGGCACCACCACCGTGCGCATTGCCTTCACCGCCCTGAGTTTCACGGTGCCGGGCCGGGTGCAGTTCCGGCACCGTCTTCTTGGTGCCGGCGACGCCTGGAGCGAGCCCACCACCCAGCGCAGCGTGCTGTTGTCGGACCTGCGCCCGGGCCACTACCGGTTCGAAGTGAGAGCCAGCAACAACGATGGGCTCTGGACCGAGGAGGCCGCGCAGGTGTCGCTCACCATTCCGGCCACCTTCACCCAGTCCCTGGCGTTCAAGCTGGTGGTGGGGGGGCTGGCGCTGCTGCTGTTCTACGCGCTGTACCTGATCCGCATGCGACAGATCCTGTCGCGCCTGCGCGAGCGCACGGAGGAGCGCAGCCGCGAGCGAGAACGCATCGCCCGGGATATTCACGATACGCTGCTGCAAAGCGTCCAGGGCCTGATCCTGCGCTTCCATGCGGTCGCTGGGCGCCTGCAGGGCGAGCCGCAGGCACAGGCGGCCATGAACCAGGCGCTGGACCGCGCCGAGGCCGTCCTGGTGGAGGGCCGCGACCGCCTGCAAGGCTTGCGCCGGGCCAGCGGCAGCGACCTGGAACAGGAGATCCGGCGGCTGATCGAGCAACAGCCCTTCCCTTCCTCGGCCACGCTGGAGGTCTCCAGCACCGGGCGGCGCCGCGGTCTGCGTCCCAATGTCTTCGACGAGATCCTCAGCATCGTCGGCGAAGCAACCTTCAACGCCGCCCGCCATGCCAATGCCACCGCGGTCACCGTGCATGTGGACTATGGGCGCCAGTGGCTGAGCATTGAAGTGCGCGACGACGGCGTGGGCCTGCCGCAGGACACAACGGCGCGGGCGGGCCATTACGGTCTGCTGGGCATGCGCGAGCGGGCGCAGCGCATCGGCGGCCAGTTCCGCATCAGCAGCCAGCCAGGATCAGGCACGCAGGTGGCGCTGCGTATCAAGGCGCGTATTGCCTACGCGCGTGAGGCCGCATAACTGCCCAGCGCAAATGGCCGACCGGCTTGCCGGGTGGCGCAGGCCTGCGGCTGACCTGCCGGTGCTCGCCGGGCTCGCGCGGGCGGACGGCGGCTCCTGCGACGCTACTCGCGGGTGGGAGAATCGGCGTCATGCCCCGGCGTGCCGCCGCGGGCCGGGAGCATTGATGAGCACAGCGCATTTTTATCCGGTGGGCACCCCCGGCGTCCCGTGGGGCGCGCAGGAGCGCCTGCAGTGGCGCGACCGCCAGGTCCGCAGCCGCAGTTATCACGACGACGTGGCCAGCCGCATTGAACGCCTGGCCGGCCGCTTCGAGATCGTGCAATACGGGCAGCTCAGCTACGGGCCCGACCACTATCCCTTGCTCGCCGTGAAGAGCCTGGACTGGAACCCGGCGCTGCCGGTGGCCCTGGTCACGGGCGGTGTGCACGGCTATGAGACCAGCGGCGTCCTTGGCGCGCTGCGTTTCGCGGAGGAGCGGGCCGGCGCCTACGCCGGGCGTGTCAATGTGCTGGTCGTGCCCTGCGTGAGCCCTTGGGCCTATGAGCGCGTCAGCCGCTGGAACTACAACGCCATCGACCCCAACCGCAACTTCGGCGAGCGCCGGCATGCCGACGAATCCAGTGCGCTGCTGGCGTTGCTGGCGCCGCATCTGGGCCGCTTCCTGCTGCACATCGATCTGCACGAAACCACGGACACCGACATCACCGAGTTCCGCCCTGCCCTGGCCTCGCGGGACGGCAAGCCTTTGGCGCCTGAGACCGTGCCTGACGGCTTTTACCTGGTGGGCGACAGCGAGACCACGCGGCTGGACTTCCAGACCGCGATCATCGATGCGGTCGCCCGGGTGACGCATATCGCTCCGCCAGACGAAGCGGGCAAGATCATCGGTTTTCCACTCAGTGCGCCGGGCGTCATTGAATTCCCGGTGCGTCAGTCGGGCCTGTGCGCCGGTGCCACTGGCGCCACCTTCACCACCACCACCGAGGTCTATCCAGACAGCCCGCGCACCACGCCCCAGGAGTGCGAGGAAGCCCAGTTGACGGCGATAGACGCGGCCTTCGAGTTCGCGCTGGCGCATGTCGGCCATGGACGCTGAATCAAGCGACGAGCGGGGCCGCCCAGCCAGCGCAACGGGCGCCCGCACCGCTTCAGGGACTGCCGCGCAAAGCGTACCGGCGTGATGAGGCTGCACGGGATCACGGTCTAGCGCAGGCGGCCGCCGGCGACCCAGCGGTCCGTGTCCTCGGCCCTGAGGCGGAAGCGCGCGCAATTGTGACTGGCCAGGGCTTCGAGTTCCCTGGCGAGCAACGCTTCGAAGCGCGGGAGGTCCGCGGCCGGCAAGGCCTCGGTGTCCATGCGCGTGTAGGCATTGCCTTCCAGATGGGATGAGGACCAGGACAGGTCGATCAGCAGTTCCTCAAGGACACGGCGCATATAGGTGCCCGCCGGTTGCTGATCCGGCAAGCCGCCGGAGGCCATGAGGGCCTTTGTCAAGGAGGCCGGAAGCAGGAAGGTCTCGTTGGGGCGGTAGTGGTCCACACAAGCCCTCACATAGGAGACCGGCGACCGCGCCATCGGCGAGACGCTCAGGCAGGCTCGCAGCGCGAGGCTCTGCGGCCGCCACTGGGGCGCGTCGCCGTCGTAGACCTGCACCGGCTCGCGCGCCACGGCGGTGGGGCCATTGCACAAGGAAGTCACCCACGGCTGGCAGCGCTCAGGACGCCGTGCGCGATACGAGGGAGTTGACAGCTGTGAGAGGTGCAGTTGCATGACGTGCCGGCCTTGGGGCGAGACAAAAAATTCTCGTCCGGCAACGTCGCAATGGCGAGCGGGCAGCACGCCTGGCAGCGGCTCCCGATATCGATTCGATCAAGCGCCATCGGCCTCCACCACAATAGGCAGTGGTCATGCGCAAGTGTGAGAGCGGCGGGCCTGCGCCCGCGTGACCGCCTCAGCCGTAATGCTCGGCCTCGGGAGGCGGCACCACCCAAGGGTGCATACGGTCTTCATAGACCGACACCGTAGGCGATGGGAAGCCCGGGTCGGCGAAGGCCCCGACCGGAACCGCCACGAAGTCGGGCAGGCTGTCGGGTTCGTAGTAGACCGTGGCGCCGCAGTCCGGGCAGAAGTGAAAGACGGCGCGGCCGCCTTCGTCCCCCACCCGTGCCCACGTCGATGAGCGGCCGGTCACCACCAGGCCTGCCCGATGAAAGCGTGCCTGCTGGCCGAACGGGCTGCCCGTGCGGCGCTGGCAGGCCAGGCAGTGGCAGATGGAGATGCGCACCGGGTCCCCCACGACCTTGGCCGTGAGCTGGCCGCAACTGCAGGAAGCAAGACGTTCGGTCATGGCCCTTCCCTTTCTGCAGGCCGGTGATTACTGGCCGGCCAGCAGCAGCTTGATGTCGCTCATCAGCGGTTGCACGCCGGCGCCATAACGCGCATACACCCGCACGCGTCCTTCCGGATCAAACAGGAAACTGGCGGCGGTGTGGTCCATCGTGTAGCTCTCCGGTGTCTTGCCTGGCACCTTGCCGTAATACACCTTGAATTCCTTGGCGGTGTCCTTGATCTGCTCGGCACTGCCGCGCAAGGCAACGAAGCTCGGGTCAAAGCTCTGCAGATAGGCCTTGAGCAACTCCGGCTTGTCCCGCTCAGGATCCACCGTGATGAAGATGCCCTGCACACGGTCACCGTCCGCCCCGAGCGCCTTCTTCACCTGCGCCAGCTCGGCCATGGTGGTCGGGCAGACGTCCGGGCACTGCGTATAGCCGAAGAACACCACCACCACCTTGCCCTTGAAGTCGGCCAGGGTGCGGGGGCGCCCGTCGATGTCGGGCAGGTTGAAGTCGCGGGCGTAGTTGGCGCCAGTGAGTTCCACGCCCTGGAAGCTGGCCTTGGGTGCCGAGGTGAACCCCAGCTTGTCGCAACCGGTCAGCAGCAGGGCGGCACCCAGCACGGCCAGGCCAAGGGAACGTCGCACGATCATGTCAGGGACCTCTTCAACAAACAACCGGGGGATGGGCGCCGGACCGCTCAGCCCAGCCAGGGGCTGAGATAGTGGTCCAGCAGCAGCGCGCCAAACAGCAGGGAGAGATGGAACAGCGAGAAGAGAAAAGTACGGCGCGCCAGCGCTTCGGAATACTCGCGCCAGAGCCGCCACGCATAGTGGCAGAACATCAGGCCCAGGATGATCGCGCTGGCCAGGTAAAGCCAGCCGCTCATGCCGGTCAGGAAGGGCAGCAGGGTCGCGGCGAACAGCACCCAGGTGTAGAGCAGGATCTGCAGGCGCGTGAACTCATTGCCGTGCGTCACCGGCAGCATCGGCAGGCCCGCCTTGCGGTAGTCCTCGCTGCGGTACAGGGCCAGCGCCCAGAAGTGAGGCGGCGTCCACAGGAAGATGATCAGGCACATCAGCCAGGCCTCGGCGCCGAGGTCGCCCCGCATGGCCGCCCAGCCCAGCACTGGCGGCATGGCCCCGGACGCGCCGCCAATCACGATGTTCTGAGGGGTCGTCGGCTTGAGCAGCACCGTGTAGATGACGGCATAACCGACGAAGGTGGCAAAGGTCAGCCACATCGTCAGCGGATTGACCCAGAGGTACAGGATGGCCGAGCCGAGGCTGCACAGCGCGGCGGAGAACAGCAGGGTCTGGCGGCGGCTGAGTTCGCCGCGGGCGGTCGGCCGCCACGCGGTGCGCTTCATCTTCGCGTCGATCTGCTGCTCGATCAGGCAGTTGAAGGCCGCGGCAGCGCCGGCCACCAGCCAGATGCCGGCCGTGCCGGCCACCAGCCGTACCCATTCCTGGCCCTGCGGCAGGCCGGGGATGGCCAGCGCCATGCCGATCACCGCGCAGAACACGATGAGCTGCACGACACGCGGCTTGGTCAGTTGGTAGAACTGCCACCAGCGCGAGGGCATGGCGGCCTGAGTCAGCGAAGTCATCTCACAGGATCCAGAAAGACCGCCCGGGTGCCAGCCCGCAAACGCGCCAGCACCAGGGAGAGAATCAGCAGCAGCGCGGCGGCGCCACCGGTATGGGCCAGGGCCGCCACCAGCGGCCACCCCAGCACGACATTGGACAGGCCCGAGGCCACTTGCCAGGCACCCGCCGCGAGCAATCGGCCCGCCCAGCGGCGGCCTTCGCCGCCCTGGCGCCACAGCGCCGTGGCCATCGCCAGCAAGGCCACCACCACCACCAGCGCACCGACCCGGTGGGTGACGTGGATGGCCGTCAAGGCTTCAAAGGGCAGCCAGTCGCCATGGGCGCCGCGTCCCAGCTCGCGCCAGAGGGTAAAGCCGTGCTCGAAGTCCGTGGGCGGCCACCATTGTCCCTGGCAGGTGGGGAAATCCTGGCAGGCCAGCACCGCATAGTTGGTGCTGACCCAGCCGCCCAGAGCCACCTGCATGATCAGCAGCACGGTCAGGGCCATCATGCCGTGCCGCACGCCGGCGGGGGCCTGCAGCGGACGCGGCGCATAGGCCTCGGCCTGCCAGGCCAGCAGCATGAGCAGCCCCAGGGCCAGCAGCAGGTGGGCCGTGACAATGGCCGGAAACAGCTTCATGGTGACGGTCCAGGCGCCAAACAGCCCCTGCACCAGCACCCAGACCAGCGAGGCGGTGCTCCACCACGGCGACACCGCGACGACCGCATGCCCGGCGGGGCCGCCGCTCCTGGCCGCCGCCGTGTGTCTGGCTCGCAGATGCTGGCGCCAGCTCTGCACGGCCAGCACCAGGATCAGGAAGCCGACGGCACCGGCCAGATAGCGATGCACCATCTCCACCCAGGCCTTGCCATGGGTTACCGGGCCGGTGGGCATGGCCGCCTGGGCCGCCTGGATCTCTGCCTTGGCCGAGAGCGGGGACGAGGTGCCATAGCAGCCCGGCCAGTCCGGGCAACCCAGGCCGGAATCGGTGAGCCGGGTGAAGGCCCCGAAGAGGATCAGGTCGAAGGTGAGGAACACCGTCATCACCGTCAGGGCGCGCAGCCGCTGGCCGGGCGTGGCGCTGCGCTGGCGCAGGAACCACCACAGCAGTGGCCCGCCGCCGATCAGGGCCGCCATGAGCAGCAGCTCCAGCAGCGGCGCGAAATCGAATCCGGTCATGCCATCACTTTCAGCGTCCTGGCCGGTCCCAGCCGGCGTTGGCGCGCATCAGCCGTTCCAGGTCCTTCTTGAACTTGCTGGGGTCGGGCTGGGCGGGGGAGCGCAGCATCCAGCGGCCCATGGGGTCCACCAGGAACAGGTGCTCGCCCATGTGATGGCCGGGCGCGGGCATGAGCCAGGCTTGCAGCGCTGCCGTGGGGGCACGCAGCACCGTCACCTTCGGCTCGTGGCCGACCAGCGCGTCCAGTTGGGCCGGCGAGAGCGTCAGCTCGTCGGGCAGCAGCACCAGCTTGTCGAGGCGGTCGCGGTCCTTGCCCAGCATCTCGCGCAACTGGCGCTGCATGAAGAGCATGCGCTCGCATCCTCCGTTGCAGGAGGGCTTGGCATCCGGCACATAGGTCAGCAGCCACTGGCCTTGCAGCGACAGCGGATTGACGGCCTGACCGTCCAGCGTGCGAAGCGGCAGGTCATGCGGCAGGTCGCGCGTCGGATTGATGAGGTCGCTGTAGGCCGACCCGCGCAGGTCCAGCACGTAGAAGCTGAAGTAGGAGGCGATCACGGGCGCGGCGCAGACCAGCAGCACCAGCCACATCTGCCAATGGCGGCGTCGCGGCACGTCGGCCGGCAGCACCGGCAGGCTGTGCACCGCCATCGTGACCGGGCCGTCAGGCGGCATCGGCGTCTGGGGTATGGCGTCGACGGCGGTCTCTCCGGAGAGGGGCGAGAACTTGGAACCAGACATAAAGACCCAGCATGAGCGCGCCAAGCGCGAACCATTGAAAGGCGTAACCGTAATGCTTGTGGACGTCCACGGCCGGTGCCGGCCAGTGGCGCAGCAGACCGTCGTTGGCCGGACCGGAGGCGGTGCGGCTCTCCGTCTGCAGCAGCACCAGCGGCAGCAGCCGCAGGCCGGTGGCGTCCTGGAAGGCTGACAAATCGACATTCTGCCGGATCGGGCCCGTCTTCACGGGCGTGCCCAGTTCGAATGCACGTGAGGGCGCACTGGCCAACCGCCCTTCGATCCGTACATCGCCCTGGGGGGGCGCCACTGACGGCAGGTGTTCCCGCTGAGCGGCATCGCGGGGCACCCAGCCGCGCTGCACCAGCAGCCACTCGGTGCGGCCAGTGGGCTGGAACGGCGTCACCACGAAGAACCCGACGCGACCGTCCATGGGCCGGTTGTCCAGGAACACGGTGTGGGCGGGGTCCGGGTCCCACTGTCCGTCCAGGGCGGCATGTCGATGCAGCAGGGCTTCCGGCACCGGATCGTCCGCCGCCGGCAGTTCGCGCGTGGTCAGCGGCGGCATCTCGCTGCGCGCCTGCATGGCGGCTTGCAGGGCCAGCTTCTGCGCGGCCCGGTCCAGTTGCCAGCTTCCCAGGGCCACCGCGGCGGCAACGCCGAGTATCGTGGCCACCAGCAGCATCCAGCGCCGCTTACCCATTGCACGCGTCCCTGGCCTGGGGGTGGTCTTTCCCTGGGGGAAAGATTTTGGGCCCGATGGAATAATCAGTCGTCATGAAGATCATTGTCATCCTGGCCTTCATCGGCATTGTGGGCGCCCTTATCAGTGCGGGCGTGCTGATGCTGCGTCGTCAAAAGGGCAAGGCCAGCATGGCCCATGCCTTGGCGGTCCGCGTCGGCCTTTCCGTCGCGCTGTTCCTCTTCATCCTCTTCAGCGCCTACATGGGCTGGATCCATGGAAGAGTCTAGCCCCCCCTACCGCCTGACGGCGGCCCCCCCAGGGGGGCGAGCCCGATGGCCTGGCGGAGCCAGTTCCATGGGCTCCGCCTGAGGGGACGGCGCTTCGCGCGTCGGTGGGCGGGGCCCTTACGCAAGACTTGGCGTGGCCTGCAAGCGCTCGATCGACAGATCAGCCCGATTGCCAGGACGCGCCCTGCGCCGTCTCCCCAAGCGGAGCCCATGGAACTGGCTCTGCCAGGCCATCGGGCTCGCCCCCCTGGGGGGGCCGCCGTGAGGCGGTAGGGGGGGGGCCGTTCTACCGGGGGTTAGAACCAGTACACGATGATGTAGAGGCCGAGCCAGACGACGTCCACGAAGTGCCAGTACCAGGCGGCGCCCTCGAAGCCGAAATGGCGGTCGGGCGTGAAGTGCCCTTTCATCAGCCGCAGCGTGATGAACAGCAGCATCAGCATGCCGACAAACACGTGGAAGCCGTGGAACCCCGTCAGCATGAAAAAGGTGGAGCCATACACGCCCGAAGTGAGCTTCAGGTTCAGCTCGTGATAGGCATGCACATATTCATAGGCCTGGAAGCCCAGGAAGGTCAGGCCCAGCAGCACGGTCGCCCACATGAAGCCAATGGCGCGGCCCCGGTGATTCGCGATCAGCGCATGGTGGGCAATCGTGAGCGTCACGCCCGAGGTCAGCAGCAAAGCCGTGTTGATCGTGGGAATCGGCCAAGGGCCCATGATGCGGAACGGGTCCACCGTGCCTGCCGGCGAGCCGGTGGCCCCGGGTGCGCTGCTCGGCCACACGCCATTGAAATCGGGCCACAGCAACGCGTTGTCCAGGCCGCCCAATGTCGGAATGGAATACCCGCGCGACCAGAACAGCGCGCCGAAGAACGCCGCGAAGAACATCACCTCCGAGAAGATGAACCAGCCCATGCTCCAGCGATAGCTGGCGTCGATACGGTCGCTGTAGAGCCCGCCTTCGCTTTCGTGGATCGCCTCGCCGAACCACTGCTTGAGCACGAAGGCCCACCACAGCAGGCCAAACAGCAGCGACCAGGCCCCCCAGTCATGGCCATTGACCCACTGGCCTGCCCCCAGGATCACCCAGAACAGGCCAAAGGCGGCCATGGCGGGATGGCGTGAAGGCGCCGGGACAAAGTAATAAGGGGTCTTGCCGTGAGTCGTTGCCGACATACCGTGTTCTCCTCGAATGCTTGGCGATCTCGTCGATTCCGATACTGCGTTCACTGTCTGTGCCGCGGGTGGTCAGGGCGCCGCCGCGCCGCTGCCCACCACCCAGTTCACCAGCAGCAGCAAACCGAGCACGAACAGCGCCGCGGCCAGCACGCCGGCGACGATGACGTGCAGCGGGTTGAGCTGCGACACGTCCTTGTCATATCCCGCCCCCTGCCGCACGCCAAAGAAGGACCACAGGACCGCGCGCACCGTGCCCCAGAAGGAGCCGGAGCGCCGCAGGGCGGCCTTGAGGTCTTCACCGGAGGGCGGCGGTGGGGTCATGTGCGGGGCTCCGCGGCCACGGCCGGTCCGAGCCGGGCCTGCACCTTGGCCGCCTTGGGCTGCTTGCCCGGGATCTCGAAAAAGGTGTAGCTCAGGGTGATGGTCTTCACGTCCTTCGGAATCTTCGGATCGATGACAAACACCACCGGCCAGACCTTCTGCTCACCGGGCTGCAGCGTGTATTCGTTGAAGCAGAAGCACTCCAGCTTGTTGAAGTAGGGCGTGGCCTGCTTGGGCGCGTAGCTGGGAATGGCCTGGGCCGCCATCACGCGGTCCTGCACGTTCTGGAAGGTGTACATCACCGTGGTCAATTCCCCGGGGTGCACGTCCAGATGGCGCACGGCCGGCTTGAAATCCCAGGGGCCACGCGCGTTCGTGTCGAACTCCACGCTGATGCGGCGGCTGTAGTCCACCTGCGTGTTGCGCAGGTCTTCCCGCTTGACCGCATGCTGGCGCTCACCCAGGGCCAGCACATTGATGCCCAGCGCCGTGCAGACCGCGCGGTAGATCGGCACCAGCGCATAGCCGAAGGCGCCCATCATCACCACAACAACGATGAGCTTGCCGGTCATGCGCAGGTTGTCCCTGCGGATCCAGGTGGCCAGCGGGCGACGGCTCATGGCGCGCGCCTCAACGGCCCAGCCAGACGATCTTGGCCACGAAGCCCAGGCCGAACACCAGCGCGACGCTGACCAGGATCAGCGCCAGCCGCAGGTTGCTTCGTCGTTGCTTGTCGGTGGTGCCCACTCGTCTGCTCCAGGCCTTGCTTCACCCCAGGCCGGGGTGGTTCAACCAATCACCCGGGTGGCGGTGACGTCCAGCTTGGGCGGATTCTCGAAGGTATGGAACGGCGCCGGCGACGGCACTTCCCATTCCAGGCCTTCGGCCGCTTCCCAAGGCTTCTGCGGTGCCGGTGCGCCCTTGCCCCGCATCATCGGGATGACGACGAAGACGAAGAAGTACACCTGCATCAGGCCGAAGCCGAAGGCGCCCAGCGAGGCCACCATGTTGAAGTCGGCGAACTGCATGGGGTAGTCGGCATAACGACGGGGCATGCCGGCCAGGCCCAGGAAGTGCATCGGGAAGAAGGTCAGGTTGAAGAAGATCAGCGAGCCCCAGAAATGGATCTTGCCGCGCGTCTCCGAATACATCACGCCGGTCCACTTCGGGCCCCAGTAATACACGCCGGCAAACAGCGCATACAGGGACCCCGCCACCAGCACGTAATGGAAGTGGGCCACCACGTAATAGGTGTCCTGGATCTGGATGTCGATCGGGGCCACGGCGCAGATCAGCCCCGTGAAGCCGCCCATGGTGAAGACGAAGATGAAGCCGATGGCCCACAGCATGGGCGTCTCGAAGGTCATCGAGCCGCGCCACATCGTCGCCAGCCAGTTGAAGATCTTCACGCCCGTGGGCACGGCAATCAGCATGGTGGCGTACATGAAGAACAGCTGGCCCGTCACCGGCATGCCGGTGGCAAACATGTGGTGCGCCCACACGATGAAGGACAGGATCGCGATCGAGGCAGTCGCATACACCATCGAGGCATAACCGAACAGGCGCTTGCGGGCGAAGGCCGGCACGATCTGGCTGATGATGCCGAACGCCGGCAAGATCATGATGTAGACCTCGGGGTGGCCGAAGAACCAGAAGATGTGCTGGTACATCACCGGGTCACCGCCGCCGGCCGGCGTGAAGAAGCTGGTGCCGAAGTGGCGGTCCGTCAGCGTCATGGTGATGGCGCCTGCCAGCACCGGCATCACGGCAATCAGCAGGTAGGCGGTGATGAGCCAGGTCCACGCGAACATCGGCATCTTCATCAACGTCATGCCCGGGGCACGCATGTTGAGGATGGTCACGATGATGTTGATCGAGCCCATGATGGACGAGGCGCCCAGGATGTGCATGGCAAAGATGCCGGCATCCATCGAGGGGCCCATCTGCAGCGTCAGCGGCGCATACAGCGTCCAGCCGGCCGCAGGCGCGCCGCCCGGCATGAAGAACGAGCCCACCAGCATCAGCGCGGCCGGAATCATCAGCCAGAAGCTGAAGTTGTTCATGCGCGCGAAGGCCATGTCCGAGGCGCCGATCTGCAGCGGGATCATCCAGTTCGCGAAGCCCACGAAGGCCGGCATGATGGCGCCGAACACCATGATGAGGCCATGCATGGTGGTGAACTGGTTGAACTGCTCGGGGTTGAAGAACTGCAGCCCTGGCTGGAACAGTTCGGCCCGGATGCACAGCGCCAGGATCCCGCCGATGATCAGCATGGTGAAGCTGAACAGCAGGTACAGGGTGCCGATGTCCTTGTGGTTGGTGGCGAACACCCAGCGGCGCCAGCCGGTCGGCGCATGGTGATCGTCATGATGGTCATGAACGTGACCCGTTGGGTGGTCAAGCACTGCACTCATGGGAAGTCCTCGTCCGTCTCTGACTCGGTTTACTTGGCGCGCTCGGCCACGACTTCGGCGGGCTGAACGATCTGGCCGGTCTTGTTGGACCAGCTGTTCTTGGTGTAGGTGACCACCGCGGCGATCTCGCTGTCCTTCAGGATGCCCTTCCAGGCCGGCATCTGGTTGCGGCCATTGAGCACCACATGCAGCTGCTCGGCGTGGCTCTCGGCCAGCACGACCTTGGAGCCATCCAGCGGCGGGAACTGGCCCGCACCCTTGCCGGTCGGCTGGTGGCAGACGGCACAGTTGGCGGTATAGACCTTCTCGCCGCGAGCCATCAGCTCATCCATGGTCCAGACCTTGGACGGGTCTTCGGCCTTGGCAGCCAGCTTCTTCTGCTCGTCCTGCACCCAGGCGGTGTAGGCCTGCTGGCTCAGCACCTTCACGTGGATGGGCATGTAGGCGTGTTCCTTGCCGCACAGCTCGGCGCACTGGCCGTAGAAGTCGCCTTCCTGCTCGGCCTTGAACCAGGTGTCGCGCACGAAGCCGGGGATCGCGTCCTGCTTGACGCCGAAGGCCGGCACCATCCAGGCGTGGATCACGTCCTGCGCCGTCGTGATGATGCGCACCTTCTTGTTGACGGGCACCACCAGGGGGTGATCCACCTTCAGCAGGTAGTTGTCCACCTCGCCGGGCTTGCCGGAGTCGGACAGGGCGCGCTGCGACGCATCCAGCGTGGAGACGAAACCAATGCCTTCGCCTTCACCCTTGACGTAGTCGTAGCCCCATTTCCACTGGTAGCCGGTAGCCTTGATGGTGATGTCGGCGTTGGTGGTGTCCTTCATGGCCACCACCACCTTGGTCGCCGGCAGCGCCATCAGGATCACGATGATGAACGGCACCACCGTCCAGGCAATTTCCACCTTCACGCTTTCGTGGAAGTTGGCCGCCACGGCGCCCTTGGACTTCCGATGCTTGAAGATGGAATAGAACATGACGCCAAAGACGGCGATGAAGATGGCCAGGCAAATGACCAGCATCATGTTGTGCAGCCAGGCCTGCTCATGCGCGATCTTGGTCACCGCGGGCTGCAAGTTGAGCTGGTTGACCGCCGGGCCCCCGGGCAGGTCATTCACCGCCAGGGCCGACTGGCTGGCCAGCGCGACCGCTGCGGTCAGCGCCAGCTGGCGCCATCGGCGCACCAGTTGATGCACATCACTGTTCATCATCGTCATGGTTCGTCTCATCATCCAGTCTTTTTCAAGCTCTCGTCACCCGGTTCTCCACCAGGCGGTGTCGAATGGCGAAATCCTCAGGGGCCTGCAGACGTATTCCAGTCGGGCGCGAATTTTAGCCCACGCCCCTTTTTGGCCCTTCCCGCGCCGTCACCAGCGCAGGACCGTGCACCAAAGCCGGACTATGACTGCCACCAGGGGCGCCAGCCGCCCAGGATTACCCTCAGAGCGCCCCTGGAAGGCGGTGCTCGCCACACTCGATGGGGGCGCCTTTCGCACGCCACCCGCTTCACGCCCCATGCCTGGGGGTCAGTGCTTGCCCGGCCCGCGCACCATGGCGCGCATCTGCTCCAGCGAGAACTCGGTCTGGGCGGCCACCTTCAGGCGCGGCTGTGGCTTGAAGGCATGCCCATAGACCAGTTCCACGCTGAGGCCCAGCCGCCCGTCCGCGCCGCGCAGCGTTTCCAGCCCTTGCAGCAGCCGCTCTTGCCAGGCACGGCTGCGCAGGCCCGGCGCCCGCAGCACCGACACATTGCCGCCCAGCGCCCGCAAGTCGCTCAGCAGCGCCTGCGGCGTGGCCCAGGTCAGGCGCAGATGCTCCTGGTCCATCACCGGGTCGGCAAAGCCGGCATGCACCAGCATGTCCCCCAGGTCATGCATGTCCACCCATTCCGGCGTGGGCACCCCGAACCCTTCGCGCGCATACAGCGGCCGCAGCTCGATGAAGCTGTCGGGCCCCAGGCACGAGAACATCAGGAAGCCGTCCACGGCCAGCGCCTCGTGCCATTGGCGGATCAGGGCAGGCTTGTCCGGCTCGGCATGCAGCTCCATGTTGGCCCACAGCAGCTGCGATGCGCCCGCCGGCGCCTGCGCCACCAGGTCGGGCGCCGGCGCGCCGCGCAGGCGCTCCAGCATCGACTGCATCCAGCCGCGCTTGAGGCGCTGCTGCCAATGGTGGCGGATGACCTCATCCGGCTCGCACCACAGTTGCACCGCTTGCGGATATTGCTGCCGCAGGCCCGCATCACCGCCCCCCAGCGAAGGCCGCCGCTGCAGTACCTGCGAAGGCTGGAGCTTGATGACCGGCAGCCGCTCCAGCATGCGCTGGGCCACTTCCTGGTGCAACCAGGGCGGTTGCTCGGCCATGGCCAGGCGACGGCGCTGCCGCTGTGCCGCCCCCGCATCAATCTGCTGTGTGCCAGGCGGCATCGCCTCGTTCCCACTCATGGGGCGTGATTGTAGGCGGCCATGCGAAACCCCGTCCGCCGCTGGCCATTGGCGCCGCTGCCTCTTGTGCGGCAATGGTGGGACGCGGCCCGGGGGTGGCAACTGCCCGGGCAGTGCCTGGCCTGCCGGCAGTGGTGCCGCGGCCACTGGTGCGCGGCCTGTCGGCGCACGATCGGCACCGATGATCGCCCGCGCTGCTTCACCTGCGCTCTGGCGCTGCCTATGGGTGCCGGGCCCGGCAGCCGGGCGCCGGGCCCTGGCCAATGTGGCCGCTGCCTGCGTCACCGCCCGCCCTTGCAGCGATGCGTGGCAGCCGCCGACTACGGCTTCCCTTGGGACCAGTGGCTGCTGGGCCTGAAGTTCCGCGCCCGTCTGGAGCTTGCGCCCCTGCTGGGTGAGGTGCTGGGCGCAGCGTTAGCCCGGGCTCACTTCCCGGGCCCTGTCCGGTGGCCTGACCTGGTGGTTCCGGTGCCCCTCTCAGCCAGCCGCTTGCGCGAGCGCGGATTCAACCAAAGCCTGGAAATCGCCCGGCACTTGCCGGGGCGGCGACAATATCGCCTGTGTGCTCACACCCTGGTGCGCGTGCGCCATACCGGCCGGCAGTCCGACCTGCCGCTGGCTGACCGCCGTGCCAACCTGCACCGGGCATTTGCCGTGGTGCGTCCGGTCCAGGGCCTGCATGTGGCGCTGGTGGACGATGTGATGACCAGCGGCGCCACACTGCACGAAGCGGCCACAGTGCTGCAGCGCGCCGGGGCCGCCACGGTGCAGGCCTGGGTGGTGGCGCGCACGCCCTGAGCCGCCCGGCGCCCCGTGTGGGCGGCCCTGCCCCTTCATTGAAAGTCAGATCGCCCCATGTTCAACATCGTGCTGGTGCACCCGGAAATCCCGCCCAACACCGGCAATGTCATCCGCTTGGCCGCCAATACCGGCTGCCGCCTGCATCTCATCGAACCGCTGGGGTTCTCGATGGAAGACCGGCTGCTGCAACGCGCCGGGCTGGACTATCACGAGTACGCACCCGTCATGCGCCATGCCAGCTGGGAAGCCTTCCTGGCCGCCGAGCAGCCGGATGCCGGCCGGTTGTTTGCCTTCACCACCCGGGGCAGCCGGCTGTTGCCGGAGGTGGCCTTGCAGCCGGGGGACTACCTCGTGTTTGGCTGCGAGACCGCCGGCCTGCCGCCGGCCTTGCGTGAGCAGTTTCCGCTGCCGCAGCGCGTGCGCCTGCCCATGCGGGCGGGCCAGCGCAGCCTGAACCTCAGCAATGCCGTGGCCGTGGCGGTGTTCGAGGGCTGGCGGCAGAACGGTTATGCGCAGGGTGTGTGAGCCGTCGCGGGCTCACCACTCGGAGCGGGCCTGCCTGCCCATGAGTGCTTCCATCGCGCCATGGGTATCCAGGCGCCCTTCCAGCACTTCCACCACCGCTCTGGTGATGGGCATGTCCACGCCCAGGGACTGGGCACGCGCCAGCACGGTCGGGGCGCTGTAGACGCCTTCGGCCACATGGCCCAGGCGCTGGAGGATGCCCGGCAGGTCCAGGCCCTCGGCCAGCAGCAGGCCCACCCGGCGATTGCGGGAGAGGTCACCCGTGGCCGTCAGCACCAGGTCGCCCAGCCCCGTCAGGCCCAGCAAGGTTTCAGGCTGGGCCCCGAGCGCCAGCGCCAGGCGCTGCATCTCCGCCAAGCCCCGGGTGATCAGTGCGGCGCGGGCGTTCAAGCCCGGGCCCTTGCGACCCTCCAGCTCCGCTGCCAGGCGGAGCCCGTCGGCAATCCCCACCGCAATGGCCAAGACGTTCTTGACGGCGCCGCCCACTTCCACGCCCACCGGATCGGCCGAGGAATACACGCGCAAGCGATCGCTGTGAAAAGCCTGGATGCCCAGTTGCGCCAAGGCCGCATCTTCCGACGCTGACACCAGGGCGGTCGGCTGGCCGGCCGCCACCTCCTGCGCAAAGCTGGGGCCGGACAGCACGCCGGTAGCCAGCCCCGGTACGACCTCGCGCGCGATTTCATGCCCGAGCAGGCCGGTGCCGGCCTCGAAGCCCTTGCACAGCCAGAGGCAGCGTGCGCCGTCGGGGAGCGTGCCCAGCATGCCGCGCAGCGCCGCCATGGGCGTGGCAATCACGATCAGGCCGGATTGGCCATGGGCCAGCGCCGCGGGCAGGTCGTCCGTCAGGGTCAAGCCTTCGGGCAGGGGCGCATCGGGCAGGTAGCGGGCATTGCGCCGCTCGGCCCGCATGGCGGCGACTCCATGCGCGTCACGGGCCCACAGCAGCACTTCATGCCGGGCCGAGGCGGCGATGGCCAGCGCCGTACCCCAGGCGCCAGCGCCAAGCACAGTGATGTTCATGCGCAGGACTTGATCGGACATGGATGACAAGACGATGTCGGTGGACGTGGCGAGCTGCCGTGCACGCACTGCCTCGGGCCAGGGCCCGCCCCTGAAGAACAAAAACGCCGGCCGGGCGGATCACTCCGCAGGGCCGGCGCGGTGCAGCGTGCTGCGCTCAGTTGGGCGCAGCGTCGCTACCAGCGGCCTGGGCCTGCTGGGCTTCGAACATGGCCTGGAAGTTCACTTCCGTCAGCAGCACGGGCGGGAAGCCGGCGCGGGTGCACACGTCCGAGACGATGGCACGCAGGTAGGGGTAGATCATCTGCGGGCAGACGATGGCCAGGATGCCTTCGAGCTGCTCTTGCGGCACATTGCGGATCTCGAAGATGCCGGCCTGCTTGGCTTCGATCAGGAACAGGGTCTTGTCCTGGACGGTGGTGGTGACCGTACCGGTCACGCTCACTTCGAACAGGCCTTCGGCGACCGGCTCGGCGGCCAGGGCCAGCTTGATGTCCACCTGCGGCTGCGCCTGCTCCAGCAGGATCTGCGGGGCGTTGGGCTGCTCCAGCGACAGGTCCTTCAGGTACATGCGCTGAATCTGGAACACCGGGGTGCTATTGTCGTCTGCCATATTTATTCCATAAACAGGAAGGCCCGCAGGCGCGGGCCGTGAAAGCCATTATGGCATCCCGACAAGGGGCCGGCGGCGCCGGGTAGCACCACGCACGCAGGCCCTTTTCCGGCTGGACGCCGCGCTCAGGCGGCGCTGCTGAGCAGCGGCTGCAGGCCGCCGCGCTGGTCCAGCGCGATCAGGTCGTCACAGCCGCCCACATGGGTGTCGCCGATGAAGATCTGCGGCACGGTGCGGCGCCCGGTGAGCTGGATCATGGCGTCGCGCTGCGACGGATCCAGGTCCACGCGGACCTCCTCGATCTGCTCGACACCCCGCTGCTTGAGCAGGGACTTGGCCCGCACGCAGTAGGGGCAGACCTGGGTGGTGTACATCTTCACGGCGGCCATCGCCAACCTCCATCAATCAAACCGGCCTCGGGATGAGGCGCGCGGCATTCCGCGTTGACAAGAGGTCAGGCCGCGGACTTCTCCACCGGCAAGCTGGCCTCCCGCCAGGCGGCGAGACCGCCGCCCAGGGCCACCGCGTTGGTGTAGCCCTGTTGACGAAGGATGCCAGCAGCGCGGGACGCGCGTGCGCCGCTCTTGCACATCAGCACCAGCGGCAGGGCCTTGTTGGTGGGCAGTTGCTTGACCGGCTCGCCCGTGCTGAGAAGCTTCAGCGGCACGTTGCGGGCGCCGCCCGCGTGGCCCTGGGCAAATTCCTCGGGCTCGCTCACATCGATGAGCACCCCCTTTTCACGGTTGAGCAGCCGCACGGCTTCGGCGGTGGTGATGCCCCCCGACTTGCCGCGGAAGGTGGTCCACAGCAGCAAGCTGCCGGAAATCACGGCCGTCAGCACCAGATACCAGTTGTCGATCAGGAATTTCAAAGCCAGGGCCCAACCAATGAAAACCGTGGATTATAGGTTTCGACCCAGCGCCTGGCGGGCTCGCCGGCCGACTGGCCGGGGAGCCCGGCCGGGGCCGGGCGGCGCCGCTCAGAGGCGGAAGGTCGACACGGAGGTCTGCAGCGCGCGGGCCTGCTGCTCCAGGCTGCTCGCCGCAGCCGCGGCTTCTTCCACCAGCGCCGCGTTCTGCTGCGTCATCTGGTCGAGCTGCAGCACCGACTCATTCACATGGCCGATGCCCTGGCTCTGTTCGGACGATGCGGCCGTGATCTCGCTGATGATGTCGGAGACGCGCTGCACGCTGGCCACGATCTCGTCCATCGTTGCGCCTGCATCCTTCACCAGCCGCGAGCCGGATTCCACCCGCTCCACGCTGGCGCCGATCAGCGTCTTGATCTCCCGCGCCGCCTCGGCACTGCGCTGCGCCAGCGAGCGGACCTCGCCCGCCACCACCGCGAACCCACGACCCTGCTCGCCGGCACGGGCTGCCTCCACCGCGGCATTGAGCGCCAGGATGTTGGTCTGGAACGCGATGCCGTCGATCACGCCGGTGATGTCGCCGATGCGGCGCGAGCTGGCACTGATCTCGTCCATGGTGGAGACCACCTGGCCCACGACCTCGCCGCCCTTGCGGGCCACCGTGGCGGCAGAACCCGCCAGCTGATTGGCCTGGCTGGCGGCGTCCGCGCTCTGGCGGACCGTCTCGGTCAGCTGCTGCATGTTGGATGCCGTCTGCTCCAGGGAGCCCGCCTGCTTCTCGGTGCGGGTGGACAGGTCCTGGTTGCCGGCGGCGATCTCGCGCGACGCCACCGTCATGGAATCCGTGCCGTTGCGCACTTCGCTGACGATGGCCTTGAGGCCCTGCGCCGTGTCACGCACGGCGGCCAGCAGGCTGTTGGTGGCGCCAGACGCCACCACGATGTGCTGCGACAGATCGCCTTCGGCCATCTGCTGCATCACCCGGCGCGCGTACTCCGGCTCACCGCCCAGCTGGCGCCAGACGCTGTTGATCAGCAGCCAGGAGCCGAAGCCCAGGCACAGCACCACGATCACGCCGCTGCTCACCGTCACCCAGACGCTGGCGGAGACCCCGCCTTCGGCCCGGGCCAGCGAAGCGTCGAAGCTGCCGCGCGCGTCCTTGCCGGCGTCGGCCAGCAGGTCGCCCAGCGTCTTCTGCGCCGCCTGCATCTTGGGAATGGCACCGGCCTGATCACCCTGCTTGATGCCGAGGAACAGCTGGGCCGTATCCACCGACGCCGCATAGTAGGCCTCGAAGGCGGCTTCCAGCCGGCCGCCCACGTCGGCGCGCCCCGGAATGGCCTTGATGGCACCGATGACCTTGCGCATGCCCGCCGCGCGCTCGGCCGCTTCATCCAGGCGCTTCTTCTCGCCCTCGGCCACGGCGCTCTGGATGGTGCCGCTCAGATTCTCCAGCTGCGACGACAGCTGCGTGGTCGCCACCAGGTACGGGTAGTCCGCATCACCCAGCGCATGGATGGCGCCGGACGTGCGAGTGGAATAGGCCAGCACCACCGCGATACCGACAGCAAAGATCAGCGCCGCCAGCACGGGCAGCATCGCGATTCGCGTCTTCAGGTTCATCTTGTGTCTCCAACAATGCCAGCAGGCGCCAGCCCCTGAGGGGCGGCGCCTGACGGTCTCTCAGCCAGCACGCGCCCGGTCAGGCGCGCGCCCTTGGGGCCCCTCACTCAACGCTCAGCACCACCTTGACCGAGCCGTCGACCGCCGACTTCTCGATGTAGCCGATCGCGTCCGGATTGGCGGCCACGAACTTCTTCACCTCGGCTGCACTGCCCAGTTCCTTGGGAGGCGTCCCCTTGCCGGAGAACACCAGCCGCGACCAGGCCGCCTTCACCTGGGCCGAGGACTTGCCGGTGGCCTTGCTGTAGAAGGTCTCACGCGCGGCAGCGTTTTCCGGCAGGTCCACCGCCACGGCGGCGTTGCCGCTCGGCAGTGCATTGCTCTTGCCCAGGAAGATGGAGGCCACCTGGTCGGCCGTCATGTTGCCCACCGAGCTCTTGGGGTTCACCACCACGGCCACTTGCGCCTGAGCCGCCACGGCGGCCACCAGCAGCGCGGCGCCTGCGAGGATCTTGTTCATCTTGAATTGCATGTGTGCCTCGCCCGCTTAGAACACGAAGTCAACGGCCAGGCTGTAGACGCCGACGCGCTGGTTGGCAAAACCGGGCTGCACGTTGTAGAACTGGCCACCGCCGGTCGTCTTGATGCTGTCGTACTGCGCCTTGACGGCGATGTTGCGCCAGGCATCCCAGCGCATGCCCAGACCGATGGTCTTTTGCGGCGTGCTCTGCGAGTTGGCCACGGTGTCCACGATGGTGTGCAGCGCGGACGGCGACGGCACGGTGTTGTCCACGTTGACGCTGTCGGTCTTTTGCTGCGAGAGCGTCGCATACGGCGTGAACTTGCCAACGCGATAGCCGAGCGTCGTGTACCAGCCCGTCGTGTCCGGCACGAAGGTGTCGGTCTTGCGCTTGGTGAATTCCGCGGCTGCGACCCAGTTGCCTTCGTCGTAGGTCAGTCCGATGCTGGAGAACGTGGCGTCCTTGCCGTTCGGGTCGAGCTGGTTGCCCACGCTGGCGTAGGGCGTGCCGCGCAGCGTGGCAACGAGCGTGTTGACGGAGGCGTTGTTCACCGTCACCTTGCCCATCACATGGCCCAGCCGCACGGTCAGGCCGTCCATCAGTTCAGCGGACGCGTTCAGGCCCACCATGTCCTTGAGTTCCACCTTGACGTTGCGCACATAGGACTGGCTTTGACCGGCAAAGGCGCCCAGCGTCACCGAGTGGCCGGCGAGCTGCGTGGTCCAGTTCACGTCACCACCGTCGAAGTGGCTGACCGGCACCTGGCCGTACACGTCGATTGGGGGGCGCAGCCAGGTGTTGGCGTAACCCACGTCCCGGAAGTCCGACACGGCGAAGAACGGGGCGCCCATGCGGCCCAGGCGGAAGGCCAGCCCGGGCGTCGCCTGGTACTTGCCATAGGCCCATTCGATCTGCGGCGTCCAGTTGCCCTTGCCGTTCTGCTTGGTCAGCACCTGGACCGTGGCGGAGAACTTGCTGTTGAACTTGGCGCCCACCTGCAGGCCCAGCTTGGTGTCGACCTCGCCGCTCAGCGACTGGTCGGCGCCTTGCGTCTGGCCGGGGATCACGTACTCGCCACCGTCCTTGGTGGTGCCCACCACGCCCACCGTGCCGAAGCCCGACAGCGAGAACATCGACTCGGACTGGGCTTGCGCCTGGGCGCCCGCGGCGGCCATTGCCAGCGCAGCGCCGAGGGCCAAAGGCGTCAGACGCCAGCTCTTCACAACCATCATGGAGGTACTCCTCATACTTCGTTTCCAACTTCAACGACGGACCGGCCCACCGCCAGCGCCCGCAGACCGGCGCAGCCGGCAGGGCGTTCGCGCAGCGCGAACCTGTTGTCGGTCCTTCAAAAACCTTCTTGACCCCGCAGCCCCAGAGGGCTGCCTCTAGAATCCGCGCAGCCCGCCGGTGACCGGCAAAACTTCACAGATCCACCATGTACAAGCTCGTGCTCATTCGCCACGGCGAATCCACCTGGAACCTTGAGAACCGGTTCACCGGCTGGACCGACGTGGACCTCACCGCCACCGGCGTCGCGCAGGCCCAGCAGGCAGGTCGTCTGCTCAAGGAAGCCGGCCTGGACTTCGACGTGGCGCACACCTCCGTCCTCAAGCGCGCCATCTGGACCCTGTGGCACTGCCTGGACCAGATGGACCGCCAGTGGCTGCCCGTGCGTCACAGCTGGCGCCTGAATGAACGCCACTACGGCGGCCTGCAGGGGCTCAACAAGGCCGACATGGCCAAGCAATACGGCGACGAGCAGGTGCTGGTCTGGCGCCGCAGCTACGACACCCCGCCTCCGGCACTGGAAGCCACCGACCCGCGCAGCGAGCGCGGGGACATCCGTTACGCCGGTCTCGACCCCGCCCAGATTCCTTTGACCGAATGCCTCAAGGACACCGTGGCGCGGGTGCTGCCCTACTGGAATGAGCAGATCGCTCCCGCTATTTTGTCTGGTCAGCGCGTGCTGATTGCTGCTCACGGCAACAGTATCCGGGCCCTCGTGAAATATTTGGACAACATCGCCGACGACGCCATCGTTAGCGTGAATATTCCCAACGGCATTCCCCTGGTCTATGAACTGGACAAGGATTTGAAGCCTATCAAGAGCTATTACCTGGGTGACGCCGAAGCCGCTGCCAAGGCCGCTGCAGCCGTGGCCAGCCAAGGCAAGGCCTGAACATTTCATGCCCGACATATTGCGCGCCTAGAGTGGGCAGCCAAAACGAAAAAAGCCCCGCAGTGCGGGGCTTTTTATTTCTACGCGCGTTTATTCGAAATATCGAACTGGTGCCGTTGACTATGTCGTATGACTATTAAGGCCTGAAGGTATAAATACCTGTTGGCCGATATATTGAATCCGACGATTACGCCGGTAATCGTTCACGCGGTCCGCAATGTCGCAGCCACCAACGCCGCAATGCACACCGCATTCGTCTCATGCGGGACAGCATTGCTGCTCCAGATGTGACGCACACCGGCCGCGCGCAGGGCGGGCAACGCATCCCCATTGAACAAGGCGTGGGTGACGGCGACATCCACCGACGTTGCGCCCCGGTCCAGTGCTTCGCGGGCGGAACCGATCAAGGTGCGTCCGGTGGACGCCATGTCGTCCAGCAGCACCACCGCGCGCCCGGCCACGTCCAGCGACGGGAAGGCCAGTTGCACCTGGGCGTCGCCCTGCCTCACCTTGCGGCCGACCGCAAATGCCAGCCCCGCGGCCTGCGCCGCCTCTGCCACCCACTGGCCGGACTCCTCATCCGGCCCCACCAGCACTGCGCCCGGCACCTGGCGAGCGATCCACTGCCCCAGCAGACGGGCCGCCGACAGGGCGGTGCCCACGCCCTCGGGCATGACTTCGTCCAGGCTGTTGATGCGGTGCAGATGGGGGTCCACCGTCACCACCTGGTCGAACTGTGTGGACAGCAAGGCGGCGATGTGCCGCTGGCTGACCGCCTCCCCGGGCGTGAATTCCATGTCCTGCCGCATGTAGGCCAGGTAAGGCGCCACCAGGGCCAGGTGGCGGGCACCCCAGGCGCGTGCCGCAGGGGCCGCGATGAGCAGCTCCACCAACCGGTCGTTGGGCTGGTGCTGCAGGCCGCGCAGCAGCCATACCTTGTCCGGCAGCGGCTTGGGCAGCACCAATCGCATTTCGCCGTCAGGAAAGCGATGACGCGTGATCCAGCCGATCGGGCACTGCAATTCAGCGGCCAGGCGCTCGGCCAGCCCCTGTTCATCGTCAAAAGCCAGCAGCATCGCAGCCTTTCTTCAACTGTCGGGAACCGGTCAGGCGCGACGAATGCGCCCGTCAGGGAGGTGGCAGGGCATCGGACAGCCGCGCGCTGAGCGCCTCGGCCAAGGCGCGCCGATCCTGGCCGTGCGTCTCCATCAGCGGCAGCGCCTCCACGCGGACCGCCAGGCCGCGCGCCGTGAGGATGCGCCACAGGCTTTGGAAGAGCGTCATCTGGCCGATATAGCAGGCCGCCTCGCTGTAGGGCGCGCCGGGCTGGTGCCAGCGCAGCACGAGCGGCTGCAAGGGAGCACTCACGCTGATGGCCGCCTGCAGCAAATTGGCATGCAGGGGCAGCAGCGGATATCCGGGCCCGGTCGTACCCTCCGGGAACACCGCCACCGTCTCACCGCGCTGCAGGGCTTCGGCGGTCTGGTGCACCACCCGCAGTGCATCGCGCTTGCTGGCCCGCTCGATGTAGAGCGTGCCCACGGCGGTGGCCAGGCCGCCCACCAGGGGCCAATGCTTGATGTCCGCCTTCGAGACGAAACGCGCCTCCGGGATCACCGCATGCATGGCCGCGATGTCCAGCCAGGAGACATGGTTGGCGGTGACCAGACGGGCCGCCGTCTGCGGCGTCACGAGCGGCTCCAGCCGCACGCCCAGCACACACAGCAGCTTGGCGGACCACCACTGCACATACGCCTGCCGCTGGCCGGCCTGCAGGCCTTGCCAACGCAGGTTCACGATCCACAGGCCGTGAAGGATGTGCGCCAGCATGCGGGCCACGCGCCAGCCGGCCACCAGCGCGCGCATCAGGCAGCCGCTTCCGTCACCAGGGACTCATAGGCCACCGTGCCGGCCACGAGCGTGAAGCGGACCTGGCCGGGCAATTCGAAGCCGGTGATGTCGAAGGCGAAGGGCGTGTGCTTGCCTTGGCTGACCAGGCGTTCGGGCGTCACCGCGCCCGAGGCTGCCGGGTCGAACACGCAGACGTCGCCGACGCCACCTTCCACCAGGCGGCCGGCACTGGCGGCCAGCGAACCCAGGGCGCCGCCCAGCACCTTGACCGGGCGGGCGGTGATGACGTCCAGCGCGCGGGCCATCGGCAGGCCTTCATCCTGGGCCCAGCGCAGGGCCAGGCTCAGCAGCAGTTCCAGGCCGGTGGCGCCGGGGGTGGCCTCGGCAAACGGCAGCAGCTTTTCATCGGTCGTGACCGGGTTGTGGTCGCTGACCAGCGCGTCCAGCGTGCCGTCGGCCAGGCCCTGGCGCAACGCGGCGCGGTCGCGCTGCTGCCTCAGGGGCGGCTGCAGCCGGAAGGCCGGGTTGAAGTAGCCGATGTCCACATCGCTCAGGTGCAGCGAATTGATGGACACGTCTGCGGTCACCGGCAGCCCTTCCTGCTTGGCGCGACGCACCAGGTCCACGCCGGCGGCGCTGCTGATGCGGCACAGGTGCACCCGGGCGCCGGTGGCGCGCACCAGTTCCAGGATGGTGTGCAGCGCCACCGTCTCGGCGGCCACCGGTTCTCCGGAGAGTCCCAGGCGCGTGGCGACTGACCCGCTGGCGGCCACGCCGCCGCTGAGCCACGGGTCGCGGGGGTGCAGCCACAGCGCATAGCCAAAGCTGGCCGCGTACTGCATGGCCCGCTGCAGCGTCAGCGTATTGCGAATGGGCACGGCCGCATGGGAGAAGGCCACGCAGCCGGCCTCGGTGAGTTCGGCCATCTCTGTCAGCGACTCGCCGGCCAGGCCGCGGGTGATGGCACCCAGCGGGAACAGGCGGCAGCGGCTGAGCTTGCGGGCGCGGAACTTGAGCATTTCCACGAGGCCCGGCTCGTCGAGCGCGGGGTCGGTGTCTGGTGGGCACACGAGGCTGGTGACGCCTCCGGCAGCGGCGGCGGCCAGTTCGCTTTCCAACATGCCTTCATGCTCATGACCGGGTTCGCGCAGCCGCGCGGCCAGGTCCACCAGGCCCGGGGCCACCACCAGGCCTGTCGCATCGATGACGCGGTCCGCCGTGAAGTCACCCACGCGGCCGACGCCGACGATGCGGCCCGAGGCGATGGCCAGGTCGCCGTGCTGGTCCAGGCCCGAGGCGGGGTCCAGCAGGCGTCCGTTTTGAATCAGGATCTTCATACAGTGCTCCAGCCTCGTCTCAGGCCTCGTTGCCGGCCAGGATGGACATCACCGCCATCCGCACCGCAATGCCGAAAGTGACCTGCGGCAGGATCACGCTGTGCTGGCCGTCGGCCACGCTGGACGAGATCTCCACGCCGCGGTTGATGGGGCCTGGGTGCATCACGATGGCGTCCGGCTTGGCCAGGGCCAGCTTTTCCGGTGTCAGGCCGAAGCTCTTGAAGTACTCGCCGGCGCTGGGAAGCATGGCGCCGCTCATGCGCTCGTTCTGCAGGCGCAGCATGATGATCACGTCGGCGTCACGCACGCCTTCGGCCATGTCGTGGCATACCCGCACGCCCATCTCCTTGAGGTCGCCGGGCACCAGGGTCTTGGGGCCGACCGCGCGGATCTCGGGCACGCCCAGGATGCTGAGTGCGTGGATGTCCGAGCGTGCCACGCGCGAGTGCACGATGTCGCCGACGATGGCCACGGTCAGGTTGGTGAAGTCCTTCTTGTAGTGGCGGATGGTGTACATGTCCAGCAGCCCCTGGGTGGGGTGGGCATGCCGGCCGTCACCGGCATTGACCACATGCACATGCGGCGCGCAGTGCTGGGCGATCAGATAGGGGGCACCGGACTCGCTGTGGCGCACGACGAACATGTCGGCATGCATGGCCGACAGGTTGGCCACGGTATCCAGCAGGGTTTCGCCCTTGGCGGTGCTGGAGCGGGCGATGTCGAGGTTGATTACGTCGGCCGACAGGCGCTTGGCGGCGATCTCGAAGGTGGTGCGGGTGCGGGTGCTGTTCTCGAAGAACAGGTTGAACACCGACTTGCCGCGCAGCAGCGGCACCTTCTTCACTTCGCGGTCGTTGACCGAGAGGAAGGTGCCGGCGGTGTCCAGGATCTGGTGGATGACTGCGCGTGGCAGGCCTTCGGTGGAGAGCAGATGGACCAGCTCGCCGTGCTTGTTCAGTTGCGGATTTCTTTTACTCAGCATGGTCATTTCACGTCGAAGCTGAACTGGCCCTCGGCGTCCTTGGCCAGGCGCAGCCGCTGCTCGGGCGCCAGGGTCATGCGGGCGGCGGAGAAGGCGGGCTCGATGGGCAGTTGGCGGCCGCCGCGGTCCACCAGCACGGCCAGGGTCACGCTGGCGGGGCGTCCGAAGTCGAACAGTTCGTTGATCACGGCGCGGGTGGTGCGGCCGGTGTAGAGCACATCGTCGATCAGCACGATATGGCGGTCGTTGATATCGAAGGGCAGCCGGGTGTGGTCGGCGGTGGCGTTCATGCCTTTGGAGCCGAAGTCATCGCGATGCAGGGCGCTGGAGATCACGCCGTGCTGGCCTGGCAATTGCAGGTCTTGTTGCAAGCGTTCGGCCAGCCAGGCGCCGCCGGACCAGATCCCCACCAGGACGGCCTCGGGTTGCAGCAAGCGCTGCACGCCGCGGCGCAGGTCTGCATACAGGGCTTCCGCATTGAGAGGGAGGGTGCTCATGAATGTTCCCGGAAATATTGTTCGAGGATCAGGGCGGCGCTGGCCGCATCCAGGTCGCGTGCGCCTTGTGCCTGTGCTTCTGCGCTGGTGTAGCGTTCATCCACTTCCATGACGGGCAGGTGGTAGCGTCCACGCAGTTGTCCGGCAAAGCGCAGGGCGCGCTGCGTCATCTCATGCGGTTGGCCGTCGGGGTGCCTGGGCACACCTACCACCAGCGCATCGGGCTGCCATTCCTGGATCAGCTTCCCGATCGCCACGAACCGCGCATCCCCTTGCACCGCAATCGTCTTGAGTGCTGTCGCACTCCCTAGCAGCCGATTCCCTGACGCCACCCCAATCCGCTTCGTCCCAAAGTCAAACCCCAGCAGCGTCACCGGCCCCTTCTCACTCATACCCTCTTCCCCCGACCGCGGCCTCCCACAGCCGCCCCTGCCCGGAGCACAGCGACCGGGTACCCCAAGCCTTTCGGACGCAAGAGCGCAGCGACTGCCGTCCCCATCCAGCCGGTCCCGGCCGCCGGGCCGCCCCAAGGCCCGGGACGCGCCCCTTGGGGGCAGGAGCGCAGCGACTGGAGGGCCCAAGCCCTTCGGACGCAGGAGCGAAGCGACTGCCGTCTCCATCCAGCCGGTCCCAGCCGAAGGGCCGCCCCGAGGCTCGGGACGCGCCCCTTGGGGGCAGGAGCGCAAGCGACTGGGGGGTCCATCCAGCCGGTCCCGGCCGCCGGGCCGCCCCAAGGCCCGGGACGCGCCCCTTGGGGGCAGGAGCGCAGCGACTGGGGGGCACAATCCTTGCGCCCCTTGGGGGCAGGAGCGCAAGCGACTGGGGGGCCCAAATCATCCATGACCGGCTTCTTGACTCAGCATCCGCGGATCGATGCCCAGCAGCGCGAGCGCCTTTTCGTAGCGCTCTTCAATCGGCGTGTCGAAGATGATCTCGGGCGTGGCGTCCACCGTGATCCAGCCATTGCGGCCGAGCTCTTCCTCCAGCTGGCCGGCGGCCCAGCCGCTATAGCCCAGCGTGATCAGCACGCGCTTGGGGCCGGCGCCATTGGACAAGGCCTCAAGCACATCCCGGCTGGTGGTCATCTCCAGGCCGCCCGGCACCGCCAGCGTGGCGTTGTAGTGGTTGCCCTGCTCATCCAGCGGCTCATGCAGCACGAAGCCGCGTTCCGTCTGCACGGGGCCACCGTAGAACACGGGGCGGGCGGCCATGGTCTCATCCGGCAGTTCCAGTTCGACTTTCTCGAACAGGTTGCCAAGCGTCAATGAGATGGGCTTGTTGATGACCAGGCCCAGGGCACCCTTCTCGTTATGCTCGCACAGGTAGATCACTGACCCGGCAAAGGTCTCGTCCACCACGCCCGGCATGGCGATCAGGAACTGGTTGGTCAGATCGATGCGGTCCTTGGACATGCCAGCATTCTATTTCACCGACACTCCCCGTCCATGATGAACGCCTCTTCCGCCAGCGGCCTCGCCGCCGCTCCTGATCCGGACACCGCCCTGGTCTGGTTCCGCCGCGATCTGCGGGCAGACGACCATGCGGCGCTCTACCACGCGCTCAAGCAGCACCCCCGCGTCTACGCCGTCTTCGTGCTGGACACCGATATCCTGGACGCCTTGCCCCGGGCGGACCGCCGGGTGGCGTTCATCCTGGACGCCTTGCGGGTGCTGGACGCCGACCTCGCCCGCCTCGCCCCCGGCGCCGGGCTGGTCGTGCGGCACGGCAGCGCCCGCACGGCGGTGCCGGCGCTCGTGGCCGAGCTGTCCGCCGGCGCGCTGTACTTCAACCATGACGACGAACCGCAAGCGCTGCTGCGTGATGCCGAGGTGACGCAGGCCCTTCAGGCACGAGGGGTGGCGGTGCAGAGCTTCAAGGACCATGTGATCTTCGAGCGCTCGGAGATCCTGACCGGGGCCCGGCAGCCCTATGGCGTGTTCACCCCCTACAAGAACAACTGGCTCAAGACACTGACGGACTTTTACGTCCGCGCCTATCCGGTCCACCGGTATGCGGCCCATCTGGCCCGCCTGGACGGTACGCCGGCGCGGCGGATACCCACGCTGGCGGAGATCGGCTTCGAGCCCGTGGACCTCAACCCCACGCTGCTGGAGGGGAGCGACGGCGCCCAGCGCCTGCTCAAGGAGTTCCTTACCCGCATCGACCGCTACGCCGAGCAGCGGGACTTTCCCGCCGTCAAGGGGCCGAGCTATTTGAGCGTTCATCTGCGCTTTGGCACGCTGTCCATCCGGCAGGCGGCGAGAGAGGCGTGGCAGCGGGCCCGCCAGGGCAACGAGGGCGCCCAGACCTGGCTCTCGGAGCTGGTGTGGCGGGACTTCTACCACCAGGTGATGCACCACCATCCCCATGTGGTGGAGCGGGCGTTCCGGCCGGAATACGACCGCATCCGCTGGGACACCGGCCCGGAGGCCGAGGCGCAGTTCCAGGCGTGGTGCGAGGGCAAGACCGGCTATCCCATCGTCGATGCGGCCATGCGCCAGCTCAACGAGACTGGCTACATGCACAACCGTCTGCGCATGATTACCGCCAGCTTCCTGATGAAGGACCTTGGCATCGACTGGCAGTGGGGCGAGCGCTACTTCGCGCGGCAGTTGCTGGATTACGACCTCGCCGCCAACAACGGCGGCTGGCAGTGGGCTGCTTCCAGCGGCTGTGACGCCCAGCCTTATTTCCGGATCTTCAATCCGGTCAGCCAGAGCGAGAAGTTCGATGCCGACGGCAAGTTCATCAAGCGCTACCTGCCCGAGCTGTCGAAGCTGCCGCCCAAGCTCATCCATGCGCCGTGGCAGGCCCCCGCCGCGGCGCTGCAGGCCTGCGGCGTGACGCTGGGCAAGGACTATCCGCTTCCCATCGTGCGGCATGAGCTGGCCCGCATGGCCACGCTGGACCGCTATTCAGTGGTGAAGGACAGGCGGCTGCCGGGAGACAGCTGAGCCCTACCCGCGAGCTGGGCGCCGAGGCGGCTCAATGCACCACCGCGCTGCCGTCCGACGGCAGTCGCTCGCCGTGCGCCCGGGACTCGGCCAGGTTGAGCAACCCGCGCGCGGTGATGGCGTCGCGGGGATAGAGCGCCAGGCCCACGGTGCAGTGCAGGCGGATCGGCTTGCCCGACAGCTCAAACGGCTGGCCCAGCGCCTCATCGAGCCGAAGGGCCAGCGCGGCGGCCTCGTCGGCCCCTTCGACCCGGGTGACGACCAGCGCGAACTGTTCATCGGCATGGCGGGCCAGCAGGTCGGAGTCCCCGGTGCAGCCCTTCAGGCGCTGGCCCAGTTCCACCAGCAGCGGCGCGGTGGCCGACGGCCCGTGAGACAGCAGCAGCGCCTGCAGCCCGCGCAGCACCACCACGGCCACGGCCACCGGCTGCGGGTCGCTGCGCAGCAGGCGCAGCACCTGGTCCAGGCGCTCCAACAGCGCGACCTGGCCCAGCAGGCCGGTCACGGTGTCGCGCAGCAAGGGAGAGCTGCGCATCTGCTTGCCGCTCGCCCACTCGCTCTCCAGCAGTTCGTCCAGGTCGCCGAACAGGCTTTCCAGCCCGGTGCCCTTGTCGTAGAAGCCATCCGCCCCCGCCTTCATGCAGAGGTCGCGGTAGGCGTCCGCGCTCTGATGGCTGAGCATGAGGATGCGGCCCTTGTAGCCGCGCCCGCGCAGGGCCCGCAGCACGTCCATGCCGTTGCCGATGGCCAGCTGCATGTCCAGCAGCACGATATCCGGCTGGAGCCAGTCGATCAGCGCCACCGCCTGAGGCGCGCCTTCGGCTTCGCCGATGACGCGGGTACCCGGCAGAGTGTCGAGCCGCCTTGCCAGCAGACGCCGGATGGCTGCAGAGTCCTCGACGAGGAAGATATCCATGAGACGCTTTCTCCAAGCGCCGTTCGTTGATGAACGGCATGGAGCGCATCTTGGGCCCGCCACCTTGAATCGGTCAGAAGCCGCCCGCGCAAGCTGTTGTCGGAAGCCCGCCGCAGGGGTTGTACGGCAATCACCTACACCGCCGGAGCCCCCGCAGCAACGGTCAAGACAGTGCCGTCTGGACCGTTCGCTGGCAGTTCGCGGCCAGTGCGCCGACGGTCCGCACGCGTGTCAGATGGCGTCGGTCAGGCCGTGCTGCACGCAGTATTTGGTCAGCTCGGTGTTGTTGCGCCAACCGGTCTTCTCCAGGATGCGCGCCCGGTAAGTGCCCACGGTCTTGGCGGACAGATGCATGGTGTCGGCAATCTCCGCGGGGGTCTTGCCGGCCGCGATCAGGAGCATCACCCGGTGCTCCTGGGCCGAGAGCTGCTCATGGGGCAACTGGTTGGGCGCCTGGCCGCTCAGCAGCCCCAGCAGGTGGTCCGCCATGGCGGCAGTGACATATCGCCCGCCGGCCAGCAGGCGCTGCAAGGCCAGCACCAGCTCGTCGGTCGCCTTGTCCTTGGGCAGGTAGCC
>Ga0065165_1000294_pt1 | contig 84454 bp, 72 predicted proteins | sample AraplaMF_Cvi_mMF_FD_63813 | JGI IMG/M metagenome (GOLD analysis project Ga0065165, IMG submission 63813) | Arabidopsis root microbial communities from the University of North Carolina, USA - plate scrape MF_Cvi_mMF (version 2) (version 3) | ecosystem: Host-associated > Plants > Roots >... | reverse complement strand
GGACGCGCCGTCCTGACGCTGAAGGACGGCTCCGAGGTCCCGGTCAGCCGCACCTATGCCGGCATAGGTGCGGCTGACCGGGACCTCGGAGCCGTCCTTCAGCGTCAGGACGGCGCGTCCGTCGCCGCGCTTGGCGTCGGAGATGGCGTCGCGGGCCACCCACCACGAGCGGTGCACCTGGGCGCCCTCGATCCCCTCCAGTTCCGAGACCGCGTCGGCCAGGCGCATGAGGATAAGGTCCTGGCCCTTTGAAGTGTGGAGCCGCAGGTAGTGGTCCTCGGCCTCCACCGCCCAGACGTCGGCGCCGCGCAGCTTCAGCGGCAGGCGCTCCAGGAACTTGGGCGGCTCGGGCCGCGCCTCGGTGATGGCGATGCGGCGCGTCTCGATCAGCATGTTGATGGCGGTGATGGCGATGGCGACGATCAGGACGTAGCCGAACAGCACCGGCAGGCCTGATACCCCGATGTTCGAGCCCAGCATCCCGCGCGTCACCGCCCACACCAGGAAAGTGAAAGGCAGCGACATGGCCAGCGCCGCCACCAGGACGTCGAGCCAGATGTTGCCCGTCCGCCGCCGCCCGCTCCGGAAGAACCAGTTCGCGATGACCGAGCCGATGAAGTAGCCGACCACCATCATCAGCATCCAGTAGGCGAGCCGCAGCGGGAGCGATGTGCTGCTGGTGCCGAAGGCGCCGGAGAAGGTGAGGAACAGGCCGGCGGCCACGGCCACCGCCATGCCGCGCATCCAGGAGCGAGTCTCCTCATGGCGCAGGATCCGCTGGAGGCGGCTCGTCATCGGCGCGCCGTTCGCGAAGCGTGAACGGCAGGCCGTGGGAATTCGCGAAGCTGCGCCGTCACCCGACGTATCCCCGCTCGCACCGCTTTCCGACCGCCGTCATGTCCTGACTCGACCGGGCCGCGCATCGGCGCCGCCCCACAGCGTCCGGAGATAAAGGATGTCGTCTGTTTCGCAAACGCCCGCCGCCCGAGCGCTTTCCCCCGCAGGGAGCGACGGCGGCGCTGGGAAAGCGCTCAACCCAAAGCAAGAGATGAGCGGGACCGGTCGGTCCCGCTCAGGGCCGATGAGCTTCCAGGTGCGGTTCGCCCTGAGCATGGCGGCGGTGGCGGTGATCGTGGGCCTGTCGCTGGGCGGCGCCTGGAAGGGTGTCTTCGCGGTGGCCTCCCAGGCCCGGCTGCACGCGCCGGACATGGCGCTGTTCAACGCGCTGTCGCCGGCGATCAAGGTCCACCTGTTCACGGCGCTGGCGGCCCTGGTCCTGGGCGCGGTGCTGATGACCCTGCGCAAGGGCCGGACGTTCCACCGCGTGGCCGGCTGGGTCTGGGTGAGCCTGGTCATGGTCACCGCGGGCGCCACGCTGTTCATCACCAGCCTGAACCACGGCAAGTGGTCGATCCTGCACCTCTTCACCGGCTGGGTGCTGCTGATGCTGCCGCTGGCGGTGATGTGGGCCAAGCGGCACAACGTGGCCCGCCACCGCCGGACGATGATGGGCCTGTTCTACGGCGGCTTCGCCATCAACCTGTTCATTGCCCTGATCCCCGGCCGGACCCTGTGGATGATGTTCCTGGGCTGAGGCCTGCGCCCCGGACCGCTCTCTCGGAAAGAGCGGTCCGTTCACCTCGGGTCAGGTTCATGCGCCCGAAGGCGGTTTTCAGGGGCTCACGCGGTTGTCATCACAGGAGGCGGCGCCTATAAGCCGCCTCACTCGCCGCCAGGGGCGAGTTTTCCCTTCAGTCGCCCCCAAGGCCTCATGAACATCCACGAACACCAAGCCAAAGCCGTCCTCGCGGAGTTCGGCGTGGCGGTCCCGCGCGGCTATCCCGCGTTCTCCGTCGACGAAGCTGTCGAAGCTGCGAAGAAGTTGGGCGGACCCGTGTTCGTCGTGAAGTCCCAGATCCACGCCGGCGGGCGCGGCAAGGGGCGCTTTGAAGGCCTTGGCCCGGAGGCCAAGGGCGGGGTCCGGGTGGTCAAGAGCGTCGACGACGTGAAGGCCAACGCGACCGAGATGCTGGGCCGGGTGCTGGTGACGCACCAGACCGGGCCGAAGGGCAAGCAGGTGAACCGCCTCTACATCGAGGAAGGCGCCGCGATCGCCAAGGAATTCTACCTGTCGCTGCTGGTCGACCGCGAAACGAGCCGGGTCTCGGTCGTGGCCTCCACCGAAGGCGGCATGGACATCGAGGAGGTCGCGCACGCGACCCCCGAGAAGATCGCCACCTTCTCCATCGACCCGGCCACGGGCGTGTTCCCGCACCACGGCCGCGCGCTGGCCGGCGCGCTGGGCCTGAAGGGCGACCTGGCCAAGCAGGCGGCCACGCTCCTCTCGCAGCTCTACACGGCGTTCCTCGCCAAGGACATGAGCATGCTGGAGGTGAACCCGCTGATCGTCACCGCCGCCAGTGAAGGCCAAGAGGGGCAGCTGCGCGTCCTGGACGCCAAGGTCAGCTTCGACTCCAACGCCCTGTTCCGCCACAAGGACATCCAGGCGCTGCGCGACGAGACCGAGGAGGATCCGAAGGAGATCGAGGCCTCCAAGTACGACCTGAGCTACATCGCCCTCGACGGCGAGATCGGCTGCATGGTCAACGGCGCCGGCCTGGCGATGGCCACCATGGACATCATCAAGCTGTATGGCGCTGAGCCCGCCAACTTCCTGGACGTGGGCGGCGGCGCCGACGAGGCCAAGGTGACGGCGGCGTTCAAGATCATCATCGCCGATCCGAACGTGAAGGGCATCCTGGTCAACATCTTCGGCGGCATCGCGCGTTGCGACATCCTCGCCAACGGCGTGATCGCGGCGGTGAAGCAGGTGGGCCTGGCGGTTCCGCTGGTGGTGCGCCTCGAGGGCACCAACGCCGAGCTGGGCAAGAAGATCATCAACGAGAGCGGCCTGAACGTGATCGCCGCGAACGACCTCTCGGACGGCGCCGAGAAGATCGTCAAGGCCGTGCGGGGCGCTTAAGTACGATGTCGATCCTCATCAACAAGAACACCCGCGTCATCTGCCAGGGCATCACCGGCGCCCAGGGCACGTTCCACTCGGAACAGGCGATCGCTTACGGGACCAAGATGGTCGGCGGCGTGACCCCCGGCAAAGGCGGGACCACCCACATCGGCCTGCCCGTCTACGACACGGTCTCCGAGGCCGTGAAGCAGACCGGCGCGGACGCCAGCGTGATCTACGTGCCGCCGCCCTTCGCCGCGGACTCGATCCTGGAAGCCATCGACGCCGAGGTCCCGCTGATCATCTGCATCACCGAGGGCATCCCGGTGGCCGACATGGTCAAGGTGAAGCGCTCGCTCAGCGGCTCAAAATCCAGGCTGATCGGCCCGAACTGCCCCGGCGTGCTGACGCCGGATGAGTGCAAAATCGGCATCATGCCCGGGAACATCTTCAAGAAGGGCAGCGTGGGCGTTGTTTCGCGCTCGGGTACGCTTACCTATGAGGCCGTGTTCCAGACCTCGCAGGTGGGCCTCGGCCAGACGACGGCCGTGGGCATCGGCGGCGACCCCGTGAAGGGCACCGAGTTCATCGACATGCTCGACATGTTCCTGAAGGACCCGGAGACCGAGTCGATCATCATGATCGGCGAGATCGGCGGCTCGGCCGAGGAGGACGCGGCTGAGTTCATCAAGAATTCAGCAATCAAGAAGCCTATGGTCGGCTTCATCGCGGGCCGCACCGCGCCGCCCGGTCGGCGCATGGGCCATGCGGGCGCGATCATCTCGGGCGGCAAGGGCGGCGCCGAGGACAAGATTGCGGCCATGGAAGCTGCGGGCATCCGCGTGTCGCCGTCACCGGCGGCCCTCGGGACCACGCTGTTGGAAGTGCTCAAGGGCGCGTAAGCGCCACACATTGGTATTGGGCGGTCCGCGCTCGGCTCCTTCTTCCGAAGTCCGTGGGCCCGCCCGCGGAAGGCGAAGGACATGGCGGACGACGCAGGCCTGATCAACGAAGTTCTGGCCGAGACCTCTTTCCTCTACGGCGGCAATGCGGCCTTCGTGGAGGACCTCTACGCGAAGTGGGCGGCCGACCCGAACTCGGTGGCCCCGTCCTGGCAGGCCTTCTTCGCCAGCCTGCTCGACGGCAAGTCGGACGTGGCGCGCGCCGCCGGCAAGCCCGCCTGGGCCAAGGTCGAGACGCCTTACGCCCGCCCCGACTGGATGAGCGCCATCGACGGCCTGTGGCCGGCGGTGGAGGCCAAGGTCGGCAAGGCCATCGAGGAGAAGAAGCCGACCGCCTCGGTCGACGAGGTCCGCGCCGCCACCCTCGACAGCCTGCGCGCCATCATGATGATCCGCGCCTACCGCATGCGCGGCCACCTGAAGGCCAACCTGGACCCGCTGGGCATCGCCTCCACGCCCGGTGACGCCACCGAGCTGGACCCGGCCACCTACGGCTTCGCCGAGGCCGACTTCGACCGGCCGATCTTCCTGGACTACGTGCTGGGCCTGGAGACGGCCTCGATCCGCGAGATCCTGGCGATCCTGCGCCGCACCTACTGCGGGAACGTCGGCGTGCAGTACATGCACGTGTCGGACCCCAAGGAAAAAGCCTGGCTGCAGGAGCGCATCGAGGGCCGCGACAAGGAGATCGTCTTCACCAAGGAGGGCAAGGTCGCCATCCTGAAGAAGCTGATCGAGACCCAGGGCTTCGAGCAGTTCCTCCACCGCCGTTTCCCCGGCACCAAGCGCTTCGGCCTGGACGGCGGCGAGGCGATGGTCCCGGCGCTGGAGCAGATCATCAAGCGCGGCGGCGCCATGGGCGTGAAGGACATCGTCCTGGGCATGCCGCACCGCGGGCGCCTGAACGTGCTGGCCGCCGTGATGGGCAAGCCGTACCACATCATCTTCCACGAGTTCCAAGGCGGCTCGGCCGTGCCCTCCGACGTGCAGGGCTCGGGCGACGTGAAGTACCACCTGGGCGCCTCGTCCGACCGTGAGTTCGACGGCAACAGCGTCCACCTGTCGCTGACCGCGAACCCCTCGCACCTCGAGATCGTCAATCCGGTGGTGATCGGGAAGGTTCGCGCCAAGCAGGCCTTCACCCTGCGCGAGCAGCCGTCGGCCGGCCGCGGCCACGTCATGCCCCTGCTGCTGCACGGCGACGCCGCCTTCGCGGGCCAGGGTGTGGTGGCCGAGTGCTTCGCGCTGTCGGGCCTGCGCGGCTACGGCGTCGGTGGGACCATGCACTTCGTGGTCAACAACCAGATCGGCTTCACCACCAGCCCGAAGAACAGCCGCTCGTCGCCCTATCCGACCGACGTGGCGTTGATGGTGGAGACGCCGATTTTCCACGTGAACGGGGACGATCCCGAGGCCGTCACCTTCGCCGCCAAGGTCGCCACCGAGTACCGCCAGCTGTTCGGCAAGGACGTGGTGGTCGACATGTTCTGCTACCGCCGGTTCGGTCACAACGAGGGGGACGACCCCACGATGACCCAGCCGCTGATGTACGCGAAGATCAAGAACCACCCGTCGGTTCGCGACCTCTACGCCTCGCGCCTGATCGCCGAGGGCGTGGCCACGCAGGACGACGTCGACGGCTGGATCGCCGAGTTCGACAAGTTCCTCGACGAGGAGTTCGAGGCCGGCAAGCAGTACAAGGCCAACAAGGCCGACTGGCTCGACGGCAAGTGGTCGGGCCTCAAGCTGCCGTCGGGCGACGAGCGCTACGCCACGGGCGTGCCCAAGCAGAAGCTGCTCGACCTGGGCCGCAAGCTGACCACGATCCCGGAGCGCATCAGCGTCCACAAGACCGTCGAGCGCGTGATCGCCGGCCGTCGCGAGGCCATCGAGGCCGGCGAGGGCCTGGACTGGGCCACGGCCGAGAGCCTGGCCTTCGCCAGCCTGCTGGACCAGGGCTATCCGGTCCGCCTGTCGGGCCAGGACAGCGTGCGCGGCACCTTCAGCCAGCGCCACTCGGGCGTCATCGACCAGAAGACGGAGGAGGTTTACTTCCCGCTCCGCAACCTGGGCCCGAACCAGTCGCACTTCGAAGTGCTGGACTCGGCGCTGTCGGAAGAGGCGGTGCTGGGCTTCGAGTACGGCTTCTCGCTGACCGATCCCGACACCCTGACCATGTGGGAAGGCCAGTTCGGCGACTTCGTGAACGGCGCCCAGGTGGTGATCGACCAGTTCATCAGCTCGGGCGAACGCAAGTGGCTGCGGATGAGCGGCCTCGTGATGCTGCTGCCGCACGGCTACGAGGGCCAGGGCCCCGAGCACTCGTCGGCGCGCCTCGAGCGCTTCCTGCAGCTCTGCGCCGAAGACAACATGCAGGTGATCAACGCGACGACGCCGGCGAACTACTTCCACGCCCTGCGCCGCCAGCTGCTGCGGGAGTTCCGCAAGCCGCTGATCGTCATGTCGCCGAAGTCGCTGCTGCGCCACAAGCGGGCGGTGTCGAACCTCGCCGACCTGGAGACGGGCACGGGCTTCCACCGGGTGATGGTGGACGGCGCCGAGGCCGGCTGCGACGTGGGCGGCGTGACCCTGCAGGCCGACGACAAGATCAACCGCGTCATCGTCTGCTCGGGCAAGGTCTACTTCGACCTGGTCGAGCAGCGCGCCAAGACCGGCCGCGACGACGTCTACATCCTGCGCCTGGAACAGTTCTATCCGTGGCCGCTGAAGTCGCTGACCAACGAGCTGAAGCGCTTCAAGAACGCTGAACTGGTCTGGTGCCAGGAAGAGCCCAAGAACATGGGCGGCTGGCAGTTCGTCGATCCTTGGCTGGAGCTGACCCTGGAGCGCATGAGCATCAAGGCCAAGCGCGCCCGCTACGTCGGTCGCCCGGCCTCGGCGTCCACCGCCGCCGGCCTGATGAGCCGCCACCTCAAGGAACTGGACGCCTTCCTCACGGAAGCGTTCGCCTGAACCCCTTCGTCCCGTACGCCTGCGAAAGACCCTAAGGAGCCTACCCCCCAATGGCCGACATCATGACCCCCGCCCTCGGTGAATCCGTCACCGAAGCCACGGTGGCGCGCTGGGCGAAGAAGGCCGGCGATGCGGTCCGCAAGGACGAGATCCTCGTCGAGCTGGAAACCGACAAGGTGAGCCTGGAAGTGGCCGCCCCGTCGGACGGCGTGCTCGCCGAGATCACCGCCGAGGAAGGCGCGACCGTCGAGCCCGGCGCGGTCCTGGGCAAGATCAGCGAAGGCGGCGCGGCCGCCGCGGCGCCCAAGGCCAACGGGGGCGCCAAGGCCGAGGCTCCGAAGGCCGAAGCCAAGCCTGAACCGGCCCCCGCGCCCGCTCCGGCCCCCGCGCCCGCTCCGGCCCCCGCGCCGGCCGCCAAGGCCGCGGCCGAGCCCGTGCTGGCCCCCTCGGCCCAGCGCGTGGCCGCCGAGAACAACCTGGACCCGGCCGCGATCCCCGGCACCGGCAAGGACGGCCGCGTGACCAAGGGCGACGCCCTGGCCGCCCTGGAAGCCCGCGCCAAGGCCCCGGCCCCCGCGCCGACGGCGCCGGCCGCGCCGCGCGCCATCCACGAGCGCGAAGAGCGGGTGAAGATGACCCGCCTGCGCCAGACCATCGCGCGCCGGCTGAAGGAAGCCCAGAACAACGCCGCCATGCTCACCACCTTCAACGAGGTGGACATGACCGAGGTCATGGCGCTGCGGAACCAGTACAAGGACGTCTTCGAGAAGAAGCACGGCGTGAAGCTGGGCTTCATGTCCTTCTTCGTGAAGGCGGTGATCCACGGCCTCAAGCAGGTGCCGGACGTCAACGCCGAGATCGACGGCACGGACGTCATCTACAAGAACCACTACGACATCTCGGTCGCCGTCGGCACCGAGAAGGGCCTGGTGACGCCGGTCGTCCGCGACGCCGACACCATGAGCCTGGCCGACATCGAGAAGGAGATCGGCGCCCTGGGCAAGAAGGCCCGGGACGGCCAGCTCTCGATGGAGGACCTGCAGGGCGGCACCTTCACCATCTCGAACGGCGGCATCTACGGCTCGCTGATGTCGACGCCGATCCTGAACCCGCCGCAGTCGGGCATCCTGGGCATGCACAAGATCCAGGACCGGCCGATGGTGGTGAACGGCCAGATCGTCTCGCGGCCCATGATGTACCTGGCGCTGAGCTACGATCACCGGATCGTCGACGGCAAGGGCGCGGTGACCTTCCTGGTCCACGTCAAGGAAGCGATCGAAGACCCGCAGCGCCTGCTGCTCGACGTCTAGGAAATACTGCGCATTCTAAGCATCGGGCGGCGATCCTGAGGCGGATCGCCGCACCTGCGTCGTATTCCGCGGCGACGACCGAACGTCGTTTCCCACAATTCATCAATGCTTAGGCCATGCCTGGGAAAGCTCCTTGAAAAGGGGGAGCTTTTCCATGACCGCGCCCGCCGCGAACGAGGCCTTCACACCCAGCGTCGCCATGACGCTGGACGTGCTGTCCGCCGAGATCGAGCTCGCCGCGGCGCGCTGCATCCGCCTGGACAAGACCCTGGGCGAGTTCATGGACCGGCTGCCGACCGCCGAGCGCCAGACGCTGACCGAGAGCCTGCACGGCGTCGATCTGCTGGCCCAGCACCTCACCGGCCTGGCCAGCTTCGCCCGCACCGCCAGCTTCACCGCGCCCGAGGACGTCGGCGCGCCGGCCGACGCCGCCCTGGCCAGCCTCACGCTCGGCGCCCTGGCCGAACGCATGGCCGAGGGCCTGGGCAAGCCCGTGGCCGAGACCGACGACGTCGATCCGGGCGACGTGGACTTCTTCTGAGAAACGTGGCCGCGATGCAGTTCGACTCTCCGCCGTCCTACCGGGTCCTGGTCGTGGATCACGACCGCACTACGCTGGAGATGGCCCAGATCCGCCTAGAGGTGGCCGGCTACCAGGTCGTGGCCGTGCGCGACGCCGTCGCCGCGCTGACGGCGCTGGAGCAGGGTGGGATCGACGCCGTGGTGCTGGAGCGCCACCTGTCGGCCATGGGCAGCCTGCAGGTCCTGGAAGCCCTGGAATCGTCGCTGCCGGTCCTGCTCACCGGCCGCAAGCTGACGGCCGAAGACGCCGAGGCGGCCGGCCACGGCGTGTGCGGCGGCCTGGCCAAGCCCTACAGCGGCGCGGCCCTGCTCGACGCCGTCGACGGCATGCTCGCCCACGGGGCGCCGACCCCCACGGCCGAGGCCGAGGACGCCTGGCTCGAGGTCTGAGCCAAGAGATCGGCCGCCGCCGGTTGACCTGTGACTTTCGAACACTAGGTTGCGCGCCCATCTAAGGCGCAGGCGAACCATGGCTGACACACCCAACTACGACGTCGTCATCATCGGGGGCGGCCCCGGCGGCTACAACGCGGCGATCCGCGCGGGCCAGCTGGGCCTGAAGGTCGCCTGCGTGGACAAGGGCGTCGACGGCGGCTCGACCCTGGGCGGCACCTGCCTGAACGTCGGCTGCATGCCTTCCAAGGCCCTGCTGCACGCCTCCGAGCTGTTCGCGGCCGCCAACACCGAGTTCGCCCACCTGGGCATCGAGGTGACGCCGAAGCTCAACCTCGAGCAGATGATGAAGCAGAAGGCCGAGTCCGTCGGCCAGCTCACCAAGGGCATCGAGTTTCTCTTCAAGAAGAACAAGGTCGACCGCTACCAGGGCGCGGGCGCGATCGCGGGGCCCGGCAAGGTGAAGGTGACAGGCGCCGACGGCGCGGTGACCGAGCTCGCCGCCAAGGACATCGTCATCGCCACCGGCTCGCTGCCGTCGGGTCTGCCGGGCGTCGAGGTGGATCAGAAGCGCATCGTCGACTCCACCGGCGCCCTGTCGCTGCCGGAAGTGCCCGGCCACCTGGTGGTGATCGGCGCCGGCATCATCGGCCTGGAGCTGGGCTCGGTGTGGCGCCGCCTGGGCGCCAAGGTCACCGTGATCGAGTTCCTGGACCGCATCACCCCCGGCATGGACGCCGAGGTCGCCAAGACCTTCCAGCGCTCGCTGACCAAGCAGGGCATGGAGTTCAAGCTGGGCTCCAAGGTCACCGGCGCGAAGACCACGAAGAAGGGCGTCACGCTCACCTTCGAGCCGGTCGCCGGCGGCGCGGCCGAGACGATCGACGCCGACTACGTGCTGCTGGCCATCGGCCGCAAGCCGTTCACCGACGGCCTGGGCCTGGAGACGGTGGGCATCGTCCCCGATAAGCGCGGCTTCGTCGAGACCGACCACTGGAAGACCTCGGCGCCGGGCGTCTGGGCCATCGGCGACGTCACCCACGGCCCGATGCTGGCCCACAAGGCCGAGGAAGAGTCGGTGGCTTGCATCGAGACGATCGCGGGCAAGGCCGGCCACGTGAACTATGGGATCATCCCGAGCGTGGTCTACACGAGCCCCGAGGTGGCCTGGGTCGGCAAGACCGAGGAAGAGCTGAAGGCCGAGGGCCGCGCCTACAAGGTCGGCAAGTTCCCCTTCACCGCCAACAGCCGCGCCAAGATCAACCACGAGACCGAGGGCTTCGTGAAGGTGCTGGCCGACGCCGTCACCGACGAGGTCCTGGGCGCCCACCTGATCGGCCCCAGCGTCTCGGAAATGGTCGGCGAGTACGCGGTGGCCATGGAATTCCGCGCCGCGTCCGAGGACGTGGCCCGCACCTGTCACCCGCACCCGACCCGCTCGGAGGCGCTGCGACAGGCCGCGATGGGGGTCGAAGGTTGGACGATGCAGGCCTGATCTCCGGCCTGACCCTGCGACGCGCGCGGGCGGACGAGCTGGCGGACTGCGCCCGGCTCTACGTCCGCGTGCTCACCGACACCTTCACCTGGGTGTCGCCCGAACGGCACCGCGCCGCCGACTTCCTGATGGCCGCCCGCGACGAGGAGATCTTCGTGGCGGCGGAGGGCGCGCGAATCATGGGCCTGGCGGCGCTCTATCGGCCGCAGGCCTTCCTGCATTCGCTGTACGTGACCGAGCGCGGCCGGGGCATCGGCCGGGCGCTGCTGCACTATGTGACGGCCTCCGCCGGCGGGCGGCTGCAGCTCAAGTGCCAGGCCGCCAACGTCCGCGCCCAGGCCTTCTACGACCGCGAGGGCTTCCGCTGCACCGAGCGCGGCGAGGACAACGGCGTGGCCTGGCTGCGCTACGAGCGTGGCTGAAACTTCACTTGGCGGCCTCGGGTTGTAGGCGCAGCATTCGCGCGATCCGACAGGAGCCGTACGATGATCGTGACCGCCCTGATCCTGGCCGCCGGCGTGGCCGCCTCACCCGCTCCGACCTCCGAGACACCCAACCTGTACCGCCAGCCCGCCCGCTGCGGCCCGCTGCACGACCAGATCGTCCAGCGCCAGCAGGCGGCCCTGCGTGGCAAGGCGCGGGGGCTGCAGTACGCCGTGCTGCGGAAGGTGGACGGCTGTCCGCTCTCCACGCCGGTGGGCTATCACCCCGACTACCTGGCCCCGGGCAAGGCCGATGCGCCGCCCGACCGGCCGATTTCGGACACGGAACGCCGCTGAATCGTAAAACGACGGTCACGTGGCCGAAACTTAATTTGGCGGTTGCGCCGACAGGTGGCAGCCTGCTTCCGCTTGCAAAGAGGGAGGCTGCAATGCTGGCGATGCTCGCCGCCGCCGCAATGACCGCGACCGTCGCGGCCACGCCCGCGGTCGACGCGCGGCCCAGCCTCTTCTTCACCGACGCGCCGAAGCCCGCCTGCAAGGCCAACGGCCACTACGAGATCGCCGACAAGGCGCTGCTCTACCGCAAGGGCCGGGCGAAGGCCTCGGTGCTGGGCGACCTGCCCAAGGCCAACCACGAGAAGACGGTCCTGCGCACCATCGACGGTTGCGCGGCGCCGCTGGTCGTGGGCTACGAGGTGGGGCGCTAGTGGATCCCGTCTCGCTCATCATCGCCGCGACCCTGGCCTCGGCACAGCCGTCGGTGAAGGACCTCAACGACGCGCGCACGCCGATCCGCTGCCGGCCGGCGCCCTACTACATCTCGGAACGCAGCGGGCGGCAGATCCCGCGCGTGCTGCTCGACACGCCCAAGGGCCGCTCGATCACCGTGCTCGACAAGCGCGGCCGCCCCTGCCATCTGACCCGCACGCCCAACGAAGGCCGCACCACCTTCCGCAACGCCGACTAGGTCGGCGATATCCGGGCTCGGAGGGGTCCGGTGTTCGATCGCAGGCCAGGTTCGGCTATCGACCCTTCGCGGACGTCGGCCCAACCTTTACCTCGTCATCCCACGGCCGTCCGAAGGGCGGACCGGGGGACCTGACCTGAGGTCGCGACACCTCAAGAAGCCGCTTGGGTCCCCCGGTTCAGCCTGCGGCTGACCGTGGGATGACGAATGGGGAGAAAGCTCGGCGGAATAGGTCAGCAAACCACCCATCGCGGACACTCCGAGTTTCAGGTCACCGCATCGGCTCGCGCGAAACGGACTGAGCGCCCTAAGTCGGAATCCCCCGGTCCCATGCCGGCTGGCCACGGAACGCCTCGGCCAGGAAGTCCACCATCACCCGCACCTTGGCGCTGAGGTGCCGGCGGCTGGGATAGACCGCCAGGATGTCGATGTCGGTCATCCGGTAGCCCGGCAGGAGCGGGATCAGCCGGCCGGCGCGCAGGTCGTCGCCGATCAGGAACGTCGGTTGCCAGATCACTCCCAGCCCCGCCAGCGCCGCCGCCCGGCAGGTGTCGCCGTTGTTGGCCGTCATCACGGGCCGCACCTTCACCGCGTGCTCGCGACCGGCCGCGTCGTGCAGCCGCCACTCGTCGCTCATCGAGGACAGGCTGTAGACGACGCAGTCATGCTGCTGGAGCTCCTCCAGGCTGTGTGGCGCGCCCCGGCGGGCGATGTAGTCGGGCGAGGCGCAGACGATGTTGCGTGACGCCGCCAGCCTGCGCCCCACCGCCGACTGCGAGCCGCCCCGCGAGATGCGGATGGCGAGGTCGTAGCCCTCCTCCACCAGGTCCACCACGCGGTCGACCAGGTCGACGTCCAGCTCCACGCCCGTATGGCGCGCCACGAACGCCGGCCACAGCGGCGCGAGATGCCGGATGCCGAAGCTGAGCGGGGCGTTGATGCGCAGCCGCCCGCGCGCCTCCAGGGTCGCGGAGGCGGCGATGGCCTCGGCCTCGGCGGCGTCGTCCAGGATCGCCCGCACCCGCTCGTAGAGCGCCTGGCCGCTCTCGGTGAGCGACAGCCGCCGGGACGTCCGGTTGATCAGCCGCGCGCCCAGATGCGCTTCCAGCTCCTGCACATAGCGCGTGACGTTGGCGGGCGAGGTGTCCAGCGCGTCGGCGGCGCGGGTGAAGCTGCCCTTCGCGGCCACGGCGGCGAACATCTCGTAGGCGCGCAGCCGATCCACACGGGTCTCCAGATGATTCAGTTTAGCTGAACGAACCTAGCAAGATTTGCCCATCGTTCACAGCAAGGCTGAGGAATAGACCTTTCTCCAGCGACGGACGCGACGGGCGCCCGCCACCTGAAACGGAGAAGTTCCCATGTCGAACCGCCTGAACAACAAGGTCGCCATCGTCACCGGCGCCAGCGCCGGGATCGGCCGCGCCACCGCCAAGCTCTTCGCCCAGGAGGGCGCCAAGGTCGTCGTCGGCGCCCGCCGCGCGGCGGAACTGGAAAGCCTGGTCGCCGAGATCCTCGCCGAGGGCGGCGAAGCCGTCGCCCTGGCCGGCGACGTCCAGTCCGAAGACTACGCCAAGGCGCTGGTCGCCCTGGCCGTGGCCCGCTTCGGCCGCCTGGACATCGCCTTCAACAATGCCGGCGTGATCGGCGAGGCCGGCCCCTCGACCGGCGTCTCGGAAGCCGGCTTCAGCCAGGCGGTGGCTATCAACCTCACGGGCTCGTTCCTGGGCGCCAAGCACCAGATCGCCCAGATGGTGAAGGACGGCGGCGGCTCGGTGATCTTCACCTCGACCTTCGTCGGCCATACCTCGGCCTTCCCGGGCATGGCGGCCTATGCGGCCAGCAAGGCGGGCCTGATCGGCCTGACCCAGGCGCTGGCGGTGGAATTCGGCCAGCAGGGCGTGCGCGTGAACGCGGTGCTGCCCGGCGCCGTCGAAACCGACATGTTCCGCGCGGCCAACGATACGGCCGAGGCCCAGGCCTTCGTCACCGGCCTGCACGCCCTGAAGCGGGTGGGCCAGCCCGAGGAGCTGGCGCGCTCGGTGCTGTACCTGGCCTCGGACGACAGCTCGTTCGTCACGGGCACGGCCCAGCTCGTCGACGGCGGCCTCTCGGTCAACCGCACCTGAGCCGCCCTGCCTGGAGCAGCTAGAAGCCGGCGAGCAATCGCCGGCTTTTACGCGCGTGGGTGGGCCTGGTTGTAGACGCTGAGCAAAGCCGCGGCGTCGACCTCGGTGTAGCGCTGGGTGGTCGACAGCGAGGCGTGGCCCAGGAGCTCCTGGATCGAGCGCAGGTCGGCGCCCGCGCCCAGCAGGTGGGTGGCGAACGAGTGGCGCAGGGCGTGCGGCGTGGCGCTGTCCGGCAGGCCCAGGCGGCCGCGCAGGGTCTGGACCGTTGCCTGCACATGCCGAGGGCCCAGCGCGCCGCCGCGCTTGGCGCGGAACAGGGGGCCGTCAGGCTCCAGGGCGAAGGGGACCTCGGCGAGGTAGGCGTCCACCGCCGCGCGAACGGCCGGCAGCACAGGGACCATGCGGGTCTTGCCGCCCTTGCCGGTGATGCGCAGCAGGTCGGGCAGGGGCGCGTCCGAGCGCCTGAGCGACAGCCCCTCGGAAATCCGCAGGCCGCAGCCGTAGAGCAGCGACAGCACGGCCTGATCGCGTGCGGCTTCCCAGTCCTCGCGGTCGGGGTCGAGCGCGGGTTCGGCCAGCATTCCGGCGGCCTGGTCCTCGGTCACCGGCCGGGGCGCGCCGGGCTTCACGCGCGGGCCGCGCACCAGGCTGATGGCGGCGTTGGGGGCGTCCAGCCGGCGGTCGAGGAAACGGTGGAAGGTGCGGATGGCCGACAGCGCCTGGCTGAGCGAGCGCGGCGACAGCGGATGATCGCCCGAGCGCAGGTGGGCCAGCCACGCGCGAACCTCGCCGGCCGTGACCTCGGCGAGCGCCTTCACCGTCAGGCTCTCGCCGCGGTGCTGCTCCAGGAAGGCGATGTAGCGGCCGGCCGCGAAGCCATAGGCCTCCAGCGTCCGCGGCGACGAACGGCGCTCATGCTCCAGGTGCTCGAGCCACTGGAGCCTGGCAGCCGTCGCCGAAAGAGAGGGGGCGCTCAGAGCAGCGGCCATCGCTCCGCCGTCCGCTCGACCACGCGGGCCAGGAAGGCCACGAGCTCGGCGCCCATCTCCGGGGTGAAGTCGTCGGGATTGTGCGAGCCGAAGGTCAGGATGCCCTGGCGCGACGGCTCCCAGATCGACAGGCGGACCATGGCCATCGAGCGGATCTCGCCGGCCGCGGGCTCGAAGAGGCCCAGCGCGGTCGGCGCGAAGCCCATCCGCTCCAGCCGGCGCGGGCCGTCCAGCAAGAGGTCCACCTGGCCCTCCACCAGCGGCCGCCAGCCGGCCGGGGGCAGGCCCTCGCATTCCAGCGCGATCACGCCGGCGGCCAGCCCGAAGCGGCCGCGGGCCACGTCGTCCACCCGGCGGGCGAGGTCTGAAAGATTGCGGGCTTCCAAGAGGTCGACGACCGCGCCGTGGGTCTGGGCCTGGGCGGCGAAGTTGGCGCGCGCCACCTCCTCCAGCATGGCGCGCTGCTCGGCCTCGCGCTGGTGGTCGGCGCGGACGCGGGCCAGGGGCGCGAACTCCACGACCGTCCCGCTCGTCGCCGCCAGGCCGAGCTGAGTCAGCAGGGCGTCGTCGGCGCGCAGGAAGTCGGGGTTCTCGGTCAGGAAGCGCCGCACGGCCGCAGCGTCGAGCGTCGGCTCGGCGACGGCCGCCTGGGCGGGACCCGCGGCGCGGCGGGCCGGCTTCAGCTTGGCCGGAGGGACCGTGGCCGGGGCATCGAAGCTGAACTCACCCTGCGACCCGTCCATGTCACACCCTAGCCTCTTACAGGATGGCCCCCTTGCGGGGACCTACAAGATGGATTGGCCCGTCTTGGCCCAGTCCGCCATGAACTGTTGGAGCCCCTGTTCGGTTAACGGATGCTTGAAAAGCGCCTGGAACACGGCGGGCGGGATGGTGGCGCAGTCGGCGCCGGCCAGGGCGGCCTCGGCCACGTGGGCCGGGGTGCGGATCGAGGCGGCCAGGATTTCGGTGTCGAAGGCGTAGTTGTCGTAGATCGCCCGGATCTCGGTGATCAGGTCCATCCCCTGGGCGCCGTGGTCGTCGAGGCGGCCGATGAAGGGGCTGATGTAGCTGGCGCCCGCCTTGGCCGCGAGCAGGGCCTGGGCGGCCGAGAAGCAGAGGGTGACGTTGGTCTGGATGCCCTCGGCCGAGAATTCCTTCGTGGCGATCAGGCCGTCGCGGGTCAGCGGCACCTTCACGACGACATTGGTGGCCACGCCGGCCAGCTTGCGGCCCTCGGCCAGCATGCCGGCGGCGTCCATGGCGGCGACCTCGGCGGAGACGGGGCCGTCGACCAGGCCGCAGATCTCGGCGATCACTTCCAGCATGTTGCGGCCGGACTTGGCGATCAGCGACGGATTGGTGGTGACGCCGTCGACCAGGCCGGTCTCGGCGAGGTCCTTCAGGACGGCGGTGTCGGTGGTGTCGAGGAAGAGCTGCATCGATCCTATCTCTTGTTCGAGCCGCTTGTAGCTGCCCGGGCGCAGTCAGCAAAAGTGGAAACCGGTTTTGCGTCCGGCTGCCCCCAGGCCGACAATTGGCGCGCCGCCCGGGCGCCGAACCGCATTCCACTTCGGCTGGCGGCGCGCTAGGGCTCAACAGCAAACATGAGCCGCATCGCCTCCGTCCTCCTGCCCATGCCACTGCCCGAGGCGTTCGACTACGCCGAGCCGGAAGGCATGGGGCTGGAAGCCGGCGACCAGGTGGCCGTGCCGCTGGGCCCACGCCTCATCCGCGGCGTCGTCACCGAGCTTCGCGACGCCCTGGGCGGAAACCGGCCGCTGAAGCCGGTGGCCGAGCGGCTGGAAGATCCGCGCCTGCCGCCGGGCACGGTGGAGTTCGTGCAGTGGGCCGCGCGCTACGCCGTGGACGCCCCGGGCCAGCCGTTGGCCATCGCGCTCAGGGGCGCCCGCGCGCCGAAGCCCCGGCCGGTCCGGGTGGTCGTGCCGACCGGCCAGGAGCCCGCCAAATCCTCACCCGCGCGGGTGAAGGTTCTGCTCGCCGCGACCGCGCCGATGAGCGCCGCCGACCTTGCGCGGGCGGCCGGGGTCTCGTCGGGCGTGGTGAAGGGGCTGGTGGACGAGGGCGTGCTGGCGGTCCGCGAGGTCGTGGCCGAGGCGCGGTTCGATCCGCCCGACCTCGAACGGCCGGGCTCGCAGCTCAGCGCGAGCCAGGCGGCGGCGGCGGATGTGCTGAAGGGCCTGGCGGTCGAGGGCTTCGGCGTCGCCCTGCTGGACGGGGTCACCGGCTCGGGGAAGACCGAGGTCTATCTGGAGGCGGCCGCCGCGGCGCTGGCGGCCGATCCGGACGCCCAGGTGCTGATCCTGCTGCCCGAGATCGCCCTGACCCAGGCTGTCATCGCGCGGGTCGCCGCCCGCTTCGGCGCCCAGCCCGGCGAGTGGCACTCCGACGTCGCCCCGCCCGGTCGGCGGCGGGTGTGGGAGGCGGTGGCCGCCGGGACCTGCCGGATCGTGGTGGGCGCGCGCTCGGCGCTGTTCCTGCCGTTCCGCAAGCTGCGGCTGATCGTGGTGGACGAGGAGCATGACGGCTCGTTCAAGCAGGAGGACGGCTTCATCTACCACGCCCGCGACCTGGCGGTGGTGCGCGGGCGGATCGAGGGCGCGGCGGTGATCCTGGCCTCGGCCACGCCGTCGCTGGAGACCCTGAGGAACGCCGAGGCGGGCCGCTACCGCTGGCTCAGGCTGTCGGCGCGGCACGGGACGGCGCGGCTGCCCGACATCGAGCTGATCGACCTGCGCGAGACGCCGCCCGAGACCGGCCGCTGGCTGTCGCCGCCGCTGGTCAAGGCCATGGGCGAGACCTGGGCGCGGGGCGAGCAGAGCCTGCTGTTCCTCAACCGCCGGGGTTACGCGCCCCTGGTGCTGTGCAAGGCGTGCGGCGAGCGGATGACCGCGCCCGACACCGACAGCTGGCTGGTCGAGCACCGCTATACCGGCCGCCTGGTCTGCCACCTGACCGGCTTCTCGATGCCCAAGCCGGCCGCCTGCCCGCACTGCGGGGCCAAGGACAGCCTGGTCTCCATCGGCCCGGGCGTGGAGCGGGTGGAGGAGGAGGCCCGCGCCCTGTTCCCCGAAGCGCGGATCGCCGTTTTCTCGTCCGACACGGTGTTCGACGCCCGCGAGGCGCGCCGGCTGGTCGAGACCATGGCGGCGGGCGAGATCGACATCCTGGTGGCCACCCAGGCGGCGGCCAAGGGGCACAACTTCCCGAAGCTGACCCTGGTGGGCGTGGTCGACGCCGACCTGGGCCTGCGCGGCGGCGACCTCAGGGCCGCCGAGCGCACCTACCAGCTGCTGGCCCAGGCCACGGGCCGGGCGGGGCGCAAGGACCGGCCGGGCAAGGCGCTGCTGCAGACCTACGCGCCCGAACATGCGGTGATGCAGGCGCTGCAGGCTCAGGACCGGGACGCCTTCGTGGCCGCCGAGATGGCGGAGCGGGAACTGGCGGGCCTGCCGCCGTTCGGCCGGCTGGCCGCGGTGATCGCCTCGGGGCCGGACGCGGGCCAACTCGACGCCTTCGTCCAGGGCATGGCCCAGGCCGCGCCCAACACCCCCGGCGTGGCGGTCTACGGCCCGGCTGACGCGCCGCTGGGCCTGGTCCGTGGCCGCCGCCGCAAGCGCTTCCTGGTCCGCGCCGACCGGACGGTGGACCTCTCGGCCTACATGGCCGCCTGGCGCGCGCGGGTGCGGCCACCGGGGCAGATCCGTGTGGCCATCGACATCGACCCGTACAGCTTCCTGTAGGCGCGCGGAGGCGCTTGAGAGGCGTCCGCCGACGTCGTAGATTCCGGGTCCGGGCCTTCGGCAGGCGCCCGGGTTTCCAAGACGGCCTCCGTCCAAGCGCTGCCCTGGCCTCGGCTCGCCGAGGAGCAGGATCGGCGCGCCCGCCCTTCAGCTCCTCAGGCGCGTCGATCTGGAGGAGCGGATAATGACCGCACCATCGAACAGGCGCCCGCGGGTCGCGATCGTCTGGCGAGGCGACGCGGAGACGCGCGCCGCAGCGTCGGCGGAAAGCAGCCGCCTGAGGGCGATCTTCACCGCCCTGGAGGCCGAAGGCCTCGCGCCCGAGCCGGCCGTCTATGGCGAGGATTGCGAAGCCGAGTTCCGCACCCAGCTGCTCGACGTCGAGGCCGCCCTGGTCTGGGTCGACCCGATCTCGAACGGCCTGCGCCGCCACCGGCTCGACGCGCTCCTGCGCGAAGCGGGTTTGGCCGGGGTCTTCGTGAGCGGGCATCCGGACGTGATCGACAGGATCGGCGTGAAGGCGGTGCTGCACACCACGCGCAGCCTGGGCTGGGGCTCCGACACGCACCTCTACGCGACGCCGCAGGCGTTCGAGGCCGAGTTCCCCGCGCGGCTCTCGACGGGGCCGCGCGTCCTGAAGCCGAACCGCGGCAACGGCGGGATCGGCGTCTGTCGGGTCGAGGCTCGTGAGGGAGGCCATGTCCATGTCCGCGAGGCGCGCGGCGAGCCGGCGGAACGCACGCTGCCGCTGGCCCGGTTCATGGCCGAGCGGAGCGACGAGCTGGTGTCGTCCAACGGCCTCGTCGACCAGCCCTTCCAGCCCCGGCTCACCGACGGGATGGTGCGCTGCTACCTGTCGGGCGGCCGGGTCGCCGGGTTCGGGCATCAGATGGTCCGCGCCCTCGCCGCCCCGGAAGATGGACCCGCCGGCTCGCGGCTCTATTCTGGACCCGACGATCCGCGTTTCCAGAAGCTTCGATGGAAAATGGAAGAGGCCTGGGCGCCCGGCATGGCGGCGCTGCTCGACATTCCGGTGCAGGATTTGCCCGTCATCTGGGACGCCGACTTCCTGCTCGGGCCGAAGGACGCGGCGGGCGAAGACACGTTCGTCCTCTGCGAGATCAACGCCAGTTCGGTCTTCCCCGTCCCCGACGAAGCTCCGGCCGCGCTGGCCCACACCCTCGCCGAACGCCTTGCCGCCCGGCGCTCGCCTGTTTCACCCAAGGAGTACCGCGATGCCTGAAAGCCGTCCCGACCGCCGCAGCCTGCTGACGGCGGCCGCCCTGATCACCGCCGGCGCGAGCGTCGCCCCCGCCGTCCAGGCGCAAGTCGCTCCGCCGCAACCCCTGCCGCTCCCCTTCGATCCGAAGGCCGTGCCGGGCCTCTCGGAGAAGCTGCTCGTCAGCCACCACGACAACAACTACGTCGGCGCCGTCCGCCGGCTGGGCGCCATCCGCAGCGAGCTCGGCAAGCTGGACACGGCGACCGCGCCCGGCTTCGAGCTGAACGGCCTGAAGCGCGAGGAGCTGATCGCCTGGAACTCGATGATCCTGCACGAGGCCTACTTCGCCGGCTTCGGCCCGGCCGAGCAGCCGAGTTCAGGGCTGGCCCAGGCCATCGAACGCGACTTCGGCAGCCATGACCGGTGGGCGGCGGAGTTCGCGGGCGTGGGCAAGGCGCTGGGCGGCGGCTCGGGCTGGGTCCTGCTGACCTGGAGCCGGCGGGACAGGCGCCTGGTCAACACCTGGGCGGCCGACCATACGATGACGCTGGCCGACGGCGCACCGCTGCTCGCGCTCGACATGTACGAGCATGCCTATCACATGGACTACGGGGCCAAGGCGGGCGCCTACGTCGACGCCTTCATGAAAGCGTTCACCTGGAAGCACGCGAACGAGGCCTTCAAGGCTGCGACGTAGGCCTTGCCGGCGGGTCGCGCGGGCAGGGTTCCCGCCCCAGTTCGGCGATGAGCGCGTCGAGCCGCGTGGCGAGGTCGGCCTTGGCCGCGGCGTAGTCCGTGTTCCACGAGGGCGTGCGCCACGCCCTCGCGTTCGGGAGCATGGGCGAAGTGGCCGCCTCGTCGAAGGCGACGACGATGTCCGCGGCCTCTGCGTCGCCGGCCGCCAGGGCTCGGGCGGGCTCCCGCGCCGGGTCGAGGCCGTCGGCGCGCAGGTTCGCCGCGAGGGCCGGCGAGACGTGGTCCTCCGGCGTCAGGCCGCGGGACGCCACCTCGACGGCGAGGCCGGCCTCGCGGACGCGCCGCCGCAGCGCCTCGCGGGCGATGGCGCTCTTCACCGTGCCGGCGGGGCAGACGAACAGCACCTTCACGGGCCGGCAGGGCGCGGCGAAGGCCGTCGCGGGCGCGCCGGCGAGGGCGATCAGGATCGAGCGTCGATTGAGGAGGGTCGAAGGAAGGCCCATGCGCGTCTCCAAGCGGAGTTGCGCGGTGGTTGGGCCGGGGCCTGACCGGGACACCGCTTCATCCCGGTCCGTATCCGCTACGCTATGGCGCGGCGTTTGGCAATGTCGGTCGGACGGCGCGCGCCGCCGACCCGCGTTCAGTGATCGGCAAGTTCATCACCTGAGCTGATCGAACGCAGAAGCCGTGTTTCTACTTGGAGAAAACGCGGTTTTCTTCGGCTAATCTGCAATACGAGCGAAATATTCCCGCGCTGCGTTGTCGTGGCTGTAGCGGATTCCGCACGGCGGTCCGTTCGCGTCCCTGAACCCGCTTGGGGTGGACGCGGCCGGTTTGGCTGCGGCGGCAGATGGGGGTCGAAGGGTGACGAAGGGCTGGAAGGCGGCGCGGGTCGTCGTGGCGGTGGGGCTGGCGGCCGTGATCGGGCAGGCGCAGGCGGCGCCGCCTCCGAAGAGCCCGGTGACCGCGATCATGGGCGCCACGGTGTTCGACTCGACCGGCGCCGCGCCCCACGTCGCCAACGTCATCATCCGCGATGGCCGCATCGCCGACGTGGGCCCGAACGTGAAGGCCCCGGCGGGCGCGAAGGTGATCCAGGCCAAGGGCAAGGCCCTGCTGCCCGGCTTCTTCGACCTGCACACCCATTGGACGCCGGGCGGCCAGCCGGCGGTGGCCCCACCCATCGCGGCGGCCTATGTCTCGTCGGGCGTGACCACGGTGAACGACTTCCACCAGCCGCCCGAGGCCTACGTGCCGCGCCGGCGCTGGCTGGGCACGCTGACCACGCCGCACGTGAACTTCACCGCCCGGATCAGCACGCCGGGCGGCCACGGCGCCGACTGGGCCGACGAGGCGACCACCAAGTGGGTCAGCACGGCGGAGAGCGCGCGCGCCGCGGTGAAGAGCCTGATCCCCTACAAGCCTGACGCCATCAAGGCGTTCGCCGACGGCTGGCGCTATGGCGCGGGCCCCGACAACACCAGCATGGACTACTGGACCCTCTCGGCTATCGCGGACGAGGCGCACAAGAACGGCCTGAAGGTGCTGACCCACACGGTGACGGTGGAGCGCGGCAAGATCGCCGCCCGCGCCAAGGTGGACGTGATCGCCCACAGCCTGCAGGACCGCGAGGTGGACGACGAGGTCGTGGCCCTGATGAAGGCCAACGGCACCACCTATGCGCCGACCCTGGCGGTCTACGAGCCGATCAAGCCCGGTCAGCCGCAGCCGGCCAACCGCGACGATCCGCGGATCCAGAACGCGCTGAAGAAGTTCGGCTACGCCCTGCACAACGTGAAGACCCTGCACGACGCCGGGATCATGGTGGCCGTCGGCACCGACGCCGGCATGCCGGGCACGCCGCACGGCGCGTCGACCCTGCGCGAGATGGAGCTCCTGGTGCAGGCAGGCCTGACGCCCACCGAGGCGCTGATGGCCGGCACCGCCAACAGCGCCAAGGCGATGAACGAGCTCTCCGACCGCGGCACGATCGAGAAGGGCAAGCGCGCGGACCTGGTCCTGATCGACGGCGCGCCGTGGGCCCAGATCGGCGATATCCGCAAGACGAACAGCGTCTGGATCGACGGGAAGCTGGCCTATGGCCCGGGCTTCAAGCCGACGCCGGCCGACGGCCAGCCGGCCATGCCGGCCATCAAGGCCAAGGCCCTGGTCGACGATTTCGAGCGCCCCGACGGCCGCACCCAGGCCGACACCCTGCGCCTCGACGACATGGACGGCGGCCACGACCGCTCGGTTCAGGTGAGCCAGGTGACCGTGCGCAGCGGCGCCGACCACGCCCTCCTGCTGGCCGCGCGTATGGCGCAGAAGGAGGATCCCAGCGCCGGCGTCCTGCTGCCGCTCAGCCGTGGGTCGGTGGAGCCGGTGGACGCCACCGCCTTCAAGGGCGTGCGCTTCGAGGTGCGCGGCGACGGCGGCGCCTACGAGTTCACGGTGGGGACGCAGAGCGGCCGCTGGCGCGCGCCGATCACAGCGGGTCCGGAATGGAAGACGGTCGAGATCCCGTTCGCCGACCTGAAGCGCATCGCCGGGCGGGGCGCCGCGACCTCGGTCTGGACCGGCGCCGACCTGACCGACCTGGGCTTCAGCGGCGGCCGCGACGCCGGCCAGCGCCTTTGGCTGCAGATCGACAACGTGACCTTCTACTGATCGAACCGACCGTGACTGGGGGACTGCCGATGACCTTGAACCGCGCGATCTCGCGCGCCGCCGTGGCGCTGTCGCTGTGCGCGATGCTGGCCGCCCCCGTCGCCCAGGCGGCCGGGCCGGTGACCTCGCCGAAGGAGGCGTTCGGCCACGACATCGGCGACGACTACTTCCTGGCGAACTACACCCAGCTCGAGTCGTATTTCAAAACGGTCGCCAAGCAGTCCGACCGCATCAAGCTGGTGGAGATCGGCAAGACCGAGGAGGGCCGGTCCGAGTACATGGCCATCGTCTCCTCGCCGGCGAACCTGGCCAAGCTGGACCGCTACCGCGAGATCGCCCGCAAGCTGGCCAAGGCCGAGGGCGTCAGCGAGCAGGAGGCCCACGCCCTGGCGGCCGAGGGCAAGGCGGTGGTCTGGATCGACGGCGGCCTGCACGCCACCGAGGTGGTCGCGCCCCAGGCCCTGATCGCCGCCCTGCACCAGTGGCTGACCCGCGACGACGCCGAGACGAAGCGCATCCTGGACGACACCATCATCCTGTTCGGCCAGGTGAACCCGGACGGCATGGAACTGGTGTCTAACTGGTACATGCGCAACTCGGACGAAAAGAAACGCGAATTCAACAGCTTGCCGCGGCTGTACCAGAAGTACATCGGCCACGACAACAACCGCGACTACTACATGTCGTCGATGAAGGAGACGACGAACGTCAATCGCATCTTCTTCCGCGAGTGGTACCCGCAGATCATCTACAACCACCACCAGACGGGCCCGGCGGGCACCGTGGTGTTCGTCCCGCCGTTCCGCGACCCGTTCAACTACAACTACGACCCGCTGGTGATGAGCACCCTGAGCGAGGTCGGGGCCAACATGCACAGCCGGCTGATCGCCGAGGGCAAGCCGGGTTCCACCATGCGCAGTGGCGCCACGTACTCCACCTGGAACAACGGGATGGAGCGGTCGATCACCTACTTCCACAATGCCGTGGGCCTGCTGACCGAGATCATCGGCAACCCCACGCCGACCGAGATCCCTCTGATCGCGAAGAACCAGATCGCCCGCAACGACCTGCCCGCGCCCATCGCGCCGCAGACCTGGCATTTCCGCCAGTCGATCGACTACTCGCTGACGATGAACTACGCGGTGCTGGACTACGCTTCGCGCAACCGCGAGCGCCTGCTGTTCAACATCTGGCGGATGGGGACCAACTCCATCGAGCGCGGCCGCGAGGACAGCTGGACCGTCACGCCCAAGCGCATCGAGGCGCTGGAGGCGGCGGCCAAGGGCAAGCCGCTGGTGGGGTCCGGCCGCAGCCAGGGCCTGCAGCCCGACCTCTACAAGCAGGTCCTCCAGGACCCCGCCAACCGCGACCCGCGGGGCTACATCATCCCCGCCGACCAGGCCGACCTGCCGACGGCGGTGAAGTTCCTGAACGCCCTGATCAAGACCGGCGTCGACGTGAAGAAGGCGACCAAGCCCTTCACGGTCGCGGGCAAGAGCTATCCCGCCGGCTCGTACGTGGTGAAGGCCGACCAGGCCTATCGCCCGCACGTGCTGGACATGTTCGAGCCGCAGGACCACCCGCACGACTTCGCCTATCCGGGCGGGCCGCCGGTGCCGCCCTATGACTCCACCGGCTACACGCTGGCCATGCAGATGGGCGTGGCGTTCGACCGGGTGCTGGACGGCTTCGACGGCCCGTTCGTGGCGGTCCCCGACCTGATCGCCCCGCCCGCGGGCCAGATCGTCGGCTCGGGCAAGGCCGGCTGGCTGGTCAGTCACGAGATCAACGACAGCTTCATCCTGTCGAACCGTCTGCTGAAGGCGGGCCAGCAGGTCTACTGGCAGAAGGCGGCGACCAAGGTGGCGGGCAAGCCGTTCGTCCCGGGCGCGCTGTGGATCCCGGCGACGCCGCAGGCCCGCGCCATCGTCGAGAAGGCCGCGCGCGAGCTGGGCGTGACCGCCTACGCCCTGGGTTCGGCCCCCTCGGGCCAGCGGCTGAAGCTGAAGCCGGTCCGGGTCGGCGTCGTCGACAAGTACGGCGGCAACATGCCCGCCGGCTGGACCCGCTGGCTGATGGAGCAGTACGAGTTCGACTACAAGGTGGTCTATCCCCAGCGCCTGGACGCCGGCGACATCGCCAAGGACTTCGACGTCCTGGTCTTCGCCAACAACGTCATGTCGGCCGACGAGTTCGGCGAGGGCTCGGGCCCGCGCCAGCCGAAGCCCGAGGACATCCCGCCCGAGTTCCGGAGCTGGCTGGGCGAGGTGACGCGCGACAAGACCGCCCCGCAGATCGCCAGCTTCCTGAAGGCCGGCGGTTCGGTGGTCACCATCGGCAACTCGGCCCGCCTGGCCGACCTGCTGGGAACGCCCGCCGCCAGCGCGCTGAACGGCCCGGACGGCAAGCCGGTGTCGCGCAACAGCTTCTACATCCCCGGCTCGCTGCTGGAGGTCACGGTCGACAACACCAAGCCCCTGGCCTACGGCGCGCCGAAATCCATGAACGTCTTCTTCGACCGCAGCCCAGCCTTCGCAGCCAATGTCGGGACGCGGACCGCCTGGTATCCCCAGGGCGACGTCCTGCGCAGCGGCTGGGCGGTCGGCCAGGAGAAGCTGAACGGCGCCGGCGCGGTCACCGAGCTGGACGTCGGCAAGGGCAAGCTGTTCCTGATGGGCCCCGAGGTCGCCCAGCGCGGCCAGTCGCACGCGGCGTTCAAGTTCCTGTTCAACGGCCTGCAATATGGCCCGGCCGTCGGCCGACCCTAGAGGCCTTCCCATTCAGGATGAGCCATCCTGAATGGACAAGAAGGCCTCTAGACTCAAAGAAGCGAGCCTGTTCGTCCCAGTTGGGAGCCAACTGGGACAGGCTCTAGGAGTCTCCAAGGATGCGCAGACATCTCCGCCTGGCCGCCGGAACGGCCGTCCTCGCCGCCCTGCTGGCCGCCGGCGCCGCCGAGGCCAAGGTCGCCGCCGGCCAGCGCGCCGCGATCCTGGCCTCGGTCGACAAGGCCGGCCCGCACCTCGGCGAGGTGGCCCACCAGATCTGGGACTACGCCGAGGTCGGCTACCAGGAGACCAAGAGCTCGGCCCTGCTGCAGGGCGAGTTGAAGGGCTCGGGCTTCACGGTGCAGTCGGGCGTGGCCGGGATGCCGACCGCCTTCGTGGCCAGCTTCAAGAACGGCGACGGCCCGGTCATCGCCATCCTCGCCGAGTACGACGCCCTGCCGGGCTTGGCGCAGAAGGCCGAGCCGGCCCGCGCGCCGATCGCCGGGCAGGAGGCGGGCCACGCCTGCGGCCACCACGTGTTCGGCGCGGCCTCGGTCGCCGCCGCCCAGGCGGTGAAGGCCTGGATGGTCGCCAACAACGTGAAGGGCGAGATCCGCGTCTACGGCACGCCGGCGGAAGAGGGCGGCTCGGGCAAGGTCTACATGGTCCGCGCCGGCCTGTTCAAAGACGTCTCGGCTACGCTGCACTGGCACCCGTCGGACTCGAACGACGCCTCGCAGACGATCTCGCTGGCCAACGTCAGCGGGAAGTTCCGCTTCGCCGGCCGCGCGGCCCACGCCTCGGCCTCGCCCGAGAAGGGCCGCTCGGCCCTGGACGGCGTCGAGGTGATGAACGTGGCGGTGAACTACCTGCGCGAACACATCCAGGACGGCACGCGCATCCACTACGTGACCACCGACGGCGGGCAGGCGCCCAACGTCGTGCCCGACAAGGCCGAGGTCTACTACTACGTCCGCCATACCGACCCGGAGGTGGTGCGTGACGTCATCGCCCGCGTGCAGAAGGCGGCCGAGGGCGCGGCCATCGCCACCGAGACGAAGGTGACGTTCGAGCAGACGGGCGGCGTCTACAACATGCTGCCCAACGACACCCTGGGCCGGCTGATGGACCGCAACCTGCGCGAAGTGGGTGGCGTGAAATACGACGCCCAGGACACCGCTTTCGCTGAGGCCATGGTCAAGCAGCTGCCGCCCAGCAAGGCCACCCTCGCCAGCGCGGCCCAGGTCGACGCCTACACGCTGGGCGGCGGGGGCGGCGGCTCGACCGACGTGGCCGACGTGAGCTGGGTGACGCCCACCGCCGGCATGACTGCCGCCACCTGGGTGCCCGGCACGCCGGCCCACAGCTGGCAGGCCGTGGCCGCCGGCGGCACGCCGATCGCTGTGAAGGGCGGCGTCGTGGCGGCCAAGACCCTGGCGTTGACGGCGGCCGACCTCATGACCGACCCGGCCACGATCGCCAAGGCCACCGCCGAGCTCGGCCAGCGCCGCGGTCCGGACTTCGTCTACAAGGCCATGGTCGGCGACCGCCCGCCGCCGCTGGACTACCGGTCCAAGCCGAAGGGCGCGGAGTAGGGTTCCCTCGGTGTGTCATCCCGGCCAAGGCCCGCTCGCGGGCCGCCGAGCCGGGACCCAGGGGGTTCTGCAGCGCGGTTGCGCCTGGGTCCCGGCTCTCCGCTTCGCTGCCGCCGGGATGACAGTCGGGGGTTGCGAGATTTCGGATCGTGAGCGCGGTGCGTGACTTAGGCCGCCGATTCTGCCGGCGGCGCGCCCATCCGCAGCTGCAGTCCCAGGTCGCCGGCGGCGGCCATGACGGCGGCCACCACGCGCTCGCGCTTGTCCTCGAAGCGCGGGGTGACGCAGCCGATGTTGAGCGCCGCCAGGGCGTGGCCGTCCATGTCCAGCACCGGGGCCGCGACGCCGGTGCCGCCCAGGGCGAACTCCTCCATGACGATGGCGTGGCCTTCCTCGCGGACGCGGCCGACGATCTGCAGGACGGCCTCGGGGTCGGTGACGGTGTGGCGGGTGATGGCCTGGAAGGGCCCCGAACCGATCAGGCCGCGCCACTCCGCCCGTGGGCGGCGCGAGACCAGCACCCGGCCGATGGCCGTGCAGTACAACGGGATCGGCGGGCCGACCTTGGCCGTGTAGCGGATCTCCACGTCGGCCACGACCTGGGTCAGCACGCGGGCGTGGCCAGGGGTGTCGAAGACCCCGAAGGTCACCGACTCGCCCAGCTCCTGGCTCAGCACCTCCATGACCGGCCGCGCCGCCGCCACGATCCGGGCGTAGGGGTCGGCCACCCAGCCGAAGCCGCCGGCGCGGTACTGTTCGGTCAGCAGGTAGCGGTCGCTGACCGGATCGCGGTAGGCATAGCCGCGGTTCACCAGCGTGCGCAGCAGCATCAGGGTGCTGCTCTTGGGCGCGTTCAGCCGGGTCGTGGCCTCGCGCAGCAGCACGCCGTCGCGACTGGCGGCGATCAGCTCGACGAGATCCAGGACGCGCGCGGCCGAGAGCACGTTGTCGGTCATGTATGTGAACGCCGTTCCTGATGCTGAACGCATTGTCATTCTGTGGCGGAGCTCGCGTCAATCGCCGAACGCTGTGCGGCCAACCTCCACCGCTCGCCTGCTCAAGCGTTAGCCGAACCGGATCGGCGGCGGAAACCTATTCCAGTTGTCGAACTCATCAGTTCCGGATGTCACAAAGTTACGGCGGGCCGAGACCTCCCGCTGCCCAGACTTGCCCTTAGACGACAAGCCGAATTGCAACGCCAGTATTGGATGCATGCAAAGACTGCTGCAGGTTGTGGCGGGCGGGCAGCCGAAACGCCCCATTTTGGGCGCCGTCGCACTGATCGATCAGCCTGGGTTATTGAACAGTCCACGAACGCTTGTTTGACGTGGCGTCCGCCACTGGCCACTATCCTCGCGGGCGAGCGCGGAGTGTGCGCCGGCCGGATGAGGGGAAAACAAGATATGATGGGTACTCCGTCGCGGGGCCGCGTGGCCTTGCTTGCGACGAGCGCGCTCTGCGCCGCCGTCGGTTTCGCCGGCCAGGCCTCCGCACAAGCCGCCGGCGCCGCGCCCAGCGAGCTCGAAGAGATCGTGGTCGTCGGCTCGCAGATCCAGGGCTCGAAAGTCACGGCCGCGCTGCCCGTGACGGTGGTCGACGCCACCCAGATCCAGGCCACGGCGGCCGGGTCGGGCGACGAACTGTTCCGGACCATCCCACAGGCCGGCAACGTGACGTTCAACTCGAGCTTCCTGCCCGGCTCGTCCAACTCGGCCCGCGGCGACGTGAACTCGATCAGCCTGCGCAATCTCGGCGCCGGCAACACCCTGGTGCTGATCAACGGCCGCCGGACGGTCTACCACCCGACCACCCAGGCCGAGTCCCTGGTGCCGACCTTCACCTACAACACCAACGCCATCCCGGTGGCGGGGCTGAAGAGCATCGAGGTGCTGCGTGACGGGGCGGCCGCCATCTACGGCACCGACGCGGTGGCGGGCGTGGTCAACACCGTGCTGCGCGACGACTTCGACGGCGGCCAGATGGAGTTCCAGTACGGGACGGCCACGGGCACCAACCTGCGCGAAGGCCGCCTGACCGGCCTGTTCGGCGACAACTTCCAGGACGGCCGCGGCAACATCACGCTCTTCGGCTCGCTGGAGAAGCGCTCGGCCCTGCTGGCGTCCGACCAGGACTACACGGCCTCGTCCAACCGCCAGCCGCTGTTCGCCGGCACCGAGTTCGCCAACACCGTCACCCTCGACGCCCGCTCGGCCACCACGGGCTTCGGCGCCTTCCAGGCCGTGGGCGTGACGTCGGCGATCCGCCAGGGCACGACGGCGATCACCGGCGCCACCGGCATCTTCCACACCTCGCCCCAGTCGGTGACCTGCACCGTCGTGATCGGGCCCGGCCTCTGCGTCGTGCCCGGCGCCTTCAACACCACGACCGATCGCGCCTTCCGGGTCGACAACCTGGCTTCGATGAAGTCCTCGGTCATCCCGCAGGCCGACCGGGTGAACCTGTTCTTCACCGGCCACTACGACATCAACGACGACGTCACGTTCTTCGGCGAGGCCGGCTACTACCACGCCCGCACCGAGGGCAACGTGGCGGGCTACAATTCGGTCAGCACCTCGCCGACCATCAGCATCTCGCCGACCGCCTACTGGAATCCCTTCGGCGCCGCGACCCTCGCCAACGGCCAGCCGAACCCGAACCGCCTGCCGAACCTGGTGGGCGTGCCCGCCGGCGGCCTGCGCCTGACCTTCAACGCCTACGGCCTGCTGGACCTCGGCGCCTCGCAGGTCATCGTGAAGAATGACCAGTACCGCGTGCTGGGCGGCTTCAAGGGCAAGAAGCTGGGCTTCAACTGGGAAACCGCCGCCCTCTACTCCGAGGCGACGGTGGACGACCTGTCCTACGCGCTGGACGGCACCGCGTTCTCGGCGGCGGTCAACCGCACGACGCCCGACGCCTACAACCCCTTCAACGGCATCGGCGGCGGGACGAACCTGCTGCTCGGCGGCGACCAGACACCGTCCAGCTCGGCGGCCCTGGCGGGCCTGCTCATCCCGATCACCCGGGCCAACAAGACGACGCTCGCGCTCTGGGACTTCAAGGTGAACCGTCCCGACCTGATCTCGATCTGGGCCGGCGACGTCGGCATCGCCGCGGGCGTCGAAGTCCGCCGCGAGACCTATCAGGACAACCGCGACAAGAACGTCGACGGCACCATCCCCTACATCGACGCCGTCACCGGCCCGATCGTGGGCGGCTCGGTGGCGCTCAGCAACATCCCCGGCACCTCGGTGTCGCCGGACGTGAACGGCCACCGCACCGTGATGTCGGCCTACGCCGAACTGGCCGTGCCGTTGGTGTCGCCCGAGATGAACATCCCGTTCGTCAACCGCCTGGAGATGCAGCTGGCCGGGCGCGCCGAGGACTACAGCGACGTCGGCAGCGTGGCGAAGCCCAAGGTGGCGGCCGCCTGGGACATCATCCCCGGCTTCCGCCTGCGCGGCTCGTGGTCGAAGGGCTTCAAGGCCCCGAACCTGGAACAGATCAACGTCACCCAGGTGAGCCGCACCAACAGCCGTCAGGACTACTACTTCTGCGAGGCCGACCTGCGCGCCAAGCGGATCACCAGCTTCACCCAGTGCACGCAGTCGCGGACCACCCGCGCCGTGCGGGCCGGCAACCCGGACCTGAAGCCGGAGACGTCGGAGAGCCTGTCCTACGGCATCGTCTTCCAGCCGGAGTTCATCCCGCCTGAAGTCGGCCGCCTGATCTTCACGGTCGACGTCTGGAAGATCAAACAGAAGGGCATCATCGGCCTGTTCGGCGAAGGCAACGCCGTCATCCTCGACTACCTGAACCGCCTGCAGGGTTCGTCCAACCCGCTGGTCCACCGCCTGGCGCCGACCCCGGACAACATCGCGGTGTTCGCCGGCACGGGCCTGACGCCGGTCGGCTTCGTGGACTACGCCGAGGACAAGTACGTCAACCAGCTGCCGCAGGTGGCCCAGGGCGTCGACGTCGGCGTCAACTACCGCCTGAACACCGACAGCTTCGGCGACTTCACCGTCGACGTGAACGTGGCCCGCCTGGACAAGCTGTACCAGTCCCCGACCGAGGGCCTGGCGGCGCTGATCGCGGCCCGCGCGGCCGGCCAGATCAACGCCGGCACGATCATCACGGGCGGCCAGGACCTGGTCGGCCAGAACGGCACGCCCGAGTGGCGCGGTACGGGCTCGATCAACTGGCGCTACAAGAACTTCGCCGCCAACTGGTTCACCACCTACACGGGCAGCTTCTACTCCACCGCCCTGACCTACTCGACGGGCGAGTTCTACAACGTGCGCCGCACCTGGGTGCACAACGTGTCGGTCTCGTACACCTTCGAGGACGGCAACAAGTACCTGAACAACACCCGCATCCTGGTCGGCGCGCGCAACGTGTTCGACAAGGACCCGCCGCTGGTGTCCGACGGCTACCCGGCCACGGTCTACAACCCCTACGGCCGGTACCTCTACTTCAACATCCGCAAGGAATTCTGAGGCGGATGACCAGAGCCCCTCCCGCCACCCGCGGGAGGGGTTTTCGTTTTCGGGGAACAGTCATGCGTAAAGTCGCCCGCCGCGCCGTGAACGGCGCCCTCGTCAGCATCCTGGCCCTGTCGCTCGCGGCCGGCCCCGCCGCCTGGGCGCAGGACGAGGGGCAGCAGCCCTCCGAAGCGCTGGCCCAGACCGGCGGCGACCTGATCGGCTACCGCTCGATCCACCACCCGGTGATCGGCCGCGACGGCATGGCGGTCTCGCAGAACAAGATCGCCTCGCGCATCGGCGCCGACATCCTGGCCAAGGGCGGGAACGCCGTGGACGCCGCTGTGGCGGTGGGCATCGCCGAGTGCCTGACCCTGCCGCGGGCGGGCAACCTGGGCGGCGGCGGATACATGCTGGTCTATGACGCCGCCAGCAAGAAGACGACGGCGATCGAGTACTACGGCCAGGCGCCGCTGGGCGTGAAGCCCGACCTGCTGCTGGGGCCGGACAACAAGGTGTCGAACGACAAGGTCATGTCGTTCAAGGGCGTGACGGTGCCGGGCACGATCGCGGGCCTCTACGAGGCGCACAAACGGTTCGGGAAACTGCCGTGGGCCAAGCTGGTCCAGCCTACCATCGACCTGGCGACCAAGGGCGTCGTGCTGAGCGACGACGAGGCCTCGGCGCTGGCCGGCCGCAAGGCGATGATGTCCAAGGACCCGAAGGGCGCCTTCAAGGTCTACTTCAAGAAGGACGGCTCGGCCTACCAGCCGGGCGAGGTGTTCAAGAACCCCGACCTGGTCTGGACGCTGAAGCAGATCCAGGCGCGCGGCGCCGACGGTTTCTACAAGGGCCCGGTGGCCGACAGGCTGGTGGCGGGCATCCAGGCCGGCGGCGGCATCATCACCAAGGAGGACCTGGCCGCCTACAGGGCCAACGTGCTGGAGCCGATCTGGTCGGACTACCGCGGCTATCACATCGCCTACATGCCGCCGACCTCGGCCGCCTCCAGCGTCGCCGAGGCGATGAACATCATCGAGCAGTTCCCGATGGGCGAGTACGGCCAGGGCAACGTGGCCTCGATGCATCTGATCGCCGAGGCGCTGAAGATCGTCACCGTCGATCGGCGCTATTCCGGCGGCGGGCCGCAGTGGAAGACCCCGGCCAAGGGCATCGCCAGCGAAGAGTTCGCCAAGGAGCGGGCCAAGCTGATCTCGATGGACAAGTCGCTGGACAGCAAGAGCCTGCCCGGCCTCGACCCGCACCCCTACGAGAGCCCCGACACCACCCACTTCTCGATCGCCGACAAGTACGGGAACGTGGTGTCGAACACCTACACGCTGACCGCCTCGTTCGGGGCGCATGTGGTGGCGCCGGGCACGGGCTTCCTGCTCAACAACTCGCTGGGCAACTTCGACTGGAACCCCAAGCCGACCAGCCTCGGCAACAAGATCGAGCCCGGCAAGCGCGCCCAGTCGACGATCTCGCCGATCATCATCTTCAAGGACGGCAAGCCCTGGGTCGCCACCGGTACGCCGGGCGGCGGCACCATCCTGGCCACCATGGTGCAGATGCTGGTCAACCTCATGGACTTCAAGCTGAACGTGGCCGAGGCGGCCCAGCGACCGCGCATCTACCAGGCCGGCGTCGACGGGCCGCTGCAGCTCGAGGAGTCGATCCCCGAGGACCTGGTGGCGGGCCTGAAGGCCAAGGGCCACAAGGTCGAGCGCTCGCAGATCCTGGGCAGCACCCAGTCGATCATGATCGGCCCCGACGGCGTGATGTACGGCGCCGCCGACACGCGGCGGCCCGACGCGGCGGCGGTGGGCGTGAAGCAGTACTAGACGCCGAGCCGTTCCTCTCCCAGGCGCGTCAGCGCCGAGGGAGAGGTTAGGTGAGGGCGGCTCCGCCGGGTATTTTGCCGCTCCGGTTTGATCGAGGTCCCGCCGCTCGGGGCGGGTGCGTTCGGGTTCAATGCTCTTGGCGGTCCCGGCGCCCAGCCGCCCTCGCCCAGCCTCTCCCTCGCCGCTTCGCGGCTGGGAGAGGAGCGGTCTGGAGAGGCGGCGCCGATGATTCACTTGGCGCACCACGAGGTGCTTCTTAGGGCGGTTGGCGCCACGCCGCCCCTCGCTATCCTCGCGATCCTGCAGGGAGGCTGCATGGCGAAGCTCGTCTTCGGAATGAACCAGTCGCTGGACGGCTATGTCGACCACATGGCGTTCGCGCCGGGCGTCGCGCTTTTCCGCCACTACATCGAGCAGGCGCAGTCGCAGGCCGGAAGCCTCTACGGCCGCGGGCTCTACGAGCTCATGCGCTACTGGGACGACGACGATTCGACGTGGGATGCGGCGCGGCGCGAGTACGCCGAGGCCTGGCGGCGCCAGCCGAAATGGGTGGTCTCCAGTACGCTGACGTCGGTCGGCCCCAACGCGACGCTGATCTCCGGCGACGTCGAGACGGCGGTCCGCAAGCTGAAGGCCGAGGTCGACGGCGAGGTCCAGGTGGGCGGGCCGGTGCTGGCGAAGAGCCTGGGCGATCTGGGCCTGATCGACGCCTACCGGATCTACCTGCGCCCCTTCGTGCTGGGCGCTGGCACGCCTTATTTCGCCGGGCCGCGGCCGCCGCTCCGCCTGGTGGCGCAGGAGCTGATCGGCGAGGACGCGCTGCGGCTGACCTACGTCCCGGCCTGACGGACCTCAGGCGTTCGCCACCAGCCGCAGACCCGGGGCCTCGGGCCGGCGCTGCGGCAGGCTCTTCAGGAACATCTCGGCCGCCCGGCTCAGCTTGCGCTCGCCGTGGCGGATGAGACGGAAGGTCCGGCGCGGCAGCTCGATCGGCACCCGCACCAGCGTCCCGGCGGCCAGGGCGTCGCGCACCGCCATCTCGGACAGCACGCCCGGCCCGGCGCCGGCGCTCACCGCCGAGCGCACCGCCTCGTTCGACGGCAGCGACAGCCGCACGGCCACCGCATCCGGGCTCACGCCCAGGCCGCGCAGGAAGTCGGCCCGCGCGCCAGAGCCGTCCTCGCGCAGCACCCAGCCGCCGCGCAGCAGCGCCTCGCAGCCCGGACGGCCGGCGGCCCAGGGATGACCCGGCGGCACGACCACGCACAGCCGGTCGCTGCCCACCTCGAAACCGTTCAGGGCCGGGTCGCGGACCTCACCCTCCACGAGGCCCAGCTCCGCGGCGCCGTCCAGCACCATACGCGCGGCGCCCGCGCTGTTGGATAGGTGCAGCTCGATGGCCAGGTGCGGGAAGCGCTGGTTGAACTCGGCGATCAGCGGCGGCAGCCAGTAGTTGCCCAGCGTCTGGCTGGCGCAGATCGAGATGGCCCCGCGGCGCAGGTTGCTGAGGTCGGACAGCGTCTGCTGGGCGGTCTTCACCTGGTCCAGCACCTTCTCGGCCTCGACCAGGAAGGCCTGGCCCGCCACCGACAGCTCGATGCGCCGGCCCACCCGGTCGAACAGCGGCGTGCCGTAGGCGCTCTCCAGCGCGCTGATCGAGGCGCTGACGCCCGATTGCGTGATGTGCAGGGCCTCGGCTGCCCGCGTCATGTTCAGCCGCTCGGCCACACAGACGAAGATCCGAAGCTGCTCAAGAGTCATGTCAGCGCCCCCGGAGACATGTCACAGCGTAGTCATAGCGATTGGCGTTCAGCAAGTGGAACGTCGTTCATCTTGTAGAACGCTTGTCCCCGGCGCCAGGGTCCGCCGAGGCTCGGCGGGGGCTGGCGCGCGGGCCGGCTACGCGCTTGAAAGTGCTCCTATTTGTCTGAGACGGATGGGCGCTCCAAAACCACAACGCGGCGCGAAGATTTGTTGCGGGGTCCGCCGGGTGCAGCCTGGCCGTGTGGTCGGTGCGTGCGCAGGGCGCCCAATCGTTGGGCGACGAGCACGCTCCCGCGTCGCGCACCCATCAGCCTGCCTTGTGGAAGTCAGAACTGAATCTTGTGTTTTTCCAGCAAGATCAAGCAGTTGTGAAGGCCCTCGTTTTCCGCCATGTGTCCTCCGTCGGTGCGGGTTCCGGGGTTTGAGGATGGCGGCCGAACAGAGCGGACGGGTCCTCAGCCCCGCGGCGCGGCGGCGGGCGATCACGGCGTGCCTGCTCGGCAACCTGTTCGAGCTCTTCGACTTCGGCGTCTACGCCTATTTCGCCGTCCAGATCGGCAAGGCGATCTTCCCGTCGCCCGACCCGGTGACCTCGATCCTGGCCAGCTTCGCCACCTATGGCGTCGGTTTCCTGATGCGGCCGGTGGGGGCGATGGTGCTGGGCAGCTACGGCGACCGCCGCGGCCGCAAGGCGGCGCTGGCGCTGACGATCACGCTGATGGCCGTGGCCACGGGGCTGACCGGCCTGGTCCCCAGCTACGAGGCCGTCGGCCTCTGGGCGCCGGCGCTCTTGGTGGTGTTCCGGCTGCTGCAGGGCTTCTCCACCGGCGGCGAGTGGGGCGGGGCGGCCACCTTCCTGGTCGAGCACGCGCCCGCCGGCCGCAAGGGCTTCTACGGCAGCCTGCAGCAGCTGAGCACCGGCGTGGCCCAGATCCTGGCCATCGGCTCGGCCCTGCTGCTGAACGCGGTGCTCTCCACGCCCGACCTGGAGGCCTGGGGCTGGCGGCTGCCGTTCCTGGTCGGCTTCGTCCTGGCCCCCATCGGCTACTACCTGCGCTCGCGGGTGGAGGAGTCGCCGGAATATCGCCAGAGCGCCCAGGAGCGCCGCGCCCCGCCCGCGCCGCTGCGCGCGGCCTTCACCGAGCATCGCGGCGCGGTGCTCACCTGCTTCGGCCTGACCATGATCTGGACCGTCGCCAACTACGTCTTCATCAGCTTCCTGCCCACCTTCGCGGTCCAGTCGCTGGGCATGGCGCCCACCGCCGCGCTCTCGGCCACGGTCTGCGCCTCTCTGGCCAACATCCTGGTTATCCCGCTGTCGGGCCTGGCGTCGGACCGCTGGGGCCGCGCGCCGTTGGTCGTCTCGGCGGCTGGGTTCGCAGCGTTCAGCGTGCCGCTGTTCCTGCTGCTGAGCGCCGCGCCGTCGTTCGCCACGCTGGCGGTGGTCAGCGTCGTCGCCGGCGCGATGTACGGCCTTTACAACGGCACGGCGCCGGCGGTGCTGTGCGCCCTGTTCCCGACCCGGGTCCGCTACACGGCGCTGTCGGTCGGCTACAACGGCGCGGTGATGATCTTCGGCGGGTTCGCCCCGCTGGTGTCGACGGTGCTGGTCCGCGAGACCGGCTCGCCCATCGCACCCAGCTTCTATGTCGTGGCCTGCGCCCTGGTCAGCCTCGCGGTGCTGTGGCGCCCGCGGCCGCCGATGGTCGCGGCCGCCTGATCCGTTTCAACGAGGGGAGTGTCGAGTATGGGCTGGGGATCGTTGGGGCGGGCGGCGACGCTCGCGGCGCTGATGGCGGCCCTGATGGCGGGGTCGACCGCGCCGGCGCTGGCGGCCGATCCGCCGGCGGGTGGCGACTGGGCCAAGGCGACGGCCTCGTCCGAGACACGCGACGGGCTGCTCCGCGCCTTCGTCGACCGCAAGGCCAACCGCATCCAGCTCCGCCTGCCCGCGCCCGACGCCGAGGGCGTCTCGGGCCGCTTCATCTATCAGGCGACGCTGACGACCGGCCTGGGCTCCACGCCTATCGGCCTCGACCGCGCCGAGAGCGGCCGGCCGCTGGTGGTCGCGTTCCGCCGGGCGGGCAGGAAGGTGATCCTGCAGGCCGAGAACCCCAGCTTCCGCGCCGCCAACGGCAACCCGGACGAAGTCCGCGCGGTGAAGGACTCGTTCGCCGTCTCCAACCTCTGGTCAGGCGACGTCGTGGCCGAGGGGCCCGACGGCTCCCTGCTGGTCGACATCACCAGCTTCCTGACCCAGGACACGCTGGACATCGCCGCCCGCCTGAAGGCGCGGCGGCAGGGGACCTTCCGCGCTTCGCCGCCGCTCAGCTATGCCGACGCGGGCCACGTGGGCGTGTTCCCCGAGAACCTCGAGTTCGAGGCCGTGCAGACCTTCACCAGCGACGAGCCGGGGGCCGAGGTGCGCGCCGTGGCCCCCGACCCGCGCTCGGTCACGCTCACCGTCCATCATTCGTTCGTGAAGCTGCCGGGCCCGGGCTTCCAGCCCCGCCGCTACGACCCGCGGACGGGCACGTCGGTGCAGGTGCTGGTCGCCGACTATTCCGCCTCGCTGGACGAGCCCATCGTGACCCGCCTGGCCCGGAGGTTCAGGCTGGAGAAGGTGGACCCCGGCGCCGCCCGCTCGCGGGTGAAGAAGCCCATCGTCTTCTACGTCGACCGCGCGGCGCCCGAGCCGATCCGCGGCGCGCTGGTCGAGGGCGCGAGCTGGTGGAACCAGGCCTTCGAGGCGGCCGGCTACATCGACGCCTTCAAGGTCGAGGTGCTGCCCGAGGGCGCCGACCCGATGGACGCCCGCTACAACGTCATCAACTGGATCCACCGCCAGACCCGCGGCTGGTCCACCGGCCAGACCATCGTCGACCCGCGCACCGGCGAGATCGTGCGCGGCGTGGTCCAGTTGGGCTCGCTGCGCGTGCGCCAGGACAAGCTGATCTTCGAGGGCCTGCTGGGCGCGGACAGGACGGGCAAGGGCGGGCCGGACGATCCGGTCCAGATCGCGCTCAGCCGCATCCGCCAGCTCGGCATGCACGAGACCGGCCACGCCCTGGGCTTCTCGCACAATTTCGCGGGCAGCACCTTCGGCCGCGCCTCGACCCTCGACTACCCCGCCCCGCTCATCCACGTGAAGAACGGCAAGCTCGACTTCAGCGACGCCTATGTCCGCGGCGCGGGGGCCTGGGACAAGTTCACGGTGCGCTGGCTCTACGGCGCGATCCCGCCCGGCGCCGATGAGGCGAAGTACCTCGACGGGATCGCCCGCGAAGCGGCCGCCCAGGGCATGCGCTTCATCGCCGACGACGAGCATCCGTCCAGCACCCAGTGGGACAACGGCGCAGATCCGGTGGCCGAGCTGGCCCATGTGCTGGAGGTGCGCGACATCGCCCTCAAGCGCTTCGGCCTGAACAACATCCCCAAGGGCGCGCCGGTGGCCGACCTGCGCCGGGTGTTCGTGCCGGTCTACCTGTTCCACCGCTACCAGGTGGACGCCGTCGTGAAGCAGGTGGGCGGGGTGGACTACGGCTATCCCGTCAGCGGCGGCGGGCTGGAGCAGGCCAAGCCGATTCCGGCGGCCGACCAGCGCCGCGCGCTGAAGGCGCTCAGCCAGACGCTCGCGCCCGAGCGGCTGGATGTCCCCGACGAGCTCTCCGGCTTGCTCTCGCAGGGCCAGGCCGCCACGCCCGACCGCCAGTTCGAGATCGAGGTGTTCGAGACCCAGGGCGGGCCGGTGTTCGACCCCATGGGCGCCGCCGTGGTGGCCTCGGACATGACGCTGCGCCAGCTGGTCGAGGCCCCGCGCCTCAACCGCGTGCTGGAGCAGCACCGCCGCGACCCCGGCCAGGTGAGCGTCGACGAACTGCTGTCGTGGCTGTTCGGCGCCGTCCAGGCCCAGGCCGACGACCCGCCGCGCTTCGCCGAAATCCGCCGTCGCGAGCAAGCTCGGCTGGTCGGCGACCTCGTGGACGTGCTGGGCGACAAGACCCTGTCGCCCACCGCCGCCGGTCTGGTCGAGCAGGGCCTGAAGGCGTTCGCCGCGGCGCTCGACACGTCGAAGGGGACGCCCGAAGCCGTGGCCTTCAACCGCCGCCTCGCCGACCTGGTCGGCAAGGGCGACCGCGAGGCGCTGAAGCTGCTGGCGTCGGATGTCGCCCCGGCGCCGCGCCAGCCGCCCGGCAGCCCTATCGGCGAGGACTGCTGGTTCTGCTCCCCGCTAGCGCCGCCGGCGGACTGACCAAAGACTGAACCGGATCGCCGCGAGCGGGACATCCGCCACCCGCTCGCGCTATTCCCCGGCCGTGTCCGCGATCCATCCGCTCGACCGCCCCGCGTGGTCCGCCCTGACCGGCCGCCAGTCGCACCTCGCGCTCATCGAGGGCGGCGCGCGTCGGTTCGACCCGGCCTACGGGGTCTTCGCGGCGCTGGACGACCGGTCGGAGGCCAGCCTGTCCGGCCTCGCGGCGCTGATCGTCCGGCACGGCGACGTGGCGTTCCTGCAGGCCGACCCGCCCACCGATGCGCCGGGCGTGGCGGTCGTCTCCCAGGGCCTCGGCGTCCAAATGGTCGCCAACGGCCTGACGCCGACGCCCCCGTCCGACGTCGAGATCACGCCGCTGACCGATGCCGATGGGCCCGCGATGCTGGCCCTGGCGACGCTCACCGAGCCCGGCCCGTTCTTCGCGCGCACCCACCAGCTGGGCGACTTCTTCGGCGTGAAGGTCGAGGGGCGGCTGGTGGCGATGGCGGGCGAGCGCATGAAGCCGGACGGCCACACGGAGGTCAGCGGGGTCTGCACCGATCCCGGCCATCGCGGCCGCGGCTACGCTGGCCTCCTGACGCGGGCCGTGGCCGAGCGGATCCTGGCGCGGGGCGAGACGCCTTTCCTGCACGCCTACGCCAGCAACGCCGGCGCGATCGCCCTCTACGAGGCCCTCGGCTTCACCCTGCGGCGCGAGGTGCTGATGACGCGGCTGACGCGGGCCTGAAGCGCGCCGCTCCCGGCAGACCCTATTTTCGGCGATCTTTGCTCGGCGAACAGACCGGAATTTCGGTTCGCCTCTGGACAGGCATGCCCGACTCACATTCGCGCTATGGGTGAGCACAGGTGTGGGGCTCCTCAACCCATGCTTGATGCCGGCAGCGATCGGGGGACGGGACGATCATGCTGGAGTCGACCGCGGATGTTTCACATCCGGACGGGTACATTCGCTATTCGCGCACCACAGCCCTGACGCGGCTGGGGCTGGTCGGCGCGTTCGTGGCGTTGCTGGCCGTCTTCACGCCCTGGCGCATGGCCGCGCTGGGCGTGCTGGAGTTCGGGCTCTACTTCGCCCTGCTGCTCGCCACGGAGTATGCGGTTCGCCAGCCCGACCGTGTGGCCGCGACCCGCCGCCTGCGCTGGCAGTCCGACGCGCTGATGCTGCTGCTCGTGGTCAACGCCTGCTGGCTGGCGGTGCTGATCCGCGGCTACGACGCGCCGCACATGAAGGTTGAGGCCGCGCTGCTGGCCATCTGCGTCCTGCTGTTCGTGGCGCTGCGCGTGCACATCAGTCGGCTGAGCTACGTGATGGGCGTCATCCCGCCGGCCGCGACCCTTCTGTGGATCGCCCTCGAACTCGACCGGCCGCTGGCCGAGAACCACTATATGTTCGCCATGATGTTGTTCGCGGCCGCCGTGCTGCTGGCCACCTCGCGCCAGCAGAACAGCGACCGCGCCCTGACCGGGGCCATGCAGGCGCTGGTGCGCAAGAACCTGGCCCTGCGCGAGGCGGTGGAGGAGGCCAAGGCGGCCAGCCTGGCGCGATCCCGCCTGCTGTCGGTGGCCAGCCACGAGATCCGCACGCCGCTGAACGCCGTCCTGGGCTTCGGCCAGGCGCTGCGTCGCCAGCCGCTGACCCCCGCCCAGGACGATCTGGCCCGTGGCATGGTCGAGGGCGGCGAGCAGCTCAACCGGCTGCTGGACGGGGTGCTGGAGCTGGCGGGCGCGGGCGGCGACGCGGCCCAGCTCAAGCCCGCCCCGCTCGACCTGCGCGGCCTGGCCGAGGCCGTGATCGGCCTCTGGCGCGGCCATGCGGACGCGATCGGCGTCGAGCTCACCTTCGACGACGCCGACCCCTCGCTGGAGTTCGGCGTCGTGGCCGACGCGGCGCGGGTGGAGCAGACGCTGGTGACCCTTGTCTCCAGCGCGCTGAAGGCGACGGCGGCGGGGGGGCGGGTCTCGGTGCGGCTGGCCGGCGCCCCGCGCAACGGCGACCTGGGCGTGTTGGTCGAGGTGCGCGACACCGGCCCGCGCGTGCCACCCGAGGATCGATTGCTGAGCTTCGAGGCCTTCGACCAGACCGCCCGCGGCCGGCTGGTGGGCGACAGCGGCCTGGGGCTGGCGGCCTGCGCGGCCAGCCTGGCGCTGATGGGGGGCGAGGTGGGCGTCGACGACCTGCCGGGCGTCCCGGCCGACACCCCCGGAGCGGTGTTCTGGTTCGCCTTCAACGCCCCGCGCCACGACTTCCCGGCCGAGGTCCCGGGTGTCGTGTCGGTCGCGGCGCGGACCCTGCGGGTGCTGGCGGCCGAGGACAACGCCGCGAACCGCCGGGTGCTGGCCGCCCTGCTTGACGGCGTGGCCGTCGACCTGACCTTCGCCGAGGACGGCGCCCAGGCGCTCGACGCCTGGCGAGCCGGGAGCTTCGACCTGGTGCTGATGGACGCCAACATGCCGGTGATGGACGGGACCGAGGCCGTGCGCGGCATCCGCGCCGCGGCGGCGGGCGGCGGGCGCGTCCCGATCTGGATGGTCACCGCCAACGTCGCGGCCGAGGACATCGACCGCTACATGGCGGCCGGCGCCGACGGCGTGCTGAAGAAGCCGCTCGAGGCGGGCGCCCTGTTCGCCCTCGTCGACGAGGTTCGCAGCGCCTAGAGCCCGTCCTGGTTGGCGAGCCAACTGGGATCAACGGGCTCGATTTCTTTGATTTGGAGGCCTTCTTGCCCGGCCATGACGATCATGACCCGGAAGGCCTCTAGCTGTCCGGGCTCTTGAAGGGGCCGTGGCTGGAGGTCTGGATGTCTTCCAGGCGCTTGCGGGCGTCGGCCTTCAGCCGGTCGCGCTCGCTCTTCAGCATGCAGCTCTTCTGCGGCAGCCGCGAGCCGATGGGCGTCTCGGACTTGCAGATGATCGGATCCTTGCGCGGCGCGGCGGCCTGGATCTCGGGGGCGACCACCTCGGCCGGGGCCACGGTGGTCGGTTCGCTGGCCTGGTGGGCGGGTGCGCCAGGCGGGGCGCCCGCCTGGGCCAGGATCAGCGCGACGGAGAGGGCGGCGATCATCACGGCCTCCCTCAGGCCGCGGCCTGGTTCGCGCGGGCGGTGACCTGCGCCTGGAAGAGATAGCCGCCGCCGCGCAGCGTCTTGATCATGTCGCCGGCGCCGTCGCAGGCCGCCAGCGTGCGCCGCAGCCGCGCCACCCGCGCGTCGATCGAGCGGCCGCCGGTGGTCGAGCCGTCGCCGTGCAGCAGGGAGATCAGCGTCTCGCGCGGCAGCACCTGGCCCGGCCGGTCGGCCAGCGCGCGCAGCAGGGCCGCGTCGGCGGGGCTGAGCCGCACCGTGCGCCCGTTCGGCGAGGTCACGTAGCCGAGCTCGGCGTCGAACCGCCAGGTCTCGGCCGCGGCCTGGGCGGTCTGGCGCGCCTGCCGGGCGGCGCGGCGCAAGAGGGCGCGCACCTTGGCCAGCAGCTCCAGCGGGTGCGTGGTCTTGGGCAGGACGTCGTCGGCGCCGAACTCCAGGCCGGCCACGCGGTCCAGGGTGTCGGCGGCGCGGGCGAACACCAGCACCGGCGCGGTCTCGGCCTCGGAGAGCTTGCGGCACAGCGCCAGGCCGTCGGCGTCGGGCAGGGCGGTCTCCAGGATCACCAGGTCGGCGCCCTCGGCGTCCAGCATCGGCTGGGCCTCCGCGGCGGTGTCGGCGCGGTCCACCTCGAACCCGTGGCGGCGCAGCATGTCCAGGCCGGGCTCGATCGCGCCGGCGTCGGCGTCGATCCAGAGCACGCGGACAGATCCTTGCGTGGGCGGGCGGCGGACCGGCGCGGCGCCGGCGGCGAATTCGAAGGCCAAAGCGGTCATGTGAGCTCCGTCGCGGTCCTGGCGCCGGGCCTACACGCCTCGGCTGAAGGACTTTAGACCGAGGCATAGAATTTTCGTGACGACTTCTCGTCATACTTTACATGAAGTCCTTTCATGTGTTGCTTCGTCGTGACAATTGTACCGTTCGTCGACGCTGTTTTCTTTTTGCAACATTCTTCCACGAACGACTTGACCGCTGTGACCCGTCGCCGATCGAAAGGGGCTTGGCTTCATGAACGTCGGGCCGGTCAGATTGCATTGTTTTTATGAGAGTTTATGGACTCCAAGGTGAAGCTCCATGAGCGTCCTGGGAGCCTTCGCATGAAAAGTCCTCATGCAAACGAGAAGACAAATTCAGTAAAGAGCCGCTCAACGCGACAATAGTTTTTCTCCAGCGGCGCTCAGGCGCGCGGCCGGTCGCCCCGGCTGCGCAGGGGGCCGGCTTTTCATGTGGGGATCGGCCGTGGCGGCAGCGCCGCCGGCGGCCGCTGGAGGAACTAGACCTTGAGCATCAAGAACACCCGTGAGCGCCTTCTGGCGTCGTCGATGATCTGTGGGGTGGCCCTCATCGGCCTCGCCACGCCCGCCTTCGCCCAGACCGGCGCCGGCGACGACGAAGTCGCCGAAGTCGTGGTCACCGGCACCCGGATCCCGAGTCCGAACGTCAACAGCGTCAGCCCCGTGCAGATGGTGGGCTCGGAGGAAGTGACCCTGGGCGGCCGCCCCGTCACCGCCGACATCATCAACCAGCTGCCGCAGGTGAGCCAGAACAGCCAGACCGGCCTGTCAACCACCTCCAACCCGCTGTCGGGCCCCGGCGGCATCGCCACCGTCGACCTGCGCGGCCTCGGCCAGCAGCGCACGCTGGTCCTGGTGGACGGCCGCAGGCTCGGCATCGGCGACCCGAACACCGGCAACACCAACCCTTCGCCCGACCTGAACCAGATCCCGTCGCAGCTCATCGAGCGCGTCGACGTGCTGACGGGCGGCGCCTCGGCCACCTACGGCTCGGACGCCATCGCCGGTGTCGTGAACTTCATCATGAAGCGCGACTTCGAGGGCCTGCAACTCGACGCCAACTTCGGCGTCTACCAGCACAACCAGCACAACGAGTTCGTCCAGGGCCTGCTGCCGGCGCGCGGCGTCACCAAGCCGGGCGACAAGTGGGACGGCGAGTCCCAGGACTTCAGCGTGATCATGGGCGCCAACCTCGACGAGGGCCGGGGCAATGTGACCGCCTACTTCACCTACCACGACCAGAAGCCGGTCCGGCAGAATCAGCGCGACTACTCGGCCTGCCAGGTGGTGGCGACCGCCGCTGGCGTGGCCAGCTGCGCCGGCTCGCCCAACTCGAACCAGTGGCTGCTGGCCAGCGGGGCCGCGTTCAACCTGCCCGGCGCGCCCACCCAGATCGCGGTGTCGGGCAACAACTTCCAGGCCTGGAGCGCCACGGCGTCGACCACCCCGCCGCCGTTCTTCAACTCCAACGACTACGCCTACCTGATGCAGCAGGGCACCCGCTACACGGCGGGCTTCATGGCCCGCTACGAGGTCAACAAGCACGCCGAGGCCTATGCCGACTTCGGCTTCATGAACGACCGCTCGAACGTGTTGATCGCGCCGACCGGCCTGTTCCAGGGCACGGGCGCCACCGCCAACGGCGGCTTCCTGGTCAACTGCAACAACCCCTTCATGAGCGCCCAGCAGCGCGGCGTGCTGAACTGCTCGGCGGCGGACATCGCCTCGGGCGCCACGCGTGAACTGCTGATGGGCCGCCGGAACATCGAAGGCGGCGGGCGCAACCAGTTCTACGAGCACACCAACTACCGCTTCGTCGGCGGCGTGCGCGGCGAGATCGTCGACTCGTGGAAGTACGACGCCTACGGCTCGTACTACACCACCACCCTGGACCAGGCGGCCCAGAACTACCTGTCGGTCTCGCGCCTGCAGAATTCGCTGCTGGTCGTCCAGACGCCGCAAGGTCCGCGCTGTATCTCCGGCGGCTCGTGCGTGCCGTACAACATCTTCCAGGACGGCCAGGTCACCGACGCGGCCCTCGCCTACCTCGACATCACCGGCACCTCGCGCGGCACGATCACCGAGCGCGTGTTCGAGGCCACGGTGACCGGCGACCTGACCGACTACGGCATCAAGTCGCCGTGGGCGACCAACGGCGTCGGCGTGGCGTTCGGCTTCCACAACCGCCGCGACCACCTCGAGTACGAACCCGACGCCGCCCAGCTCTCGGGCGACCTGTCAGGCGCCGGCGGCGCCTCCACGCCGATCGACAACAGCCTGCGGGTGAACGAAGGCTTCGCCGAAGCCCGCATCCCGATCGTCCAGGACATGCCGTTCGCCGACCAGCTGACGGCCGAGCTGGGCTACCGCTACTCGAAGTACTCCACCGGCGCGAAGGCCAAGACCTACAAGCTGGGCCTGCTCTGGGCGCCGACCGACGAGATCCAGCTCCGGACCTCGTACAACAAGGCGATCCGGGCGGCGTCGATCCTCGAACTCTACACGCCCCAGGCGGTCACCAACACCAGCCAGGTGGCGGAAGACCCCTGCGCCGCCGGCGCGGTGCGTCCGGCGACGGCCGCGGCCTGCGCCAACACCGGCGTCAGCGCCGCCCAGTACGGCGTGATCCCGCAGTGCCCGTCGGGCCAGTGCTCGGTGCTGAACGGCGGCAACCCGCTGCTCGATCCTGAAACCGCCAAGACGTTCTCGGTCGGGACCACGATCCGTCCGAACTTCATCCGCGGCTTCACGGTCAGCGTCGACTACTTCCACATCAAGCTGACGGACGTGATCGGGGCCATCCCGCTGGGCGTCATCCTGCAGCGCTGCCTCGACTCGGGCGATCCGCAGTTCTGCTCGCAGATCCGCCGCGCGCCGAACGGCATCCTGTTCGGTTCGAGCGTGACGGGCGCCGGCTACATCAACGGCACCAACGTCAACGTCGGCGCCGGCACCACCTCGGGCATCGACCTGCAGACGACCTACCGCCTGCCGCTGTCGGACTGGGGCGTGGACGACTGGGGCGACGTCACGGTCAGCCTCACGGGCTCGTACGCCCTGAAGGTCACGACGACGCCTCTGCCGGGCGACGACCCGTACGACTGCGCCGGCCTGTTCGGCCCGCAGTGCCAGACGCTGAACCCGCGCTGGCGCCATACGATGCGGATCAACTGGAACACGCCGTGGAACGTCCTGGCGTCGGTCTCCTGGCGCTACATCGGCGGCACGACCTACGAACAGGACACCAACGAGCCGACGATCGGTCTGAACGCCCGCAACGCGTTCAACCACAAGCTGCCCGAGCGCAGCTACATCGACGTCGCGGCGGTGTGGAACATCAACGACAAGTTCGCGGTCCGCGGCGGCATCAACAACATCCTCGACCAGGATCCGCCGCTCGTGAACAACCGCATCTCGCAGACGGGCTCGCCGAACAGCTACCCGACCTACGACCTGCTGGGCCGCAAGCTGTTCGTCGGCTTCACGGCGAACTTCTAAGGCAGGGCGCGGCGGCTCCGGCCGCCGACCACCCGAGGAGCAACGGAGGGGCTCCCGCTCGCGCGGGGGCCCTTTCTGCGTGCGGCCGGGAACCTTGTGGGCCGCGAACGCTTCCTGTCGCTCCAGCCCCGGAGCGGAGCGTGCGCCAAGTCGAGTACTACAGGGCCGAAGCGGAGAGGGTGGGCCGTCTAGCCGAGGCCGCGTCGCCGGGGCGCGGACGGGAGCAGTTCGAACGCGTCGCCGCCGAGTACCGTCACCTGGCCGAATACTACGAGGCGCGGGCGCATCCGCCCGTCGACTTCCTGCCCAACTAGGCCGAGGCTTCCGTCACCGCGAAGGCCTGGGATACCAGGGTGGCGCGCCCGAAGATCGTCATGAACGCGATATCCGCGGCGTCCAGTCCGGTGGCGACACGAACCAGGCCCGCGACCGGCGCGAGCCCCGTCGGGTCGAACAGCCGCCAGCGCCCGCCCAGGTACGCCTCCACGACCGCGTGCAGATCCGGCGGCTCCAGTTTCCAGGCGTAGGCGCTGACCGAGCGGGCGGGGATGTCCGCCGCGCGCAGCAGCGTGATCGCCAAGTGGGCGAAGTCCCGGCAGACGCCCGCGCGGTCCACGAAGGTGTCCTGCGCGGTGGTCGCCGCGTCGCTGACGTCAGAGCGGTAGTCCAAGTGGGCCTGGATCCATTCGACGATCGCCGCCGCCTTGCCGCCGCCGGCGTAGGCGCCGAACTCGCGCTCGACGAAGCGCTCGAATCGGTCGGATGGGCAGTACCGGCTGGGGCGCAGGTAGCGCAGGGCTTCACCCGGAAGGTCGCGGATCGCCATCGCCGGCGCGTCGGTCAGCGCCGTGTCGCGGGGCAGCACATCGACCTCCGCCTTGTAGGCGATTTGCACTCGTCCCTCGGCCGTGAAGACCGCGCGGCGCTCGCCGGTGACCGAGTCGTCCAGGCGGGAGAGGTCTGCGGCCGGCGTGATCGTCAGGCGCTCGTCCCGCACCGCCTGGTCGTGGGCGCGCGCCGCTTCGAGCAGCAGCAGCACCTCGCAGGGTTCGGCGAAGTCGTAGGTGAGGTCGGCGCGGATCTGGAAGGGCATGCGCTCGCCCAACGCGCCCGCGCGACAGGCGTTGCCGCGCCTCGGTCAGGCCGCGTGCAGGACCGGCGACGATCCGCCGTCCATGGCGGCGGCCAGCCAGTCAACGAACGGGCGGATGACGTCGGCGCGGGGGGAGGCCGGGTTCCAGACCGCGGTGTAGTCTTCGCGCAGCGACGCCTCGGCCTCGAACAGGCGCACCAGGCGCCCGGCGCGGATGTCGTCGCGCACCAGGAGGCCGCGGGCCAGGCAGACGCCGGCGCCGTTGCGGGCCAGCTCCAGGGCGGCAAGCGGGCTGTCGGCGGTCAGGGTCGCGTGGATCGGCAGGTCGCTCAGCCCCACCTGCTCCAGCCACAGCCGCCAGGGGTGCTCGGGCTGGTGGATCAGCGAGGCGCGGACCAGGTCCTCGGGGCGGCGCGGCAGGTCGGCCGACGGCGCGGCCACCGGGAACAGGGCCTCGCCCGACAGCCGGCGCTGCGTCAGGCCCGCGCAGGCGCCGGCGCCGTAGAGGATCGCGACATCGGCCTCGCCGGCGTTCACCTCGGACGCGCCGGTGACCGTGCGCAGCTCCAGCTCGCGGTCGGGATGGCCGGCCAGGAAGCCCGGCAGGCGGGTGGCCAGCACGCGCTCGGCGATGCCGGCGGTGGCGGCGACCACGAGGCGGGCGCGTCCCGGCTTGGCGGGGGCCTCGAAGGCCTCGGAAATCAGGTTCAGCGACAGGCGCAGGCGGCTCACGAACGCGCGGCCCGCCTCGGTCAGGACCACGGTGCGGCCGAACCGGTCGAACAGATCGACGCCCAGGCGCAGCTCCAGCGAGCGGATCGCATGGCTGATGGCGCTCTGCGTCAGGTTCAGCTCGTCGGCCGCCTTGGTGAAGCTCTCGTGCCGGGCCGCGGCCTCGAAGGCGGCAATGGCCCTCAGTGATGGCGGACGCACCGGCACGACGATTTCCCCTCCCGAACGCACGGGCGAACACGGACCCGCGAGCCCAGGATGCCCGCTTGCGGTAAGTCTTCATGGGAAATGCGGCGAAGGGCCTCAGGCGTGCCGTCCAACGGGGTCATTTGCGGCGAACGGCGACCGTGCGTCGACAAGCGGCCTTGGACTGTCACGGGATTACGACAGAATGTGACGGCGCGGGTTTTCGAACAGACTGCCCGCAAATCCTTGGGGGCGGAGCATTTCCTTTCGCCGAACCGGCCGGATGATCGGCGGAAATGCTCCTGGGAACGGCTGAATGCGCCTATCGCGTCCAAACAACTACCTGATCGCCAACTTCGTCCTCTGGGCGCTGACCTACGTCATCGTCACGGCGCGGATGCTGGCCGATCCCATGCCGCACGCCGGCCACATGGCCGTTCGCCGCCTGGGCATGGCGCTGTTCGGCTTCGTGGCCTGTCTGCTGATCGGCAAGATCCTGTCGCTGCTGGCCGAGCAGCCGATGTGGCGGCGGATCGTGGCCGCGGTCCTGCTCTCGGTGACCGGCGGCTTCGCCTATTCCCTGCTGAACTACGCAGCCTTCTACCTGATCTGGCCGATGTGGAAGGTCGAGCCGCTGTCGCCGATCTCCATCGCCTACACGGCCTCGATGTTCTTCTGGACCTTCATCTCGTGGTGCGCGCTGTACTTCGCCATCCGCTACGAGGAGGAGCTCAAGGAGAAGAACCTGCGGCTGGTGGCCTCGCAGGCCATGGCCATGGACGCGCAGAACCGGATGCTGCGCTACCAGATCAACCCGCACTTCCTCTTCAACACCCTGAACGCGCTCTCCTCGCTGATCCTGGCCAAGGAGAACGAGCGCGCCGAGCGGGTGGTGCTGTCGCTGTCCAGCTTCCTGCGGCACACGCTGGAGAAGGAAATGCCCGACAAGGCGCCGCTGGCCGACGAGATCGAGGCGCAGCGCCAGTACCTCTTGATCGAGCAGGCGCGGTTCGAGGACCGGCTGAACTACGTCGAGAACATCCCGAGCGACCTGCGTGACGTCCTAGCGCCCAGCCTGATCCTGCAGCCGCTGGTCGAGAACGCGGTGAAGTACGGCGTGGCGCGCTCGAACGCGACCGTCACCATCGAGATCAAGGCCGAGGAGGCCGACGGGCGCCTGCGCCTGACGGTGGCCGACGACGGCGGGGACGGCGTGGGCCATCCGCCGCCGAAGCTGGGCCTGGGCCTCGAGAACGTCCGCCGCCGCCTGGACCTGATCTACGGCAAGGCGGCCGAACTCACCTGTGGTCCCAGGGCGCCCAACGGCTTCCTGGCGTCGGTGGAAATCCCCCTGGAGCGGGCATGATCCAAGGCAGCATCACCCCGGCCCCCGCGCGGGCCCTGCGCGTCGCCCTGGTGGACGACGAGCCGCCGGCGCTGCGCCGGCTGCAGATGGCGATCGACAAGGCCCCCGGCGTCGAGGTCGTGGGTCAGGCGGGCAACGGCGAGGAGGCGCTGGCGCTGATCCGGCGCGGCGGCATCGACGTGGTCCTGCTCGACATCCGCATGCCCGGGCTCTCGGGCCTGGACCTGGCTCGGGCGGTCGATCCCGCCGAGGCGCCGGCCTTCATCTTCGTCACCGCCTTCAGCCGCTTCGCCACCGACGCCTTCGAGCTGGCGGCCGTGGACTACCTGCTGAAGCCCGTGGAGTTCGAGCGGCTGCACGAGGCGCTGGAGCGCGCGCGCCTGCGGCTGGCCTCGCGGGCCGCCACCTCGCGGATCGCCGAGCTGGAGGAGGTGGTGGCCGCCCTACGCGCCGCCGACGCCGACGCGCCGGTCAGCGGCTTCGCCGAGGAGATCTGGGTGCCCGACCGCGGCGACCGCGTGCGCCTGCCGGTCAGCCTGATCGACTGGGTCGAGGCCGAACGGGACTATGTCCGCATCCACAGCCGCGGCCGCAGCTTCCTGGTGCGCAAGGCGATCCGCAAGCTGCAGGCCGAGCTGGACCCCGCCGACTTCCTGCGGGTCCACCGCGGCGCGCTGGTCCGCCGCGACCGGATCGTGCGCCTGGCGCGCCGCCCCGGCGGCCCGGCCGCCCTAGTGCTGCAGTCGGGCGCGGAAATCCCGGTGGCCCGGCGCCAGGCCGCCCAGGTCCGCAAGGTGGTGGGAACGCGCCTAGGCTAGGGGCGCGCAGGTCGTCAGGTTGACCGGCTTGGCCTCGGCGCGCGTCCAGGCGTCGCCGGCCTTCGAGAACGTCGCGAACGACGAGCCGGACTTGCCGGTGGAGCCGTCCGGGTTGCGGCCCGCGAAGGTCATGGCGGCGACGATCTGGGCGGTGACGCCCTTGGCGGTCTCGTCGGGGGTGATCTCCTGGGCGGCCTTGCACATGACCTGGAAGTCCTGGCAGCCCTTGCCTTCGACCTTGCTGGCGCAGGCCGGGTGGCTGGCCTCGATCTCGGTGCGCCAGGCCAGGATCTGGGTGTCGAGGCCGGCGTAGGGATCGCTGGAGCTGGACTTGGCGCCGCCGCCCTGGCTGCAGGCGGAGAGAAGGGCGGCGAAGAGAGTGGCCGCGACGGCAGGTTTGATCACAGAGCGCTCCGATGAGAATCCGGCGGAGCGCATAGCCCGAACATCAAGGCTTGTGTGTGACGAATCGACGGAAGGCGGAAATTAGTTCGCCGGCGCCGCCTCGGTCATCACCGGGCCGATCTCGTCATGCAGCACGAGGTCGGCGTAAGGGTCGAGCTCGGTGGCCTCGCGGTTGACGATCGCCAGCGCCGCGCCGTTGCGCTTGGCCATCACCGGGAAGCCCGCGGCCGGATAGACCACCAGCGACGAGCCCAGCACCAGGAAGAGGTCGCAGCCCAGCGTCTCGGCCTCGGCGCGCGCCATGGGCTCGGCCGGCATGGCCTGGCCGAACGAGATGGTCGCCGTCTTCACGATGCCGCCGCACGACCGGCAGGCGGGTAGGTCGCCGGTGGCTTCGTACAGCGACTTCAGGTCCTCCAGCTCGTGGCGCAGGCCGCATTCCAGGCAGGTGGCGTAGCTGGCGTTGCCGTGCAGCTCGATCACCTGGTCGGCCGGTACGCCCGAGGCCTGGTGCAGGTTGTCGACGTTCTGGGTGATCACCGAACTGGCCTTGCCCGAGGCGACCAGGCGGGCGACGCCCATGTGGCCGGCGTTCGGCTCGCGGCCCACCCAGCCGGCGCGGCCGGAGAAGGCGCGGTCCCAGGCCTCGCGGCGCTTTTCCTCGCTGCCGACGAACTCCTGGAAGTAGATCGGCTTCATCTTGCTCCACACGCCGCCCGGGCTGCGGAAGTCGGGGATGCCGCTCTCGGTGGAGATGCCCGCGCCGGTGAACACCACGATCCGGCGGGCGTCGGCAATCAGGCGCGCAAGGTCGGCTCGGCTGGACATGCGGACGAGCTTAGCCGCAACGCCTCAGGTCGCGAAGGGCGGGACCCAGCGGCCCCAGCGACCGTGGAATCCGGGCTCCTCCTCGGGGGCCAGTCGGTCGACGGCCCGCTGGCCGGGCTTGACGGCGAGCTGGTTGCGCACGTCGCGGACGCCCGCGGTCTGACGCGCCAGCATCTCGGCGTGGGCGACGTCGGACGCGCCCGGAACCGCGCCGGCCAGGGTGACCACGCCGGCGTCAGCCGAAACCTCGACGTCGCGGGCGTCCAGCAGCCGGTCCTCCGTGAGGCGTTCCGAGACCTCGTCGATGAGGCGGCTGTCGTTGAGGGTCCAGTCCCGCGGTCCCCGCCCCGCGTGGGGGCCCTGGCGAGAGGTGGCCATCGGAAGCTCCTTTTCTCAAAGCTGCACGGTTTGAAAACCGGCCAGCGGGCGGAGCGTTCCAGGATGTTTGGGGGAGGGGATCGGCCCGACCTCGGTCGGGGGGGATGCCAGGGTGTTGGTCGGGCCGATCCTGACCGTCCGTGTCCGACAGGCAAGTCGTTGGGCGATCGGCGTTATAACCTCTGATGCCCGGGAGGGTTCCCGAACGCCCGGGCGATATCGGCCTCGCCGGCGTCGATCTCCAGGCGTTTGATCCGCGCGGTGTCGCCGGAGACCAGGCGCACGGCGGACTTCGGAAGCTTCAGGGTTTTGGCGAGCAGGGCGACCACGGCGGCGTTCGCCGATCCGTCCGTCGGCGCGGCGGCGACACGCACTTTCAGGATCGGTCGGTCCGTCTCGTCCACGGTCCAGCCCTCGACCGCGTCGCGGCCGCCGCGGGGCGTGACCCTGACGGTGAGGCGGATCAGCCGATCAGGCCGTAGAGCGGCTGGAACAGCCAGGGCAGCAGGTACCGCTGCGCCGCCGACAGCACGAGGATCACCACGATCGGGCTGATGTCGACGCCGCCCAGCGGCGGGATCAGCTTCTGCACGGGCCGCAGGATCGGGGTCGTCACGGCATCCAGGAAACGCGCCACCCCGTAAACGAACTGGTTGCGGAGATTGATGACGTTGAACGCCACCAGCCAGGACAGGATCGCGCTCGCGATGATCGCGAAGATCAAGAGCTGCAGCAGGCCGGACGTGATCGCGAACAGGAAGTTGGTCATCGCCACGGTTCTACCGGCGTTTGCCGCCGTGGCAAGACGACCGCGCGCGGCCGCGGCCAGATCCCGGCTTGACAGAGGCGGCCACTATCGAGTTATTCCGCGCCTTCCTGGGGCCGTAGCTCAGTTGGTAGAGCGCCTCGTTCGCAATGAGGAGGTCAGGGGTTCGACTCCCCTCGGCTCCACCAGGAACCCTTCCCGACATCTCGTGGGCCTGCACGTCCAGTGGGCCGCCGGGCCCGCGCGCGACCCACCGGCGACGATCCGGTCGCATGTTCGTCAGGTTCGGTCGCAGCGGCGCCGTACCGGTTCTTCACCGTCCTAATTCACTGTATAGCTACGGATCGCGGCCAAGCTGCGACCTGTGAACGCATCAAGTCGGCTTTCGGCTCGAATTAATCTTTTGGACGCGCCCGGGGGGTTTTTGGGCCGCGTCTGGCCTTCGGGCCGCGTACCCGGTTCGAGCCGGCAGTAGCGGGGAATAGCCCAATGATTACGACCGTCGACAGCGCATCGGCGCTGCAAAGCGCCCTGGCGAGCGCCAAGTCCGGCGATGTCATCCAACTCCAAAGCGGCAACTACGGTTCCCTGCGGATCTCGGGTCAGAACTTCTCGGAAGACGTGGTGATCAAGGCCGCCGACGGCGCCATCCCCGTCTTCAACGGTCTCACCATCGGCCAGAGCAGCGGCCTGACCCTGCAGGGCCTCGAGATCGCGCTCTCCGGCCAGAACGTCGCGAACTTCACGATCGCCAACAGCCAAGACGTCCACATCGTGGGCTTCAACGTCCACGGCGTGCTGGACGGCAACACCGACACCGACCCGTGGGGCCTGTACCTGCAGAGCAACACGAACATCAGCATCGAGAACTCGAACTTCCACGAGCTGAACTGGGGCATCACCCACTCCCAGAACGATGGGATGGTGGTCCGCAACAACGACTTCCACGACATCCGGGCCCAGGCGCTGCGCGGTGGCGGCAGCTCGAACGTGACGGTCGCCGAGAACGACTTCCGCGACATCTACCCGATCGGCGAGGATCACCCGGACGCGATCCAGTTCTGGACCACCGAGACCACCGCCTCGGCCCACGACATCGTCATCACCCGCAACACCTACGACCGCGGCGAGGGCCGCATCTCGCAGGGCATCTTCATGCGCGACGAGGTGGGCAACCTGCCCTACCAGCGCGTGACGATCAGCGAGAACGTCATCGTCGGCGCCAGCTACCACGGCCTCACCATCGGCCACGCCACGGACGTGAAGATCCTGGACAACGTCGTGGTGGGCTTCACCGACCGCAAGTCGTGGATCTTCATCGGCGACGTCGACCGCGTGGTCTCCAGCGGCAACGTCGCCAACGAATACCAGTTCGGCACGGTGACCGGCCTGGTCAGCTCGAACAACGGCGTGGTCGGCCTGGCGTCGGACGCCGGCGCCTCGGTCTTCGCCCAATACGGCGACGGCAAGGTGCTGCGCCTGCCCAGCGAGGGCGACAAGGTGCTGACCGGGGGTATCGGCCAGGACACGCTGGAAGGCGGCGCGGGCGCCGACACCATCGTCGACACGGGCGGCGCCAACTACCTGCGCGGCGGCGACGGCGCCGACTCGGTCGTGGGCGGCGGCGACTTCGACGACATCAACGGCAACGTCGGCAACGACACCATCTCGGGCGGCTCGGGCAACGACTGGGTCGTCGGCGGCAAGGACAACGACAGCCTGTCGGGCGGTGTCGGCAACGACCTCCTCTACGGCAACCTCGGCGCCGACACCCTGGACGGCGGCGACGGGAACGACACCCTGCGCGGCGGCCAGGACGACGACGTGCTCTCGGGCGGCTCGGGCGCCGACTACCTGTCGGGCGACAAGGGCTCGGACACCATCACCGGCGGCCGCGGCGCGGACATCTTCCACAGCTTCGGCGACGCGGGCGTCGATCGCATCACCGACTTCAACTACCAGGAAGGCGACCGCCTCCAGCTCGACGCCGGCACGACCTACACGGTCAGCCAGGTGGGCTCGGACGTGGTGGTCGACATGTCGGGCGGCGGCCACGTGGTCCTGGCCGGCGTCTCGATGAGCACCCTGAACTCGGACTGGATCTTCGTCGGCTGACGAAGCCCTTCGGGTTCGGACCCAACAGCGCCGATCAAGCAACCTCTGTCATCCCGGCCAAAGCCCGCTTGCGGGCTGCCGAGCCGGGACCCAGAGGGTTCTGCAGTGCGGTGGCTCCTGGGGCCCGGATCGGCCTTGCAGGCCGTCCGGGATGACAGGGCTATTCAGTTTATTGTCGCGTCGCGCTCCGCGTGCGGCCCCTAGTGCGCGTCGTCCCAGTTGGCGGCGGCGCGCGCTTCCACCACAAGCGGCACCGAGATCTGCAGCGCCGGCTCGGCCGCGCGCTCCATGACCGTCTTCGCCACGGCGATGACGGCGTCGGCCTCGGCTTCCGGGGCTTCGAAGACCAGTTCGTCGTGCACCTGCAGCAACATCTTCGCCGTCAGGCCCGCGTCGCGCAGCGCGCCCGGCATGCGGATCATGGCGCGGCGCATCACGTCGGCCGCCGCGCCCTGGATCGGGGCGTTGATCGCCGCGCGGTCGCCGAACGCGCGCTCGGCCTGTGACTTGCCCTGGGCCGCCGGGATGTGGACCTTGCGGCCGAAGATCGTGGTGACGAAGCCCTGGCTGCGCACCTGCTGCTGCATGCGGTCCATGTAGGTCCGGATGCCGGGGAAGCGCTCGAAGTAGGTCTTGATGTAGGCGCCGGCCTCGTCCCGCGGGATCGAGAGCTGGTTGGCCAGGCCGAAGGCCGAGATGCCGTAGACGATGCCGAAGTTGATCGCCTTGGCGCGCCGCCGGGTCTCGGCGGGCATGCCCTCGACCGGCACGCCGAACATCTCGGACGCGGTCATGGCGTGGATGTCCAGGCCCTCGGCGAACGCCTTCTTCAGCTGCGGGATGTCGCCGATGTGGGCCAGCAGGCGCAGCTCGATCTGGCTGTAGTCGGCGCTGATCAGGACATGGCCCGGCTCGGCGATGAAGCAGCGCCGGATCTTGCGGCCCTCTTCCGTGCGGATCGGGATGTTCTGCAGGTTGGGGTCGGACGACGCGAGGCGGCCGGTTGTGGCCGCGGCCAGGCTGTACGAGGTGTGCACCCGGTTGGTCGCCGGATTGATCGCGGCCACCAGGTTGTCGGTGTAGGTGCCCTTCAGCTTCGAGAGCTGCCGCCAGTCCAGCAGGATGCGGGGCAGCTCGTGGCCCTGGGCCGCCAGATCCTCCAGCAGGGAGGCGTCGGTCGAGGCGGCGCCGGTCGCGGTGGTCTTGCCCGACGCTATGCCCATCTCGTTGAACAGGATGTCGCCGATCTGCTTGGGGCTGCCCAGGTTGAACGGCCGGCCGGCCACGCGATGGGCGTCGGCCTCCAGCTCGGCCATGCGCACCGAGAAGTCGTTGGACAGCTGCCGCAGGCGGTCGGGGTCGACCTTGATGCCGGCCAGTTCCATCTCGACCAGAACCTCGGGCAGGGGCCGCTCGACCGTCTCGTAGACCGTGGCCAGCTTCTCGTGCGCCAGCCGCGGCTTCAGGTGTTCCCAGATGCGCAGGGTGACGTCGGCGTCCTCGGCCGCGTAGCAGGTCGCCGCCCCCAGCTCGACGTGCTTGAAGCTCTTCTGCGCCTTGCCGGTCCCGGCCACGCTCTTGAAGGCGATCGGCTCATGTTCGAGCAGGCGCTTGGACAGCTCGTCCATGCCGTGGCTCTTGTGCAGCCCGCCTTCGAGGGCGAACGAGATCAGCATGGTGTCGTCCATCGGCCCGACCTTCACGCCGTGGCGGGCCAGGACGGCCATGTCGTACTTGCCGTTCTGGGCCACCTTCAGCACCGCCGGGTCCTCCAGCAGAGGCTTCAGGCGCGCGATGGCGTCGTCCAGCGGGATCTGGGTCAGGTCGGAGGGCGCGTCGAGCTGCAGCCCGCCCTCGTGCTCGTGGCCGACGGGGATGTAGCAGGCCTCGCCGGGCGCCACGGCTAGGCTGACGCCGCACAGGTTGGCGCTGGACGACGACAGCGCGTCGGTCTCGGTGTCGAACGCCACGATCCCGGCCGTGAAGGCCTTGGCGATCCAGGCGTCGAGCGTGGCGAGGTCGCGGACGCACTGGTAGGCGTTGACGTCCACCGGCCCGTGCTGCGGCCGCGCGGGCGCCTTGGTCTCGGGCGCGGGCGTGGCGGCCACGGTGATGCCGCCGCCGGCCGCCGGGGTCTTGCCGTCGCCGATCCGCTTGGCGAGCGTGCGGAACTCCATCTTCTCGAGGAAGCCCTGCAGCTCCTCGGGGTTCGGGTCGTCCACCGCCAGCGCGTCGATCGGCTCGGGCAGGGGCGTGTCGCAGTCGAGCTGCACCAGCTGGCGCGACAGGCGGATCTGATCGGCGAAGTCGATCAGGGTCTGGCGGCGCTTGTCCTGCTTGATCTCGCCGGCGCGGGCGAGAAGCGTGTCGAGGTCGCCGTATTCGTTGATCAGGGCCGAGGCGGTCTTGATGCCGATGCCCGGCGCGCCCGGCACGTTGTCGACGCTGTCGCCGCACAGGGCCTGGACGTCGACCACCTTGTCGGGCGTCACGCCGAACTTCTCGGCCACCTGCGGGATGCCGATCTTCAGGTTCTTCATGGTGTCGAGCATCGACACGCGATCGCCGACCAGCTGCATCAGGTCCTTGTCGGACGAGACGATCACCACCTCGCCGCCCAGGTCGCGCACCTTGCAGGCATAGGCCGCGATGATGTCGTCGGCCTCGTAGCCGGGCAGCTCCAGGCAGGGCACGCCGAACGCCCGCGTCGCCTCGCGCACCAGCGGGAACTGCGGGACCAGGTCCTCGGGCGGCGGCGGCCGGTGGGCCTTGTACTGGTCGTACAGCTTGTTGCGGAACGTCTGCTCGGAGTGATCGAACACCACCGCCAGGTGGGTCGGCGCCTCGGCCGACGTCTTCATGTCGACCAGCAGCTTCCAGATCATGTTGCAGAAGCCCGAGACCGCGCCGATCGGCAGGCCGTCGCTCTTGCGGGTCAGGGGCGGCAGGGCGTGGAAGGCGCGGAAGATGAAGCCCGAGCCGTCCACCAGGTAGAGCCGCATGGCGGGCCCGTCCTGGGTGGGTTCGCGGGGAATCTCGCCAATCGTCTGCGGCGCGGCGTCGAGCGTGTCGGTCATGGGCCCAAGATAGGGCCGGGCGGCCCGAAGGTCACCCGGCCTCGGCGCATCAGGCGAACCGTTGCTGCAGGTTGGCGGCGCCGTCGCCGGCCTTGGCCAGGGCGTCGGGGTCGCCGTCGCGCAGGTAGGCGCTCACCGCCCGGCCCATGGCGGCATAGGCGACCCGGAACGGATTGGTGGCCGACGACAGGCGGCGCACGCCCAGCGCCTGCAACTCCGCGGCCTTGGGCACGCCCACCCAGCCCATCACGTTCAGCGGCCGGGCGATCGCCTGGGCCAGCCGGCCGATCAGCGCCGGGTCGGCCGCGCCGGGCACGAAGATGCCGTCGGCCCCGGCTTCGACGTAGAGGGCCGCGCGCTTGACCGATTCCTCGTAGGCCGCCTCGCCCTGGGCCAGGCCGCGCAGGTAGACGTCTGTGCGGGCGTTGATGAACAGCGGTACGCCCTGCTTGGCGGCCTGGGCGCGGACGGCGGCGATCTTGCGGGCGTGCAGCGCCGGGTCGCGGCCACCGTCCTCGATGTTGATCCCCACCGCGCCGGCCTCGATCACCCGGGCGATGTTCTTCGACAGCTGGTCGAGGTCGTCGGTGAACCCGCCCTCGACGTCGGCGGTCACCGGCGTGTCGCCCGCCGCCTTCACCGCCATGGCGATCGTGGCGACCACCAGGTCCATCGGCAGCACGTCGCCGTCGGCGTAGCCATAGGCCCAGGCCACCGCGGCCGACGAGGTGGCGACGGCCTTCGCCCCGGCGTCGGCCATGATGGCGGCGCTGGCGGCGTCCCAGGCGTTGGGCAGCACCAGGACCTCGGGTCCCTCGTGCAGCTTGCGGAACTGTTCGGCTTTGGCGATCTGGCTCATGGCGTCCCCGGCTTTCGGCTCTTAAGGTCCGGCGCTGGATATGGGGGCTCTGCTGACAACGTGCTGGCGGCATCCGGACTCAATGTGCGCCCGGGCGAATCCGACGACGCCCTGACCCTGGCGGCGCTGGGCGTGCTGGCCGCGACGGCAGCCGCCGTGGCGCACGAGACCCTTGGCCATGCCGGCGCCTGCCTGGCGACCGGCGGCCAGGTCGTGCGGCTGACCTCGATCTTCTTCCGCTGTGATCCGGGACGCGACGTCGTGGACGTGGCAGGCCCACTGGCGGGGCTCGCCTGCTGGCTGGCCGCACTGGGGCTGCATCGCCGGGCGGGTGGTCCTGTCGCGCGGCAGTTCTTCCTGGTCCTCGCCGCCTTCGCGCTCTTCTGGTTCTTCGGCCAGTTGGCCTACGGCGGCCTGACGCGGACGGACGACTGGGCCTTCGCGGCGCGGAGCACGGTCTGGAGCTTTGCGCTCGGTGCGGCCGGGGTCGCGGGCTACGTCTGGACACTGCGGACTGTCCGGCGGATGGCCGCGGCGGACGGGGCCGGCCTGACGCGGCTGCTCCTGCCGTACGTGGCGGGCGCCCTGTCGGCGGGATTGGCGGGCGGCCTCTGGCGCGGCGGGCACATGGCCGGCGCGCGCGAGGGCCTGCTGACTCTGGGCGTCGCGCCCCTCGGCTACGTCTGGTCGGCGTGGCGCGGTCATGCGGCCTCGACGGCGGAGGGCCTGCCCGTCGTGCGCGACTGGCGCTGGATCGCCACCGCAGCCGCCACCTTCGCCGCGTTCTGCGCCACCCAGGGCCTCGGCCTCGGGCGCTGATCCCGTGGCTTGCGCCGCACGAAACCCTGTATGAGCGCGTCGTGACCGCCACCGCCCTCACGCGCCTCGCCCTGACCGACTTCCGGTCCTACGCCTCCGCCGAGCTGGCGCTCGACGGGCGGCCCGTGTGGTTGGCCGGGCCGAACGGGGCGGGCAAGACCAACTTGCTGGAGGCCGTCAGCTTCCTGATCCCCGGCCGGGGCCTGCGGGGCTCCAGCCTGTCGGAGGTCGGCCGCCGTATGCCGGGCGAGGCCGTGGGCCGCGCCTGGGCGGTCGCGGTGACCCTCCGCGCCGACGGTGAGGAGACCCGCCTCGGCACCGGCGTGGAGCAGGCCGGAGCCTCGCGCCGCGTGGTGCGGGTGGAGGGCGAGCCCGCGCCGCCCGGCCGCCTGGCCGAGCACGTCCGCCAGGTCTGGCTGACCCCGGCCCAGGACCGCCTGTTCCTGGAGGGCGCGGCCGACCGCCGCCGCTTCTTCGACCGCCTGGTCTTCGCCGCCGAGCCCCAGCACGCCGCCCACGTCCAGGCCTACGAGAAGGCCCTGCGTGAACGGATGCGCCTGCTGACCGATGGCCCGCCCGACCCGGCTTGGTTGGACGCCCTGGAGGCCCGCCTCGCCGAGGCCGGGACCCTGATGGCCGAGGCCCGCGCCCGCACCCTGACCGCGCTGTCGGCCGAGATCGCCACACGTGGCGAGCGGCCGTTCCCGCTGGCGCGGCTGTCGCTCACCGGCGACTGGGAGCGGATGGCCGGCGAGGGCATCGAGTTCGCCGAGATCGAGGCTCGTCTGGCCCGCGCGCTGTCCGCCGCCCGCGACCGCGACGCCGCCGCCGGCCGCGCGCTCACCGGGCCGCACCGGGGCGACCTCTCGGTGATCCACGACGAGAAGGACCGCGCCGCCGCCGAGTGCTCCACCGGCGAGCAGAAGGCCCTGATCCTCAACCTGGTCCTGGCCCAGGCCGCCCGCCTGGCCCGCGCCGAGGGCCAGCCCGCCCCGATCCTGCTGCTGGACGAGGTGGCCGCCCATCTCGACGCGCGGCGCCGCGCCGCCCTGTTCGACGAGATCGAGGCCCTGGGCCTGCAGGCCTTCCTGACCGGCACCGACGAGATGCTGTTCGAGGGCCTGGCGGGCCGCGCCCAGGGCTTTCGCGTCGACGCGGCGGGCCTCACGCCGGCATGACCCGCTTCGCCCTCGTCCATAGCCCGTTCGTCGGCCCGGTCTCCTGGCGGGCCCTGGCCGGCGCAATGCCTGAGGCGGTGGCCATCGACTACGGCGGCGTGCGCGGGCCGCGCTGGTACGAGGATGTGGCCGCCGCCACCGCGGCCCAGGCGGGCGAGGCGCCCTTCGTGGCCGTCCTGCACAGCGGCGCCGGCGGGTTCGCCCCGGCCATCGCCGCGGCGGCGGGCTCGCGGCTCGCGGGCCTGATCCTGCTCGACGCCGTCCTGCCCTATCCGGGGGTGAGCTGCGCCTCGACCGCGCCCGAGGCCTTGGTCGCCCACCTGCGGAAGATCACCACGGACGGCCGCCTCGCCCGCTGGAACCGCTGGTTCCCGCAGGACCCGACTCCGACGATGATCCCCGACGTCGGCCTGCGCGAAGCCTTCGTCGCCGACCTGCCGCGCACGCCCTTCGCCTTCCTGGAAGCGGTCTGTCCGCCCGACGCGTGGGAGCATGTCCCGACCGCCTACGTCCAGCTCAGCCAGGGCTATGCGGCCACTGCCGCCAAGGCCGAGGCGCGCGGCTGGCCGGTGCTGCGGGCCGACCTCCACCACCTGGCCATGGCCAGCGATCCGGACGCGGTCGCGGGCCTGCTCCGCGACGCTGCGGCGCGCCTCGAAATGCGTGCAGAATCAGCTCGGAACCCTATATAGAGGGCATTGAATTTTAGGCTCCGCGCCAAGCGCGAGCAGCCTTCCCACAGGCGCTCCGGATCCACGGGGTCCGAACCTCGAACAGGCGCCTCAGCTGGACGCAAGATGAGCGAAGAGAACGAGACCAACGGCGCGGCCGAATACGGCGCGGAATCGATCAAGGTCCTGAAGGGCCTGGACGCGGTGCGCAAGCGGCCGGGCATGTACATCGGCGACACCGACGACGGCTCTGGCCTGCACCACATGGTCTACGAGGTGGTCGACAACGCCATCGACGAGACGCTGGCCGGCTATGCCTCGCGCGTCGAGGTGATCCTGAACGCCGACGGCTCGTGCACGGTCACCGACGACGGTCGCGGCATCCCCACCGACATCCACGAGGGCGAAGGCGTCTCGGCGGCCGAGGTCATCATGACCCAGCTGCACGCGGGCGGTAAGTTCGACCAGAACTCCTACAAGGTCTCGGGCGGCCTGCACGGCGTGGGTGTGTCGGTGGTGAACGCGCTCTCCGACTTCCTGAAGCTGAAGATCCACCGCAACGGCCAAGCGCATGAGATGGAGTTCCGCCGCGGCGACGCGGTCTCGCCCCTGGTGGTCACCGGCGTGTCGCCCAAGCGTGAGAACGGCGAGTTCCTGACCGGCACCGAAGTCACCTTCATGCCGTCGACCGAGACGTTCTCGTTCATCGAGTTCGACCGGAAGACCCTGGAGCACCGCCTGCGCGAGCTGGCCTTCCTGAACTCGGGCGTGACCATCTGGCTGAAGGACTTCCGCGAGGCCGAGCCCTTCGAGGAGGTCATGAGCTACGAGGGCGGCATCGAGGCCTTCGTGCGCCACCTCGACAAGGCCAAGACGCCGCTGATGAAGACGCCGATCGTGGTGCGCGGCAAGAAGGACAACGTCGAGCTGGACCTGTCGCTCTGGTGGAACGACGGCTACCACGAGAACGTCCTCTGCTTCACGAACAACATCCCGCAGCGCGACGGCGGCACCCACCTGGCGGCCTTCCGTTCTGCGCTGACCCGGATCATCACCGGCTATGCCGAGACCTCGGGCACGACGAAGCGCGAGAAGGTGTCGGTCTCGGGCGAGGACGCGCGCGAAGGCCTGACCTGCGTGCTGTCGGTGAAGGTGCCGGACCCCAAGTTCTCGTCCCAGACCAAGGACAAGCTGGTCAGCTCGGAAGTCCGCCCGGCGGTCGAGAACCTCGTCAGCGAGGGCCTGTCGACCTGGTTCGAGGAGCATCCGAACGAAGGCCGGATGATCGTCCAGAAGATCGCCGAGGCCGCCGCCGCCCGCGAGGCCGCCCGCAAGGCCCGCGAACTGACCCGCCGCAAGTCGGCGCTCGACATCACCTCGCTGCCCGGCAAGCTCGCCGACTGCTCCGAGAAGGACCCGGCCAAGTCCGAGATCTTCCTGGTCGAGGGCGACTCGGCCGGCGGCTCGGCCAAGCAGGCCCGCAACCGCGAGAACCAGGCGATCCTGCCCCTGCGCGGCAAGATCCTGAACGTCGAGCGCGCCCGGTTCGACAAGATGCTGTCGTCGGAACAGGTGGGCACGCTGATCACGGCGCTGGGGGCCGGCATCGGCCGCGACGACTTCAACATCGAGAAGCTGCGCTACCACAAGATCGTCATCATGACGGACGCCGACGTCGACGGCGCCCACATCCGGACCCTGCTGCTCACCTTCTTCTACCGGCAGATGCCGGAGGTGATCGAGCGCGGCTACCTCTATATCGCCCAGCCGCCGCTCTATAAGGCGTCGAAGGGCAAGTCGGTCCGCTACCTGAAGGACGACAGCGAGCTCGAGGTCTACCTCATCGACGAGGGGACCGACGGGGCCACCCTGGACCTGCCGAACGGCGAGCGGCTGACGGGCGCCGACCTGCTGGCCCTGGTCCAGACGGCCCGCGGCGCCAAGGCCAACATCGAGCGCCTCTCGGCCCGCGCCCCCAGCTTCGCCATCGAGCAGGCGGCCCTGGCCGGCCTGCTGGCGGAGGGCGGCGATCCCGCGGCGGCGGCCAAGCGCCTCGACCTCTACGCCGAGGAGGGCGACGGCCCGTGGAGCGGCGAGGCGGCGGCCACCGGCGGCTTCGCCTTCAGCCGCGTGAAACGCGGCGTCTCCGAGCGCGTCGTGCTGGACGACCTCCTGCTGCACGCCGCCGACGCGCGGCGCCTGGCGGAACGGTCGAAGGACCTGGCCGAGACCTTCTCGGGCGTCGCCACCTTCACCCGCAAGGACCGCACGGCGAAGGTGCGTGGCCCGCTCGACCTGCTGAACGCGGTGATGGACAACGGCCGCCGCGGCCTCTCCATCCAGCGCTACAAGGGTCTGGGCGAGATGAACGCCGAGCAGCTGTGGGAGACGACGCTGGACGTCGAGGCCCGCACCCTGCTGCAGGTGAAGATCCACCACACCGAGGACGCCGACGGCCTGTTCGCCCGCCTGATGGGCGACGTGGTCGAGCCGCGCCGCGAGTTCATCCAGGAGAACGCCCTGGACGCCGAGGTCGACGTCTAGTCGGACGGCCTCGCGGGGCTTCCCGGCTCGCCTGCGCCTGCGAAGGTGCGGCTCACGCGCCCTGCAGCGCCATGAGCGCCGAGGCGCGCGTCAGCTCGAACATGTTCGCGTAGTGGCGCTCGATGTCCTCGCTCAGCTCGGGACTGAAGACGACCCTGTCGTTCGAGCAGGTCAGGAGCGCTTGCGACTGTCCGTCCTCCAGGAGGCGGGCCACGTGCGTGCGCGATGTAAAGCTGGCGCGGGCCAACGCCGATCGCGACAGCGGCGCCGAGGCGAGCAGCTGGCGACTGTCGCTCGGCTGTTGTGTCAGGAAATGTTCCAGCACGCGGGAGCCGCCGTCGCGCGCGAGGAACAGCATGACCGGCTTGTCGGGGCCATTGAAGAGATCGGGGCGTGTCGCCGAGAGCGCGCCCAGCCACGCGAAGAACGTCCGCCGCAACGCCGCCTCTTCCAGCCGAGCCAGCCGTTCGAGGGCCGGCGCGATGGACGTTTCGAGCTTCGTCACCGCGCCCAGCATATTGAGCAGGGCTCCGACCATCGGGGCGAGGAACTTCGGGGTAAGCTCCAGCTGGCGCTCCGCGGCCTCTCCGCCGGCCTTCGGTTCGAGGAATCCTTGCAGCTCGCAACGGCCCAGATAGGCCGTCACCCGCCCTCGGCTGCAGATGCGGTTGGCGGCCGCGCCGGCGTAGAGCGCGTCGGCGGTAAGGCCCCCCGGCATCGCGTCGAGGATGAGCGCCGCCGCGCTCAGCGCCGCGCGTCCGAGGTCGCTGATCAGCCAGCGCTCGAAAACGCTGCAGCGGCCGTACAGCGCAAGGTTGCCTCGCGCGTGGTGCAGGATCCCCTCGTGGAAGGCTGGATGGACGCGTAGCGCCGCGAGTCTCTCCGGCGTGAAAAAGGCGTCGCTCATCGACAAGGGCGCTCCAGGGCCGACTCAGTCAGTTCGGCGCCCCGTTATGCCCAAGGTGACGCGCCTTCCCAGGGGGACGGCGCGCCCCTTGAGGCGGATGTGGGGGGGCCGTCAAAAATGTGCACTTCCCCGCGAGCGGCCCGGCCGATCTAGCTCAGCGGCTGAACAGATGCAGGGTTTGGGCGCCGCGCTGGGGTCTCCAACGACGTCGCTCAGGTTGGGGGATATCTTGCCATGACCGCTCCGTCGGAGACGCTGCCGCGCGCCTCCCTCTTCTCGCCGCGGCATACGGCGGACGCCTGGTTCTTTCCCGCCATGACGGGCCTGGTCTGGTTCGGGATCCTGATGGGCTTCGGCGGCGAAATGCTGCGCGAGGCGAACGAAGGGACCCTGTCCTATCCCCTGATCGTCCACGTCCACGCCGCGGCGTTCACCGGCTGGCTGTTCGTCTTCACGGCCCAGGTCGCGTTGGTGCGGACACGACGGGTCGCTGCCCACAAGACGCTCGGCCTCGCGGCTATGGGCCTGGCGGCCATCATGATCGTGCTGGGGCCGTGGACGGCGCTGTTCATGCAGGTCCACGATCTTGGGACGCCGTCGTCCAAGCCGGCCTTTCTCGCCGTTCCCATGAGCGACATGGCCAGCTTCACGGGCCTCGTCGTCGCCGGCTACATCGCCCGCACGAATTCGGTCCTCCACAAGCGGCTGATGCTGTTGGCCACCCTTGCTCTCGCCGATGCCGGGTTTGGCCGCTGGACCGGCGACTGGCTGGGCCCGATCCTGGGCCCGTCCCTCCCATCGGGATTCTGGGAGATCTATGTGCCCGGCTACGTGGCGAGCGCCGCGGTGGTCCTCGCCGTGCCGATCTACGACGCGGTCACCCGGGGCAGGCTGCCTCGGGGCGAGGCTCTGGCGGTCGCGTGGGCGCTGGCCTGGCACGTGATCGCGGTGGCCCTCTTCGTCGATCCGGCCTGGGGCGCGCTCACCGCCGACCTCGTGCGAACCTTGGCCGGGCGATGAGGCCAATGCTGAAGCTTGTAGGGTGTTCGGAGCGGGAGATGGCGTTGCGGTGGTGTGCTGGCGCGGTCGTGGGGCTTGTCGTGGCGGCGGCGCCGCTCGACGGGGGTGCTCAGGAGATCAAGGGCGTGCCGGTCGTGGAGGCGATGGCGGACTACCTCGTCCCCGGCGACACCGTGCGTGTGGATGGAGCGCGGCGGATTCACCTCCACTGCGAGGGGCGCGGGTCGCCCACCGTGGTCTTCACGGCCGGCCTCGGCGCCTGGTCTGCGACCTGGGCGAAGGTGCAGCCGGACGTCGCAAAGTCGACCCGCGCGTGCGCGTGGGATCGGGCGGGTTACGGCCTCAGCGACGGCGACCCGGAGGCGCCGCAGACCGTGGCGCGGACGACTGACGATCTCGAACGCGCCCTGGCGGCCGCGGGCGAGAAGGGTCCCTACATCTTGGTGGGTCATTCCGCCGGCGCGTACGAAGTGCTTGCGTTCGCCGACCGCCATCGCGCTGAACTGGCGGGCATCGTCCTGGTCGACCCCGTGCGCCCGCACGACATGGCGCGCGAAGCGGCGGCCGGCCCTAAGGCGGCGGCGGCCGATCGCGCCTACCTCGCTGGCGAGGCGCGGCGGCTGCGCGACTGTGCGGCAGGCGTCGAGGCCGGGACCGTGAAGACGGGCGCGCCCGCGGGCCCCTGTTTCCACTACTTCCCCGAGATTCCGGTGCGGGCCCAGGCCGTTCTCGCCCGCCTGGACGCTGATCCGAAGCGGCTTCGCACCCAGGCTTCGGCCTTCGAGGAATACGAGCCGAATGGCGAGCGGGTGGTGAACGACAACCGCACGTTCGGCGACCTGCCCCTGATCGTGCTCAGCGCCGGAAACTCCGGCCTCTGGTCGCCCGAGGCCAAGGACGAGCACCCGGCCCTGATGGCCGACTGGGCTGATAGCCACCGCTCGCTGGCCGCCCTTTCGGAGCGCGGGGAACGGCGCGTCGTCGGTGGCGCGGGCCACCTGATCCAACTGCAGCAACCCCAGGCGGTGATCGCCGCCGTCCGCGATGTGCTTCGGGCCTTCCGTGCGCCGCGATAGCGGTAGATCGGGACCTGCGCGCCCTGTTTCGAAGGCCTCGGGGTCCTGACTTCGCTCCCAAGGGCGCGAGGGCCAAGCCTGCCGTTTCGCTTGGTGCTGGACGAGTCGGGCGGACAGCCGCTGAGGGTCAGCCTCCAGGGGCGCGCGTCAGGCCATCATCGCGTACTCCGCCGAGCCGCGCAGCCGGATCGCGTCCTTCAGGGGCGGCGCGCCATAGAGGCGGCTGTAGTCGCGGCTGAACTGCGAGGGGCTTTCGTAGCCTACGGCGAAGCCGGCGCTGGCCGCGTCCATGGCCTCGACCACCATCATCCGCCGCGCCTCCTGCAGGCGTACGCGGGTGCGGTACTGCAGCGGGCTCATGGTGGTGGCGGCCTTGAAATGGCTGTGGAACGACGATGGGCTCATCCCCACGTCGGCCGCCAGGCGTCCGATGCTGACGGGCTGGGCGTAGTTGGTCCGCAGCCAGGCGATGGCGCGGCTGACCTGCTTCAGGCGGCTGTCCGTGGCGGCGATGCGGCGGATCATCGGGGCCTGCGCTCCGGCCAGCAGCCGGTAGAGGATCTCCCGCTCGGCCAGCGGCGCCAGCGCCGCAGCGTCGTTCGGCGTGTCGAGCAGGCGTGCGAGCCGCAGCGCCGCATCGAGCAGGCCGGGCTCCACCTCGCTGACGCCCAGCGCCGGCCCCGACGGCTCGGGCCCCGGCTCGAACGGATGCTGCAGCATCAGGTCGGACAGGGCGGCCAGGTCGAGGTCCAGCACGAGGCTGAGGTAGGGCCGCGCGTCGCTGGCCTCCAGGATCGATCCCACCAGCGGCAGGTCCACCGACACCGCGAGATACTTCGCCGGATCGTAGACATAGCCGCGTCCGCCCAACTCCACCTGCTTGCGGCCCTGGGCGATGATGCACAGCGAGGGCTTGTAGACCGTGGGGACGGCGTCGGTGGGCCTGCAGGATCGGACAAGGCTGAGGCGCGGAATTGCTGAGGCGTGCATGCCGTCCGCCACGGCGTGGCGGGCGATGATGTCGGCGATGTCGTCGATCTGCGGCATGGCCTGTCCTCTCACGTGCGCGCGGCAGGCTCAAGGCGAGACGCGCACGTCTTGGAGGATCGTGCAAGAATCCAAGAGAGCCGTTCTACCGTCCGCGCTGCGCTGCGACCCATAACGCTCCCCGTCGCCGGCCGCATGAAGCGGCCAGCCGAAAGGAGATCCAGACCATGTCCGACACCCAACAGAAAGTCGTCGCGCTGACCGGCGCCAGCAGCGGCATCGGTGAGGCCACGGCCCGCCTGCTCGCCGCGTCCGGCATGAAGGTGGTCGTCGGCGCCCGGCGGACCGAGCGGCTGCAAAAGCTGGTCGACGAGATCCGCGCCGCGGGCGGCGAGGCCGAGTTCAAGGCGCTGGACGTGACCCGCCGCGACGACATGGAGGCGTTCGTGGCCTTCGCGGAGGCGCGGTTCGGTCGCGTGGATGTCCTCGTCAACAACGCCGGCGTCATGCCGCTGTCGCCCCTGGCCGCTCTGAAGACCGACGAGTGGGACCAGATGATCGACGTGAACATTCGCGGCGTGCTGAACGGCGTGGCGGCGGCCCTGCCGCGCTTCCAGGCCCAGGGCGGCGGCCACTTCGTCAACGTGGCGTCCGTGGCCGCGCATCAGGTCTATCCAACCACGGCCGTCTACAGCGCCACCAAGTACGCCGTCTGGGCCATCACCGACGGCATCCGCCAGGAGCACTCGGACATCCGGGCCACCATCATTTCGCCGGGCGTCGTCGAGAGCGAGCTGGCCGAGACGATCACCGACCCGACCACCGCCGCGGCGATCCGCGAGGCGCGCACCGTGGCTCTGAAGGCCGACGTGATCGCCCGCGCCATCCGCTATGCGATCGAGCAGCCGGCCGAGGTGGGCGTGAACGAGATCGTCGTCCGTCCGATGGGCGGCGCGTTCTGACCGGCGCGTAGCCTCCGCTCTTTCCTTGGGAGCACCCTCCGGCCGGGCCATCATTCCGGCTGGAGGACCCCATGAAGACGCTCCTGACCGCCGCGCTGCTGACGCTCGCCGGAGGCCCCGGCCTGGCCGCGCCACCCGCCGTCATCGTCAAGGAAGCCGAGGTGATGCGGCAGGAGCCGCCGCCGCACGGGGCGATCGGCATGAGCACCGCCTATCGCATCAGCGACGCCGTCCCGAACCGGGCGATGGAGTTCAGGAAACGGGTGCTGCACGTGGGCGCCGCCATCGGGCCGCACCCCATCGACCACGACGAGGTCTACTATGTGCTGGCCGGCGAGGGCGACGTGGTTTCGGACGGCGTCACCACGAAGCTGACGCCGGGCATGGCGGCCTACCTCTACCGCGGCGCGGTCGTGGGCATCCGTCAGACCGGCGCCGAGCCGCTGTCGCTGATCATTTCGTACCCCGTCGTGAGGCCGTGAGGACCCGGACAACAGTGTTGCGCGTCTGACACGCGGCGCGACAGAATTGTGACGGGCCCCTCAAGTCTGGCGCGGCGACTACACCCGCTGGTGTAGCTAGGCGCCTGGAAGGCGAGCTCCCAGTCGCCTGAAGAACAGAGGTCCTCTCATGAAGACGCCCGCGTCGCTGCGCGCCCTGTTGGCCGCCAGCGCCTCCGTCACTGTGTTTGCGTTGACGTCCCCGGCCTTCGCGGCCGACGCCGAAACCGAAGTGGGCGAGGTGCTGGTCACCGCCCAGAAGAAGTCGGAAAACATCAACGACGTGCCGCTGGCGGTGACCGCGGTCAGCGGCGAGAAGCTGGACGCCATCCGTTCGTCGGGCGGCGACATCCGCGTCTTCTCGGCCCGCGTCCCCAGCCTGACCCTGGAATCCTCGTTCGGCCGCACCTTCCCGCGCCCCTACATCCGCGGCCTTGGCAACACCGACTTCGACCTCAACGCCTCCCAGCCGGTCTCCTTCGTCTATGACGAAGTGGTGCTCGAGACCCCGGTGCTGAAGGGCTTCCCGCTGTTCGACATCGACCAGGTGGAAGTGCTGAAGGGCCCGCAGGGCACCCTGTTCGGCCGCAACACCCCCGCCGGCGTGCTGAAGTTCGACAGCGCCAAGCCGACCCAGGAGTTCACGGGCTACGCCCAGGCCTCGTACGCCACCTATTCGACGATCAATGCCGAGGGCGCGGTCTCGGGCCCGATCGTCCCGGGCGTGCTGGCCGGCCGCCTGTCGGCCCTCTACCAGCACCGCGACGACTGGGTCGACAACACCTTCACCGGCAAGAAGAACGCCAGCGAGGGCTACGACCAGTTCGCCATCCGCGGCCAGTTGCTGTGGACGCCGACCGAGGACCTCTCGGCCCTCTTGAACCTGCACTACCAGCACCTGGACGGCACGCCGCGGGTCTTCCGCGCCAACATCATCCAGAAGGGCACGAACAACTTCGTCCCCGGCTTCGAGCGGGACAAGATCGCCCAGGACGCCCAGGGCCGCGCGACCCAGAAGATCGAGTCGGCCGGCGCCAACCTGAAGCTGACCTACGACTTCGGCGAGGGCATGCCCCAGCTGACCTCGATCACCGCCTATGAGCGGGTCGACGCCTATTCGCGCGGCGACATCGACGGCGGCTTCGGCGCGGTCTTCGCTCCGCCGTCGGGTCCGGGCCTGATCCCGTTCCCGTCGGAAAGCGCCGACGGCATCCCGTTCCATCGCCAGTTCACCCAGGAAGTCCGCCTGGCCGGCGACAACGGCCCGTTCGGCTACACGGTCGGCGCGTTCTACTTCAACGAAAGCATCAAGATCGACAGCTTCGACTACGCCACCCTCGCGGGCGGCGCGCTCGACGGCTACGCCTACCAGAACCAGAAGTCCGAGAGCTGGGCCCTGTTCGCGAACGTCGACTACGACGTCTCCGAGCAGCTGAACATCGGCGGCGGCATCCGCTACTCCAACGACAAGAAGGACTTCCTGGCCCAGCGCACGCTGTCGCCGTTCGGCGCGCCCGCTACGCCGATCCTGCGCACCAGCCCGGACACCAGCGAGGTCAGCTTCAACGTCAACGCCACCTATTCGGTGACCGACAACCTGAACGCCTACGCCCGCGTCGCGCGCGGCTATCGCGCGCCGTCGATCCAGGGCCGCCTGGTGTTCGGCGACACGCTGTCGGTGGCGAACAAGGAGACGGTCATGTCGTACGAGGCGGGGATCAAGGGCAAGCTGCCCGAGGCCCGCGCCCGCTTCGACGCGGCCGTGTTCTACTACGACGCCAAGGACCTGCAGATCACCGCGGTCGGCGGCGGCGCGAACTTCAACCGCCTGCTCAACGCCGACAAGGCCGTGGGCTACGGCTTCGAGTTCAACGCCGAGGCCGAGCCGGTGGAGCGCCTGCTGATCACGGCCGGCCTCTCGTATAACCACACCGAGATCAAGGACCCGAACCTGTTCACCCAGCCCTGCGGCGGCGGCTGCACGGTGCTGGACCCGGCGGGCCCGATCGCCGGCACGGTGCGCATCGACGGCAACAGCCTGCCGAACGCGCCGAAGTGGATCGCCAACGTCACGGTCGGCTACTCGTGGCCCATGGGCGAGGGCGAGGTCTTCGTCTTCACCGACTGGGCCTACCGCTCGAAGGTCAACTTCTTCCTCTACGAGTCGGCCGAGTTCAACGATGACAAGCTGCTGGAAGGCGGCTTCCGCCTGGGCTACCGCGCGCCGGGCGAGCGTTGGGAAGTGGCCGCCTTCGGCCGCAACATCACCAACGACAAGTCGCTGGAAGGCGGCATCGACTTCAACAACCTGACCGGCTTCGTGAACGACCCGCGCATCGTCGGCGTGGAAGTGAAGACGAAGTTCTAGGTTGCGCTACGGGCGGATGGGCGAGCGCGTCTCGCGGATGTCCATCCGGCCCTGGCCGCCCTCGCAGCGGGCGGCATAGAAGAAGCGGCCGGGGTTCGAGGGATCGAACCCCGATCCGTTCACGAAATCCGAGCATCCGACGCCCGCTGGCGTCCGCGGCGACCAGCCCTTGGCGGTCCGCCGGCTGACGAACAGGCCCACCTTGGCGTCGTCGTCGCTCATGGTCCCCGAACTGAACACCAGCCCCTTGCCGTCCAGCGCCAGCGCCGCGTCGAAGTCCTCGTCCGCCCCGTTGACCGCCGCGCCCAGGTTCTGCGGCTTGCCGCCCTTCAGGCTCACGATGAACAGGTCGTGCCGGCCGAAGCCGCTCCAGCCGTCCGAGGCGAAGATCAGCCGGCCGTCCTTCGTGGGCGTCGGCGCCCATTCGGCGCCCTTGCTGTTCACGTTCGGACCCAGGTTGCGGGGCGCGCCGAAGGTCCCCGTCGCGGGGTCGAGGTCGACGACATAGATGTCCGTGCCGCCGAAGCCGCCGGGCCGGTCGGAGTGGAAATAGACCTGCCGCCCGTCGGGGCTGAACGCCGGGTCGAAGTCCTCGCCCACCGTGTTGAACGAGACAGGCGCGGGCGCGGACCAGCGGTCGCCCACCCGATGCCGCTCCCAGATGTCGAGCTGGCCCGGCTCCGCGTCGCGGCCCACCGAGCCCCACAGCATCCGCCGCCCGTCCGGACTGATCGCGAGCCGGATCTCGGTGGCGGCGGTGGAGACCACGCCGGGCAGCACGACGGGATCGGGCGAGGACGACGCGGCGGCCAGCGCCAGGGCGGCCGAAAGGAGGAACTTCATGGCGCCGAGCTAACCGGACCCGCCCCGTCCCGTCGAGCCGGCCGGCGGCAACGCCTGGCGGTTCAGTCGGCGAACCCGCCGACCACCTCCAGCACTGCCTCGCCGTAGTGGGCCAGCTTGGCCTCGCCCACGCCGTTCAGGCGCGCCAGGGCGGCGCGCGAGCCGGGCTTGGCGGCGGCGATCTCAGCCAAGGTGCGGTCGTGGAAGATGACGTAGGGCGGCACGTGCTGGGCCTTGGCCTCGGCGGCGCGCCAGGCTCGCAGCGCCTCGAACAGGCCGCGGTCGGCGGCGCCGATGGCCATGGGCTCGCGGCCCTTGCGGCCCTTGCGCGGCGCGCGCGCCTCGGCGCCTTCGGGCGCCTTGCGCATGCCGATCCGCCGCTCGCCCCGAAAGACCGCGCGGACGGCGTCGGGATCGCCCAGGCCCACAAGCGGCCGGCCGTCGTTTGGGTCCTCGCGCAGGAGGCCCTCGAACAGCAGCTGCTCGGTAAGGTCGCGCCATTGCACGGCCGACAGCTCCTGGCCGATGCCCCAGGTGGAGAGGCCGGCCTCCCAGTCGCTGACGTCCTTGGTCTTGCCCAGCAGATGGTCGACCAGCCGGCCGCGGCCGAACCGCCCCTGCAGCCGGTGCGCCGCCGACAGGGCCTTCTGCGCGGCCTCGGTGGCGTCGTGGGTCTCGACGGTCCCCAGGCACAGGTCGCACTGGCCGCAAGGCTCGACGCCCTCCTCGCCGAAGTAGCGGCGCACGGCGGCGGCGCGGCAGCTCGTCCCGTCCAGCATGGCGTACAGCTGGCGCACCTTGCGCACCTGGGCCTGCTTGACCGTCTCGTCGACGTCGCGCTCGCCGATGCGGCGCAGGGCCCACGACAGGTCGGCCGCGCCGTAGAGCGTGATACCCTCGGCCGGGTCGCCGTCGCGGCCGGCGCGGCCCACCTCCTGCCAGTAGGCCTCGATGGCGGCGGGAGGGTCGGCGTGGATCACGAAGCGGACGTCGGGCTTGTCCACGCCCATCCCGAACGCGATCGTCGCCACCATCACGGCGGCGTCGGCCTCGAGGAACTCCTCCAGCCGCTGGGCGCGGACCCGCTTGTCGAGGCCGGCGTGGTAGGCCAGGGCCGGGACGCCCGCGTCGCGCAGCGCCTGGGCCAGGCCCTCGGTCTTGTCGCGCGAGCCGGCGTAGACCACGCCCGAACGGCCGGGCCGCGCCGTGACCAGCTCGACGACCTTCTTCTCGACATTGCCCCGCTTGCGCTCGGCCGAGAGGATAAGCTCGGGCCGGGCGAAACTGGCGACGAACTCGGCCGAGCCCTCCAGCCGCAGCTCGGCGCGGATGTCCTCGCGGGTCCGGGCGTCGGCGGTGGCGGTGACCGCCAGTCGCGGGACGTTCGGGAACAGCTCGGCGAGGCGTCCCAGCATCCGATACTCGGGCCGGAAGTCGTGGCCCCACTGGCTCACGCAGTGCGCCTCGTCGATGGCGATCAGCGCCAGCGGCGTCTTGCCCAGCCGGTCCAGCATCCAGGGCTGCATCAGCCCCTCGGGCGAGACGTAGAGCAGTTGCAACTCGCCGGACTCGATCCGCCGCCAGGTCTCGGCGCGCTCGACCATCTCGATGTTGCTGTCCAGCCGCGCCGCCGCCACGCCCGACTGCACCAGCGCCGCCACCTGGTCGGTCATCAGCGCGATCAGGGGCGAGACCACCAGGCCGAGCCCCGGCCGCACCAGGCTGGGGATCTGGTAGCAGAGGCTCTTGCCGCCGCCGGTCGGCAGCACAGCCATCGCATTCCGCCCGGCCAGCACCTCGGCGATCACGTCGGCCTGCAGGCCGCGGAAGTCGCTGTGGCCGAAGGTCCGCCGCAGGATCTCCCGCGCCGCGTCCAGCGGCTGGGGATCGGCTTCGGCGACGGCGAGACTCATCGGCCCTATATGCCGCGCCCCGTCCCCGCGCGCCATGCGGCGGGAGGGCTTTTCCCCGCTTATCCGAGCGCGCCGACCGTCGTGCGGTCCTGGATGCCGCGCACGGCCTTCAGCAGGCGCAGCGCGGCCGCGCCCGAGAGCCCCGCCGGCGCGAAGGCCTGGCGCTGGGCCAGGGCGTCGAGGATCGCGTCATCCGCCGGCGTCATCCGCCGCGCGCACATGTTCCAGTCGCCGAACTCGCGGGCCTCGACGGGCCCGGCGAACAGCACCTTGGCCTCGGCGTGGCGGCGGTCGTCGACGATGCGCCCGTAGGTCTCCATCACCGGCTGCGCCGGCCCTTCCAGGGCCTGCACGAACCAGCCGTCGTGGATCAGCAGCAGGCCCGTGATCGACCGGTCGCGATTATTGCGGATCGAGGCGCGGATGATCGACCCCACCTCGTGGTCGAGCTCGGAGTCCGGCAGATGGACGCGGCTCGCATAGATGAGCCGGTGCAGCGCGCGGCTGTTGCTGGAAATCTCGGGCATGACGGAACTCCGTGGCCTCGCACTAATGCCCGGCTTCCATTTCGATAAGCCTAAGTCGAAGTGTCGGATGTCCGACGTCTGCGGCGGCCTACCCGGCCTGCTTCACCGTCTTGTTCTGGAAGCCCTTGATGCGCGCCTCCATGTCCGGCCCGCGTCCCTCGCCACGGAAGATCTCGTGGGCCAGGCCGGCTTCCAGCGTCAGGCCGTCGGTCTCGCGCACGAGGCGCTTGTTGGCCCGATGGCTGAACCAGGAGTTCGCCAGGATGTCGGCGGCCAGCCGGTCCAGCTCGGCGTCGAAGTCCGCGTCGGCCACGCAGAGGTTGGCCAGCCCGATCCGCTCGGCCTCGCGCCCGCCGATGGTGCGGGCCGTGAACATCATCTCGCGCGCCTTGTAGGTCCCGACCCGCCGCGGCAGCCGCTGGCTCATGCCCCAGACCGGGGTCAGCGCCCACTTGGCGTGGGTGTCGGCGAACTTGGCGCCCTCGGCGGCGAAGACGATGTCGCCGGCCAGCGCCAGCTCCAGCGCGCCCGTGTAGCAGTGGCCGTGGACAGCGGTGATCACCGGCTGCGGCAGGTCGGCCAGCCGCTCGATCACCTTCGACTGGTAGAACGGCTCGGGCAGCTTCTCGCCCGTGGCGATGTCGCCCAGGTCGTGGCCCGCCGAGAAGCAGCGCCCCGCCCCGCGCAGGATCACGAGGCCCACTGTCTCGGTCTCGGTCGCCAGCCTGCGGACGTGGGCGTCCAGCTCGCGGAAGACCTGGACGTTCAGCGCGTTCAGCTTGTCGGGCCGGTTCAGGGTCAGGGTGGCGGCGCCGTCCTTGTCCTGGCGCAGGACCAGGCCGCTCATCGCGCGTCCATCCGGCTGATGGTCAGGGTCTTCGCCCAGTGCGTCCCCATGCGGTTGATGAACTGCACGGGCCGCTCCTTCAGCACCTCGGTCTCCAGCCACAGCCGCTTCAGGTGGCGGATCTTCCCGGCCGCGCGGTCGTCCTCGTAGGGCGTGCGGCCGTGCAGGACGTGGAAGTTGTTGATGAACTGCATGTCGCCCGGCTGGAAATCCATGATCACGGAGTAGTCGCCGCCCTCGGCCATGTCCTGCATCCAGGCCAGGGCCTCGATGGCCTTCTCGGTCAGGCGCGGCGCGTCGGCATGGCGCTGGCTTGCCAGCACGTAGGGCCGGATCAGGCGGATGAAGAGCCGCTCGCCCAGCCGCGAGAAGATCGGCATCGGATACCAGCCCGGCCGTCCCGCCGGCTGCTCGCCGCGATAGTCGAACGGTTGCGGCTTGTAGAGCTCGGCAGCCAGGTCGGGCCGCTCGCGGACCAGCCGGTTGTGCAGGGCCACCGAGTTGCAGACCGCCGACAGGCCGCCCGAGACCCCGGTCTGCAGGCACATCAGGCCCACGAGGTCCGAGCCGTCGCAGTGGAAGTCGAGGCCGACGAGCCCGATCTCGTTGCCGCGCGCCGTCGGATCGCCCGGCGCCTTGCCGTGGTCGGTGACGTCGCCCAGCAGGTGGCCCTTGGCGTTCTGCGGCCAGGGCTTGCCCAGGTGCATGCCGACGCCCCAGTAGGCGAGGGACATCTGGTCATTGTTCCACCGTTCGCGCGGCAGGCCGCGGATCAGCACGAAGCCGCGCCCGTCGATCAGTTCGCGCTCGATCTCTTTCAGCCGCGGACCCAGCGTCGGCAGCGGGAACTGGTCCTTGCCGATCGCCAGGAAGTCGTCCGACAGCGCCGCGGCGTGGGCGACGGCGGCCTCCAGCTCGTCCACCTCGGCCGGCGACAGGCGTTCGGTCCAGGCGGCCGGGTCGGCGACGTCCTTAGCCGTCCATTCACAGGGTTCTTCCAGGACGCGCGGCTCGATGTCGGGGCTGACCGCGTTCATGGCCGCTACTCCGCCGCCAGCTTCACGGGCGCCGCCTGGGCCCCGCGCAGCAGCCGGCCGGGCAGGGCGTCGGTGGGCGTCCCGTCGCGATAGGTGACTTGGCCTGCCACGAGGGTCGCCGTGTAGCCGTCGGCCCGCTGGATCAGCCTGCGCCCGCCGGCCGGCAGGTCATGGGCCACCTCGGGCGCGCGCAGCTTCAGCCGGCCGTAGTCGATGACGTTCAGGTCGGCGCGATAGCCGGGCTGCACCAGCCCGCGGTCGAACAGGCCCACCGTCTCGGCGGTGTCGCGGCACTGGGCCTTGATCATCGTCTCCAACGGCAGCTTCGGCCCCCGCGTGCGGTCGCGGGTCCAGTGGACGAGGTTGGTGGTTGGGAAGCTGCCGTCGCAGATCATCCCCACGTGCGCCCCGCCGTCCGACAGGCCGGGCACGGTGTCGGGGTGCGTCAGCATCTCGTAGGCCGGGTCCAGGTTGCCGTCGGCGTAGTTCAGGAACGGCAGATAGAGCATGCCCCGCCCGTCCAATGTCAGCATGTGGTCCAGCGCGATCACCGCCGGGTCCTGGCCGGTGCGCTCGGCCATGGCCGCCACGGTCTGGTCGGCGGTGGGCTCGTAGTCGGGCTCGGCGCCCATCAGGTACATGCCGGCCCAGTTGCGCGGCTGGCTGCCGGCGAAGCTGCGCTGGCTCTCGATCTCCTCGCCGAGCAGGCGGGCGCGGAACGACCGGTCCTTCAGCGCGGCCACGCGCTCGGCCAGCGGCTTGCCGGCGATCTCCTTGTAGACCACGTGCTGGCTGAACGGGTTTAGCGTCAGCTCCAGGCCGAACAGGATGCCCACCGGGCGGCTCGCCACCTGGGCCCGCATCGGCAGGCCGTCCAGGTTGGCCTGGCGCAGGCCGGCCAGCAGCGTCTGGTAGCTCCGCGGCGCGCGGGGGCTCTGCAGCAGGCTGAACGACAGCGGCCGGCCGGATTTCTCGACGAGGCGGCGCAGCATGGCCCATTCCTCGACCGGGTCCTGGAAGTCGGAGACCACCTGCAGCACCCCGCGGCCGGCGGCGGCCATGCCCATGGCGATGCCCGTGAGCTCGTCTTCGCCGGCGGTCAGGGTCGGCGTCGGCTGGCCGTCGGAGGTGCGGTGGTTCAGCGTGCGCGAGGTCGCGAAGCCGATGGCGCCGGCCTCCATGGCCCGCTTGGCGATGGCCGCCATGGCGTGGATGTCGGCCTCGGTGGCCGGCTCGCGGTTCGCCCCGCGCTCGCCCATCACGAACACCCTGAGCGCTGCGTGCGGCAGCTGGCTGCCGATGTCCACGTCGAACGCCTTGCCGGCCAGGCTGTCCATATAGTCGGGATAGCTCTCCCAGTTCCACGGCAGGCCGGTGCTCAGCACGGGGAAGGGGATGTCCTCCACGCCCTCCATCAGCCGGATCAGCCGGTCGTGATCGGCCGGCTTGCAAGGCGCGAAGCCCACGCCGCAATTGCCCATGACCACGGTGGTGACGCCGTGCCACGACGAGGGCTGCATGCGCCCGTCCCAGGTGGCCTGGCCGTCGTAATGGGTGTGGATGTCCACGAAGCCCGGTGTGACCAGCTGGCCGCGGGCGTCGATCTCCTCGGCCCCGGCGGCGGTCAGCTTGCCGACGGCGGCGATCCGGCCGTCCTTCACGCCGACGTCGGCCTCGTAGGTCTGGCCGCCCGTCCCGTCCACGACCGTCCCGCCGCGCAGGACCAGATCGAAGGCCTTATCCATGGGCGTCTCCCGTACCGTGTTTTCTTTCATTTGCCGCCCCTGACGCCGGGTCGGTCAAGCGTGGAGACGGGAACCGTGAGGGTTTTCAGCGCATTCGTTCGGCCGGTCCGGAAGAACTCCGGAGAATGGAGACCATGCCCGTCAAAGCGTTCCTCGCCCTCGCCGCCCTGGCCGCCGTGGCCATCGGCTTCGCCCTGCCGGCCCCGCGCCACGCCGAGGCCCAGCAGGTGGCCCAGATCCAGACCATCGACCTGGACGACTAGGCCCCTTCCGAACTCATTTGTGCTCGTCATGGCCCGGCTTGTCCGGGCTACCCATGATCGCAGGAGCTGAAGGTTGCTTGCAGCGGCGCCGTCGCCACCTCTCCGGAAACGCGGAGATCATGGGTCGCCCGGACAAGCCGGGCGATGACGAGCATTGGATGGGATCGAGTAGCCCTCAGCTCTTCGGCGCCCGTCGCCGGCGCAGGCGCATGGCGCTCATCAGGGTGACGAAGAAGGCGGTGGTCCAGCCCAGCAGCAGGACGCCGTTGATCCCCTCGATCCCGCCCAGCAGCCGCCACTCGGGCGCCATCGCCTTGTCGCCGTAGCCGATGGCCGAATAGGTCGTGGTCGAGAAATAGACCGCCGTGCGGAAGTCCTCGATGGCGCCCAGGGCGTGGTAGAGCACCGCGTAGAGCCAGATCTCCAGGCCGTGCAGCACGAAGAGGCCCAGCACCAGGCCGACCGTGAAGCCCACGCCGCGCGGCGAGACCCAGTCGAGGCTGCGGGCGTTCTCCTCCGCCCGCGTGATCCGCGCCAGCAGGGCCAGGCCCCAGCCGTGGATCACCACCGTCAGCGCCACCATGGCGGTGGCCACCAGGAGCTCCAGGACCATGCCTATTTCCCGGCGGGGAAGTCGGCGGCCTTGGCCGCGCAGCCGAACAGGCTCTCGTTCAGCAGCGCGACCTCGGCGCTCATGGGGTACTTGCGGTCGCTCATCCCGTCCGAGCACTGGCTGAAGCGGATGGTCACGGTCATCTGCTGGCCATCGGCCGTCTTGGCCACCCAGACCGCCTGGCCGCCGGTCAGGGCTGCGCCGGCCGAGGTCGCCACCAGCGGCGGCTTGTCAGGCCGCTCCAGCTTGAAGCTGGTCCCGTCGATGCCGAGGCTCCAGAACGGCTCGGTCCCCACGGCGCGGATCGGATGGCTCACGTCGACGATGGACGGCGGCGGCGGGTTGGCCACCACGGCGGGCGCTTCGGAGGGCGCTTCGGAGGGCGCATCGGCGGGCGGCGGCGCGGGCTGGCCGTTCGGGTCCTGCGGCTGACAGGCGGCGAGGCCGACAAAGAGCAAGGCGATGGCTGTGAGGCGGCTGAATCTCATCGCCATCAACAATCTCTGTCATCCCGGACGGCCGCAAGGCCGATCCGGGACCCAAGGGGGGCGGGATGACAAGGGGTATGGATCGCGCAAATCACGCTAGCGTCCATGCCGTGGCGCGGCCTTTCACATTCTACGAGTTCTTCGCCGGCGGCGGGATGGCCCGGATCGGCCTCGGCGACCGCTGGGCCTGCGCCTTCGCCAACGATTTCGACCCGGTGAAGGCGGCCACGTATTGCGCCAATTTCAGCGACGCGGCCCGCCATTTCCACGAGGGCGACGTCTGGAAGCTGTCGGCCGCCGACCTGCCGGGCCGCGCCGACCTCGCCTGGGCGTCCAGCCCCTGCCAGGACTTCAGCCTGGCCGGCGGCCGGGCGGGCCTCCAGGGCGGGCGCTCGTCGGCGTTCTTCGGCTTCTGGCGGCTGATGGAAGCGCTGGACGACGCCGGCCGTGCGCCGCGCCTGATCGTCATCGAGAACGTGGTGGGCCTGCTCACCTCGCACGGCGGCGCCGACTTCGCGGCCCTCGGGACGGCGCTGGGCGCGCGGGGCTACCGCTTCGGCGCGCTGGAGATCGACGCGGCGACCGTGCTGCCCCAGTCGCGGCCAAGGGTCTTCGTGGTGGCGGCGCGTGAGGTTCCCGCGGGCCTGACCGGCGACAGCCCCTTCCACACCCGCGCCGTGAAGGCCGCCCACGCCGCCCTGCCGGCCGAGGTCGCGGCCAACTGGGTCTGGTGGCGGCTGGCCGCGCCGCCCGCGCGCAACACCGACCTCGCCGCCCTGCTGGAGCCCGACGACGCCGTCGCCTGGCACTCGCCGCAGCAGACGGCGCGGCTGACCGAACTGATGGGGCCGTTGCACCGCGCCCGGCTGGCCGCCGTGACCGGCCGCGCGGTCGGCGCCGTCTTCCGCCGCACGCGCCTTGAGGGCGGCCGGCCGGTCCAGCGGGCCGAGGTGCGCTTCGACGGTCTCGCCGGCTGCCTGCGCACGCCGCGCGGCGGTTCCTCGCGCCAGTCCATCGTGGTGGTGGAGGCCGGCCGCGTCCGCTCGCGCCTGCTCAGCCCGCGCGAGGCCGCCCGCCTGATGGGCCTGCCCGACACCTACGGCCTGCCGCGCACCACGACCGGGGCGCTGCACGTGGCCGGCGACGGCGTCGCGGTTCCTGTGGTGCGCTGGCTGGCGCGCGAACTGCTGGAGCCGCTGCTGAAACCTGCAGCGGTCATGGCGGCGGAGTAGCCGCGCGCTTCGCGCGGGTGTGGAGGAAATCTAACAGCCGCCCCGCCTCAGAGCGGCTTCCAATCCCCATCGGAAGGACTAGGGTTCGCCCGAATTCCAGACGAGAGGTCCGCGATGGACGACGCCACCCCCGACAAGGCCTACACCGCCGCCCGCTACAAGCGCTCGGGCCGGGGCAAGATCTACGATTCCGTGCTCGACCTGATCGGCGACACGCCGCTGGTGCGGCTGCCGCACCTGACCCAGGCGCTGAAGCCCAAGGGCGAGGTCGTGGCCAAGCTCGAGTTCTTCAACCCGCTGGCCTCGGTGAAGGACCGGATCGGCGTCGCCATGATCGAGTGGCTGGAGGCGGCGGGCCACCTGAAGCCGGGCGGCCGGATCGTCGAGCCTACCTCGGGCAACACCGGCATCGCGCTGGCCTTCGTGGCCGCCGCCAAGGGCTACAAGATCACCCTGGTGATGCCCGAGAGCATGTCGATCGAGCGGCGCAAGATGCTGCTGATCCTGGGCGCCACGCTGGAGCTGACCCCGCCCGAGCGCGGCATGGCCGGCGCCGTGGCCCGCGCCCGCGAGATCGTCGAGGCGACGCCCGGCGCGGTGATGCCGCAGCAGTTCGACAACGCCGCCAACCCGCTGATCCACCGGGTCTCGACCGCCGAGGAGATCTGGAACGACACCGATGGCCGGGTCGACGCCGTCATCTCCGGCGTCGGCACCGGCGGCACGATCACCGGCGTCGGCCAGGTGCTGAAAGCCCGCAAGCCGTCGCTGAAGATGATCGCCGTCGAGCCCACCGCCTCGCCGGTGCTGTCGGGCGGCGCGCCGGGCCCGCACAAGATCCAGGGCATCGGCGCGGGCTTCGTGCCCTCGATCCTGGACCGCGGCGTGATCGACGAGATCATCCAGGTCAGCAACGACGACGCCTTCACGATGGCGCGCCGCGTGGCCAAGGAGGACGGCATCCCGGTCGGCATCTCGTCGGGCGCGGCGCTGACCGCCGCCTTCGACCTGGCCAGCCGCGACGAGATGACCGGCAAGCTGATCGTCGCCATCATCCCCAGCTTCGCCGAACGCTACATCTCCACCGCGCTGTTCGACGGGCTTTGAGCGACCTAGCAAAGCCCTCTCCCCCTTGCGGGGAGAGGGTTGGGAGTGGGGGTGTTTCCCCCGACAAGCCAGCGCTCGCACCCCCACCCCCGACCCCTCCCCGCAAGGGGGAGGGGAGTGATGTGTTCGACGCCCAGAAGCGCTCGGCCGTCATGCGCCAGGTGAAGGGTCGCGACACCTCGCCGGAGATGAAGGTCCGGAAGGCGCTGACGACGCTCGGCGCCCGCTATCGGCTCCACCGCAAGGACCTGCCCGGCAGTCCCGACATCGTGATGCCGGGCCGCAAGCTGGCGATCTTCGTCCACGGCTGCTTCTGGCACGGCCACGACTGTGCGCGGGGCGCGCGGGTGCCCAAGCAGAACCGCGACTACTGGGTCGCCAAGGTCGGCCGCAACGTCGCGCGCGACGCCCGCAACACCGAGGCGCTCACCGCCGCCGGCTGGCGCGTCGAGACGATCTGGGAGTGCGATCTGAAGGACGCAGCGGCGCTGGAGGCGCGGCTGAGCGCGCTCCTCTCCCCCGAGACGAAGTCCG
>Ga0065165_1000293_pt1 | contig 84715 bp, 65 predicted proteins | sample AraplaMF_Cvi_mMF_FD_63813 | JGI IMG/M metagenome (GOLD analysis project Ga0065165, IMG submission 63813) | Arabidopsis root microbial communities from the University of North Carolina, USA - plate scrape MF_Cvi_mMF (version 2) (version 3) | ecosystem: Host-associated > Plants > Roots >... | reverse complement strand
GATCGCAGATGACCGACGACTTCGCCCGCCTTGTCCGCCTGCGCGACGCGCTCAAGGCCTGGGCCCTGGAGCACGCCTTCCCGATCTGGTGGGAGATCGGCGCCGACAAGGTCAATGGCGGCTTCTTCGAGAAGATCGCCCTGGACGGAACGCCGGTCGAGGCGCCGCGCCGGGCGCGGGTGCAGCCCCGGCAGATCTATTCCTACGCGGCGGCCGGCCTGCTGGGCTGGGACGGTCCCTGGAAGCAGGCCCTGGAGCACGGCTTGGACTTCTATCTGAGCAAGTATCGCCGTCCCGACGGCTTCATGCGCACCCTGGTGGCCAGCGACGGCTCGCCCCTCGACGATAAGGTCGACCTCTACGACCAGGCCTTCGGGCTGTTCGGCCTGGCCATGGCCAGCTCGGTGCTGCCCGAACGCGCCGACCTTCCGGCCTTGGCGACGGGCCTGCGCGACGCGCTCTACGCCACGCTCAAGCATCCCGTCGCCGGCTTCGAGGAAAGCGTCCCGCGCACCCTGCCTTTGCTGTCCAACCCGCACATGCACCTGTTCGAGGCCAGCCTGGCCTGGGTCGAGGCGGGCGGGGACGCCCAGTGGCGGGCCATGGCCGACGAGATCGCCGAACTGGCCCTGGCCAAGTTCATCGACCCCGAGAGCGGCGGCCTGCGTGAATATTACGACGGCGACTGGAATCCCGCGCCCGGCGTCCAGGGCCGGATCATCGAGCCGGGCCACCAGTTCGAATGGGCCTGGTTGCTGCTGCGCTGGGGCGAGCTGGCCGGTCGCGACGACGCGATCCGGGCCGCCCTGCGGATGATCGAAATCGGCGGGGGCCCTGGCGTCGATCCCAAACGCGGCGTGGCGATCTTCGCCCTGCTCGACGACATGAGCGTGCACGACGACGTCGCCCGCCTTTGGGCCCAAACCGAACAGGTCAAGGCCGGGGTGCTGGCGGCTCAGGCGACCGGCGACGCGCGCTGGTGGGCCACGGCCGCCGACGGCGCCGAGGCGCTGCTGAAGTATTTCGACGTGCCGGTGAAGGGCCTGTGGCGCGACAAGCTGCAAGCCGATGGGACCTTTGTCGATGAGGCCGCCCCCGCCAGCTCGTTCTACCACATCGTCTGCGCGATCCTGGAGCTGGACCGAGCGGTCAAAGCCACGTCGTAACCAGCACCGCGCTGATCACCGTCGCCCTGACCAGGGTCGGCGAGTGCAGATCCTCGCGGGCGCCCGCTGCGTAGGTCGCGCCCTCTGCGATCAGCTCGCCGTCCAGAACCTGGATGGAGCTGGACGGCAGGCTGGCCACGGCGCCGGCTTCCATGCGCCAGATCTGAACCTCGGCCCTGGCCGACTTCGTCACCGGTTGACGCTCGACGCCGCCGCTGATGGCGATAGCGTGGCGATGGGCGATGTCGCGGCCGCTGGCCTTGAGCACGTCGACCAGCGTCTTGACGTCCTGAGCGTTGTCGCGCCGACAGACCAGCACCGCGTCTTGCTCGGCGACGATCACCAGATCCTCGACCCCGATCGCTCCGACAAAGGGCCCGGTGGACCGCACCAACACGCCCCTGGACCGGATCAGATGGACGTCGCCGCTGGCGGCGTTTCCCTCGGCGTCACGGATCGAGGCTTCCCAGATCGCGTCCCAGGCCCCCAGGTCGGACCAAGTGAAGGCGGCCGGCGCCACGGCGGCGCGATTGGTGCGTTCCATGACCGCATAGTCGAGCGACTTCTTGGTGGTCGTCGCGAACGCCTCGCGGTCGAGGTGCAGCCGCACGCCGTCGCGTCGGCCGTCCCGCACCGACTCGACCGCGCCCTCCCGAATCGCCGGTTCGAAGACCGCCAGCTCATCCAGCAGCGTTTGGGCCGTGAAGGCGAAGTTGCCGCTGTTCCAGTAATAGCCGTCGTCAATATAACCTTGGGCCGCCGTCAGGTCAGGTTTCTCGACGAACGCCGCCACCGCCTTGACGCCGCCCGGCAGCGCGTCACCGGGCTTGATGTAGCCGAAGCCCGTCGCGGGCGAAGTGGGCTGCACGCCGAAGGTCACGATCAGGCCGGTCCTGGCCGCCTCGATGGCCACCAACGCCGCCTCGCGGAACATGTCCGGTTCGCCGATATGGTGATCGGCGGCCAGCATCAGCATCACCCCGTGGGGCGACACCGACTGCACATAGGCCGCCGCGGCGGCGATGGCCGGCGCGGAGTCGCGCGCCTCGGGCTCGATGATTACGGTCAGGTTGGCGCCGAGTTCCAGCGCCTGTCGCTCGACAATCTCGGCCATGGTCTTACCGGTGACCACCACGATCTCGTCGGCGCCCGGCAGATCCATTACCCGCAGGATCGTATCCTGGAAGCTGGAGCGATCACCGATCAGCTTCAGGAACTGCTTGGGACGGTCTGCGCGCGAGGCTGGCCAAAGACGGGTTCCCGACCCTCCGCAAAGGATCACCGGATAAATGGCACCCAAGATTTCCCCCAACACCAAACTCTGTGGTCTCACAAACCGTGAGGTAGCATATCGCCCGTCTGACCACAGGCCTATCGAAGATGACGCGCTCTTTGGCGCTAGGCTGACAGCGCCGCCTCAAGTTCGGCCAGCCAGGCGTCGGCGGTCGCATCCGACGGCATGCGCCAGTCGCCACGGGGCGACAGCGCGCCGCCGGACGAGATCTTCGGCCCGTTGGGCATGGCCGAGCGCTTGAACTGGTTGGCGAAGAACCGCTTCAGGAAAAGCTCCAGCCAGCGCTTGATTTCCGGCAGGTCGTAGGCACGTCGCGCGGCGTCGGGGATCCCGGTCGGCCAGGCGCCGGCGGCGGCGTCATGCCAGGCGCTCCAGGCCAGGAAAGCGATCTTCGACGGCGCCATGCCGTAGCGGGTCAGGTAATAGAGGTTGAAATCCTGCAGGGCGTAGGGACCCACGAAGCTCTCGGTGGCCTGGACCGTTTCGCCCGGCACCAGCTCCGGCGAGATTTCGGTGGCCAGGATGTCTTCCAGCAGGTCGCTGGTCGCCGCGTCCACGTCGCCCGAGGCCGCCACGAAGCGGATCAGGTGCTGGATCAGGGTCTTGGGCACGCCGGAATTGGGGTTGTAGTGGCTCATCTGGTCGCCGACCCCATAGGTGCACCAGCCCAGGGCCAGCTCGGACAGGTCGCCGGTGCCGACCACCATGCCCTTATGGTGATTGGCCAGGCGGAACAGGTAGTCGGTGCGCAGGCCCGCCTGGACGTTCTCGAAGGTCACGTCATAGACCGGCTCGCCCTTGGCGAACGGGTGGCCCAGGTCGGCCAGCATCTGCCGGGCGGCGGGTCGGATGTCGATCTCGTCGGCGGTGACGCCGATCGCCTTCATCAGCGCCCAGGCGTTGGACTTGGTGCGGTCCGAGGTCGCGAAGCCCGGCAAGGTGTAGGCCAGGATATCGGAACGCGGCCGGCCCAGCTGGTCCATCGCCTTGGCGGCGACGATCAGGGCGTGGGTCGAGTCCAGTCCGCCCGAAACGCCGATCACCAGGCTCTGGGAGCCCGTGGCCTCGACGCGGCGCGCCAGGCCCTGGACCTGGATGTTGTAGGCCTCGTAGCAGTTCTCGGCCAGCTTGGCGGGATCGGACGGGGTGAACGGGAAGCGCTCGATCGGTCGGACCAGGGCCAGGTCGCCGGCCGGCGGCGCGAAGTCGAGCGGGACGACCCGGAAGGGCGCGGCCGGCAGGCTCAGCGCCATGGAGTCGCCGAAGCTGCCGACCCGCATGCGCTCCTGCCGCAGCCGGGCGACGTCGACATCGGCCAGGGCCATCACCGGCCCGGTCGAGAACCGCGGGCTCTGAGCCAGCAGGTTTCCCATCTCGTGGATGTCGACATGACCGTCCCAGGCCAGGTCGGTGGAGCTCTCGCCCGCCCCGGCGGCCGAGTAGACATAGGCGGCGATGGCCCGTGCCGACTGGCTGGCGCACAGCAGGCGACGGGTCTCGGACTTGCCGATGGTGATGTTGCTGGCCGACAGGTTCGCCAGGATTTCGGCCCCGGCCATGGCCTGGGCGGTGCTGGGCGGCGCGGGGGTCCAGACGTCCTCGCAGATCTCGATCCCGACGGTGAAGGCGGCCTCGCCCCCGGTACCGGGGAGATTGCGCAGCAGGATGTCGGTCCCGAACGGCACGGCCTGGCCGGCCAGGTCCAGGGTGCGGCCGACCACGCCCGAGCCCGGCGTGAACCAGCGGCGCTCGTAGAACTCGCGATAGTTGGGCAGGAAGCTCTTGGGGACCACCGCCCGCACCCGACCGCCCTGGATGGCCACGGCGGTGTTGTAGAGCCGGCCGTTGTCGCGCAGGGGCGCCCCCACCACGAACAGGGGCGCGAGCGCCTTGCTCTCCTGGGCCAGAGTCGCGATCGCCGCCTCGACCGCGTCGAGCAGCGCGTCCTGCTGCAGCAGGTCGTCGACCGTGTAACCGGTCAGGCCCAGCTCGGGCAGGACCAGCACCGCGACGCCCGCGTCATGGGCTTGGCGCACGAGGGCCAGCACGCTCTGGGCGTTGGCGGCCGGATCGGCCAGCTTGACCTTGGGGACCGCCGTGGCAACCCGAACGAAGCCGTGGCGATAGGGCGAGAAGAACGACGGAGAGCTCAAGAGACCCGGCCTTTCGAGGTTATGCTAAAAATGAGCATAAGTCCGCCTCCAGCTATAACGCGTGCGGACGTTGTTGCATAGCGCCCACGCGAGCGCCCCGGCGGCGCTTGCCGGCCGGCTCGCGGGTTGACCCCAGGGGGTCATCGTGCGACTCGCGGCCTCGCGCAGCCCCGCCGAACAAGAACAACCCGGAACTCTCATGCCCGTTTCGCCCGTCAAGATGGCCGACGCGATCCGCGTCCTTTCCATGGACGCCGTCCACAAGGCCAAGTCCGGCCATCAGGGCATGCCGATGGGCATGGCCGACGTCGCCACGGTGCTGTGGGGCAAGTTCCTGAAGTTCGACGCCAGCAAACCCGACTGGGCCGACCGCGACCGCTTCGTGCTGTCGGCCGGCCACGGCTCGATGCTGCTCTATTCCCTGCTGCACCTGACCGGCTTCAAGGCCGTGACGATGCAGGAGATCGAGAATTTCCGGCAGTGGGGCTCGCTGACCCCGGGCCACCCCGAAGTGCACCACACGCCTGGCGTGGAGACCACCACCGGACCGCTCGGCCAGGGCCTGGCCACCGCCGTCGGCATGGCCATGGCCGAGGCCCACCTGGCCGCCCGCTTCGGCCGGGATATCGTCGACCACCGCACCTGGGTGATCGCCGGCGACGGCTGCCTGATGGAGGGCGTCAGCCATGAGGCAATCAGCCTGGCCGGCCGCCTGAAGCTCAGCAAGCTGACCGTGCTGTTCGACGACAACAACACCACCATCGACGGCGAGGCCACCATCGCCGAGACCGGCGACCAGCTGGCCCGCTTCAAGGCCGCCGGCTGGGCGGTCAAGGCCATCGACGGCCACGACCACGGCAAGATCGCCGCCGCCCTGCGCTGGGCGACCAAGCAGGACCGCCCGACTCTGATCGCCTGCAAGACGCTGATCTCCAAGGGCGCGGGTCCTAAGGAAGGCGACCCCCACAGTCATGGCTACACCCTGTTCGACGACCAGATCCGCGACGCGCGCCTGGCCATGGGCTGGGACGCCGCGCCTTTCACCGTGCCGGACGACATCGCCAAGGCCTGGAAGAGCGTCGGCCGCCGCGGCGCCAAGGTCCGCAAGGCCTGGGAAGCGGCCGTCAAGGCCTCGCCGCTGGGCGCGGACTTCAACCGCGCCGTCAAGGGCGAGCTGCCGGCCGACGCCTTCAAGGCGCTGGACGTCCACATCGCTGAGGCGGCGAAGACCAAGCCGGGCAACGCCACCCGCGTCCATTCCGGCGCGGCCCTGGACCAGTTGATCCCGACGATCACCGACATGATCGGCGGCTCGGCCGACCTGACCGGATCGAACAACACCTTCGTCAAGGGCATGAAGCCGTTCGACGCCCCCGACTACGCCGGCCGCTACGTCCACTACGGCGTGCGCGAGTTCGGCATGGCCGCGGCCATGAACGGCATGGCTCTGCACGGCGGCGTGATCCCCTATTCGGGCACCTTCCTGGCCTTCGCCGACTACAGCCGCCCGGCCATCCGCCTGGGGGCCTTGATGGGGGCCAAGGTCGTCCACGTGATGACCCACGACTCCATCGGCCTGGGCGAGGACGGTCCCACCCACCAGCCGGTCGAGCATGTGGCCAGCTTGCGCGCCATTCCCAACCTGCTGGTCTTCCGTCCGGCCGACGCGGTCGAGACCGCCGAGTGCTGGAAGATCGCGCTGGAGCAGACGGCCACCCCGTCGGTGATGTGCCTGTCACGCCAGAAGGTCCCCGGTGTCCGCGGTACGGCCGACGCCAACCTGTCGGCCAAGGGCGCCTACGAACTGCTGGCCGCCGAGGGCGGCGCGGCGGCGGTGACGATCTTCGCCTCGGGCACGGAAGTCTCGGTCGCCGTGGCGGCCCGCGACATCCTGCAGGCCCAGGGCAAGCCGACCCGCGTGGTCTCGACCCCCTGCTGGGAGCTCTTCGAACGGCAGGACGCCGCCTACAAGGCCTCGGTCATCGGGACCGCCCCGGTCCGCGTCGCCGTCGAGGCCGCCGTCCGCATGGGCTGGGAGCGCTTCATCGGCGAGGATGGCAGGTTCGTCGGCATGACGGGCTTCGGCGCCAGCGCGCCGTACGAGCGGCTGTACAAGGAATTCGGGATCACGGCCGAGGCGGTGGCGGCTGCGGCCGCCTGACGCCACGACGACCTTCAGGGCGAGGTCGACCAGAGCCAAGCGGCCGAAGGTCGATCACCCTAGGCCTTGCGCAGCACCACGCCGAACTCGTTCCGGTTTTTCGGCGTGTCATACACGCGCCATGTCTCGAGGGACATGAGGTTCATGGCCTCCAGAACCGCGAATATCCGGCGGAAGACATCCGGCGTGAATTTCCAGGCGTGGACATCGATGTAGCGGTCGTTCTCCCGTTCCATCATATCGAGAGCCAGTTGCAGGCGGCCCGCGGGATCATTGAAGGGCGACTCGCCGTGAAGCTCCGCCCAATGACCGCCGGTCTCGTTGTGCGCAGTGAGCGCGAGATGCTCAAGCACATGGCGCGGCGCGTGGCGCGTGCGCCGCTCCAAGAAGGCCTCGAGCACTTCGGCGATCGTGGATTCCGGCAGGAAGTGGTCGAAACAGAAGCGCTTGTCGGGCACCAGCATCACATAAACGCCGCCCGGGCGCAGGATCTCAGCCACTTCCTGCAGATGCCGAATAAGATCGGGCTGATGTTCAAGGTTGTGGCTGCTGAACACCATTTCGAATTGACGATCAACGGCAGTCAGGCCCTGACTGTAATGAATGCTCGGACAAAGAGCCTCATCCACCCCGTGCTCGCGCGCACGCGCCTTGAGGCCCTCGGTCGTCAGAATGTCGAGATAACGAACATTCGGCCCCTTGAAAGCAGGGGACCATGAGGGCCCGATCTCCAAAATCTCGCACGTGGGATCAATCAGGCCCAGCAAATCTTCGCGCAGCGCGCCGGGCGATGACGTTCGCCCTTCCGCCCGGCCATGCCTTTGATAGTGCTCGCGCATCTGCTCGTCGTTGAAACCCGCTAGATCGGGGTAAAGTCGACGCAGGAATTCAGGCGAAAACTCGGGAGGAAAAACCGGAACAGCCAAGCCAGCCTCGTTCGAATTGAGTGCGGAGCGACGTGCGTCGCTCACCGCCGGTATAAAGATCTTTGGATGTCCTGCGAAGTCGGCGCATGCGACGAAGCGCCGCTCAGCTCTGTCGGAACGAGACCTGGTTGGATGCATTGCCCTAGGGCGCCGGAGACAAAAAAACGCGATCCGGCGGCAGGGAGGCAATCATGATGAAGAGTTTGGAGAATTCCAATTTCAGGTCATCAGACGGCGGCAAACGGGGGCGGTTCGAGATTCGGCTGATCGTGATCGCCGCGCTGCTGATCATCGTCCTGGGAGGCGCATGGGTGTTCTTCAACGGCTCGCCCACCAGTCATCGTGCTGCGCTGGACAGCAGCGAAAATCCTCGTTCGACGTTGGCGCCATAGCACCCGCGAGCAGATGATGATGCGACTTCCAATGGCGCATACACTTGCCTATAGATGGCGGCCTCCACATTCAAACCTGCCCAAGAGGTCAGATGCGCGCCGCTCAGCAAAGAATTCTGGTGTCCGGTAGGGCCGGGTTCATTGGTTCGGCCCTCTGCAGGCATCTGGTTTCCACTGACGCGGCGCCCGTTCCGAATTTCGACAAGCTGACCCACGCCGCCTTCCTGATTTCGCTAGCCGGCGTCGAGGATTCCGAGCTCCATTCCTTTGAGCGGGGCGACATCACCGACGCCCCGGCCCGTTTCAAGCCGACCGCCGTCATGCACCTAGCCGCTGAATCGCGCGTCGGTCATTCGATCGGCGACGCCTGACGGCCAGACGAAGCATCGGTCAATGGACGAGACTATCCCAACCCCGTCCCGGACCTCTCGCGACGCCACCAAGGCCCCTTTTCGAGAACACACCTTGGCATGACCCTTCACCGATGCGCCAACGTGTGGGGCGACGAGTTGCTGCTGCCGTCGCCTCCGTCGATCCACCGAATCGACGCCGCGGTCTGCGCTCCCAAGCTCGTTCCCGGCGGCGCCTACGACTTCGACGCGGGTTGGGGCGTCTATGACGCGGATGGCGCGCGCGTCGAGGCGGCCGCCTATCGACGCGGCCCCGGCGTCAACTACGTGGGTCAAAGCCCCCATCTGGTCTTTGCTGAACCAGACATTATCGCCGCCCCTTGCGGCAAGGCGATCTATGGAGGCGTGGCCCATACTCATTTCGGCCATTTCCTGGTCTCGACCCTGGCCCGGCTCTGGGTCGCAGGCACGCCGCACGCTCCACCCGGCTCCAAATATGTGTTTCACATGGATCAGAGTCCGGCGGAATGGTTCGCCCTGCCCTTCGTGGCCGCATGCCTCGAATCCCTGGGCATCTTTCGGGATGACATCATTCCGCTAGACCGTGCGATGCGATTTGAGACGCTGTTGGTTCCCGAACCCAGTTTTGAGGAAACTCGCGCCTTTCACCCGGTCTTCCGCGAAACCGCCCTGCGAATTGGCGACGCCCTCGCGGTCGAGGGCGCGCCGCCGATGACGGCGCCGGTCTATCTTTCCAAGGAAAGGCTGCCAGCCGGCGTCAAGCGATTTGACAACGAATCCCAGATGGTTGAACGCCTGCGCGCAGGGGGCGTGGCCATCGTCTACCCCGAGACCATGACCCCGGCGCAGCAACTCGATATCTTCCGAACGGCTCCTATCGTGCTCGGCTCCCTCAGTTCGGCCTTCCACACCACGATTCTGTTGTCGGAACGCGTTCGTTTCGTGGCCCTCAACCACGACACCAACATCATGAGCACCTTCACGATGATCGACAGATTGACGGCCAATTCCGCTCTCTATGTCCACCAGAGCGCGGTCATGACCCAGGGCGTGGACCCGCATTTCATGGCCACCTTTCACCTCCCCGATCCCAAAGGCGCCGCCGAAGATCTGCTCCGGATCATCGACGGCGACCTGTCAGGCCTGACCGACGCTTAGCCGCAGCGAACAACAATCATGGACCCGGAGCGTCGACACTTGTACTCAGACCGCGACCTTGATCGCGGCGGGCCGCCCGGCAGGAAGTTCAGATGACGGGTGGGTTTTGATCAAGGGTCTTGAGCGCATTACCGCTGAATTGCGAGCCTGGAAGCACTTCATCAAGTTCTGGCGCCCCGGCGGAGCTCCGCTTTGGCCGGCTGAAACGATCAATCTCGAGCCCAGTTCCCACGAGCGCGGGCGCCTTCGGAGCGTCGGCGGGGACCCTCAGGTGCGGCTGGCGGGCTTGCCGCGGACACACCTTCAGTTTGGCCCGGCGATCATCGAAATCGCCCTACGCGTCGAATCGGGACTTCTGGCCCATCCGTTTCTTTATCTGGACCGCGGCTGCGGATTCAACGAAGCCGACAAGATACCGCTCCTCCCCGCAGAAGCAGAACGCCTGGTGGGCGTGGTGCCGAGCCTGAGGGGCGCCCGCACCTTGCGGTTCGATCCGAGCGAGGGCCCCGTCGACATCACTTTGGGCGAAATCCGCCTGCGACGATCGCGAGCTGGAGAGACCGATCTCGCGCTCACAACCGACGGCAGACCCGGATCGGGTTGGCGAAGGCGACCGCGCTGGTTCGGCTCCCATTCGCCGCTGCTTCCACACCTGCGGCTGGACGGAGTGGAGGTCGTAGCGGTTAGGGCGATCGAAGCCACAGACGAAGCTGGCGTTTTTGTCCTGACCGACGGCGATCCGCAGGTGATCCTACGCGCCGTCCCGGAGCACGCCAAGGCTCAGGCCTGCCGCTACACGTTCGAGATCGAAGAGGTCGAAGGCGTCGTGGCGGCCCCGCGCCTCTATATCGACTATGACGGCAAGGGTTTTTCGCAAGATGCATCCTTCGCCCTGGCCAGACAGCCGGACGGCCTCTACCACGCCCTCGTCGCCAGGCCCGACCTAAAGCCCACCGTCCGCTGGGATCCCTCCGACCGCCGCGGTAAGGTGAGACTCGTCTCCGTCAGTGTTCAGCCTGAGGATGTGTCGGCCCTATCCGACCCGGCCGAGACGGACGTCGAATCCCCGCCCGACGACATGGCGGCGAGCCTATCTGAGCGTCGCGCCCAAGCTGTCGTCCGAAGCTTCGAACTCAACGAGCTGCGCTATAATTCGGCCGCCGCCTTGGCCTACGACTACGGCCGCTGGATCAAGGCCACGGAACAGCCGTCGCAAGCCGACCGTCTACGCATGCCAGACATCATCGCGGCTATGGACTGGCGGCCGCGATTTTCCTTCGTGATGCCCACCTACAATACGCCGCCGGATCTCCTGGAGACCTGCATCCAGTCCATGCTTGATCAGGTCTATCCGGATTTCGAGATCTGCATCGCCGACGACCATTCGTCGGATCCGCGCGTTCGCACGCTGCTGGAGGCCCTAGCCGCCCGATACCCGCAGATCAGGGTCACCTACCGCGAGACCAACGGCCATATCTCGGAGGCCTCAAACAGCGCCCTGGCCTTGGCGACCGGCGATTTCGTGGTTCTGGTTGATCACGACGACATCCTTCCCGACTATGCCCTGCTGGTCGTCGCTGACGCCTTGAACCGCAACCCCGGCACCAGAATCCTATATTCGGACGAGGACAAGCTTGCCCCGTCCGGCCAACGTTGCGATCCATACTTCAAGTCCGACTTCAACCGCTTCCTGATGTTTGGCCATAACATGGTCAGCCATCTGGGCGTCTATCAGCGCACGCTGCTCGAAACCATCGGCGGCTTTCGCAAGGGCTACGAGGGCAGCCAGGACTACGATCTTTTCCTCCGCTGCCTGGACCACTGCTCGGATAGCGAGATCGTGCACATCCCGCACGTGCTCTACCATTGGCGGATGATTCCCGGATCAACGGCGGTCTCGGCGGACCAGAAGAGCTACGCCATCGTCGCCGCGCAGAAGTCGATCAATGACTTCATGCGGCGCAATCAACTTCCGTTCGAAGTGGTCGATGGCGTCGCGCCGGGACTGACGCGGCTTGCCGTCGTCGGAGACCCCGAGCGACGAACCGTATCGATCGTGATCCCCACCCGCGACGGCTTGGACCTTCTGCGTCCGTGTCTGGAATCCCTGCGCGGCAGCATCGATGACGCCGTCGAAGTGGTTATCGTCGACAATGATTCCGTCGAGCCGGAGACCCACGCCTATCTGGCGGAGCTGGCCCTCGAGCCTGGTTTCAAGGTTGTCGCCGCGCCCGGCGCCTTCAACTTTTCGGCGATATGCAACCTTGGCGTCGCGGCCTCTAGCGGCGAAATCATCTGCTTGCTGAACAACGATACGGAATTGGAAACTCAGGACTGGCTGACTCGGGCCAGAGCCCTGCTTTCGATGCCCGATGTCGGTATCGTCGGCGCGCGACTTATCTATCCGGACCGATCGATCCAGCATTTTGGCCTCTATCTGGGCATGGGCGCGCACGGCGTGGCGGGCACGCCCCATCGTGGTCTGCCGATGAGCGACTTCGGTCCGTTCGGCAAGGCGCGGCTGATCCAAGAATTCTCAGCCGTTACAGCTGCTTGCTTATTTGTGAAGCGACCGCTTTACGAGGCCGTCGGAGGGCTGGACCCGGAACTGCGCGTGGCCTACAACGACGTCGATTTCTGCCTAAAAGTGCGAGCCCTGGGCAAGAAAATCCTGTGTGACCCGGACATCGTCCTGATCCACAAAGAGTCCAAAACTCGAGGGGCCGACACCGACAACCTAAAGGCCGAGCGCTTGGAAATGGAAGCGCGAACGATGCGCGCCCGTTGGAACAAGCAATTGGCCAACGACCCCTACTACAATCCGAACCTCACGCTGGACCGCGACGACTTCAGTCTCGCCGACGCTCCTAGATCGCCGCTACCATGGCGGCGGACAGAGGCAAATACGGCGAGAATGCGTCAATCGTGAGGTATATCGCGGGCCCACTTTCTCCACCCGAATCAGACTGCTAGAAGCCACGACTGTTTTGCCATCGCTTGATCATGGCCATGCGACCAAAGGATGACTAAATGGATATTGCGCGGGACTTTGCAGCCGCCACCCAAGACTTGGGGGCTGGCGCCCGGCTGGCTCCTCTTTGGTGGCGCGTGGGACTTGAACAAACGGTAGCCCGCTATCGCCGGACATTGCTTGGCCCATTCTGGCTTGCAAGCTCCACCTTGGCGACGGCGTTTTCTTTGGCGATCGTCTTTGGTTCGATCTTCGGCGCAAGCCTAGCCCAAAGCTTTCCCTTCATCATGGCGGGCGTCGTGGCCTGGTCCGTGACGGGCGGCATGCTGGGTGAGAGCGCGAACACCTTCATGCTCGGCGCCGGCATCATGCAGGTTCAGAAGCTGCCACTCAGCTTCCACGCCTTCCTGCAGGTCAACCGCATGATGATCAATTTCCTGCACCAAGTCGTCGCGTTCTGGGCCGTGATGGCGCTGCTCCGGATGTTTCCCCTGCCGCACTGGCAACTAATTCTCTCGCTGCCGCTGGCGGCCGCCACCGCTCTGCTGTTCAGCATTCCCGTTGGCATGCTCGCCACCCGATACCGCGACATCAACTACATGATCGGCTTCATCTCCCAAGCCCTGTTCATGTTGACGCCGGTGTTCTGGCGCAAGGGCCAGATGTCTCCGAAGCTGCACTGGATCGCCGACCTCAATCCCTTCGCCCACCTCCTTGAGATCGTCAGGCAGCCCCTGCTTGGGCACCCGGCCGCTTTGACTGATTGGCTCGCTTCGCTCGGCTTCTTCGTCGTCGCCGGCGTCGTGGCGGTGCTTAGCCTGACCCTCTATCGCCGCCGCGTCGTGTTCTGGCTCTAGGATTGCAACGATGACGATCTCCATTTCGCTCAACGGCGTCACGCTGGACTACGCGATCTATAGCGTGCGCGCGCAATCCCTGCGGAACGCCGTTCTGAACATGGCCGTGGGCGGCAAATTGATGAAGGGCTCGAACGACGTCACCGTCGTGCGCGCGCTCAACAATGTCAGCTTCACCCTGCGGGAAGGCGATCGCCTTGGCCTTGTGGGCCACAATGGTTCGGGCAAGACCTCGATGCTGAAGGTGCTCGCCGGCGTCTACGAGCCAACCGGCGGCAGGATCCGCGTCGATGGTCGCGTCAGCTCGATGATCTCGATGAGCATCGGCCTGGACCACGACGCATCTGGCATCCAGAACATCCGAAACCTTGCGATGATGCAGCAGATCCCCAAGAAGGAGATCGAGCGACGCCTTCCCGAAATCATCTCGTTCTCGGAGCTGGGCGCCTACATCCACATGCCGTTCAAGACCTATTCGGCCGGGATGATGGCGCGCCTGACCTTCTCGGTCGCAACAGCGCTGAACGCCGACATCCTGATCATGGACGAGTGGATCAGCGCCGGCGACGCCGAGTTCCAGCAAAAGGCCGCGGCACGCATGGCCAGCCTGGTCGATGAGGCCAAGATCGTCGTGATCGCCAGCCACGACATGAGTCTTATCAAGCGTGTCTGCAACAAGGTCATGGTTATGGAAGGCGGACAGGCGACCTTCTTCGGTTCGACTGAGGAATGGATCCGGCTGACCACATGATGTCGTCGATCCCGGCGCCCTTGAAGGATGTCATTGCGGGTGATCAGCCGGGGGTCTTCGTGGCGACCGGCGACGATCCCCAGATGCTCTGGAAAACGCCGAAAGACCGGGTCGACCTGCGCGAACGCGCCGCGGTTCGCGTAACGGCGACCTTCGAAGTGCTGGAAGGCCAGATCGTCGATCCCTGCGTTTACGCGGACTGGGGCGACGGCTTTTCTCCGCAGACGCACAAGCCTTTATCGCTGGTCTCGGACGGCACCTACACCGGCGCCGTCTATTCCGACGCTGGGGATCTTCGTCGCCTGCGGTTTGACCCCTCCACCACCAGTTGCCGCTTTCGCTTGGAGGCCTTCACCGTGGAGCCGGCCGCCGAGGCCAGCCACCGGGTGCCGCACCTCTCGGCCGCGCGTCGCGGCTTGCGCGCCGCCCTACGCTTCATGCCGGCCGGATTGCGGGGCTGGGTGCGTGCTGGACTGAGCCTGCTGCGCGGCGACTTTCATGCGCGGGCGATCAAGGCCCAGTTCCTGCGGCTGAACGGCCGTCCCTGGCGCACGACCTATGTCCGCGCTTCCGAGGTTGCGCGCAACCTCCGTAGCCCCGACTTCGCGGCGCCGCCCCTGGAACCGCCTCGCCGGGCGATCGACGGCCCGCGCACGGTCGCTTTCTATCTTCCCCAGTTCCACCCCATCGCGGAGAACGACGCCTGGTGGGGCCAGGGGTTCACGGAGTGGGCCAACGTGGCCAAGGCCGTGCCGCAGTTCGTGGGCCACCTCCAGCCGCGCCTCCCCGCCGACTTGGGTTATTATGATCTTCGCGTCCGGGACGTCCAACGCGCCCAAGCCGATCTCGCCCGAAGATCGGGCGTCGACGCCTTCTGCTTCCATTACTACTGGTTCGCCGGCAAGCGCCTGCTGGAGAAGCCCCTGGACGCCTTCGTCGATGATCCGGAGATCACCTTGCCGTTCGCTCTCTGTTGGGCGAACGAGAACTGGACGCGGCGATGGGACGGCGACGAAGGCCAGATCTTGATCGGGCAAAAGCATTCGCCCGAGGATGACTACGCCGTTCTTGATGATCTCGCCCGCTACATGCGCTCCCCGCGTTATCTGAGGGTCGGTGATCGACCGCTGCTGATCGTCTATCGGCCTGACGCTCTGCCCGACGCCAGGGCCACCGTGGTCCGGTGGAGAGAACGGGCGCGAGCGATCGGTATCGGCGAAATCTACGTGGCCTGCACCAACGCCTTCGGCTTCAGTGACTACAAAGCGTCCGACTTCGACAGCCTCGTGGAGTTCCCGCCCCACGCTTTGGCCCAAGGAGAGATGACCGATCAGATTCTTCCCCTGAACAGCGACTTTTCTGGTCGGGTCTATGACTATGGTCAGGTAGTCGCGGCCAAGGCCGTTGACTTGGCCGAACTGCGTGACACCCAACGTAAACCAGGCGTGATGCCCAGTTGGGACAACGAGGCGCGCAAGCCCGGAGCGGGACACGTGTTCCACAACGCGACCCCCGAACGATTCCACTACTGGATGCGTAGCGCGTTGACGGCTGCGGCCAGGGCGCCGCGGCCTGACGAGCGCCTGGTCTTCATAAACGCTTGGAACGAGTGGGCCGAAGGGGCCTATCTGGAACCGGATCGCTGGTATGGCCACGCCTTCGCCCAGGCCCTTCGCTCGGCGCTCGAGGCCGACGCCCCACGCCTGGGCGTTGACCAAGGTCGGTCGGATGTAGTCTGCGGCTCCGCCGGTCGCGCACGCGCTGTCGTGCTATTGCATCTCCACTACGCGGAGCTCATCGAGGAGTTCGCCGGCCGACTCGCGCCCTTGCGGGGGGTGATGGACACATCGATCACCTTTCCCGAGACCTGGTCGTCACAGGAACTGGAGCGCCTGAAGGCGGCGTTCCCTCTAGCTAGGCTGACCCCGGTTCCCAATCGTGGACGCGACGTCGCCCCCTTCATCTCCGAACTGGGCTGGGCTCGGACCGTCGGATATTCCATCTTCTGCAAGATTCACTCCAAGCGTTCGCCACACATGGCGCGGGGCGACGCCTGGCGCGAGGCCCTGGTGTCCCCTTTGCTCGATCAGGCCAGCGCCGTTATCGAGCGGTTCGAGGCCGAACAGGACCTTGGTCTTCTCGCGACGGCGGCCGCGCGGACACCCCTGGGGACGCACGGCGTGATGCACAACAACGCCAAAGCCATGGCGACCCTTTCGACCAGTCTTGGCTTCGTTGTGAACGCCCAGACCGCATTCCCCGCCGGCACGATGTTCTGGGGCCGCACCGCGGCGTTCGACGCTCTGGCGACAGCCGCACCGCTCGCTTTCGAGCCGGAGATGGGCAGGATCGACGGAACACTCGCCCACGCGCTGGAACGAGCCATGGGAGCCATCGTCACGACTTCGGGTCGGCGCGTCTCGTGGGACCTGTAGCCATGCGGCGACCCCGCGATTTGCTCCACCGCGGAGCCGAACGGGCTCTGGGCGTCCTCAGGACAATCAAACGGATGCCCTTGCGCCTCGAATCCGAGCCGGAAGTACTGACACGTGTTCCCACGGTGTCGCAGGTGGTCACGGACGAGGTTGCCGCGCCCGGCGTGTTCGCCGAACTGCAGGCTGCGGAACACATTCCCGAGGAAGTCATGAAAGCGCGGCTGGATGGCCGCAGCGCCGGCCAGGATCTGCCCGAATGGCATGACGGAACCGGCGGCGCGCCCATGGCCGGCGTTAGGGTCTGTCGCGTAAGGCAGGCGCTCCACATGCCTAGCTACGGCGCCGTTATCACCGCCAGCGGGTCGGTGCTCAAGGCCTCCGTGGGGGAAGCGCTTTACCTGACGCCCAGCTTGGCGGGCTTGCCCGGGGTCCAACTCGTCGAGGGTCGCCCCCTGATCACCGTGCCGCGCGGTGCGCCCGTGCTGGACAAGGCGGCGGTCTTCACGGCCTGGGGCGGACGCTTCAACTACGGTCACTTTCTTCTGGATTGCATGACGACCCTGACTGCGCTGGAACAAAGTGGTCTGACGGCCGACTTCACACTCATCGCGCCGCCGCTGAACGACTGGCAGCGCGAAATGGTCGCCTTGTTGCTGGGCGCCGATCGCGCCCGCGAAGTTCGAGAGATCGCCGCGCCGGTGATCCATGTCGACGACCTGGTCTTCGCCAGTCCAATGGATCACTTTCTCCACGCCCCGAATCGCCCCCTGGACGAGGTCCGAGCCAGGATCATCGCGTCGGTCGACGCCGCCCCGACAGGCGTTTCAAGGCTCTACGTCAATCGGCTGAAAGACACAAAGCGTCCATTGGTGAACGAGTCGGAGCTGGAAGCCGCGCTGATCGCTCGGGGCTTTACCTCCGTCGCCCCAGAGACACTGCCGCTTGCCCGACAGATCGCCCTCTTCCGCGACGCCGATGTGATCGTGGCCCCGACCGGCGCGGCCTTGGCCAACACCTTGTTCTGCAAGCCGGGCGCCAAGGTCTTCGAGATTCAGCCGACCAATTTCACAAGTATCTGGACCCGCGGCGTCTGCCATCTGATCGACGCCCACTGGCATGGCTTCTTCGCGCCGTCCCCGCTTTCCGAAACAGAGATCAACATCGAGGGAATTGCGCGCCCGGGCGCGGCGTTCCGCTGGCGGATCACTCCGTCGGAGGTTCTCGACTGGATCGACCGCGGCATCGCGCGCGATGACGCCGTGGCGGCGCAGTGAAGATCCCCAGCGTCTCGGCAGGCGACTTGCCCAGGACCGCCGCCTGGCCCACGCCACGGCGTTTGTGGTCCGTGCGTTCACGCCTAACCCGTCCCAGCACGACCGTTCACACCCTGGACGTAGGTCTCGCCGAGCTCTTCGATCTGGAGCCGGCTCTGGACGGTTCCGCGGGCTTGGCGGCGCTAGGTCCGGATCACTGCCTTGCGCCACGATCGTACGAATCCCGCCCCTTCATCGACTGCACGGCGTCGAACGTCTTGTTGACCCGCGCCGCGAAGGCCGTCGTCGCACCCGGACGAGGCCTCATCGAGGAATTCAACGTCGGATCACGCGAAGCCTGGCCGCGCGAATTGCTTAGCCATGATTTCCGGCATGGCTTGGCGGATTGGAAGAGCGCTGGACGCGCGCGGGTCGAGTACGTGCCCGGAGTTAGCGTGCCGTTTTGCCACTACGGCCTGGCCGCGTTCGGTCACTTCGTGCTCGACGGCCTGCTCCAGATCTATCTCAATCATCGCGCCCTGACGTCGGGCGAAGCCATCCTCGTCCACTGGCCTTTCGAGGAAGCCTGGATGAGTGACCTGATCGCCCAACTCGACCTGCCTCGGACGGCGCGGCGTGTTCTGCGGAAAGACGCCGCGCTCCTGGAGACGGCTCGCCTTTCGTCTGCCCTGGCGGGACATGGAGTCTATTTTCCGGCAGCCTACTCACTGAAATTCTTCGACTGGCTGCGTGAACGCCTGGTCGGGACCCGCACTGTCCCGACCAGCTTCAAGCGACTCTATATTCGGCGCCGGGCCGGGGGGCGCCGGCCGGTCCATGACCAAGATCAACTGGAGGGATTTCTACGCGGCCGGGGTTTCGAGATTCTGGACCCGCACGCCGAATCTGTCAGTCGCCAGGCCCAACGGATCGCGGGCGCCGACCTTCTGCTATCCAGTTGGGGATCGGGCCTGGCCCTGGCGCCCCTGCTGGGCGGCGCGCGGCGCGTTCTGGAATTGACCCCCGAAACCGTCACGGATGTTTGGTTCTCAAGGCAGGCGGCCGTCAACGGACTGCGCTATACGCCGATCATCCACCCGTCCACAGATGGATCAATTCGACCGAACCTCCCAGCCATCGACCAAGCCCTCGGCCGGCTGGCTTGAGACGACGGATCCCAGGGCGCGTTGGACGAAAGTGTGAACGGTTGCGCTTCCAAAACTCTTGGATCTAGAGCCTGGGAACGTCTACGAGGAACCGCTCAATCGACTGACAGATGACGATGTCCGGCTGATACTCTTCAACGAGATCTGGATCAAAACGAACCAACGGCCGAACCACCATGAAAGTCCGGTCGGCGATCCACCCCGCTCGAAAAACGAATTCCCAAATGCCAAGACCCGCTTCTTAATCGGCGCGTTGGCGTTGCTCCAGGTCCTTTGCTGACCCAGGTGGCCGTCCGGGTCCACGCAGTGCAGCAGGCGCATGCCGTCCTGATAATGCCAGAGTTCGGGCGATGTCGGCTGGGAGACGCGATTGTAGAACACCATGCCGCTGAAATGGTCGCCCAGGTCGGATCGCATTATCTGCGCCGGCCCGAATTCGATGATCGGCGCGCCAAAACCCAGCCTCTCCAACGCGACCTGGAAAATCTTCAGATTACCGGACGGGGAAAGGTGGCCGTTGGCTTTCGGGAAAGCGCTCAGCGCCTCTTCGTCGTCAAAAACGTCTCGCGCGTCGAGATAGTCCATCCTGTGCCCCTGAGATGCGGTGATCGCCCGCTGCAGCGGCGTTCCGGCGAACGCGGGAAAAGGGGCCTTAGCCGGCAGAAGCGAGGACTTTTCAGGGATCATGATCTGCAGGAACTGGATGTTTCGCGCCTGGAGGAACGCCCGGCGCGCCTCGATTTTCGATATCCATTGCGCCGCGAGCCGCTGAGCCTCCTCCTCATCCATCAGATACTGCGCGCAGATATCGTTGGCGCCCGAATAGACGAACAGATGGCCGTCGAAACCGAACACCACGATCTTATCCATGGAGCTCGTGCCCACGGGTATTTCCACAAGACAAGTTTCCACCGTCCTGCGGTCGGCGAGGTATTCGGAACTAATGATCGGCCAGGTCTTCTCCAAGTCCAGTTCCAATAACTTTGGTGGTGGTGCGGCCGGAGTTCGCCGTCTCGGCGATTGACTCCAGCCGCCGCGCGATCAGCCCATACGTTCCAGATCCGAGACCCACGCCGCCACCAGCTGCGCCTCCTCCGCGCCCACCACGCCCAGGTCAATTAAGGCGTCGTAAGCCTTCACCAAATTGTCAAGCATGGCGCCCTTGCCCGAACCAAGAGCGAGATCCTCGAGGGTTTTCTTGATCCGCTCATTGTTCAGGTAGCCGGGAACCTCATCCTTGAAGTCGTGCAGTAGGTCATGCTCGTTGCGCTCCTGATAGACCGTCGACTGATGGAAGGAGAGCGTCCAGCCACACTCCCAGATCAGGCGTTGCGCAACGAAACTACGCCAGATGTCGGTCATGCGGAACGAGCAGTGGTACGGCAGGTAAAGCAGCGGGAAGGCATCACGCCAGAACGTCGTGTTCTGACTGTTGAAAGGGCACCAGACCCCCTTGTTCAGCACCACAGGCCCTTCGGGCTTAAACTTCAGCGGCAGAGGCAGTATCAGCCGGTAAATGGCGTCGACATCGGGGTTGTCATCGGCCAAGCCTTGCTGAATGGGACAATCGGCGACGATGTCGCTCAGAGTGGAGCGAGCCGGAAGCGAGTCCTGGATGCGCTCCAGCGGCAAGCCGCGCGGCCAGATCACGCCATCGGCATAGTATCCGTAGACGTTGCACCAGCCCTTGGCGTCGACCAGCTTTCCGCGCACCGACCGCTCCCGCGGGGCCCAAAAACCGTCGAGGGGGATGTTGTCGTCGTCGGTCTCGACAATAATGTTCGCTCCGGCCTTCATCGCCGCCAGATAGCCGATGTTCTTTCGCGCATAGTGCTTGGTCGGGCACAGTTCGGCAAACTTGAAACCCGTGTCCTTCTGGGCCTGGATGTCCAGATAGTGCGCGCCGTCCTGATGGAAGTTGGCGGGGCTCTTGCTGTCGCCAATCAGGTAGAACTGCGCGTCCAGCTCCGGTGCGCGCCTGGCGATCTCCTTTACCGCAAAAGTCGGGTGATTGATCGTCGTAAGAACGACCGCGTATTGATCTGACAAGAATTTCTCTCCGATACTCGCAAAATTCTGGCCGCCCAAGGGCGAGCGACAAACTGGTCCAAGCTCTAGGGACAGGGCAAGGCAGGTTTCAATCCAGCACACACCTTATCCTGGCCGGCGAGCAAATCCGCCGACGCGCGTCCGTCCACCAAGATGTGCTCAAGCTGGGATCGATGCTCGATCCGCGCCGCGTGGTTCGCAGCTCGGGCCGGATCGAATTGTTCGATCACCGCGGTATCGTAACGACCGGTCATGGCGGTCAGCGCCGCCTCGACCGTTGAAAGCATTTGGGCGGTATCGCCTCGATGATAGAGCGTTCCGCCAGTCTCCCAGATGTGGCCGTTATTCTCCACAACGATCTCGTTGTACTGATGGCTTAGCGCGCCGTATCGCGTAAGACAGAGGTACTCGAAGATCAACGAGGCGACGTACCATGACACGTCGTCATGTTCGGCGACCAGCGGGGCCACGCCCACCTCGCCGACCAGACGCCGGTTCACGGCGACGATCTGTTCGTCTATCGCTAGGGCGCGTTGGGTTCGCAAAGCGGGATCGAAGGTCGCGCTCTGCTGCGCCTTCGGCATCAAGGGGAAGCCAACCAACGGCCGCGTCTCGCCTAACATGCGCTCGAAAGCCTCAAACCCGCCTGCGGTGAAGACCACGTCGTCGTCGCAAAAGATATAATAGTCGATCGCATCGCCGGCGTGCTCGATCGCCGCAGCGAGAAGCATGTTGCGGCCTTCCGCCCAGGAAGCTGTGTTTGAGAACAAGGAGCGGGCCGCCGCACCGAGCGGCGCGGGCACGTCGTACGACAACTGGTAGACGCGCGCGTCGGCCGGAAAGGCTTGGCGTGCAAGATTGGCGACCGCCCCCTGAACGAGATACGCGCAGACCGGGCGCGACCCACCGCCCAAAACGACTTTGCTCATTTGCTGGGTGATCTTCCTCTTGGGCCCCGGGGCCTGGCGGGAGGCAATCTAGCGATATTCCCTCAGTTTGGTCTAGCGGCGCGGCAGGGCTCCCCCTAGAATGATGCTCAACCCTTCCGCAAACCCTACGAGATACAATGAACTCCTCGCTTCACGAGCATACCGTTGATGAAGTCGAAGGTGTTGAGGGGAGAGCAAATAAATTTCCCTTAAAGGATGTTTCCGAAGGCTTGGATCCGGAATTTTATCTAAGAAACTACCCCGACGTTGCTGCAGCGAATGCTGATCCTTTCGACCATTATCGAAGATATGGTTTTTTTGAGCGTCGCTACAAAAATGCACAATTGCTATTAGAAGATTACGTCACGGTTCGTGATAGCGGCTTATTTGATCCGACCTATTATCAGTCCTACCATGGGGTTTTGGATGACCCTTTGCGTCATTATCTCATTAATTCTGGGTCGCCAGACCTGAAGCCGAATGAAAGCTTCGACCCGAAGTTTTTCCTTGAGTATTACAAGGATAGCTTGGGCCACAACGAATGTGCATTTGCATTCTATTGTAAACACCATAATTCGGACTGGTGTTTTCCAAACCTTCAAGACGTCGAGAAAGTCGTCAATATCCTCGAACAAGACCCACTCTTCGACAGAGCTTACATCTGGAGCCAGATGCAGAGCTCTGATACGCGAAAGCCGGACGCATATTTTGTGACCGAAGGCGCGCGGTCGATGGTTGACCCGTCTGCGGGCTTTTCCACTCGAGCCTACCTCACGGAATACCCCGATATCGCCTCGAACCGCATCAATGCGTTCCGTCACTACGCGAATCATGGACGGTCTGAAGGGCGACGCGCCTTTGGCGCGAACCGGGTGAGGGTCACCGCCGGTCGACGCGCGCTCCGCGCGAACCTGCCTACGATCGTGGTGTGTTGCCACGAAGCGAGCCGCACCGGAGCGCCTCTGGTTGGCCTCAACCTGGTGCGCGAGCTCTGCAGTGAGTTTAACGTCGTGGCGATGCTGATGCGCGGCGGCGTCTTGGCCGAACTCTTCTCCGAGTTCTCCATCGCGTCGGTGATCACCGGCGGCGGACCTGGCGAGATCGAAGTGGCGGCGGAGCGTGTCGCCCGGGATTTCAGCCCGAGTTGCGCGGTCCTCAATTCGATGGAGACCACCAAGTTCGCCGCACCACTGGCGCGCTTTGGGATCGGCCTCGTCTCGCTGATCCACGAATTCGCCCAATATGTTCAGCCGATAGGAACGACCGCCTCAGCCATATGTCTTTCGGACCGCGTGATTTTTCCGGCGGATCTGGTCCGGGACTCTGCGCTGCTGGAACTTCGGCGCCTTGGTTTCGATCTCACCCCTTCAAACATCCGCGTCCGCAATCAAGGCCGCTCCATCGTTCCGCTGGTGCAGCGTGAGGAACACGAAGTCGCCGATGTCGCGCAGCTCATAGGGTCCGACACCGACGGGAATCGCCCCTTTGTCGTATTGGGCGCGGGCTGGGTGCAAATGCGAAAGGGTCTCGACCTTTTCATTGAGGCGGCTCGTGTTCTCAAGCACGATCTTGGCGTCGACTGTCGGTTCATCTGGGTTGGCGCCAATTACAAGCCCTTCGAAGACATGGGCCTGTCCGTCTATCTGGCCGACCAGATCATCAAGAGCGGACTTGAGGACGTCGTGATCATGGTCGAGGAGCAAGCCTCCCTCGCGCGATTCTGGGACGCCGCCGACGCTTTCTTCATGTCCTCGCGCCTCGACCCATTCCCAAACGTGGCGCTGGATGCAATCGCCGAAGGCATGCCTGTCCTGTGCTTCAAGGGCGGATGCGGAATCGCCGAAATCGCCGAGCAATGGCCAGACCACGTCAAGGCCATCACCTATGGTGACGCTCGCGGCGCGGCCCTGGAGATGCGCGAAATCGCGAAGTCGCGGCAATCGCTCGACCTGCCTGACGGCCTAAAGGACCTTTTGAGTTTCTCCAGGTACGCCAAGGATCTGGCGGGTGAAATCCGTGGCGTGATCGCCAGCGCCCCCGAGCGTGAGGCGCAGGTCGCCAGCCTGGTGTCGAGCGGCGAGTTCGACGCCGCCTTGTTCACCCGGTCTGCGCCGCCATGGCTGGGGCGGAGCGTGTTTGGCCCAGGTCCGCTCGTGAAGGAAATAGCGGATAAGGCGGTCCGAGCCGGTCGCGCTGGCGTCCCCCTCGCCTTCTTGCGACCCGATCGCCTGAATTTGCCCCAACCGGACGATGGCTGGCGCCAGCCTAGCCATGTCGCATTGCGCCGCGGCCACGCGGACCGGGTTCCCAAGATCCTGCTCGCCACGGACGAGCCCGCGCGGATCGAGGCTCTCGCCCGCCGGGCTTATGCCAATCCGGAAGGGTTCCAGGTCCACATCGTCACGAAGGAGCTCCGCGGCGCCGACTTCGATGTTTTGAAGTCCGTCCTGAATCCGGCCGCGGTGAGCATTACTCGCCTGCCCACGGACGTGAACACCGCAGCGGATGCGATCGCCGACTGGCTGGGCGACGGTCCCTTCGAGTGCGACCGCTCGCGCGCCGGCGACGAAGACCAGCCCCCCGTCGACGTCGCCACGCTGTTCGAGGACTATTCCGATCTGTTACTTATCGTGCAACCGGCGCGGCACGCCGTCGACTATCGCGTCCCGCCCACGCCCGCGGGCCTCTCGGATCCGGCCCTCCCGCCCCGAGGTCTGGTTGACTCGCGAACGGCATGGATCCGCACGAGCGACGCCCGCGTTCGCAAGGCGGTCGCCCACGAGTTGATCAAGACCCTTGATCCGCGCGCCGCGCCAAGCGATTGGATGGCGATCGTCGCCCAGGCCGCCGGCGACCTTCGAGATCGCTGGGCTATTTTACGAGATGAAGAAGAGCCGCGGCGAGGCTATTCGATTCTGTACGGGCTCTGATCGCGTCGGGCGGGTAACGACGAGGCCGGCACGGGAAAGCTCCGGCCGTCGGCCAGCGGTGTGGCATGTTGTGGGGTAAGAGCTTGTCGGCTGAAGAGCGTACGAATGATGTCGTCGATATCCCGGGCCTGATCCAGGCTTCGGCGTATTTTGATCATGCGTTCTACAGGGCGCAGACCGGCTTGGGCCGCGATGTCGCCGAGGCTGTCCATGACTACCTGACGCGCGGCGAGCTCGCGGGGTTGAAGCCGTCTGCGACGTTCGATCCGGCATTCTATCTCGCGGCGTACGACGACGTGGCCGCCGCAGGTCTCAATGCACTGGCCCATTTCGTCGAGCACGGCGCGAAAGAGCGCCGCTACCCCAGCCGCGAGCGTCTGGCCGAAGACGCCCAGATGATTGCCGAGCGAGGGCTCTTCGATGCGAACGGATACGCTCGTCAGGGGGATGACGGCCTTGATCTGGCTCTGACGGACGCCGAGCACTACCTATTGTTCGGCGGCTTTCAAGGCGCCTGGCCAAACGCCGACTTCGACAGCCTCTTCTATAGAGGCGTCTATCCCGACGTTTCGGCGACTCGTGAGAACCCCCTGGTTCATTACGCGCGCATCGGTCGCCGAGAGGGGCGATTCACGAACGGCGTGGCGCTCCACGCGGCCGTCGAGCGCATCAAGCTCCAATTCGACGAAGCTTACTATCGACGTCAAAACCCCAAGCTGAGCAAGAACGACGAAGACAACCTCCCGCGGCACTACCTGGTACGCGGCGTGCTCGTCGGGCTGGAGCCTGCCCCGGACTTTTCCGCGGCGTACTACAGGCGCCGCTACCCCGACCTTGACCTGATCGGCGTGGAGCCGTTCGGACACTATGTGAAATACGGTCGCGCGGAAGGTCGTCAGGGGAAGCCCTCGTACAAGAGCTTCTATCGTAACGGCGAGCTCGAGTTCGACCGCAGCAAGCCGACCCTTCTGATCGCCAACCACGAAGGATCGCGCACGGGCGCACCCTTGGTCGGGCTCGCCCTGGCGAAGGCCTTCGCAGCGACCCACAACGTCATCACCTACCTTGGTCGCGACCGAGGCCTGGTCGACCCGTTTCTGGAATCCAGCATGCTGGTGGCGATCGGCGAAGGCGAGGTTTCAGCAGTCGACGCGGAGTTCATGCTGCAGGACATGCGGCGGCAATTTGGACTGAACGCGGTCCTGGCCAATTCCGTCGAGACTCACGCGATCGTCAAGGCCGCGCTTCAGGTTGATCTTCCCTCTGTTGTGCTGGTCCATGAGTTCGCGGAGTACTCGCTGCCGCACGGCAAGGTGGCCGACGTCATAGCCGCAGCGGATCGCGCCGTCGTGCCCGCCAGCATCGTCATGGCGTCGGCCCAAAAGGAACTCCGCGCTTATTTCGGAGCCGAAAGCTCGAACATCGTGGTGCGGGCCCAAGGTCTGCTGAAGCAAGACAGCGAACCTGACGACACGGATCTTTCAGTCGCCGAGATTTTGCGTGTCTTGAAGCCGAATCCAAACCAAGCGCGCCGCATCGTTCTTGGCGCTGGCTATGTACAGATTCGCAAGGGTGTCGATCTTTTCGTCGAGACGGCTCGCGAGGTCGCAAAATTGAGCGACGACGTCTGTTTCGCATGGGTTGGAGACGGGTACGACCCCGAACATGACCTCGGCCTTTCGATCTGGCTGAGGGAACTGATCGAACGGTCCGGGCTGGCGGACCGGGTTTTCATGTTCCCCGCGCAGAGCAGCCTAGACGCCTTTTTCGAGGTGGCGGACGCGTTCTACCTGCCCTCGCGCCTCGACCCCTACCCCAATGTCGGGGTCGATGCGATAGCCCTGGGCAAACCCCTGATCTGCTTCAAGGACTCGACAGGCCTGGCGGAATTGATCGAGACCGGCAAGGTTATCGGCTCGGTGGTCGATTATTGTGACACCACGAAAGCGGCCCAAGCGATCGTCGATCAGTTCGCGGCCGCCCCCCCGCTTGCCGACGCCAATGCGGCTTTCACCGAAACTCTCGGGTTCGAGGCCTATGTCGATTTCCTGAAAGGGGAACTGGAGAAGGCCCACCAAGTCCGCCGTATAGCGACTGCGGCCCGTGATCGTATCGCCAGCAACGGAGTCTTCGACGCGGCCTTTCATCTTGGCGCGTCAGAAAACAACACCGCCGAGGCTTCGCTCACCAGTTTCGTCGCGCACGCCTCCAAGGGCCTCACATCGGCGGATCCGCGGCCAGGTTTCAGCAACGGGCTTTGGATGGCGACGCAGGGTTCCGGCATGCCGCCCTTGACCGTTGCGCTGGATGTCGCCTCCCGTAATGGAGACGGCGCGCCCACAACGCATGATTGTCGAATACTGACCGGTGTAAGCGCTCGTCGCGTGCCCGAAGGCGGCGTCGCCCTGCACGTTCACATGCACTATCCAGAACTCGCGAAGGACTTCCTTGAGCGACTCAAAAGCGTCAAAACCGAAATAGACCTCTTCATCACAACCACCAGTCGCACGAAACAGATCCAGATTCAGGCCGCCTTCATCAACTATCGCCGCGGACGCGTCGAGGTGTTTGACGGTCCAAACCTTGGCCGCGACATCGGTCCGTTCATGACGACCATCGGCGACGCGGTGCTGGCGGGCGGCTATGCGGTGATCGGTCACCTTCATGGCAAGAAGAGCCTGGCGGCGGGCGGATCGCTGGGTGATCGTTGGCGGACCTACCTCCTCGACACCCTTCTCGGGACGCCTGCCGAAATCGCCCAGATCTTCGACATGTTCGCCGACGACCCGCGACTGGGCCTAGTCTTTCCCGAGGACCGCCACGCCATAAGCTGGTCGGCGAACCGCGCGATTGCGGAAGCTCTCGCCGACCGCCTCTCCCCGCGCCCGAACCTTCCGGGATTTCCGATTTTCCCCATAGGCAACATGTTTTGGGCTAAACCCGAAGCGGTCGCGCCGCTATGGCGTGCGGGGTTGCAATGGGACGAATATCCAGCGGAGCCCGCTCCATTCGACGGTACGATCCTGCACGCCGTCGAACGCATGCTTCCAGCCATCTGCGAATCGACGGGACACCACTGGAGCACCCTCTTCAAGCGAGGCTCCGGCTGGTAGCCGGCCAGGACGCCCTCAGAAGGCTGCAGCTCTTGGCAACCCCCAGTAAACGTGGCTATTTCGGAAGAGCTTCCGCACGGAATAGCTTTTGAAATCCTAATTGCCACCAAAACTTGAAAGTGAACGGAAAGAATGATCGTGGGGGGGAAACGCCACCTGATTCTGGGGGGCGGGGGCTTCCTGGGCAGGCATGTCGCCATGGCCCTGAGCACCCAAGGCGACGAAGTCGTCGTGGCCGGCCGGCGACCGCCTCCGGAGTTTGAACGCTTCGACGGGTCTCGGGCGCGCTTTCTGCCGCTCGACATAACCAAATGCGACTGGACGACAGCGCTCGCCGATGTCGACGTGGTGCACCATTACGCGTGGGCCAGCATTCCACAAACCGCCGCGCAAGATCCTATCTGGGACGCCGACGTCCATATCCGCACGGCGATCGATCTCCTCGAGACCGCCAGTCGTCTGGGTGGCAAGCGCGTCGTATTCGTTTCTTCCGGCGGCACTGTCTATGGACGCCAGTCCGGGGAGAAGGCCGCGGAAGACTCCTCGCCAAGACCGCTCAGCATCTATGGGGCCACAAAGCTCGCGGTCGAGAACTACATGCGGATCTATCACGCCAGCGGCGCGGTCGATTGCCGGGTCGCCCGGCTGTCCAATCCCTACGGCGTTGGACAAAATCTCGAACGCCGCCAGGGCCTGGTCAGCACCTTCGTGGCTCGCGCATTGGAAAATCAGCCCCTGACCGTTTGGGGCGATGGACGCATCGTACGCGACTATATCCACATCAGCGACGCCATCAGCGCCTTGGTGGCCTTGTCGAACGCGCAGCTCGACGACATTGACGACCTGCCGATCTTCAATGTCGCCAGCGGCGTGGGCGCGTCGATCAACCAGGTGATCAGCGTGATCGAGGACCATCTGGGCCATCCGCTCGACGTCACCAACCTTCCTGCCCGCAGTATCGACATTCCCGTCAGCGTACTGTGCGTTGAGCGTGCGCGACAGCATCTGGGCTGGAGCCCTCGCCTTTCGCTGAGCGAAGGGGTCAAGATGATGATCGCGCAGTTGCAGGCTGGCGAGCGGCACTACTCGCAACCACTCGCCTCTTAAGGGAAATCTTGCGTCGGCGCCTTTTTCGCTAGGGGCTTCAGGTTCCGCGGTTTTGTAGTTATGCGTTCCCCTCGGGCGCGGGCGCGGCGCCTAGTGGAGGCCAGTTTGATTAACGTCGACAGCACGGATTTCCAGACGAAGAAATTCGGACCGAGCGATCTTTGTATCATCTCGGAGTTCGCGCAGTTTCTTAGGCCGGACGGCGTCCTGCGCGTGCCTCCGGGCCATGTCGGCCATATTCTCTATGGTCCTTATATCGAACTGGCGACGGGCTGGTATCACGCGATCCTCGACATCGATGCGGGGCCCGGTGTCGTGTTCGACGTCTATGCTGCGGGACAGGTCTTCATAGAGCGGCCGGCAGCATCCACCGCCGTGTGGATCCACATCCGCCAGCCCGTCGAGAAACTCGAGTTCCGCTTGAGCGTGCGGGGCGGCGCCCTGACGTTCCGCGGCTTGGAACTTCGCGGCGTCGAAGCCCCGGACGCCGATCATGACCCGCAGGCCGTCGCCGTCGTGGATCTTCCAGTGTCGGCCGAGACCGTCAGAGCGCGCAAGCTGACAAAGCTCTGGAAGGCGATTCACGGTCGCTCACGCGAGGCGGTGAAGCAGCTCGTCCATGCCGTGGACGAGGCCGACCTTGCGGCCTGGAGCATGAAAACGCCTCGAGCTCGCGTCATCGAGGCGTGGAACGATGCGTCATTGACGGCGTCCGCCGCCGAGGTGGCGAACCTGGGTCTGGATATCGACGCCTTACGCGATTGCGCCAAGGACGATTTCGTTTCCGAGGCCGCTTTCGCCAGCCGCGCGGGGCAGGCCAAATTGGCGGCCGAACTGCTTCAGCATGCGGATTTCCCGGAGACGGACTTCATCAGCCCGTTCCTCCAGAGCCTCGCCCAAGGCCACGGAGCCATCCAGTTCACGGGCCTGACCGCCGGACTGGCTTTGTGCCCATGCCCGTTTACGGGCGCTGTCCTGGTTTCGCGGCACGCCGTGCCAATCGCGTGCGACGACGCCAAGCAAAGCCACATCTTCCACTATTTCGACGGCGGCACGCCGTTCTACCTGGTGGTGGGCGGTTTTGGCGGCCGCAAGGCCTACATCTATGTGCCTGACCTCGAAGTCATCCTGCAAATCGGACAGCCGCAGTTCGACTGGGGGACCCATCAGCCCTTCATCGACCTGCTACGAATCGCCGTGACACGCGACGCCCTGGCCTATTTCGACTATCTCGCTGGGGATACGCGTAAGGCTATACTGGCGGGCACGATCAATAATCTTGGGCACTATTTCTGGAACGATATTGCCGGCTTAGTTCGCCATGCGCGGGCCGGACTGCTCCAGGCGGTCAATCACGTGCTCACCTACAGATTTGCCTTCCTAGGCCCTGAATTGGGCTTGGAGGAAAGCTCTGGGCTGAAGATCGCGCGTGCGCGGGACGCGCAGGACCTGTTTCAGACGACTCTAAGCAATGGTTTCTACTGCGTCCGCCCCACCGCATTGCGGATTACCGCTGAAACGGCGGCCAAGGTTCGCAATCACGCTGAAAAACGTTTCGAGCCCGAGCAGCGGGCGCGCGTGGCGGCCGCTCGGAAATCTGACTTTTTGGTATGGTTCAACCTTCGCGCCCACAACAAGGTGTGGCTGGATCAGGTGGAAGCCGCTGTGGCCCTGGCCGAGCGGGTCACCCGCGAAGGCCATACCCTCTCGCTCGTTCTTGACGGCATGGCCGATTGCGAGGCTTTGGCCGCTGAAATTCGCGGAAGGATTCCACAAGGCGTTCTGGTGGTCGACGGCTTCGACATGCCCTTTCACCAAAGCGTCTGCTGGGCCTTTGCCTGCGACGCCTACGTAGCCACCATCGGTTCCGGCCTGACGATGACGACCTGGATCGCGGGCCGTCCAGGCGTCGCACACTCCGAACGGGCGCACATGAACCAGATGGAGTTCTGGTCGGAGGTCAGGCCGGACGTGCCCCCTCCCTTAACCGCGCCCCTTGCGGAAATCCGAGACCAAGGCGTCGGCGCCTATTGCGACTATCACATCGACCCGCCGTTCGTTGTCGAAGCACTCTGGTCGCAATTGGCCAAGCTGGCTCGGGCAAAGCAACTCGCGAACAGCGAAACGTGACTAGCACCACAAGGGTCGCCCGCGACTCGTCGTGCGCTTCAAGGCTGCTTCAATGACACTCGACATCACCGCCATCCGCGCCGCTGCCGCCCGCTTGGCCGGCCAGATCGAACGGACACCGTGCCGCTACTCCCGTACCCTATCCAAGATCACGGGCGCCGAAGTCTGGGTGAAGTTCGAGAACCTGCAGTTCACCGCCGCTTACAAGGAGCGCGGCGCGCTCAACAAGCTGATGCTGCTGTCGAACTCCGAGAAGGCCAAGGGCGTCATCGCCGCCAGCGCCGGCAACCACGCCCAGGGTCTGGCCTATCACGGCGCGCGCCTCGGCGTGCCGGTGACTATCGTCATGCCCAAGACCACGCCGTTCGTGAAGGTCCAGCACACCCGCGACTTCGGGGCCAATGTGGTGATCGAAGGCGAAACCTATGATGACGCCTCCGCCTATGCCCGCAAGCTACAGGCCGAACAGGACCTGACCTTCGTCCACCCGTTCGACGACTACGACATCATGGCCGGCCAGGGCACGATCGCCCTGGAGATGCTGGAGGATGCGCCCGACCTGGAGGTCCTGCCGGTGCCGATCGGCGGCGGCGGGCTGATCAGCGGCGTGGCCACCGCGGCCAAGGCCGTCAAGCCGGACATCCACATCATCGGCTGCGAGCCGGCCATGTATCCCTCCTTCACCGCCAAGATGCGCGGCGTCGCCGCCCATTGCGGCGGCCAGACCATCGCCGAGGGCGTGGCGGTCAAACAGGTCGGCGAGTTGACCTACGGCGTCGCCCGGCCGCTGATCGACGACGTGCTGCTGCTGGAAGAGCCGCACATCGAGCAGGCCGTGGCCCTGTACTGCAATGTCGAGAAGACCATCGCCGAGGGCGCCGGCGCGGCCTCCCTGGCGGCCCTGCTGGCCTATCCCGAACGGTTCCGCGGCAAGAAGTGCGGCCTGATCCTGTGCGGGGGCAACATCGACACCCGCCTGCTGGCCTCGGTCCTGACCCGCGAGCTTGTCCGCGCCCAGCGCCTGGTGTCCCTGCGCATCGTCGGCGACGACCGCCCAGGCCTGCTGTCCACCGTGGCCAATGTCATCGGCACGATGGGCGCCAACATCATCGAGGTGAACCACAACCGCCTGGCCCTGGACGTGCCGGCGAAGGGCGCGGAGTTCGACATCACCATCGAGACGCGCGACGCCCAGCATACCCAAGACGTCATGAACGCCCTGCGCGAGAAGGGCTACCCGCCGCGCGCGGTGTAACGCGCCGTCCTGCCGCCCGTCGGCGCTGGAACGGCGCTGGTGGGCGGCTCGGAACAATCTTCACGGGTTTGCGGTGGAGATTTCATGGACATCTTCCTGGGAACAGGGCCTTATCCCGCACAACCCAAGCTGGAGTGTGGCATGCCCGAGAATGTTACTGGAACGTCTGGTCCCGATACGATCAATACGACAGAGACCACCCAGACCGTCCAGACGTTCGGCGGCGACGACCAGGTTTGGGTGTGGGTCTCGAACGGCGACGTTCAGATGATCGACACGGGCGAGGGCGACGACTACGTCGCCATCCAACTGCCCTACAACGCCGCCCCGACCGAGATCACCCTCACCCTGGGCGGTGGGCGGGATAAGATCGAAGCCTTCCAGCTCCAGAAGCCCGTCGTCGTGACCGACTTCACGCCCGGCGCCAGCGGCGACGTCGTGGACTTCCGCTACACGCTCGACCAGTGGGTCAACGGGTGGAACGGTCACGGCAATCCCTTCCAGGCCGGCGGCTATTTCCGTCTGGTCCAGGTCGGCGCCGACACCATCCTTCAGATCGACAAGCACAACTTCGGCCAGGCCGGAACCTGGACCGACTGGATGGTGTTCAAGAACACCGTTGCGACCAGCTTCACCGCCGAGAACTTCGGCGGCGTCGCGCCCGATGGCTCAGCGCCCCCCAACCTCGTCGTGCAGGGCTCGGCCGGCGACGACGTGCTGCACGACGGCTACGGCGACGACTGGATGTACGGCGGCGCCGGTGACGACAACCTTTCGGCCGGCATGGGCGACGACAAGCTGGACGGCGGCGATGGGAACGACTGGCTCCAGGACGACTACGGCGGCGCCGATCGCCTTCTTGGCGGCGCTGGCGACGATATCCTGCAGGTGACGGCCAACAGCACGACGAACGGTCCCGCTGGACGCGAAGCCTATATCGACGGCGGCTCTGGCAATGATCGCCTCTATTATCAGACCCGGAACGACACCGGCGCGACGGCCGTCGCCCTCGGCGGAGCGGGCGACGACGTGATTTCGATCCACGGGGCGGCCACAACCACGGTCGACGCCGGCGCTGGCGCGGACCGGGTGTTCATCACCCGTTCGGGCGCCTGGACGGTCACCCTGGGCGAGGGCCGCGACGTCGTCCAGGCCTACATGCCCAAGGACACCCAGGTCACGGCGGGCACGCACATCATTCACATCACCGATTTCCAGGCCGGATCGGCGGGCGATCGGTTGGACATGCAGAGCTATGTCGACTTCACGGGCTGGAACGGCCAGAGCGACCTCGTCGCCGGCGGCTACATCTCCATCGTCCAGTCCGGCGCCGACACGGTGATCAAGCTCGCCACCAATGGCGGGACGAGCTGGAACACCACGATCGTCCTGGACAATATCCAGCTCGCCAGCCTCAACCCGTTCAACCTCGGCGGCCTCGGGCCGAACGGAATGTATGGCGGCCTCGTGAAGTTCTTCCCGACCGGGGGCTCCTTCGCGGGCGGCGACGCCGCCGACCTGCTGACCGGCTACCTTAACAGCGTCACCTTCAGCGGCGGCGACGGCGGCGACCGACTCGAGGGCGGCGACGGGAACGACACCCTGAACGGCGATGCGGGCGACGACTTCCTGTTCGGCGGACGGTCGAGCGACTTGCTCTACGGCGGGACTGGGGCCGACAGGTTGCTGGGGGAAACCGGCGCCGACCATCTTCACGGGGGCGCCGGCGGCGACATCCTGATCGGCGGCCAGGGGAGCGACCTGCTCGAAGGCGGCGCGGGCGCCGACCTGTTCGAGGGCGCGCTGGCCGATCTGGCCGGCGACGCGATCCTCGACTTCGAGCGCGGAGACGTTCTCAAGATCACGAACGTCGACCCCGCCCATTTCAGCTTCGACCGGCACGGCGCGGTGCTCACCTTCTCGACCGGCGCCACCCTGGTCCTGGCCAACAACCCGCACGGCTCCCTGATCGCGGCGGACGGCGGGTCCGGTTCGATCCTGTTGATGCTGGCCGATTCGCCCAAGGCGCAGATCGTCGCACCGTTCAACGCCGATTTCGACGGCGATGGACGCAGCGACCTGGCCTGGCGCGAGGCGGGCGGATTATTCACGACCTGGCGTTCGGCGTTGAACCATGGCGGCCTCGCCATGACGCCCAACCAGTATGTGACCAGCACGATCGATATCGACCAGCGCCTCGCGGCCGCCGCCGATTTCACCGGCGACGGCAAGTCGGATCTGTTGTGGCGCGACGCCGACGGCGCCTTCAGCGTCTGGATCTCGGGCGGCGTGGGCTTCCAGAGATTGTTGGCCGACGCCTCGGTGACGAACGACTGGGGCCTGGCCGCGACAGGGGATTTCAACGGCGACGGCAAGGCGGATCTGATCTGGCGGCACGTAAGCGGCACGTTCAGCGAATGGACGTCCAAACCCACGAGCCCGGGCGACTTCACGCGGAACGTCTATGTGAACGGCGGCGTCGACGCGTCCTGGGCGCTCCAGAGCGCCGGCGATTTCAACGGCGACGGCAAGGACGATCTGATCTGGCGCAACCCCGCCGGCGTCTTCACCCTCTGGCAGTCGACCGGGACCGGCTTCGCGGCCAACACGTTGGTCGACGATTCGGTCTCGGCCGACTGGAGCGTGGCGGCCATCGGCGACTTCAACGGCGACGGCAAGGACGATCTGATCTGGCGCCACGAGACCGGCGTCGTCAGCGAATGGCGCTCGACCGGCCATGGCTTCGACAAGAACGTCTATGTGAACGGCGGCGTCGGCGTCGACTGGACGCTGGAAAGCACCGGCGACTTCAACGGCGACGGCAAGGCCGACCTGATGTGGCGCCACGACGGCGGCACGTTCACGGTCTGGCAATCGACCGGCGACAGCTTCGCCGTCAACGCGCTGATCGACGGCACGGTGTCGTCGAACTGGTCGCTGGCGTCGTCGGACTATCTGCTGTCGTGATCGGACTCAGGGACCGGGCTCGCCCGGCCCCTCGACCTACAGCAGCCCCTTGATCATCGCCCGGGCCGCGTCGGCCAGGTCGGGGCGCTTCAGCGCCAGGGCTACGTTGGCGCGCAGCAGACCGATCTTGTCGCCGCAGTCATAGGTCTCGCCCTCGTATTCCAGGGCGTGGAAGTCCTGGCTCTCCAGCAGGGTCAGCATCGAGTCGGTCAGCTGGATCTCGCCGCCCGCGCCCTTGCCCTGCTTTTCCAGCAGGTCGAAGATTTCCGGCTGCAGGATGTAGCGGCCCGAGATGAATAGGTTCGAGGGCTCCGTACCCTTCGGCGGCTTCTCGACCATGCCGGTCATGCGGTTCAGGCGGCCGTCCTGGCCGTCCAGGGCCACGATGCCGTACTGGTGGGCCATGCCCTCGGGCGCGGGCTCGACGACGACGATGTTGCCGCCCTTCTGGTCGTAGGCTTCGATGGCCTGGGCCAGGGCCGGCTTGCTGGCCGACATCACCATGTCGGGCAGCATCACGGCGAACGGCTCGTCGCCGACGATGTCGCGGGCGCACCACACCGCGTGGCCCAGGCCCAGCGGGGCCATCTGCCGCACGAAGCTCATCTCGCCAGGCTTGGGCAGCTCGCCCAGCAGCTCTTCGAGCAGAGCGGTCTTGCCCTTGGCGGCCAGGGCGGCTTCCAGCTCGACCTGGTGGTCGAAATAGTCCTCGATCGCGCCCTTGTTGCGCCCCGTCACGAAGACGAAGTGCTCGATGCCCGCGGCGCGGCCTTCCTCGACGATGTACGACAGGATCGGCCTGTCGACGACGTTCAGCAGTTCCTTCGGGGTCGTCTTGGTGCCGGGCAGGACCCGGGTGCCGAAGCCCGCGACGGGAAGGACGGCTTTGCGGACGGGTTTCATGAAGGCCTCGTGAGCGGTCACTGGTGGGGACGGTTTCTAGGGCGCGCCGCGATCCGGCGCCACCACTGTTCTGTGACCGTCCGCGTCAAACCCAGCTCAAACCCAAGACTGCTGAAAATCGCCGCGCGGCCACGCGCGAATTGGGCTAGCACGGACGAATAGTCGCCGGAGCCCGTCGCCCCATGGTCCGCCCCCTCGGTTTCGCCCTCGCCCCCAAGCTCCTCCTCGCCGCCGTCCTCGGCGCGGCCCTGGCCCTGTCCGCCTGTGGCCCCAGCAAGAAGCAGCAGGAAAGCCTGGCCGCCGCCCAGACCTTCCTGGCCCAGAACGCCAAGCAGCCCGGCGTCGTCACCCTGGCCGACGGCCTGCAGTACAAGGTCGTGCGCTCGGGTCCGGCCGGCGGCGCGAAGCCGGCGCCCACCGACGAGGTCAAGGTCAATTACGAAGGCAAGCTGGTCGACGGCACGGTGTTCGACAGCTCCTACGAGCGCGGCGTGCCGGCCTCGTTCCCGTTGCAGGGCCTGGTGCCGGCCTGGAAGGAGGCCCTGGTCATGATGCGGCCGGGCGACGAGTGGACGCTCTATGTGCCGCCGGAACTGGGCTACGGCGCCGAGGACAAGGGCCCGATCCCGGGCAACAGCGTGATGATCTTCCGCATCGAGCTGATCGACGTCCTGCCCTCGAAGGCGCGAACGCCGCCAGCCAGGCCCGCCACCAAGGCGTCCGCATCGTAACTGTCCCTTTTTGACTTATAGGAAGAGTTGATGGCCAAGATCGAAACATTGGCGCTTTTCGAACAGCGTCGTGCAGATCCGGAGAATGCTCTTGACCTTTTCGACGGCCAGTGGATCTCGAAGATCCCTGGCTATCGACATGGCCACGCCGACCTGTTCGAAGACCATCGCATTCGCTGGCTGGGGCAGCAATGCGGCGGTTTCAAGGGCAAGTCGATCCTGGAAATGGGCCCGCTCGAAGGCGCCCATACCTTCATGATGGCGCGAGACGGGGCCTCGAACATCCTCGCCATCGAGAACAACGCCCGCGCCTATCTGAAGTGCCTCGTGGTCAAGGAAACCCTGAAATTCAACGCCGACTTTCTACTGGGCGATGGGGTGGCCTATCTCGAAGGGAATGACCATTCCTTCGATTTTCTGCTCTGTTCCGGTGTGATCTATCACATGACCGATCCGCTTCGACTGCTGAGCGCCATGGCGGCGCGGGCGCCGCGGCTGGGAATCTGGACGCACTTCTATGATGGTGAGCTGATGAACTCGGGCGGCCACCTGGCTCGGCATTTCGCGCCCGAGCCGGAGCGCGTCAGCTTTCACGGCCGGGAGTTCGATCTCTGGCCGCAATATTACGAGGAGGCCCTCGACCGGCCCGACTTCGCGGGCGGCATGGAGGAAAGCAGTCGCTGGCTGACACGAGACGGCCTGCTCTCGGCGCTCGAGATCCTGGGTTATAAGGTGACCGTGGGCGCTGAATACGCCACGCCCTCGCCAGGTCCCTCGATCACGTTGTATTGCGAGCGCGGCGACGAATAGGACGGGCGAGCCTCCCATATCGAGCCGTCGGCGGTCTCCATCGCAGGCTCGCCGATCGCGGTAGGCGAACCGTCAATGCCGCGCTAAGCTGGCGCCATGTTATCTTCTGAAGCGCTCGCGCTCCGCGCGGTCGATCTGCTGGGTCGACTGGTGGCGTTCGACACCACCTCGCGACGATCCAACCTGGCCTTGATCGAATGGGTCGAAACCTATCTCGCCAAGTTTGGTATCGCGTCGCGACGGGTTCCCAACCACGACGGAACCAAGAGCAACCTGCTGGCCAGCATCGGTCCGGCGACCCCAGGCGGCGTCGTGCTGTCGGGCCATACCGACGTGGTGCCGGTCGACGGCCAACCCTGGACAAGCGATCCGTTCGTCCTGGCCACGCGCGACGGCCGGCTCTACGGCCGGGGAACCTGCGACATGAAGGGCTTCCTCGCCCTGGCCCTGGCCGCCGTCCCCGACCTGGTCAAGGCCCCCCTCGGCCGCCCCGTCCACCTGGCCTTCTCCTATGACGAGGAGATCGGTTGCCTGGGCGCGCCGGACATGATCGCGGTGATCGCCAACGAGCTGCCTTGCCCGGCGCTGGTCGTGGTGGGTGAACCCACCAACATGGTCGCCGTGCACGGTCACAAGGGTATCGCCAGCTTCCGCGTCACCGTCACCGGCCGCGAAGCTCATTCCAGCCTGACCCACCTGGGAGTCTCGGCCAATATGGTCGCCGTCAAGCTCATGAGCCACTTGGTCAACCTAGCGGAGCAGTTGGAGCGAGAGGCCGATCCCACCTCGCCGTTCATCCCCAAGGGCGCGACCCTGACCATCGGCCAAGTGACCGGCGGCACGGCGGTCAACATACTGGCTCGGGAATGCGTGTTTGTCTTCGACCTGCGCACACCGTCCGGCCTGGACGCCCAAGCGCTCCTGGCCGATTTTTTCGCCTTGGCCCAAGCCCTGGACTCCGAGATCAAGGCCAGGGCCCCCGAGGGCGGAGTGGTGGTCGAGACCCGCTCCATGACCCCGCCCTTCGCACCCGAAGAGAACGGCGCGGCCGAGGCCTTCGCCCGGCGCATCGCCGGCGACAATGGCCCGCCTCGTGTCGTTCCCTACGCCGCCGAGGCTGGCCAGTTCCAGCGCGCGGGCTTCTCCACCGTCATCTGCGGTCCAGGCTCTATCGACCAAGCCCACCAGCCAGACGAGTTTGTCGAAGTCGCCCAGATGGAACGCGGCGCAGCTTTCATGCGCCGGCTGATTGAAGACCTTTCCATCGGCGGATAACCACTCGTCGGCCAAGGAACGCCACCGGATCAAGGGCCATTATCCGCAGGATGCTGGCCGACCCTGCTTTGCGATCGGCCTGGATCGCGCGTCGTGACTCCAGGATCGAGCTTAGATCGTCGCGCGCAAACGCCGCCCGGATTCCTCGGATCACCGCCTTGGCGTCGCCGCGACGTAGATGGAGCAAAAGCAACCCGGCGGTCACCGCCACATGAAGCGGCAGGGTCAGCCATAACATCAACGGCGGCGTGTTCTTCAGGAACGTCCAGATGCGGTTTCGCGAACCATGAAAGAGCGCGAAGTCCGAGCGCACCCCCGTACTCGCCGAGCCGACGTGCTCCACGCGAGCCTCCGGGATCAGCAGCGTGCGCTCGCCAGCCAGCCGCATGCGATAGCCCAGATCGACGTCCTCGCAGTAGCAGAAGAACCGGTCGTCGAAGCCGCCCAGACGAAGAAATATCCGGCGGTCGATCAGGGTCGCCGCCCCGCAGGCCGAAAACACCTCTCCCTCGAGCATGTCCTTGGGCAGACGGCGACGGTAGCCGCCGCGGAAGGGAATTCCCGCCGAGGTCATGACGTCGCCAGCGCCGTCCATCAGGCCCGGCTCGTCGGCCACCATCTGCAATGACGCAAAGCAGGACACATCGGCATGACGCGCGGCGGCGGCGACCAGCATCTCCAGCCAACGCGGATCGGGATAGGCGTCGGGATTGAGCAACGCCAGCCAACGTCCGCGGGCGTGTCGGGCCGCCAGATTATTGCCCGCCGCGAAACCTAGATTGCCGCCCGGCTCGATCAATTGAACCGCGCTATTGGCCGCCGCCTTCTGGGGGGCCCCGTCGACCGACGCATTATCGATCAGAATGATCTCGAAATCCCGGAAGGTCTGCGCCTCAAGACCCGCTAGACAGCGCGCCAGGGTGGGCCCGCTCTGATAGGCGACGATCAGTACGCTGATTAGCGGGCTGGCCTCCTTGGCGGGCTTGCCAATCTCATTCGAGCGGGCCATGCGTGGTCTGTTTCCCAGTTGAGGTTGGATTATGGGCATTGCATCTCTAGCCGTTCCGGAGGTCCTGCTTATCACACCGGCGGATCACGGCGATAAGCGGGGCTTGGCCCGAACCAATCTTGCCCTTTCTTTCCAATCTACGGCCCGATCGTGAAACAGCTCCAATTCGGCGAACCCTTCGCGCAATCCGCTCGCGTCAGCGAGGGAGTGTTTATTCACTTCGCGAACATTTCGCTGGCCAACAAGTACTTCTACATGTCGACGCCGAAGGTCGCGTCGTCATCCCTGTTGATGACCCTGCAAAGGGTTGAGCGTGACGATCCGGCGTTCAGTCACACACCAATCTCCAACGTCCACACTCGAGCGCTTTCACCCCTGTTCACGCCCTATCAGGTCGAGGATTTCTGGAGAACGCTTGACCGAGACTTGTTCAAATTCTGCATCGTGCGCGACCCCTTTGAACGGGCGATCTCAGCCTATCTCGACAAGGTGCTGCCGCCCCAGGGCGGGCTTGGCGGGCGCGTCGCCACGCGTCTCGGCGTTCCCGAACCTGTGAGCTTTGAATCCTTCCTGGAAATGATCGCCCTGGAAGACCCCGTCGAGCGCGACCCACACTACGCCGTTCAGCATGACCACCTGTGTTGCGATCATATTCAGTATGATCTTGTCGGTCGTTTCGAGGATCTGGAACGCGCCTTTGCGGACATCAGTGCGGGCATCGGTATAGATATTTCCAGATTTTCAGCCCGAATAGATCATCACTTTACAGGCGAAAAGGACCTCCGGAAATTCCTGACACCCCGGGCGCTTGAACTTATGCGTCAAATCTATCGTCAAGATTTCGATACCTTTGAATATCCAGATCAAGCGTTCTAAAGCACATCGGGCGGTTCCGTGGCGCGGGTCCACGCCAACACCGCCATCCCTTGGCGGATTAGGATCCGCCGAAGTCCCGTCGCCAAGCGGCCAAGATGGACCTGGAACCCGCTCCCCCCGGCGGCCCGGCGGCCTCATCGATCGTCCGAACGCGTCGTTGAGATAAACCCAAGATGGCATTAGACTAAGACGGAATCGTCGTCCTTCGAAGGAAGTTAGGGTGAGAATACTCAATAATGAGAAATGATCAGCCGCCCATCGATCCTGATAGCAAAAAAACAATAGTAAAGAGCGCCCAAAAACCGACACCCTGTAGCGTAGAAAAAGTTTCCTCGTGCGCTTGCGACTTGATAAATAGAGAAGAAGTTGGGTCGATATATAACTATCGCATGGCGTTTCGAAACAGTGGGTTGATTTTTATTGAAGTGCCCAAATGCCTTTCGACATCTATCAAGGTGTCGATGTTCATGCGGGAATACAACCTCCCGCAGTGGGCCGCCAACATCCTGACCGACAGCGCCAAACGAGACGTTCTGTATCCTCGCAGCATCGTGACGCCGGCTGATCTCGTGGATCCGAAGCTGGTGAAGTTCGCCTTTATCAGAAACCCGTGGGCGCGCATGGCGTCGGCCTATGGCAATGTCGGCGGCTCACGGCATGTCGCCGATCAATATTCGTTCGAGGCTCTTATCGAGAGCTTGCCCGAACGCCACGCCACGCCGGTGGCGGACCAGGAAAACGCTCACTTCAAACCCGCCAGCTATTTTCTGCCGCGCGACGCCGCGGGACAGTGTCGCGTCGATATTCTCGGCCGCGTTGAAACCTGCCAGAGAGACTGGAGGCACATCACCGACACCGTCCGCATTCTGCCCTTTGACTTGCCGCACTACAATCCGGCCGACGTTCCGACGGACTATCGTTCTGTCTACACGGCCAGGACGCGAAACATCGTTGGCGACCTGTTCGCTGAAGATATCCAGTTAGGAAATTACGATTTCTAGAGCAGGCCGCGCGACATGGGATTCGCGCAGCTCGCCCCAGGTTCTGCTTTCGCCTAGCGATTCGCGAGCTTGGAGCGGAGGGCCGGTGCGAGCGTGTAGGCTTGGCTGAATACGGGTGCGAAGGGAGGGTCGTCCCGCGTCTCGTAATGGACACGGAATGCGTCCGCGGCAAAATCGCGGTCGCGCCACAGTCCCAGGTAGATATCGCGATAAGCGCCGAACGCCTCCGCTGAGATTCGCGGATAAGCGCGATGCTCCGGGTTTTCGATGGCGATGTCGGGGAATTTGACAACCTGCCGAGGATAGAGCGCGCCCGCCAGGTGAATGACGAAGAACTGGCTCAACCACCAAGTCGCGGCGTCGTAGGTCGCGATGTAGGGCAGAAGAACCTGGTCTTCGACGACATCGCGGTGGAACGCGTTGACGATGGCGTCGAAGTCATAGACCGCGTGGATTTCCCGATGGTCATGGGGATGAGGGTGAGACGGAAGGCCGACCGCGGGCCGCCATCGCGTCAAGGCCTCTTCCAGAGCGTCCCACGAACCGCGAGTGAAGACCACGTCGTCATCGCAGAAGATGAAGTAGTCATAGTCCCGGCCCGCGGCTCGCGCCGCTTGCAGCAGGGCGTTGCGGCCTTCGGTCCAGGTGCTGCCCGGAAGATGGATGGCGCCCGGCTGCGGATCGCGGAAGGTGAGGTGGTGGACGTCCACGTTCGTCCGCCCCACAAGCTCACGAAAGACGCGCGGCAGAACCCCTTCCGTCTGAACCAGATAGGCGAAAAGCATGGGAGGCTCGCTTCCCGTGATCTGGGCTCAGAGGTTCGCGTTGCGGGCGATCAGCTGCGACAACGTCCGGTCGCTGCTGAACGTATCGCTATGGCGGCCCTCTTCAAACTTCCAGAACTCGTAGTGGTCCAGGTCGCTCTGCGGCGTCAGGCTGAACATGTTGGTCCTGCCGATCGCGCTTGCGAACATGCCGAAGATCGAGGTGCTTTGGGAGAACATGAAGGCGCAGCGCGACATCAGGATTTGATCGACGACGGCGTCCTGAACCGCGACGTGGTCGCTGGTGTTGTCGATCGAATCCTTGTCGTTGGTGATCACATAGCCTGGAAACTCACGCTTGAGCGAAGCTTCCGTCTCGAAGCTGTTGGTGCACAGCAACACATGCTCGAACTGCGGCATCGATGAGCGCAGGTCGCTGATCAGGTTCGAAAATACCTGCTCGCCAAGTTTGAACTTGGCTTGCTCTTGCTCTGCGAAGGCACCGCTGGGATAGGGCCGGCGGATATGCAGGCCGATAACCTTCTTGAAATCGGTGCCCTGGTGCCTCTCCAACTTTTCCCGGATGGACGGGTGCAGCACGAAGCGCCGGAAGATCGCACCCAATTCCGCATGGGTGGGCGTGATCCCATCGCTGGCCTCGAACGGCGTGATCGAATGGATGTTCGCGTTCTGGGGAAGCGCCTCGAGCGGCAAGACCGACGCGCCAGCCGGGTCTTCGGCGTAAAATGTGAAGGTTTCGGCCCGTTCGCCAAAATCGTCGCCATCGACTCGCGCGAAGCCGCTGGCCTCGATGTCGATGATGTCGGACAGGTGCGACGCGCAGTGCTGGTTGGGACCCCACCACGCCAATGCGCGACGACCAGAGCGCTCGGCCGTATGCATGACGCCCAGCAGGCCGATCATGCGGTTCATGAAGCCGCCCTGATTGCAGTTGATCAGCGCGCTCGAGACGCTCCGCGAGGTGCTGAGGTCGAAAAGACGCGGCTCGCCGACCACGCCGACCACGGGCTGATAGGGCCAAAAAGCCAAAATCTTGACCGAAGATCCCTCGAAGGGCGAATCTGGCGCCCGCAGAACGTCGACGCGGACGGAGATCGGCCCGCCGTCGGAATAAAAGCCCATGTGCGCGGGTTGCCGCTGCTCAACGACGAACATCTTCGAAACGGTCCGCTCGCCCTGGACCAGGGTGATGATCACTGTCGCCGGGCGTGTCCAAGTCTCGGAGTTCAGCATGATCTCCGAGCGCAGATAGATGTAGCCCTCGCCCAGGTGAATATCGCGCCAGGTCTTGATCGCCGGCCCATCGGGAGCAGTATGAAAGACACTGTCATCGCGAAGTGGGTCGGGCGAGATCACACACCATTCATTGAGGTGATCGACCTGACCTTGCTCGAAGGAATGAAGGTTGGCCAAACAGTAGTCTTCGCCGGAAGAGGACGCCCAAACAAGCTTCACGGGCTGGTCGGGAACTGCACGCCAAGCTTCGACGATGCCCTGCTCATCGCCTTGCTGTCGAATTACGGCCTGCCTCATTAGTCGAGCATCTCCTACGTGGGCCGCAGCTAGCATGAGGGGTCCGTTCTTGGCAACGAGGGTCGGACCGCGCCAGGACGCACAAGATCGACCCTCTTCGGCCTAGCTCGCCCACTTTAGGACCACGTGTCGGTGGCAAGGGGCTCGCTTGAGCGACGCAATTGTATTAGGCACCCGTCAAGCATCGACGCGGCCTTGGGAGATAGCATGAGCGTTGCAAGTAACGGCAAAGTCGCGTTGATTACCGGCGTGACCGGCCAGGATGGGGCCTATCTATCGGAGCTCTTGCTTTCGAAGGGCTATACGGTGCACGGGGTGAAGCGGCGCTCGTCGTCGTTCAACACCGGACGGATCGAGCACCTCTACCAGGATCCGCACGAAAAGGATCCGCGCTTCATCCTTCACTATGGCGACATGACCGACAGCACGAACCTGATCCGGATCGTGCAGCAGACCCAGCCGGACGAGATCTACAACCTGGCGGCCCAGAGCCACGTGGCGGTCAGCTTCGAGACCCCGGAATATACTGGCAACGCCGACGCCGTAGGCACGCTGCGCCTGCTGGAGGCCATTCGGATCCTGGGCCTGGAGAAAAAGACCAAGTTCTACCAGGCCTCGACCTCGGAACTGTACGGCCTGGTGCAGGAGGTGCCCCAGAGCGAGAAGACCCCGTTCTATCCGCGCAGCCCCTACGCCGCGGCCAAGCTGTACGGCTACTGGATCGTGGTGAACTATCGCGAAGCCTATGGCATCCACGCCAGTAACGGCATCCTGTTCAATCACGAGAGCCCGCTGCGCGGCGAGACCTTTGTCACGCGCAAGATCACCCGCGCGGTTGCGGCCATCAAACAGGGCTTTCAGGAGAAGCTCTATCTCGGCAACCTGGACGCCAAGCGCGATTGGGGCCATGCCCGGGAATATGTTCGCGGCATGTGGTTGATGCTGCAGCAGGAACAAGGCGACGATTACGTGCTGGCCACCGGCGAAACGACGATCGTTCGCGACTTCGTCACCAAAGCCTTCTTCGAAACCGGCGTCTCGATTCGCTGGTCAGGGGAGGGGATCGAGGAAAAGGGAATCTGCACGGAAACCGGCAAGGTCCTGGTTGAGGTCGATCCCCGCTATTTCCGCCCTACGGAGGTGGAACTGCTGATCGGCGATCCGACCAAGGCGAAAGAAAAGCTCGGCTGGGTCCACGAAACCAAGTGGGAACAGCTGTGCGCCGAGATGGTCGCCGCCGACATGATCACGGTCGCCCGGGAGCAGCGCCGCAATGCCGAATGAGGTGATCTTTCCCCTTGAGGGCAAGCGCATCTGGGTGGCCGGTCATCGCGGCATGGTCGGCTCGGCCATCGTCCGGCGACTGGTCTCGGAAAGGTGCGAGGTGATCACGGCCGGGCGCGAGGTCGTTGATCTCAAGCGCCAGGATCAGGTCGAGGCTTGGATGGCGCGGGAAAAGCCCGACGCCATCTTCCTGGCCGCGGCTAAGGTCGGCGGCATCATGGCCAACGACAGCTATCCGGCCGACTTCCTGTACGACAACCTGATGATCGAGACGAACATCATCCAGGCCGCCCACGCCAACGGCGTGGCCAAGCTGCTATTCCTGGGCTCGTCATGCATCTATCCCAAGTTCGCCCAGCAGCCGATCCGCGAAGACAGCCTGCTGACCGGCGCGCTGGAACCGACCAACGAGTGGTACGCGATCGCCAAGATCGCCGGCATCAAGCTGGCCCAGGCCTATAGAAAGCAGCATGGCGCCGACTTCATCAGCGCCATGCCCACCAACCTCTATGGCCAGGGCGACAACTTCGATCTCAACTCCAGCCACGTCATGCCCGCCCTGATCCGCAAGGCCCACGAGGCCAAGCTGGCCGGCGCCGACAACATCACGATCTGGGGCACCGGCACGCCTCGACGCGAGTTCCTCAACGCCGACGATTGCGCCGACGCCTGCGTCTTCCTGATGAAGGCCTATTCGGGCTCCGAGCACGTCAATGTCGGCTCGGGCGACGACATCACGATCCTGGAGCTGGCGCAGCTGGTCTGCGATGTCGTTGGATTTGGGGGCGGCGTCGTTACCGATCCGTCCAAGCCGGACGGCACGCCCCGCAAGCTGATGAGCGCCGACAAGCTTCGCGGGATGGGATGGGAACCCTCGATCGCGCTTCGCGACGGCATCGCCGACGCCTATAGGTGGTTCCTGGCCGCCCAGGCCTAGGCCAAGGCCGCGCGCCACTCATCGAGGATAGCGGGCGCGACCTCGGCGCTGGCGACCGCGAGGCTCTCGAGCCGCTTGGGCGCCAGCCGCCACGCCGCCCACGCGGCCGCGCCGCGCACCACCGGCGAAGGATCGGTTAGCCGCGGCTCGACCGCCGCCATCAGCGCGGCGTCGCCGCTGTTGCCGATCGCATAGAGCACGTTGCGCACGAAGCGGTCGCGGCCGATGCGCTTGACGGGGCTCTTGCTGAACAGGGCTCGAAAGGCCGGGTCGTCCAACCCGGCCAACTCCGCCAGCGACGGGCCCTTGAGGGTCTCGCGGGCGTGGAAGGCCATCTCGGCCGACAGGCTGGCGAACTTGTTCCACGGACAAACGGCCAGGCAGTCGTCGCAGCCATAGATGCGGTTGCCCAGGGCTTGCCGGAACTCGACCGGGATCGGCCCCGACAGCTCTATGGTCAGGTACGAGATGCAGCGCCGCGCGTCCAACCGATGCGGCGCCGGGAAGGCCCCCGTCGGGCAGATGTCGAGACACGCGCGGCACGTGCCGCAATGGTCGCGCTCGGGCGGGTCGGCCGGCAGGTCCAGGGTGGTCAGCACGCTGCCCAGGAACAGCCACGAGCCGAACTGGCGCGAGACCAGGTTGGTGTGCTTGCCCTGCCAGCCCAGGCCCGCGCGTTGGGCCAGGGGCTTTTCCATCAGCGGCGCGGTGTCGACGAACACCTTCACCTCGCCGCCGAACCGGCCGTGCATCCAGCGGGCCAGGGCCTTCAACCGCTTCTTGATCACCTCGTGATAGTCGTCGCCCTGGGCGTAGACGCTGATCGCCGCGCGCGAGCCGTCCTCAAGCGCCAGCAGCGGGTCATGCGCGGGGCCGTAATTGACGCCCAGCACCACCGCCGTCTTCGCGTCGGTCCACATGGCCGTGGGGTGGGCGCGCCGGTCCAGCGTCTCCTCCATCCAGCCCATGGCCCCGTGGAAGCCTTCGGCCACGAACTCGCGCAGCCAGCCGCCGTTGGGCCAGGCGTCCGAGGCGCTGGCGAAACCGCACGCATCGAAGCCCAACCGCAGGGCCTCTGCGCGGATTTCGTCCCTCAGCGCGACGTTGGGATGATCAGAAATCGAGATCGTCATAGTGCGCGACCGGCGCCAGGCCCGGCCAGCGATCGGCCAGGATGGGTCGGAAGGCGGGCCTGGACTTCAACTTCATGTACCAGGTCTTGGTCGTCGGGAAGTCCTTCCACGGCACGTCGCCGAAATAGTCGATCACCGACAGGTGGGCGGCGGCGGCGAAGTCGGCCAGGCTCATCCGCCGGCCGGCCAGCCAGTCGCGGGTGTTCAGCAGGCCCTCGACATAGTCCAGGTGCGCACGCAGGGCGTCGCGGCCCCGGCGCAGCGACGACAGGTCCGGCGCGCCCAGCCGCAGCAGGCGCTTCTCCATCTTCTCGTGCAGCAGGAAGCCGTTGACCTCGTTGTCGAACTTGCGGTCGAACCATTGCAGCAGGCGGCGCGCCTCGGCCCGCTCGCCCGGCTCGCGGCCCAGCAGGGCCGGCTCGGGCTCCTGCTCCTCGATGTGCTCGAGGATGGCGCGGGTCTCGGCGACCACGGTGGTGCGCTGATGCCGGGTCTCGACCAGCACCGGCGGCACGCCCGACGGGTTGAGCTTGAGGAACTCCTCCGGCCCTTCCCAGTAGCGCACCTGCACCTCGACGAACGGCAGGCGCTTCTCGCCCAGGGCGAGACGCACCTGGCGCGAGGCCGGGTCCAGGGGGAAGTGGTGAAGGGTTCGTTCGACGCTCATGCCCACGCGCATTCAGGCTGCATCGTTCGATCGATGCGCCGTTTTGTTTAACAAGAACTTGCCGAACGCCGGTCATCGTCCGACTTCGGGGCTGAATTAAGGGAATTCGTAAGGTTTGTCGGCGCCCGGCCCGATCGAGCCGATCGATCAGGCCTTGGCGTTCATCCGGCCGATCAGGTTGGTGGTGCTCTGGCCCGCCTTCAGCTGCGCCAGCACCACCTTGCCGCCATAGCCCAGCACGACGTCGGAGCCGACCACGGTCGCGACCGTATAGTCGGCGCCCTTGACCAGCACGTCGGGGCGGAAGGCCCGGATCAGGTTCAGCGGGGTCTGCTCGTCGAACAGCACCACCAGGTCCACCGCCGACAGCGAGGCCAGCACCGTGGCCCGGCCGGTCTCCTTCTGCACCGGCCGGGTCGGACCCTTCAGGCGCTGCACCGAGGCGTCGGTGTTGAGGCCGACGATCAGCCGGTCGCAGGCCGCTTTCGCCTGGGCCAGCAGCGAGACGTGGCCCGGATGCAGCAGGTCGAAGCAGCCGTTGGTGAAGCCCACCTTCAGGCCCCGCGCCCGCCAGCCGGCGACGACGGCCAGCGCGCCGTCCAGGTCGGCGATCTTGTCGGCGACCGGATCGGCGTGCTCGCCATGGGCCAGGCCGACCAGCTCGTCGGCGGTGACCACGTCGGTGCCCAGCTTGGCCACCACCAGGCCGGCCGCCAGGTTGGCCAGTCGGGCCGCGTCCAGCGGACTCGCGCCCCTCGCCAGCGCCAGCGCCAGGGTCGCGGCCACGGTGTCGCCGGCCCCCGAGACGTCGAACACCTCCAGGGCCGTGGCCGGCAGGTGGACGCTCGCCTCGCCACGCACCGCCAGGGTCATGCCCGCCCCGCCCCGGGTGATCAGGGCGGCGCCCAGGTTGGGCGCGGCGGCCAGGATGGCGTCGGCGGCCTCGGCGGCGGCCTCGTCGCCGGCCCCGGTCACGCCGGTGGCCTCGGCGGCCTCGCGGCGGTTCGGCTTGATCAAGGTCGCGCCGTCGTAACGCGAAAGGTCGCGATCCTTGGGATCGACGATCACCGGCTTGCCGGCGGCGTTGGCGGCGGCGATGGCGGCGCGCAGCACCAGCGGCGTCAGCACGCCCTTGGCGTAGTCGGACAGCACCACCACGTCGACCTCGCGCAGGTGGGCGTTGAACGCGGCCAGCAGGGCCTGGCCGTCGGCCTCGCCCCGGTCCTCGCGGTCGGCGCGCAGCATCTGGTGCGAGCCGGAGATGTAGCGGGTCTTCTCGGTGGTGCGGCGACGGGCGTCGATGATCAGGGCCGAGTCGAGGCTCGGCTCGCGGTCGATCAGGCCCGTCAACACCCGGCCGGCGTCGTCGTCGCCGACCACGCCCACCAGCACCGCCCGGCCGCCCAGGGCCGCGACGTTGCGGGCCACATTGCCGGCCCCGCCCAGCATCACCGTCTCGCGCTCGACGGCGATCACCGGAACCGGCGCCTCGGGCGAGATGCGGTCGACGGCCCCATAGACGAAGCGGTCCAGCATCACGTCGCCCAGCACCAGCACGGTGGCGCCCGAAAAGGCTCGCGGCAGCTTGGCCAGGGTGTCGTCCATCGGGTCGGTCGCTCTAAACGTCGGAAGAAGCGCCATTTGGCCCCGTCGCACGCGGTCGGCAAGCCCGGCGATGCGCGTTCAGCGCGGCGGCGCCTCGCCGAACGCCCCGCCATGCGGCTCGGCCATGCCGCGCGGATCGGGGTGGAGCAGGATGTCGGCGGCCGGAAACGCCTCCAGGACCCGGTTCTCGGCCGCGACCATCACAGCGTGGGCGACGCTCAGGACCAGCGTCGGATCCAGGTCCATGTGGGCCTGGACGTGCATGTAGGGCCCCGAGGCGCGCGTGCGCACCTGATGGACGCCCAGCACCCTGGGATCGGCGGTCAGCAGGGCGATGATCCGCTCGCGATCCTCCAGCGGCAGCTCGTGGTCCATCAGCTGGTGGGACGCCTCGCGGAACACGCCGATCGCGCCCCACAGCAGCCACAGCGCCACGATCAGGCCGGCGGCGGCGTCCACCCAGGCCAGGTGCAGCAGGCTGGCCGCGCCGACGCCGACCAGCGACACGGCGTTCGAGGCCAGGTCGGCGGCGTAGTGGGCGCGGTCGCCCGACACCGCCACCGAGCGCGTCTTCCGGGTCACCTCGGTCTGGGCCCGGATCAGCATCAGGGTCAGGACGATCGAGGCGGCCATCACCCCCACGCCCAAGGCGCCGTGTTCGGGCGGCTCGGTGCGGGCGAAGGCGCGGACGGCTTCCTGGCCGATCAGGGCCGCCGAGGCGAACACCAGGCCGGCCTGGGTCAGGCTGGCGAACGCCTCGGCCTTGCCGTGGCCGAACCGGTGTTCGGCGTCGGGCGGCTCGGCGGCGTAGCGCACGGCGTAGAAGGTGATCAGCGAGGCGATCAGGTCCAGGCCGCTGTCGGCCAGCGAGGCCAGCATGGCCACCGAATGGCCGGCCAGCCAGGCCGCGCCCTTGATCACGATCAGCACGGCCGCGCAGGCGACCGACAGGGTCGTGACCCGGCGGGTCAGCACCAGGGACTCGGCGGCGGTCAGGGCGGGGGCGGAGGTCGACATTTCGTCTGTGTAGCAAGGGCGGCGATGCGCCCCCAGCGAGAACGACTCGCGCCTTCCTCCCCCGTGAAACGGGGGAGGTGGCCGCGCAGCGGACGGAGGGGGCCTGGCCGCCGCACGCCCCCCCTCCGCCACGATGCGTATTCGCATCGCGCCGCCTCCCCCGCAATGCGGAGGAGGAGAGCCTAGGCCGCCGCCTTGGTCCTCGGCCCGACATAGACCGATTGCGGCCGCACCAGCTTGCCCGTCGCAAGCTGCTCCCGCGCGTGGGCGATCCAGCCGGCCGTGCGGCCCATGGCGAACACGCAGGTGAAGCTGGCCGGCGGCAGGCCCAGGGCCTCCAGCAGCACGGCGGTGTAGAATTCGACATTAGTGTCCAGCGGCCGGCCGGGCTTGTGGTCGCGCAGGATCCGCAGGGCGGCCTGTTCCACCGCCTCGGCGAAGGCCAGGCGGCCGGGCACGGTCGTCGAGGCCAAATTAGTCTGAGATTGGGCCAGCTGGCGGATCGCGGCCTTCAGGGCGTCGGCGCGTGGATCGCGGACCCGGTAGATGCGGTGGCCGAAGCCCATCAGCCGGTCGCCCCGCGCCAGGGCCGCCAGGATCCAGGCCTGGGCGTTGTCGGGCGTCCCGATGGCGTCCAGCATCTCGATCACCGGCCCGGGCGCGCCGCCGTGCAGCGGGCCCTTCAGGGCCGAGAGCCCGGCCAGCACCGCCGAGGTCAGGCCGGCGCGGGTGGAGGCCACCACCCGGGCGGCGAAGGTCGAGGCGTTCAGGCCATGGTCGCAGACCGTGACCAGATAGGCGTCCAACGCCCGGGCCTCGCCGTCCGTGGCCGGAACGCCGCGCGTCATCGCCAGCACGTCGGCGGCGTGCGACAGGGCCGGGTCCGGGGCGACCGGCGACTGGCCGGCGGCGACCCGCAGCACGGCGGGGGTGAAGACCGCCGGGGCGGCGATCAGCACCAGGGCCGTGTCGAGGCCGTCGCCGTCCGGCAGGCGGGCGATCAGGGCGCGGACGGCCTCGACCGGATCGCGCCGGGCCAGGCCCTCGTCCAGGGCGGCGATCTCGGCGAAGGCGCGGACCCGGGCCGCCCCGAGCGCCGGGGCCAGGTCCGACGGCATGGCGTCGAAGAAGCCGTCCAGCAACAGGTGGGCGACGTCCTCGAACCCGGCGCGATGGGCCAGGTCCTCGACGGCGTAGCCCCGGATGGTCAGGCGGCCGGCCAGGCCGTCGACGTCGGAGAGCACGGTATGAGCGGCCACGACGCCTTCGAGGCTTTCGGGGACCGCGACGGAAGGACCTTGCGACATGGATTTAGGTCTCCTTTCGCCGCCAATCCACGCCCCTAGTGCTTGATCGTCAATCTTGATCAATATAATCAATATAAATGGCCGAATGGATCGACACGGAACAAGCGATGGCGGCGCTGGGAGTGCGGGCCCAGACGCTGTACGCCTATGTCAGCCGGGGCCGGGTAGGCGCGGCCGCCCATCCCGACGATCCGCGCCGCAGCCTCTATCGAGCCTCCGATGTGGCGGCGCTAGCGGCGAAGAAGGCTCGCGGCCGGCGCGCCGCCGACGTGGCGGCCGAGGCCATCGCCTGGGGCGAGCCGGTGCTGCCCTCGGCGATCACCACGATCATCGAGGGTCGCCTCTATTATCGTGGCCAGGACGCCGTGGACCTGACCCGCATGCACGGCCTGGAGCAGGTCGCCCGCCTGCTGCGCGGCGGCCACGGCGCGCCATTGACGGGTCCCGAACCGAAGAAGCCGAAGAAGGGCGAGACGCCCCGCGCCCGACTGTTCTCGACCCTGGCCGCCCGCGCCGGGATCGACCCGCCGGCCCGGGGCCGCGCGCCCCTGGCCCTGGCCATGGAGGCGGCCGGCCTGCTGGAGGCCGCCGCCGACGCCGTGGCCGGGTCGATCGGCGCGGGTCCGATCCACCAGCGCCTGGCCGAGGCCTGGGGCCTGGACGCGTCCGGCGCCGATCTGGTCCGCCGGGCCTTGGTGCTGCTGGCCGACCACGAGTTGAACGCCTCGACCTTCGCGGTGCGGGTCGCGGCCTCGACCGGATCGTCGCTGGCGGCGGCGTCCCTGGCCGGGCTGGCGGCGCTGGCGGGACCGCTGCACGGCGGCATGGCCGCACGGGTGGAGATGTTCGTCGACGAGGCCGAACGGCGTGGACCGGTCAGGGCGGTGGCCGAACGCCTGGCCCAGGGTTCGGCCATGCCCGGCTTCGGCCACCCGCTCTATCCCGACGGCGACCCCCGAGCCGCGGCCCTGCTCGACGCGTTCGAAGTTCCGCCCCCGCTGGAGGCGTTGCGCCGCGAGACCGAGGCGGCCACGGGCTTGGCCCCCAATATCGACTTCGCCTTGGTGGCCCTGGCCCGGACCCTGGCCCTGCCGGCGGACGCGCCCTTCAGCCTGTTCGCCGTGGGCCGCATGGCGGGCTGGCACGCCCATGCCATCGAACAATTGCAGACGGGGCGCCTGATCCGCCCCAGGGCGCGCTATGTGGGCCAGAGGCCGAACGCGCCCGGCGCATGAGCCCAGTTTCGATCCACGCGCGCCCGGAAACGGCCACGATCGCATCCATGCAATCTCAGATCGAAATATAGCCCCTAATTCAACCTTCTAGCTTTTCTACTATTGATGTAGCTTGGCCAAGCCTGAACGCATGCGTTTTGGCTAAAAGGGGCAGGAACAATGAAAAACCTCATGATATTGGTCGGCGCCGTTCTGGCGCTCGCGGCTTCTCCCGGCGTGGTGAGCGCCCAGGCAACGCGAACCTGGGTGTCCGGCGTGGGCGATGACGTCAACCCATGTAGCCGCACCGCGCCGTGCAAGACGTTCGCCGGGGCGATTTCCAAAACCGCGGCCGGTGGTGAAATCAACGTGCTGGATCCCGGGGGCTTCGGCACCGTCACGATCACTAAATCGATCACCATCGGCACCGATCCCGCCATGGGCGGCATTCTGAACGCCGCCAGCAACGGGGTCATCGTCAACGCGGCGGCTACCGATGTCGTAACGTTGCGTGGACTGGTGATCTCGGCTCCCGCCGGCGCCTCAACCGGACTCAACGGCGTCCGCATCCTGAACGCCGCCACCGTCAACATCGAGAACAGCTACATCTACGGCAACCGGGCCTTAGCGCCGAACGGCAACGGCATCGTCGTGCAAAACACCTCGGGCACCGTGCGGCTCAACGTCACCGACACCCTGGTGTCGGAGAACGGCAGCGCCTCGACGGACGGGGGCGGCATCGTCGTGATTCCGACGGGCACGGGCGGGGCGATCGTCAATCTCGAGCGCGTCATCGCCATCGACAACTCGCGGGGCGTTCGCCTCGACGCCTCGGGCACTTCGGGATCGGTCAAAACCACCATCACCAACAGCAATATTTCCAGCAACACCCTTGCCGGCATTCACAATGTCAGCAACGGCTCCGTGGCGAGCACCTACATCTCCGACACGATCTCGGCCAATAATTCAGGCGGCCTGAACTCGATCGGCGCCGGTTCCGTGGTGACCATCAACCGCAGCAGCTTCTTCGGAAACAATACCGGTCTGCAGGTGGTCAGCGGGGGTCTCATCCAGAGCTATTCGAACAACAGCGTCAACGGAAACTCCGTCGATGGCGCTCCGACCTCGACGATCACGCCGAAATAGGGCGCGAGCGCCCGACCATGAGCGCCGCGAAGACGCTCATGGTCGGGCTTTGGGTCGCGCCCTGGATTGTCGGCGGGCCCGCTTTCAAGCCCGCTCGTTCACCGCCTCTTCCGCGGTCAGCGGCTGGGGCAGGCGAGAGACCATTTCCTTCGGGCAGACCTGCCAGAACAGGTCGCGCACGCGGTCCCAATCGCGGATCAGGCTCGCGGCGAAGGCCGAGTCGGTCTCGCGGGCGTGCTCGGCCAGCAGCGAGCGCAGCACGCCTTCCCAATAGGGCGAGGCCAGGCGTTGAACCAGGATGCTCTCCGGATTGACCAGGGTCTCGAACCGGTCGTGCTGGTCGAGGACGAAGGCCATGCCGCCGGTCATGCCGGCCCCGAAGTTGCCGCCCGTCGGGCCCAGGATCACCACCTGGCCGCCGGTCATGTACTCGCAGCCATTGGCGCCGCAGCCCTCGACCACCGTGGTGGCGCCCGAGTTGCGGACCGCGAAGCGCTCGCCGGCCTGGCCGGCCGCGAACAGCCGGCCCGAGGTGGCCCCGAACAGCACGGTGTTGCCGATCAGGGTGTTGGTCTCGGGCGCGGCCAGGCCGCGGGCCGGCTTGATCACGATCGTCGCGCCCGACAGGCCCTTGCCGACATAGTCGTTGGCCTCGCCGGTCAGCTCGATGCGCAGGCCCTGGACCGCGAAGGCCCCCAGGCTCTGGCCGGCCGAGCCCTTGAGCTGGACGGTCAGGTGGCCGGCGGGCAGGCCCTTCATGCCGAACTTGCGCACGATGTGGCTCGAGGTCCGCGAGCCGATCGACCGGGCCGTGCTGCGGACCGTGTAGGTCAGCTGCATCTTCTCGCCGCGCTCCAGCAGGGGCGCCGCGTCGCGGACGATCTGGGCGTCCAGGGTGTCGGGCACGGCGTTGCGGCCGCCCTCGACGGTGCAGTAGGGCTTGTTCTGGCCGGGATCGGCGCGAACCAGCAGCGGGTTCAGGTCGAGATCGTCCAGGTGCTCGCCGCCGCGCGACACCTGAGCCAGCAGGTCGGTGCGGCCGACGATTTCCTGCAGCGACTTGAAGCCCAGGCCCGCCAGGATCTCGCGGACCTCCTCGGCGACGAAGCTGAACAGGTTGATCACCTTCTCCGGCGTGCCGGTGAACTTGGCGCGCAGGGCCTCGTCCTGGGTGCAGACCCCGACCGGGCAGGTGTTGGAGTGGCACTGGCGGACCATGATGCAGCCCATGGCGACCAGCGAGGCCGTGCCGATGCCGAACTCCTCGGCCCCCAGCATGGCGGCGATCACCACGTCGCGGCCGGTGCGGATGCCGCCGTCCGTGCGCAGCACCACCGAGTGGCGCAGGTTGTTGAGGGTCAGGACCTGGTTGGCCTCCGACAGGCCCATCTCCCACGGGCCGCCGGCGTACTTCACCGAGGTCTGGGACGAGGCGCCGGTGCCGCCGACGTTGCCGGCCACCAGGATCACGTCGGCCTTGGCCTTGGCGACGCCGGCCGCGATCGCGCCGATGCCGGTGGCGGCGACCAGCTTGACCGTGACCCGGGCGATCGGGTTGATCTGCTTCAGATCATAGATGAGCTGGGCCAGGTCCTCGATCGAATAGATGTCGTGGTGCGGCGGCGGGCTGATCAGCATCACGCCGGGCGTGGCGTGGCGCAGCCGCGCGATCATCTCGGTGACCTTGAAGCCGGGCAGCTGGCCGCCCTCGCCGGGCTTGGCGCCCTGGGCGACCTTGATCTCGATCTCGCGGCACTGGTTCAGATATTCGGCGGTGACGCCGAACCGGCCCGAGGCCACCTGCTTGATGGCGCTGTTGGGGTTGTCGCCGTTCGGCAGGGGCTTGTAGCGCGCGGCGTCCTCGCCGCCCTCGCCCGACACCGACTTGGCGCCGATCCGGTTCATGGCGATGTTCAGCACGCCGTGCGCCTCGGGGCCCAGGGCGCCCAGGCTCATGCCGGGGGTGACGAAGCGCTTGCGGATCTCGTTGACGCTCTCGACGTCGTCGGTCGAGATCGGGTTACGGTCCGATCGCCAGTCCAGCAGGTCGCGCAGCTGGATCGGCTTCTGTGTCCGCAGGCCGTTGGACCAGCGGCGATAGAGCTCGAAGTCGCCGGTGTCGCAGGCGCTCTGCAGGGTGTGGATCAGCCGCGCCTCGAAAGCGTGGGCCTCGCCCGAGCGGCGCAGCTTGTAGAGCCCGCCGACCGGCAGGGTCACGGCCGGCTCGCCCCAGGCCTTGCGGTGCAGCTCGACCGCCTTGCTCTCCAGGCCGGCCAGGCCGATGCCCGAGATGCGCGAGGGCATGCCGGGGAAGAACTCGGCCGCCAGGGCGCGCGACAGGCCGACGGCTTCGAAGTTGTAGCCGCCGCGGTACGAGGAGATGACGCTGATGCCCATCTTGGAGATGATCTTCAGCAGGCCGCCCTCGATGGCCGTCTTGAAGTTGATGCAAACGTCGCGCAGCGACTTGTCGCCGACCAGGCCGCGCTCCAGGCGGTCCTGGAAGCTTTCCTGGGCCAGGTAGGCGTTGACCGCCGTGGCCCCGACCCCGACCAGCACCGCGAAATAGTGGGTGTCCAGGCACTCGGCCGAGCGGACGATGATCGAGACGTACGAGCGCAGGCCCTTGGCGACCAGGTGGGCGTGGACGCCGCCGGTGGCCAGGATCATCGGCAGGGCGACGCGATCGGCTTGCGAGCCCTCGTCGGTCAGGACGATGGCGCCGCAGCCGCGCAGCACCGCGTCCTCGGCCTCGGCCCGGATGCGGTCGAGATTGGCCCGCAGGGCGTCGCCCGGACGCGCCTCGGAAGCCGGCAGCGGCATGGTGCAGTCGATGACGGCGACATTCTTCTGGCCCAGCAGGCCGTGGATGCGCTCGTACATGCCGGTGGTCAGGACCGGGCTTTCCAGCACGTACACATCCGCTTGCGCGGCGTCCTGGGCCAGGATGTTGCCGAGGTTCTTGAACCGGGTCTTCAGGCTCATGACGCCGGTCTCCCGCAGCGGGTCGATCGGCGGGTTGGTCACCTGGCTGAAGTTCTGGCGGAAGAAGTGGCTGAGCGGCCGGTACTTTTCCGACAGCACGGCCAGGGGCGCGTCGTCGCCCATCGAGCCGACGGCTTCCTTGCCCTCCTCGACCATCGGGGCCAGGACCATTTCCAGGTCTTCCAGCGAGAAGCCGGCGGCGGCCTGGCGGCGGGTCAGCTCCTCGCGGCCGTACTTGCGCGGCTCGGGACCCGGGCCAATCTCCTTTTCGAGATCGACCATGTTGCCCAGCCAGTCGGTATAGGGGTGGCGGCCGGCCAGCTCGTCGATGATGGCGTCCTCGCCATAGAGCTTGCCGCCCACCAGGTCGATGGCGATCATCCGGCCCGGCGAGATCGCCAGCTTGCGGGTGATGCGGCTTTCCTCGACGCCGCACATGCCCGCCTCCGAGCCCATGATCACCAGGCCGTCGTCAGTATAGGCCACGCGCAGCGGGCGCAGGCCCGAGCGGTCCTTGCCGGCCACCACCCAGCGGCCGTCGGTGGCGCACAGGGCGGCCGGGCCGTCCCACGGCTCCATCACCGCGTTGCAGTAGCTGTAGAGGGCCTTGTGGGCCGGCTTCATGTGCGGGCTGTTGGCTTCCGGCACCAGCAGGGTCTTGGCCATCGGCGCGTCGCGGCCGGCCCGGACCAGCACCTCGAAGGTGTTGTCCAGGTTGGCCGAGTCCGAGCCGCCCGGCTGGATCACCGGCTTCACGTCGTCCCCGAACTCGCCGAAGGCGTCGGCCGCCATCTTGATCTCGTGGGACTTCATCCAGTTGATGTTGCCCTTGATGGTGTTGATCTCACCATTGTGGGCCAGCATCCGGAACGGCTGGGCCAGGCGCCATTGCGGGAAGGTGTTGGTCGAATAGCGCTGGTGGAAGATCGCCACCGCCGCGGCGAAGCGCTCGTCCTTCAGGTCCGGATAGAACTCGTCGATGTGCTCGGCCAGGAACATGCCCTTGTAGATCAAGGACTTGGCCGAGAACGAGCAGATGTAGAAGTCGCTGATGTTCTGGGCGTGGACGCGCTTTTCGATGCGCTTGCGGCACAGGAACAGGGCCCGCTCCAGCGCCTCGCCCTCCAGGCCGGCCGGGGCGGCCAGCATGATCTGCTCGATCTCGGGACGGGTGGCGTTGGCCTTCTCGCCGATCACCGAGGTGTCGACCGGCACCTGGCGCCAGCCGTAGATGTAGAAGCCGAAGCGCAGGGCCTCGGCCTCGACGATCGTGCGGCAGGCCTCCTGGGCGCCCAGGTCGGTGCGCGGCAGGAAGACCTGGCCGACGGCGATCGGGCCCTGGCGCAGGGCGTGACCCGTGCGGCGCACCTGGTCGACGAAGAAGTCCTGCGGGACGCTGACCAGCACCCCGGCGCCGTCGCCGGTCTTGCCGTCGGCGTCGACCGCCCCCCGGTGCCAGAGGGCCTTGAGGGCCTTGATCGCCAGCTCGACGACCTCGCGGCGCGGCTGGCCGTCGATGGCGCAGACCAGGCCCACGCCGCACGCGTCGCGCTCGGTCGAGGGGTCGTAGGCGTGGCCGTCGATCAGGGCCTGGCGGTTCTTCAGATAGAGCTCGGCCTGGGTCATGGCTTTATCGGTCAGCGCTTGATCGGTCATTGTTGGGCCCTCAACCGGCTCGGCCATCCGACGCGGACCAGGGTCTGGTCCGGATCGGACAGGGAAAATTCGTACATGCCCCAGGGCTTGTCGCCGGGGCCGTGCTTTTCGATGGTCTCGCCGACGAAAGCCTTGGCCAGGTCGTCGACGTTCTCGGCGTAGAGATAGAGGCCGAACGGGTTCTGGCCCGGGACCAGCCAGCCCTCGACCGCGTCGGTCAGGTGCAGGAAGCCGCCCTGGCCGTTGGCCAGCATGCGGTAGCCTTCGTGCGCGCCCTTTTCGTCCTCCGGCTGGCGGAAGCCCAGGCGCGCGTAGAAGGCCTCCGACGCGTCGAGGTCGTTGCAGGGCAGGATGGCGATCAGGGCGCCGGAGGGCGAGGCGGGCATCGCCCCTACTCCGCCGCGATCAAGGCCGGCGAGGCCTTGGCCTGCAGGTAGCGGTGCATGGCGTCGGCGGCGTCGCGGCCGTCCTTGATCGCCCACACCACCAGCGAGGCGCCGCGCACGATGTCGCCGGCCGCGAACACCCCGTCCAGATTGGTCATCTGGTGGCGGACGTCGGCCTTGACCGTGCCCCAGCGGGTGGTCTTCAGGTCGGGCGCGGACCACAGTTCCGGCAGGTTCTCGGGTTCGAAGCCCAGGGCCTTGACCACCAGCTGGGCCGGACGGTCGAAGTCGCCGCCGTCGATCTCTTCCGGGGTCTGGCGGCCCGAGGCGTCCGGGGCGCCCAGGCGCATGCGGATGGCCCGCACGCCGGTGACGCCCGAAGCCTCGCCCATCACGGCGCGAGGGGCGGCCAGCCATTCGAAGGTCACGCCTTCTTCCTCGGCGTTGGCCACTTCGCGCAACGAGCCGGGCATGTTGGCCTTGTCGCGGCGATAGAGGCAGGTGACCGAGGTGGCGCCCTGGCGGATGGCGGTGCGCACGCAGTCCATGGCGGTGTCGCCGCCGCCGACCACGACCACGTCCTTGCCCTCGGCGTTCAGCTCGCCGCTGTCATAGGCCGGGACCTCGTCGCCCAGGGTCTTCTTGTTGGAGGCGATCAGATAGTCCAGGGCCGGCACCACGCCCTGCGAGCCCGAGCCCGGGGCGGTCAGGTCGCGCGCGGCGTAGACGCCGACGGCGATCAGCACCGCGTCGTGCTGGTCGCGCAGCTGCTGCAGGGTGGCGTCGCGGCCGACCTCGAAGCCCAGCTTGAACACCACGCCGCCGTCGGCCAGGCGCTGGGTGCGGCGCTCGACCACGTCCTTCTCCAGCTTGAAGCCGGGAATGCCGTAGATCAGCAGGCCGCCGGCCCGGTCGTGGCGGTCGTAGACGGTGACGGCGTAGCCTTCCTCGCGCAGCTTTTCGGCGGCGGCCAGGCCGGCCGGGCCAGCGCCGACGATCCCCACCGACTGGCCGCGGTCGGCCTTGGCGGCCAGCGGCTTGACCCAACCCATCTCCCAGGCCTTGTCGGTCAGGTAACGCTCGACCGAACCGATGGTCACCGTGCCGTGGCCCGACTGCTCGATGACGCAGTTGCCTTCGCACAGCCGGTCCTGAGGGCAGATTCTACCGCAGACCTCCGGCATGGAGTTGGTCGCCTGCGACAGCTCGTAGGCTTCCTGGATCCGGCCCTCGGCGGTCATCCGCAGCCAGTCGGGGATGTTGTTGTGCAGCGGACAGTGGGTCTGGCAGAACGGCACGCCGCATTGCGAGCAACGCGAGGCCTGCTCTGAGGCTTTCGCGTCGATGAAGTCGGCGTAGATCTCGTGGAAGTCGCCATTGCGCGCGCTGGCCGCCCGCTTTTCGGGCGTCGTGCGGGCGACGGTCGTGAATTTCAGCATGCGCTCGGCCATGCGACTTCCCTCGTCCCCGCTGCCGGGGAAAAATTTGCGTGCGCGAGCCTCTTACGGACTCTTCGCGGCAAGAAGAATGCATAAGTCAAAATTGTAGACAAATTTATCCGCGACGCTGGTAGGGCTATTGCGAGCGACTCGCAGCGATGGGGGTTATTGGTCCACTTTATGGACAGAGGCCAAATTCCCCGGACTCTCGGGCGGCTGCGCCGGTCGCGGCATTGCCTTGCTTGGAAGGCCGCTCTAACACGGCCCTTCGCCTCGTATCGGCCGAGCCCTCTCCTCGGGAATTGGCAAATCGTCACAAGCTCCGGATAGTCATCCCGGGATCTCGGCCCAGGCCTTGCGTTCGGCAAATCGGCCCGGGGCCGCGCCCGCCGCGACACCACCGCCCAGACCTCTTCAACGACAGAAACGCGATTGATGTTCTCCAAGCCCCGCGCCGATCTGGTTCCCAATACCGCCGCCTATGAAAACGAACCCCTGGTCAAGGCCACGGGCTTTCGGGAATACGACGCGCGCTGGCTGTTCGGGCCGGAGATCAACCTGCTGGGCGTGCAGGCCCTGGGCCTGGGCCTGGGGACCTACATCCACGAGCTGGGCCAGTCGAGGATCGTGGTCGGCCACGACTTCCGCGGCTATTCGCTGTCGATCAAGCAGGCCCTGACCCTGGGCCTGCTGGCCGCCGGCTGCGAGGTGCACGACATCGGCCTGGCCCTGTCGCCCACCGCCTATTTCGCCCAGTTCGACCTGGACATCCCCTGCGTGGCCATGGTCACCGCCAGCCATAATGAAAACGGCTGGACCGGGGTGAAGATGGGCGCTCAGAAGCCCCTGACCTTCGGTCCCGACGAGATGGGCCGGCTGAAGGACATCGTGCTGGGCGGCGCCTTCGTCGAGCGCGACGGCGGCAAGCTGATCCGCGTCGCGGGCGAGGCCGAGCGCTACATCGCCGACGTCGCCAAGCGCGCCCGGATCACCCGGCCGCTGAAGGTGATCGCCGCCTGCGGCAACGGCACGGCCGGCGCCTTCGCGGTCGACGGCCTGCAGCGCATGGGCGTCTCCGAGGTGATCGGCATGGACGTCGAGCTGGACTACACCTTCCCCAAATACAATCCGAACCCGGAAGACGCCGAGATGCTGCACGCGATGGCCAACGCCGTCCGCGAGCACGGCGCGGACCTGGCGTTCGGCTTCGACGGCGACGGCGACCGCTGCGGCGTGGTCGACGACGAGGGCGAGGAGATCTTCGCCGACAAGATCGGCCTGATGCTGGCCCGCGACCTGGCCCCGCTGAACCCGGGCGCGACCTTCGTGGTCGACGTCAAGTCCACGGGCCTGTTCGCCACCGACCCGATCCTGGCCGCCCACGGCTGCAAGGTGATCTACTGGAAGACCGGCCACAGCTACATCAAGCGCAAGAGCGCCGAGCTGGGCGCCCTGGCCGGCTTCGAGAAGAGCGGCCACTTCTTCATGAACGGCGACCTGGGCTACGGCTACGACTGCGGCCTGACCGCGGCGGCCGCCATCCTGGCCATGCTGGACCGCAATCCCGGCGTGAAGCTGTCGGACATGCGCAAGGCCCTGCCCGTGGCCTTCACCTCCCTGACCATGAGCCCGCACTGCGGCGACGAGGTGAAGTACGGCGTCGTCGCCGAGGTGGTGAAGGAATACGAGGACCTGTTCGCGGCCGGCGGTTCGATCCTGGGCCGCAGGATCACCGAGGTGATCACCGTCAACGGCGTGCGGGTCCACCTGGAGGACGGCTCGTGGGTGCTGGTCCGCGCCTCGTCCAACAAGCCCGAAATCGTCGTGGTCGTGGAGAGCACGCGATCGGCGGACGACATGCGGGCCCTGTTCCGCCAGGAGGTCAAACCGCGCCTGGGCGACCGGGTCGGCAAGTACAACCAGGAAATCTGACGCGCCCTGGCCAGGCCGCCGCCCGCTTTTCGAGCGGACCGGCCGGCCGCGCCGAAGGATCGACACGAAATCGGGGCAGGACGGTCTTGGACGACCGCCGGCGCCGTCTCCGCGGCGACCGCGGCGCGGCCTCGGGGATAAACCCAGTGTTCACCCCGCCGGGCGCACGCCCGGCGCGGGACTTTTTGTACGGTCGCGCGCCTGGAGGCCCGGCCCTTGAGAAGGACTGACGATGCCGGATTGGCTGATCGCGATCGTGCTGGGCCTGGTCGAAGGCCTGACCGAATTCATTCCCGTCTCGTCGACGGGACACCTGCTGCTGGCCAAGATCGCCCTGGGCCTGACCGATCCGACCTGGGACACCTTCATCGTCCTGATCCAGCTGGGCGCGGTGCTGGCCGTGGTCGCGGTCTATTTCCAGCGCCTGTGGCAGGTGGTGGTCGGCCTGCCGACCAAGCCGGAAGCCCGCCGCTTCGCGCTGAGCGTGATCATCGGCTGCATCCCCGCCTTCGCCGCCGGCCTGCTGCTGCACGGGGTGATCAAGCACTTCTTCGAGAACCCGTGGCTGCCGCAGGTGATCTGCGTGTCGCTGATCGTCGGCGGGATCCTGCTGCTGATCGTCGACAAGAAGGCCCCCGCCCCCAGGGAAATGGACGGCATGGCGCTGAGCCTGAAGACCGCCTTCCTGATCGGCCTGTTCCAGTGCCTGTCGCTGCTGCCCGGCGTGTCGCGCTCGGGCTCGACCATCGTCGGTTCGATGCTGATCCGCGTGGAGCGCAAGGCGGCGGCCGAGTTCAGCTTCTTCATGGCCATCCCGATCATGGTCGGGGCCTTCGCCCTGGACCTGCTCAAAAGCTACAAGGACATCGACCCCAGCCACGCCGGGACCATCGCCATCGGCTTCGTGGTGTCGTTCCTGTCGGGCCTGGTGGTGGTCAAGACCATGATCGCCTTCATCGGCAAGCGCGGCTTCACCCCGTTCGCCTGGTGGCGGATCGTGGTGGGGGTGATCGGCCTGGGGCTGATCTACATGCCGCGCTGAGGGCGAGCGCCGGCCCCGAGCCGGCGCCGCTCAGGCGCTTGGAGCGTTTTCGAGCGAAGCGGACACACCGGTTCGCGTGAAGAAAATGCGCCGAAACAAAGATCTGGGGCGTCCGACCTGATGTCGGGTCGGACGCTTTAGTCGACGATGCGGAAATAGTTGATGGCCTCGGTGTCGGGCCAGTCCGCGCAGCTTCCCATGCCGATGATGACGATCTTCTTGCCTCGGGCCTGGGCGCTCAACAAGGCCGCAAGCTGGGCTTGGCCGGCGACGGTGCCGGCGTTCAACGACCAGCCATAGCCAACGCCGTGACAAGCCGGCGGCGTTCCCGTGCGCACCCCGGTTTGGGAGAAGATCACCACGCCGTTGCGCATCGGCATGACGCCGACGATGTAGCCTTCCGCGGCGTCGGTCGCGGCGGCCGGCGCCGCAATCCCGCAGGTCGCCAGGCAAGCCGCGACCAATATCTTCTTCAGCATGGAGCCCCCTTGGATGCGGTAAAGCTTAAGGAGGCGCACGCGAAAGTGGAAGTTGGAAAAGTTGTCGCCGAGATCGTTTTTCGCGCGGACCTAGAACGCCCCCGCCGGGACCTCGGCGTACTGGCCGCCCTTGCGGTAGCGGTAGAGGTAGGACGGGACCACCGCCTCGACGGCGGTCGGGACGACGCCGGCCTCGGCCAGGCCCGGCAGGCCGTGGTCGGCGACGTTGTCGGTCTTCAGACTCTCGACCTGGTCCGAGGTCAGCGGCGGGGCGATCGGCGACAGGTCGCCGACCTTGCCGATCAGGCCGGCCGCGAAGAACGGGATCGAGGCCAGCACGCGGTTGCGGCCGGTCTCGCGCAGGATCAGCTCCATCAGCGCCTTGAAGCTGTAGACGGCCGGACCGCCCAGCTCGTAGGTCAGGCCCTCTGCGGCCGGATGGGCCACGGCCTTGGCGATCACCGCGGCGACGTCGGCGACATAGACCGGCTGGAATTTCGTCTCGCCGCCGCCGATCAGCGGCAGGGCGGGGAACAGGGCGGCCATCTGGCCGAACTTGTTGAAGAACTTGTCCTCGGCGCCGAAGATGATCGACGGGCGGATCACCACCGCGCCCGGGAAGGCGGCGCGGACGGCCGCCTCGCCCTGGGCCTTGGTGCGCTGGTACTTCGAGGACGAATCGAGGTCGGCGCCGATGGCCGAGACCTGCACCAGGCGCTTGGCGCCGGCCGCCTTGGCCTGCTCGGCGACGGTCTTGGCGCCCATCACGTGCAGGGTCTGGAACTTCTGCCGGCCGCTTTCCCACAGGATCCCGACCAGGTTGACCACCGCCTCGGCGCCATCGACGGCGCGGGCCACCGACGGGGCGTTGCGGACATTGGCCTGCACCACCTCGATCTGGCCGACGTCGCCCAGCATCCGCATGCGGTAGGCCAGGTTGGGATTGCGCACCGCCACCCGCACGCGATGGCCCGCCTTGGCGAGCGCCCGTACGACCTGGCCGCCGACGAAGCCGGAGCCGCCGAACACCGTGACCAGACCTTGCATAATCAACCTCGTCCTAAACCCGTGAGCCGGGGGATAGACGAGCCGGCGATCATTCGCAACGAAATGCGCAACTAAGCGATTGACGCGGTCAAAACCTTTGCATAAACGTCCCGGCCTCGCGGCGGTCCACGGATCGCTTCGCAGGCCCAGGTGGCGGAATTGGTAGACGCGCTGGCTTCAGGTGCCAGTGACTGAAAGGTCGTGGAGGTTCGAGTCCTCTCCTGGGCACCACCCCCTACCAACCTTCGAAAGAAGGTCGGGGTGGCGCCGAAAGTGTCCGGGCTTCAAGTTTCCAGGCTGGGGCCCGACTTCGGAAAGTTTCCCGACAATAGAAACCCCGTAAGCTCAACCAGGGGCTGGCGATGGTCGTGGCCAACGGATAGATATCCTGTTCATCCGGCCTATAGTGTCGGCGCCCATCATCAGGCGTGTCGGAATTCGCAACGTCCCGTGCGACGAGACCGAGGCGCGGAGACGAAGAGACTTGGCCAACTTTCTGCATGAAGGCGATCTTCCGGACGGCGCTTTCGCCGGCGCGACCGCGGTCGCCATCGATTCCGAGACCATGGGCCTGCGCCTGGGGCGCGACCCGCTGTGCGTGGTCCAGCTGTCGTCGGGCGACGGCGACGCCCACGTGGTGCGCCTGGACCGCTCGACCTATGACGCCCCCAACCTCAAGCGCCTGCTGACCGATCCGGCCGTGGTGAAGCTTTTTCACTTCGGCCGCTTCGATATCGCCATGTTCCTGTTGCATCTGGGCGTCATGACGGCCCCCGTGTACTGCACCAAGATCGCCAGCAAGCTGGCCCGCACCTATACCGACCGCCACGGCCTGAAGGACGTGACGCGCGAACTGGTCGGCGTCGAGCTGTCGAAGGTCCAGCAGAGCTCGGACTGGGGCGCGCAGACGCTGTCGCCCGAACAGCTGGCCTACGCGGCCTCCGACGTGCTGCATCTGCACGCCCTGCGCGAGCGTTTGGACGCCATGCTGGTCCGCGAAGGCCGCATGGACCTGGCGAAGGCCGCCTTCGACTACCTTCCCCACCGCGCGGCCCTCGACCTGGCCGGCTGGGAAGACGTCGACATCTTCGCGCACAGCTGAAGGCCGGAGGCATGACCACCCTCGAGGCGGACCGGGCGGGATACAGGCGGGACTTGCGCCGGTGGCGCCGTCGCTCGCGTCGCGTCCGCCTGGCGCGCGTGGTGCTGCCGATCGCCATGGTCGCCCTCCTCTCGACGGTCGGCGGTCAGGTGGCGTGGCGCTCCATCACCGCCGGCGATCGCCGGCCGGCCGAGAGCAAGGCCCAGATCCGCATGGTCACGCCGCGCTTCTACGGCCAGTCCAGCGACGGGCGGCCGTTCATCATCACCGCCCGCTCGGCGGTGCGCGACGAAAACGACCTCAAGCGGGTGTTCCTGGACGCCCCGACCCTGACCCTGGGCGTGGGCAGCCCGGCCCCGACCCGCTCGACCGCCGACCGCGGCGTCTATCGCGAAGACACCCTGAAGCTTCAGCTGTACGGCAATGTCCGCATGGACGACGGGGCCGGCTATCGCTTCGCCTCGGACGAGGCCCTGGTCGACACCCGCAACGGCAACACCACCGGCGAAACCGAGCTGCAAGGCGAAGGTCCTACTGGACAGGTGCAATCCAACGCATACTCCGTATATGACAAGGGCGACCGCATCATCTTCCGGGGCGGCGTCAAGACACGGATCGACCGGAAGACGGGCCAACCGGTCCCGGAACAAGGGACGGCTCCCGAATAGACATGAGGACCTGGTTGATGAATCGATGGATGGCGCCGACGGCGATCGCCCTCAGCCTGTTGAGCGGCCCGGCCCTCCTGGCAGGCTTCGGGGGCGCGGCCATGGCCCAGACGACCGCCGGCGGCGGCAACAATTCCAGCGCGCCGGTGGACATCTCCGCCGACGAGCAGGAGGTCATCAACAGCCAGTGCAAGACCATCTTCCGCGGCGCGGTCGAAGTGTTGCAGGACAAGGCCCGCATGCGGGCCGCGACCATGACTGTCTACAACCGTCGCAAGACGCCCGGTAAAAACTCTTCGCCGACCGGCAACAACGACTGCGGCGACGTCGACCGCGTCGAGGCCGACGGCAACGTCTTCTACGTGACGCCCGAGCAGACCGTACGCGGCGACCACGCCGTCTACGACTACGCCACCGACACCATCGTGGTGACCGGTGACGTCGTGGCCGTCCAGGGCCAGGACGTGGCCCGCGGCGACCGCATGACGATCAAGACCAAGACCAACGACGTGAAGATGGAATCCAACGCCACGGGTCGCGGCAAGACCCGTGTGCGGGCGGTGCTCTATCCCGACCAGAACAAAGACAAGAAGCCCGCCGGCAAGCCGTAGGAACCCATGGCGTTTTCGATGCAATCCCTGGGCGTCAACCGCGACGTGGCCACCGACGGCCTGTTCGTCGACGCGATCGGCAAGTCGTTCGGCGACCGCCCCGTCGTCAAGAGCGTCTCCCTGCGCCTCAAGCGCGGCGAGGTCGCCGGCCTGCTGGGCCCCAACGGGGCCGGCAAGACCACCTGCTTCTACATGATCACCGGCCTGGTCGCCGCCGACTACGGCTCGATCTATCTGGACGGCGAGGACATCACCGGCCAGCCGATGTTCCAGCGCGCCCGCATGGGCGTGGGCTACCTGCCACAGGAAGCCTCGATCTTCCGGGGCATGACGGTCGAGCAGAACGTCATGGCCGTGGTCGAGATGCGCCAGAAGGACCAACGCCGGGCGCGCGAGCACGTCACCGAGATCCTGGAAGAGCTGCGCATCACCCACATCCGCAAGTCGCCGGCCGTGGCGCTGTCGGGCGGCGAGCGGCGGCGGGTGGAAATCGCCCGCGCCCTGGCCAGCGAGCCGTCGTTCATGCTGCTGGACGAGCCGTTCGCCGGCATCGACCCGCTGGCGATCTCCGACATCCGCGAAGTGGTCAGCTACCTGAAGAACCGCGGCATCGGCATCCTGATCACCGACCACAACGTCCGCGAGACGCTGCAGATGGTCGATCGGGCCTCGATCATCCACGCCGGCGAGGTGTTGTTCGAGGGCTCGCCCCAGGAGATCGTCGACAATCCCGAGGTGCGCCGCGTCTATCTGGGCGACAGCTTCGACGAACGCTGAGGAACCGAGCTCGGTTTAGGGCCAAAGGGCCCCGCCCGTTGTCATCCCGGAAGCCTCGCGGAGGCTGTCCGGGATCCAGGAGACCGGGCGAAGGCGGTGCGGTTGCCCTGGGCCCCGGACAGCGCTGCGCGCTTCCGGGATGACAACCGTTGGGATGGACCCCTGACGGAGGGGCCTTTCGGCCCACGCAAATTTTAATTTGCTGGGCGAAACCTAGGCAAAATGTTGCGTGTCTGGCCTCAAGCGTCGCCGTGGAGGGCGTTTTCCGGTCGACCCTTCTGAAATAAACTCGAATGTGATCAGGAACTTGGCGTCGGAAGACGAGAAAAACGGCCATCTCCTTGGGCGGATGGTCGCACTGGCCCGCTTTTTGCTGGCGTTCGCGCCCCGTTAACCAGACTGCCCTTCAATGGCGATCAACAGGTTCGTTGATTTGCCCAGGAGGGCGCATTGGCTCTCGGCCACAGATTGGAGCTTCGGCAAGGCCAGGGCCTTGTCATTACGCCGCAGCTTCAGCAGGCGATCAAGCTGCTGCAGCTGTCCAATCTCGAACTCGACGCCTTCGTCGAGGCCGAACTCGAGCGCAACCCCCTGCTCCAGCGCGACGACGGCCCGGCCGAGACCGAACGCGCGCCCGAAGAGATCGCCGAACGCGCCACCGAGAACCTCGGCCTGGACGCGGTGTCCGACAGCGCCGCCAGCCAGCAGATGGACGCCGCGCCCGACGACGTCTCGCCCGGCGAGCGCGCCACCGGCGACGGGGTCGAACCCGGGGCCGAGCAGGCCGGCGGCCAGATCGACTGGTCGCGCGCCGGCGGCGGCGGCAATTTCGAGGGCGACGGCCACTACGAAGAGGCCCTGGCCCGCGCCCCCACCCTGGTCGAGCACCTGACCGAGCAGCTGGCCGTGGCCGGCCTGTCGCCCGCCCAGACCGTGGTGGCCGGGGTGCTGATCGACGCGGTCGACGACACCGGCTACCTGCGCGCCGACCTCCCGGAGGTGGCCCAGCGCCTGGGCTGCGACCTGGTCTTCGTCGAGGACGTGCTGACCGTGCTGCAAGGCTTCGAGCCGGCCGGCGTCATGGCCCGCGACGTCCGCGAGTGCCTGGCCCTGCAGCTGAAGGACGTCAACCGCTACGACCCGTGCATGGCGGCCCTGCTGGACAACCTGGACCTGCTGGCCCGCCGCGACATGACCGCCCTGCGCAAGGCCTGCGGCGTCGATGACGAGGACCTGCGCGAGATGGTCGCCGAGATCCGCGCCCTGACCCCTCGCCCCGGCTCGGCCTTCCACAGCGATCCGCCCCAGACCCTGGTGCCCGACGTCCACGTGCGCGAGACGCCCGGCGGCCTGTGGCACGTGGAGTTGAACACCGACACCCTGCCCAAGGTGCTGGTCGACCAGCGCTACCACGCCCGCGTCAGCAAGGGCGCGCGGACCGAGCAGGAGAAGACCTTCGTCTCCGACAGCTTCGCCACCGCCAACTGGCTGGTCAAAAGCCTCGACCAGCGGGCCAAGACCATCCTGAAGGTCTCCAGCGAGATCGTCCGCCAGCAGGACGGCTTCCTGGCCTACGGCGTCGAGCACCTGCGGCCGCTGAACCTGAAGACCGTGGCCGACGCCATCGGCATGCACGAATCGACCGTCAGCCGGGTGACCTCCAACAAGTACATCGCCACCCCGCGCGGGGTGTTCGAGCTGAAATACTTCTTCACCTCGGCGATCCAGGCCACCGAGGGCGGCGAGGCCCACTCGGCCGCCAGCGTGCGCCACAAGATCAAGGGCCTGGTCGAGGCCGAGCGCACCGAGGCCGACGTCCATTCCGACGACCGCATCGTCGAGATCCTCAAGGAAAGCGGCGTCGACATCGCCCGCCGCACGGTGGCCAAGTACCGCGAAGCGCTGCGGATCCCGTCCTCGGTCGAGCGGCGTCGCTTGATCAAGGAAACCGCCTGACCTCATGCGCCCCGACAGCCGTGTTCCGCGTTTTGTGAAGGCGGCTGAAGGCGAGTCATGACCACCCAGAAACTGTCCGACGTCATCGAAGGGTTCGGCGAGGACGCGCGTCCCGTCCTGACCGTCGGCCAGATGCTTGAGCAGTTCGACAGCCGCGCCTTCGGGGCCATGCTGCTGGTGTTCGGCCTGCTGAACTGCCTGCCCCTGCCCCCGGGCTCGTCGACGATCCTCAGCCTGCCGATCTTGCTGCTGGCCCCGCAGATCGCCTGGGGTTCCGACATCCCCTGGCTGCCGCGCAAGCTGGTCGAGCACCCCCTCAAGCGCGACGACCTGCGCGGACTGTTCCGTAGGCTGACGCCGATCGTCCGGCGAATGGAGCTGGTCACCCGCCCCCGGCTGAGGATCCTGTTCGGCCCGGTCGGCGAGCGGCTGATCGGCGTGGTCTGCACCCTGCTGGCCCTGGTGCTGGTGCTGCCGATCCCGCTGGGCAACCTGGCGCCGGGCGCGACCGTGGCCGTCCTGGCCCTGGCCCTGCTGCAGCGCGACGGCCTGCTGGCCCTGCTGGGCTACCTGATGGCGGCGACCAGCGTGGGCCTGCTGGTGCTGAGCGCCGGCGTGGTGGCCGCCGCGGTCGACCGGCTGCTGCATCTGATTCCGGGGCTGTTCTAAGGCGCTTCCGCAACGCTTGACACCAGACCCAGACGGGCGCGTTGATACGGCATGCAAGTCCAAATCTCCGGCAAGCATGTCGACGTTGGCGAGGCTCTGCGAGCGCGAGTCTCCGACGAAATCGCCCTGAGCATCGGCAAGTATTTCGACCGCGGCGGCGACGCCGATGTCGTGATCAGCAAGGAGGGCTTCGCCTTCCGGGTCGATTGCTCGGTCAAGCTGGCTTCGGGCCAGCAGCTGATCAGCCACGGTGCGGGCGGCGACGCCCACGCGGCCTTCGACGCCGCCCTGGCCAAGATCGAGACGCGCATCCGGCGCTACAAGCGGCGGCTGAAGAGTCACTCGATCGCCGCCACGGCCAAGCAGGCGGAAAACGCGGCCATGTACGTGCTGCGCGCGCCTGACAGCGACGAGATCGACACCGACGACTGGAGCGTCGAGGACGAGCACCCCGCCGGCGCCCCCGCGGGCATGATCATCGCCGAGACCCAGGCCTCGCTGAAGATCATGACCGTTTCCATGGCGGTCATGGAACTGGACTTGACCGAGTCCCAGGCAATCGTGTTTAGGAACGCCGCCCACGACGGTTTGTCGGTGGTCTACAGGCGGCCTGACGGAAATATCGGTTGGATCGACCCCGAACGCACCAAGTCGCTGAACGGGCACGCACCGGCCGCTAGCTGATCGAACCTCGGATCGGTCGACGCGTTTCGGTAGGCCCCCGTCTCGGCCAGAGGCGGCGACGAAGCGCGACGACCGACTGCGAGCGAGTTTCCACACCATGACCATCGGCGATCTACTGGAGCCCGGCGCGGTCACCCTCAGAGTCAGCGCCGCCAACAAGCGTCAGGTTCTCGGCGTCATCGCCGACGTCGCCGCCCGCGTGTTCGGCGTCGACGCCAACGAGGCGCTGGAAGGCCTGGTCGAGCGCGAGAGCGCCGGGTCTACCGGCGTGGGCCAGGGCGTGGCGATTCCCCACGCGCGGCTGTCGGGCATAGACCGGGTGCGCGTGGTGTTCATGCGCCTGGAGACCCCGGTGGCGTTCGGGTCGGTCGACGACAAGCCCGTGGACCTGCTGGTGGCGCTGTTCGCGCCCCGCGACGCCGATTCCAGCCACCTGCGGGCCCTGGCCCGCATCTCGCGGATGATGCGTCAGCCCGAGCTGCGCGAGCAGCTGCGCAAGGCCCGCTCGGCCGACGCCGTGCACGTGATGCTGACCCAGGCCCACGAGAGCAAGCCCACGGCGGCCTGACCGCGCGGGGCTACAGGGCTTCGATCAGAACCCCGCCATGTCGTCGGCGAACCACGCCAGGGCGGCGGGATCGTCATACGCGCAGCCGACAAGAACCTTGCCGTCCAGGGCGCCCTGGTGGAGCTGGTAGGCGATGATCCTGCGCCCGTCGTCGATCCGCCGCTCGGCCGGTCCATAGGATTCGGGCGCCAATTGCAGCCGGTCGACGACCGCGGCCGACGCCTGGCCCGCAACGACCATGGCGATCCGGCCCGGCGAGACGTAGACGGCGTCCGTGGAATAGCCCAGCGCGCCGACCGGCGCGGTCAGGCGGTAGAGGTTGCCCGACGGCGCGGCGAAGACCTGGGTCGGCGCCTTCATCCCGGCGTCCTCGGCGGCGAGCGCGGTCATCAGGGTCGCGACGGCGCCGTCGTCGATCCGGCAGGACAGGGCGCGGGCCAGCAGGCTTTCGCGGGCGAACGCGGCCGAGGGCGCGGCGGCCAGCGTCACCAAGACCGCGGCCAGGATCGGCCTCGCCCGCCAGGGTCGAGTCATCGCCGTCAGACCCGCTTCATGCCGATGATCTTCACCGGCGGGTTCAGCATCTGGCCCTTCATGGCCGGATAGAGGGCCGGGCCGTCGGCCTTCAGGGCCAGGATCGTCTTGACGACGTCCAGGCCCTGGACCACGCCGCCGAACGCCGCGAAGCCCTGGTTGTCGCCCGCCGCGCCGGGATGGGCGTCCAGATAGGGCTGGGGGCTGGCGCAGATGAAGAAATCGCAAGTGGCCGTGCCGGGGGCGTTGCGGGCCATGGAAATGGTCCCGGCCCGGTGCTTGATCCCCGTCTGCCGGGTGCTTTCGTGGGCGATGGGCGCGAAGCGGCGCACCCGGTCGGGCGGCCCGCCCTGGATCGAGCCGGCCCCCTTGACGCCCTTGGTCCTCGAGGCGCGGTAGAAGGTCCCGCCGTCGTATTTATGAGCATCGACATAGCGCAGGAAATTGGCCGAGGTGATCGGCGCCTTGCCGCTTTCCAGCTCGACGACGATCGTCCCGTGATCGGTCTGGATCGCCACCCGGGGCTTCGGCGCGGCCGCCAGGACGGGAAGGGGGCTGGCCGCCAGGAGCCCGGCGGCTCCCAGCACGGTGCGACGTCCGATCCAGGTGTTCATGCTCGCCATTCCTCGCCTGATGCTCGCGACTCCTTAGCGCGGCGAGGACGGGCGCGTCGACAGGGCGGCGACGGCGCGGGCGCGGATCGAGCTTCAGCCGCGCGCTCTCCACAAACTCCGTCATTCTCGCCCTCGTGGCGAGAATCCCTCGATCCGCCGCAGGTGTGGGAGAGTGGCGCGCCAGCGCGCCAAGGCGTTTGCCCGTCAGCTGAAGCAGGGATTCCCGCCACAAGGGCGGGAATGACGGACTACAGAGGATGGCCTGTCCGCCAAGACCAGTCGAAGGTCGCGCCTCCTAGTGCACCGAGACCGGCGCCAGTTCGTGGGCGAGGGCGGCGGCGACGGCCGCGTCCTTGTCGGTCAGCACGGCCAGGCGGGCGCCGTCGGCGCGACACACCGCGTACAGGGTCTGGTCAGGAGACAGCTCGACCTCGTCGGTCACGCCCACCGGCACGTCGGCCAGGATCTCGGCCGCCTTGATCGGGCGGACATAGACCAGGTCCGGGGCGCCCAGGGCCGCGAAGGCCTCGGCGGAGAAGAACGGGGTAGCGGGGTTCGGTGTCATAAGACCACCTCCTAAAAAGGGGAACGCCCCATGCCGCGTCCGGGTTCAGACCGCGGCCCCGGGGACTGTCGTCGGGCTGTCGTCGGGCTGTCCGGGCGCTCAGCCCACCGAGCGGATCGGGATGCGGCGGACCAGCCGTTCGGGTTCCGGACGGGCCAGGTCCACGTGCAGCAGGCCATGCTCGAGCGTGGCGGCGGTGACTTCCATGCCGTCGGCCAGCACGAAGGTCCGCAGGAAGCCGCGGGCCGCGATGCCGCGATGCAGATAGGCCTTGTCGGCCTCGGGCTTGCCTTCCGCCTCGCGCCGCCCGGCCACCACCAGCTGGCCGCCTTCGACGGTCACCTGCAGCTGGTCGGGCGAGAAGCCGGCCACCGCCAGGGTGATGCGCACCCCGCCGTCCTCGGCCTGCTCGACATTGTAGGGCGGATAGCTTTCGGCGGCGGCCTTGGCCGCGCGCTCGATCAGGTCTCGGGTGTGTTCGAAGCCCAGCAGGAAGGGGCTGTCGAACAGGATCGTCCGGGTCATCGCGAAGTCCTCGCTCAAGCGACTTCGTTCGTCCGACACGACCCGGGATCGGCATCGCGCCTGACGACGTGAGGACTAGGTGGCGATGCGGGGGGACGGGTTCAAGGGTTCAGGTCCCTCCCCCCAATGGGACAGATGGGGACATGCGCATGCGCATGTCCCCGACAGCGGGCGCGAGCCCGCTACTTCTTCACCCAGCCGCCGTTCAGCGGCTTCCAGTACTGGCCGGGGGCCAGGCGGGCGTAGAGCTGCTTGGCGGTGGCCTGGCCGGCGGCCTCGGCGGTGACGCCGGTCTTGGCGGCGGTGTCCTTGTAGACGGCCGCGCGGCCGGCGTTGATCTCGGCCACGGCGGCGCGGGTCTCGGCGTCGCCGCCCGAAACCACGCCCAGGAAGCCGTCGGCCTGCTCGCCCACCGTGCCGGCGGCCTTGCCGGCGTCGACGGCGGCCTTGGCGGCGGCCGACTGGGCGAAGGCGGGAGAGGCCAGCAGGGGAAGGGCCGCGGCGCCCAGCGAAGCGGCCAGGGCCAGGACCGTCATAGTCTTGCGGATCATGTCGGTTCCTCTCTTAGAACAGGTTGGGGTTCTGCTGGATCGCGGACTGGACTTCCTTGTCCAGTTGCACGCGCACATTGGCGTCCAGCTTGGCGTAGATGTTGATCGGGTCGACCTTGACCCGCACCGTCGGGGTGCACGCCGCGAGGGCGCCCGCCGCGAGGAGGGGAAGGATCAGGGCGCGCTTCATGGCGGGTGTCTCCAGTTCTTTAGGAAATCTGCGGTTTCAAGGCTGAACCGCATCTGAACGCGGCGCGGCCGGCGGGGGCGTCGCGGGGGACGCGGCCGCGCGGGCCTGGGCCTCTTCCCAGGCGCGCTTGGCCGCCGCGATAAGCTCGTCGAAGTTTAGCGACGTATCCAGGGTCAGGTCGACCGGCGTCTTGGCGGGCAGCGGGATGCGGCGCTGGAAGGCGGTGCCGCGCAGCAGCTCCACCAAGCCGACCTTGGCCTTTTCGGCGACCTTGGGGTCGTGCTCGCCCTTGATGTGGAACAGGATCCCCAGGCGACCCTTGTCGGTGCTGCTGACCCCGGCCTCCAGGGTGTCGAAATGGAGGTTTTCCATGGCCTGGTAGGCGAAGTCCTGGATGGCGTTGACCGGCACGGCCTTCGGTGCGGTCAGCGGGTCGTTCGGATCGATCGTTCCCTGGCCGGCCTCGACGCCGGTCAGCGCCTCGCGGGCGATCGACAGACGACCCGGGCCGGTGGCGTAGATCCGGCCGTCGACGAAGCGGAAGCCGGCCGGGCTGGCCTCGAACGGCAGGCGGCCGTCGATGGTCGCCTCGACCTTGACCTTGTCGGCCAGGGACGAGCCGGAGACCAGCAGGCCCAGGTCCAGGCCGGCGATGTTGACCACGCCCTTCATCGCGCCCTTGCCGTCCAGCGGCACGTCGAACGGCTCGATGCTGATCTTGCCCTCCGAGGTCTCGAAGGTGGTGGCCTGCAGGTGCACGGCCTCGGCGCCGAGGCCGAAACTGGCCCGGATCGACTGGATCGGCACGACGGCGTCGATGCTGTCGAGGGTCAGGACCTGGCCGGGCGGGGCGGTCAGCGGGGCCAGGCTGTCGAAGACGATCTGGCCCTTCAGCCGGTGGGCCGGACCCAGCGGGCTCTTGAAGTCCAGGCCGGGGGTCGAGACCCGGCCCTCGCTGGTCATGACCTCGTCGCGCCAGGCGAAGCGGCCGGTGAAGGCGGCGGGGCCCTCGGCGTCGCGGGCGACCGTGGCCAGCGGCGTCAGCTCCAGCGGCTGCAGCCCGCCCTTGGCGAAGACCAGGTTCGAGGCGTCGATGTCGGCCTGGCCCCGGCCGCTGGCCACGTCGTGGCGGATCGTGACCCGGCCCAGCGGGCGGCCGTTCAGGGTCTTGCCGTCCAGGGCGCCGGTCCACTGGCCGCGCGCCAGGTCGACCTCGCCGGTCGCGGCCAGGGTCTCGAAGCGCTTGCCCTCGGTCGAGGCCTCGACCACCCGGCCGCCGGTGACCTTGACCTGGGCGACGTCGAAGCCGCGCCCGCCGCCGACGAAGCTGGCCTCGACGCCCTCAAGCCGCGCCTGGGCGACATTGACCCGCGCCGCGCCGTCCCGGACCAGGGCCGAGGCCCGCCAGATCCCGTCATGGGCGACGACCAGGGGCTGGGCGCTCGGGCACAGCCGGAAGGTCACGTGGCTGATCGGCGGCTCGCCCATGGCGATGGCCCGGGCGGTCATCGGCGTGCAGCCGTTCAGGCGCGCCGTCAGCCCGCCGCCGGCCAGCTGGACCCGACCGGCCAGGGTTCCCGCCACGCCGAGGAACGGCGGCACGTCCACGGCCCCGGCCACGACCACGTCGCTGGTCAGGCCCGAGGCGTCCGAGCGCCAGCTGGGGACCTTCAGGGTGATGTCGGGCAGGCCGCCGCCGCCCAGGGCGACGCTCGCCCGGCCACTGGCCGTTCCGTCCCGCGCCGCCACCAGCGGGCCGCCGGGCGCGTCCAGCGCGACCCTGGCGCCGTCGGCGGCGGTCAGGGCGACCGGGCGGGGCAGGGACAGGGTCGTCTGGCCGCCGGTGATCCCCAGCTTCAGGGCCGGGACGCTGAGCGCGAACCGCGACAGGGCCCGGGCGGCGGCCTGGGCGTAGTCCGGATTGGGCAGGGCCTGGGCCACGCGCTGGGCGTCCGGCCCGGTCATGGCCCCGTCGGCGTCGGCCCGGGCGTCCAGGGCCAGGGCGATCCCGTCGGTCCCGGCCGAGAACCGGCCCTTGCCGTCGGCGGCCAGGCTGGACAGCACCACCCCGCCCATCGCCGCGCGGCCGCTGCCCGCCGCCACCGACAGCGGCCCGCTGATCGAGCTTCGCGCCTTGTCCGAGACCAGGGTCAGGCTGGAGGACCGGACCTCCAGCGCCGCGCGCGACAGGGCCGCCCCGCCGGCCACCGCCCGGTCGGCGTTGGCGGCCAGCCGCGTGCGGGCCGAGCCGCGCACGCCGCCGGGATCATAGGTCAGGGCCAGGTTCGACAGGTCCAGGTCGGCGACCACGTCGCGGCTGTCCAGCCCCTGGGCGGTCAGGCGCTCGCCGCGCGCCTGCAGCGTCGTCTTGCCGGTCAGGCCGCCGCGCTGGAAATCGCCGCTCAGCAGGCCCGACACCGCCAGATTGGCCTCCAGCCCGCCCAGGCTGGCGGCCTCGACCTCGGCGCCCCGGGCCTTCAGGGCCAGCCGGGCCTCGGCCGGGCCGACCATCGACAGCTGCTTGAGGTCCGGATAGGTCAGGTCGGCCTGCAGGGTCCCCTGCGCCTCGGTCAGGTCCAGCTGGCCGGCGCTGAAGGTCTTCAGGCCCAGCTGGACGTCGACGGTCAGGCGGTCGCCGCGCTTGCGGGCCTTGACCAGGGCGCCGTCGGCCTCGAACGACAGGCCCGGCGTCGCGTAGCGCATGGCCGCCAGCCGGCCGTCGAAGCGCAGCAGCTTGCCGTCGTCCAGGCTGGCGTCGCCGGTCATCCGGGCCGGGCCGCCGGGGGTGCGCAGCAGCACCCGGGCGTCCTCGATCAGGATCGCCGGCCCCGGCGCGGCCGGTTCGGTCGGCGACTTCAGCGCCCGGTCGATCAGCGGCTGCAGGGTCCCGAAGTTCAGGCCGTTCGCGTCCAGCCGGGCGTTGACCCGCGGCCGCACCAGCCGCACGGCCCGGGTGTTCAGCGCGAACTTGCCGCCGGTCCAGGGGGAGGCCAGGTCGTAGGCCACCTCGATCCGCTCGGCCGAGAACACCGGGGCGTTCTTCGGGCCCAGGCGGATCGCGCCGGCGAAGCCGGTGGCGTCCAGGTCGTCCAGGTCCAGGGTCGCCTCGATCCCCTGGTCGTTCAACCACGCCAGGGCCAGCTCGCGGCTGATCTCGCGGCGGCCGGCATAGGCCGAAAAGCCGATGGCCACGAAGGCCAGGGCGGCCAGGCTCATCGCCTCCAGGCCGGCGTCGACCAGCGCCGCGCGGCGGGGCCGGGCGGGTGCGGACGGCTTGGCGTCGTTCTGGGGCTCTGGCGGTGTGGGCTCGGCCATCGGGGGGCACAATGCCGCAAGCTGCGGCGATTGTTAGGCCTTAGTTTTCGAAACCCAGCACGTCCTGCATGTCGTAGAGCCCCGGCGGCCGGCCCTTGACCCACAAGGCGGCGGCGACGGCCCCCCGCGCGAACAGCCCCCGGTCGGTGGCCGAGTGCGACAGGGTCAGCACCTCCTCCTCGCCGGCGAAGATCACGCTGTGCTCGCCGATGATCCCGCCGCCGCGCACCACCGAGAAGCCGATGGCCCCTGCCTTGCGCGGGCCGGTCATGCCGTCGCGGCCGCGGTCGGCCACCTGGCCCAGGCCCACGCCGCGCCCGTCGGCCGCCGCCTGGCCCAGCATCAGGGCGGTGCCGGACGGGGCGTCGATCTTGCGCTTGTGGTGGGCCTCGTAGACCTCGACGTCCCAGTCGGCGGCGGGCAAGGCGGCGGCGGTCTGGCGCACCAGGCCCATCAGCATGTTGACGCCCAGCGAATAGTTGCCCGACTTGACGATCGCCACCTTGGTCGCCGCCGCGGCGATGCGGGCGTTCTGCTCGTCGGAAAAGCCGGTCGAGCCGATCACCAGGGCGGGGCCGCCGTTGGCGGCGGCGGCCTCGGCCAGGGCCACGGAGGCCTCGGGAATCGTGAAGTCGATGGCCACGTCGGCGGCCTTCAGCGCCGCGTCGCGCTCGACCAGGCCCTCGCCGACCGCGCCCGGCCGGTCGAACCGCGCCACGACCACCGCGTCGGTCCGCCCGGCCAGGGTCTTGGCCAGGGCCTGGCCCATGCGGCCCAAGGCGCCGGCCAGGGCGATGGTAACGGTACCTTTCTCAACGCTCGGCGGCGCGGCTAAGTCGTTCTGGCTCAAGGCGATCTCCCGGGGACGGCGCGGGCGGTAGTCTCCCGACCCGCCCCCTCAGGTCAAGGAAAACAGCGGCCCAATGACAACGCTGGACAGGTCCAATCCCAAGCAGAACAAGCGTTTGCGTCGAAAAACTTCAGGCGCCCGAGGTTGTGACGACCCCGCCCGGTCGCTACGGTGCGCCCCATAAGGACGCGTCGCATCGTTCGGCGCCTCCATCACGTGTGACTTGCAAGACAGCAGGACAGGGGAAACGCGCCATGAGCGACGCGGAAAAGAAGACCTTCACGGACGAGGAAGCGCTGAACTTCCACCGCTATCCGACCCCCGGGAAGATCGGCGTCGTCGCCACCAAGCCGATGGCCACCCAGCGCGACCTTTCCCTGGCCTACTCCCCCGGCGTCGCCGTGCCGGTCCACGCCATCGCCAAGGACCCGGACGCCGCCTACGACTACACCTCCAAGGGCAACCTGGTGGCGGTGATCAGCAACGGCACCGCGATCCTCGGCCTCGGCGACCTGGGCGCCCTGGCCTCCAAGCCGGTGATGGAGGGCAAGTCCGTCCTGTTCAAGCGCTTCGGCGACGTCGACTCCATCGACATCGAGATCAGCTCCAAGGACGCCGACGAGATCATCACGGTGGTCAAGAACATCGGCGTCACGTTCGGCGGCATCAATCTGGAGGACATCAAGAGCCCCGAATGCTTCCGCATCGAGACCGAGCTGCAGGAGCTGCTCGACATCCCGGTGTTCCACGACGACCAGCACGGCACGGCGATCATCTGCGCCGCCGGCCTGATCAACGCCTGCCACATCACCGGCAAGAAGATCGAGGACGTCAAGGTCGTGCTCAACGGCCCCGGCGCGGCCGGCATCGCCTCGCTGGAGCTGATCAAGGCCATGGGCGTGCGGCCCGACAACGTCATCGCCGTCGACAGCAAGGGCGTGCTCTACGAGGGCCGCACCGAGGGCATGAACCAGTGGAAGAGCGCCCACGCGGTCAAGACCGACAAGCGCACCCTGGCCGAGGCCGTGGCCGGCGCCGACGTGCTGCTGGGCCTCTCGGCCAAGGGCGCCTTCACGCCCGAGATGATCGCCAGCATGGCCCCCAACCCGGTGATCTTCGCCATGGCCAATCCCGACCCGGAGATCACCCCGGAGGAGGTGCACCGCATCCGCAAGGACGCGATCATGGGCACCGGCCGCAGCGACTATCCCAACCAGGTCAACAACGTCCTGGGCTTCCCCTACATCTTCCGCGGCGCCCTGGACGTGCGGGCCCGGCGGGTCAATTACGAGATGAAGATCGCCTGCGCCAACGCCCTGGCCATGCTGGCCCGCGAGGACGTGCCCGACGAGGTCGCCGCCGCCTATCACGGCCGCCAGCTGAAGTTCGGCCCGCAGTACATCATCCCCTCGGCCTTCGACCCGCGGCTGATCTGGTACGTGCCGCCGTTCGTGGCCCAGGCGGCCATGGACACCGGCGTGGCCCGCCGGCCCATCGCCGACATGGACGCCTACCGCGCCAGCCTGGCCCAACGCCTGGACCCCACCGCCGGCTTCCTGCAGAAGATCAGCGGCGCGGTCCTGGCCAACCCCAAGACCATCGTGTTCGCCGAGGGCGAGGAGCCGTCGGTGATCCGCGCCGCCTACGCCTTCCAGACCGGCGGCTACGGCAAGGCCATCCTCTGCGGCCGCGAGCACCTGGTGAAGGAGAACATGCGCGTCGTCGGCCTCGATCCCGAGACCGTCGAGCTGGAGATTCACAACGCCCGGCTCAGCGACCGCAACCCCGACTATGTCGACGCCCTCTACAAGCGCCTGCAGCGCCAGGGCTATCTGAAGCGCGACGTCCAGCGGCTGATCAACCAGGACCGCAACAGCTTCGCCGCCTCGATGGTCACCCTGGGCGAGGCCGACGGCATGGTCACCGGCGTCACCCGCGCCTTCGACCAGGCCCTGGAGGAGGTGCTGCGCGTCGTCGACCCGGCCCCCGGCGGCCGGATCATGGGCATGTCCGTCGTCCTGGCCAAGGGCCGCACGGTCTTCGTGGCCGACACCAACGTCACCGAGCTGCCCGACGCCGACGAGCTGGTCGAGATCGCCTGCGAGGCGGCCCGCGCCGTCAAGCGCCTGGGCTTCAAGCCGCGCGTGGCCTTCATGAGCTATTCCACCTTCGGCAACCCGATGGGCGAGCGCTCCGACAAGGTGCGCGAGGCGGTGGCCATGCTCGACGAGATGGACGTCGACTTCGAATACGAAGGCGAAATGCCGCCCGAACTGGCCCTGGACCCGGAAAAGCGCGCCAACTACCCGTTCATGCGCCTGACCGACAGCGCCAACATCCTGGTCATGCCGGCCATCCACTCGGCCTCGATCGCCACCAAGCTGGTGCAGTCGCTGGGCGGCGCGACGGTGATCGGGCCGGTGCTGCTGGGGCTGAGCAAGTCGGTGCAGATCGCACCGTTGAGCGCGTCGGTGTCGAAGATCCTGAATATGGCGATGATGGCGGCGTACGAGGGGGCGGGGGAGGCCGGGGCGGCGGAGTAGGGGGTTCGTAATTCCGAGGCTGACCCGCTCCAGAAACAAAGCCAACCGAGACTGTATGGTCGTGGGGACTTACCCTTACGCTCACCATCGCACTTGCATCGAACAAGCTTTGCCTTATCGGTTGAGTCGCGGAGGGCCTCATGTCGCAGCAGCAAGCGATCAACACCTACAGAATTGCTTCGCCGGACGATCAACGCTTGTTGGTCTTGCTTGAAGCGTTAGCCGGCAAGTTCGATACGAACTTCTCGATCCATGTAGGCGGACCGTCTCTTGGCAGTTTTCGAACTGCACAAGACGCCCGCAATGGGACAGAACGCGATTGGGGAAGCGGGAGGATCATCACCTCCGCATATCTGAACGTTGACAACGCACGTGTGGGCTTTCATCGGGCCATCACGCGGTTCGGCCAGCAGAATCTCGTCGAAGTATCGAACTTCGAAGCTGAGGTATTTGTTTTTCGACATGATCATCAACAAGTTTCCGCCAAAATTGCACTGATTATCGCCGATGTGGTCGAATCATATCGCCAAGAGATATTGAAAGTCGAAAAACCCTCTAAAGCACCTAGAGATTTTTCTGACATTTATGCTAGACAACTAGCGGACCTATCACAGCTTCATCATAAAATTATACTCGAAGCTGAAGCAGCTAGACAGAAACGTGAGGATGAGCTCGCAGCTCAAGCGCGTGCTAATGATGAGCGCGCTATAGCTCAGAAGGCATCTTTGGAAGCACAGGCTGACGAGGTAAGACGGCAGCTGTCCGACCAAGAGGCCGAACTTGCAGCACGCAAGAAGGAGATCGACGATCGTAGCCACACCCACGCGCGTCGCGAAACACGCGTCGCGATTACTACTGAGGTTAAGGCTCGACAGGGACGACCGCCAGTATCTCGTAACACCAGCCTCTATCGGGGCACGATTCTAACGGTCTCGGTCACTCTATTCTTGCTGCTCGCATGGCTGACCGTTGTCAACAGTCAAGAAGTTTCGACAATGATCCGTCAAGCCCAACCCTTTGGGCCTGCATTCTATACAATTGTGGGGCGGTTAGCCCTTCTGACGCTTGGGGCTGTCGGTAGCGCCGCCTATCTGCTCAACTTCCTGCGCCAAATGCATGACGATGATCTGCGGGCCGAGCGCGATTTGGAGCGGTATCTATACGACGTGGATCGCGCTAGCTGGGTCATCGAAACCGTCCTAGAGGCCCAACGCAGAGATGGTGAACAGGAGCCGGTGGAAATACCGGCTGAATGGGTCCAGGGCGTAACTCGGAGCCTCTTTGCGCGGTCGGAAGCTAAGGATCCTCAGGAAAGTTCGCTAGCCGCAGTCGGGTCTCTGTTTAATTTTGCTGCCGAAGCAGAGCTTGGCCCTGGAGGGACGAAGCTTAAATTCAATCGCCCTGGACTACGCGCCTTGCGGCGCCGAGCTGAAGCCGCCGACGAGTAGGTGGGCGGACTTTTAAAGGATAGCCATCCGCCCCTCAGCGGATGACGCCACGTCCTGAAACCCTTGGTGGAAGGGGAGCTCTGGGGTCTGACCGTGTCAAGGATCGCCTCCGGCGACCGCGTCGCGGCGACGCGGAGCGTCGTCCTTGACACGGTCAGACCCCAGAGCAGGCTCGCCACCATGGATTTCAGGGCGCGGCCTGGCCGCCGAGGGGCGGTCGGGGCGGGCGAGGGGGGAGGTGAGATCCTCGATTTTTGACCCGCTCATCCCGGCGAACGCCGGGACCCAGATCCCAAAGCTGGGTGGTGGATTGGATGCGCTCAGAGCTCTTGGCGTCAGCCACACCGCCATTCCATCTGGGTCCCGGCGTTCGCCGGGATGAGCGGAGTTTGGGGTTTATGCTCGGCGGATAGCGGACAAGGTCTCGGAATTTCAACGCCCTGAACTTTCTCGACCTCAATCTGTCCCCGCCTTCCAGACCACCCGTATCCTTGACTCACCTCGACGCAGGGAAAGGGCGCATGGCCAGCGACCAGTTGCGGCGGCGAGGGGCGATCGAGCGGGGTCCTTTCCGGCTTTGGCTGGAGAGAGACTGAAACAGAGGGCGAGGGACGTAAGCTCGCCCATCGGGGTCTTCGCTGGAAGGCTCCGCCCGTCGTGGGGTTCGCTCCGGTCCTGGTTCGGCTCACTCCCGCCTCTGAAATCAAGCGGTGCACAGATCCAGCGGGGAACACACCGGGTGGGGTGAAGGGCGGAAAAGGCCCGCGCGCCCCGGCCTTGCGGATAACGGTCGCGCGGAGCGTTCGGGCTTC